>Ga0075423_10006207_pt1 | contig 11207 bp, 8 predicted proteins | sample SoiMethybrSBSTD2_FD_80114 | JGI IMG/M metagenome (GOLD analysis project Ga0075423, IMG submission 80114) | Bulk soil microbial communities from a Populus tree surrounding site in Tennessee, USA - Soil MetaG P. TD hybrid SBSTD2 | ecosystem: Environmental > Terrestrial > Soil > Tree plantation...
CGCTCGCCGCAGGATCTCACCGACGGTGGTCCGAGCGTGCGCGACGATCTGTCGTTCTCGTTCGTCCGTGGCGGACGGCACGATGTGAAGACGGGCGCTGAATACATTCACAGCGACTCGCCGATCTTTCTCTGCATCAACTGCGCGGGCACGCTCGACGCCCAGAACGGTCCAGTGCCAACCAACATCGAAGCGCTCTTCCCGGTCTACAACGACGTGTCGAGCTGGAACCTCAACGCGCTGGCGCCGATCACGCGCTTCTATCAGCTGGCGGTCGGCGACTTCCACGTCGACAGCCCGATCCGCAGCTTCGCCACCTGGATGCAGGACGACTTTACGCACGGCAAGCTGACGCTGAACCTCGGCGTGCGCTACGACTACATCAACGGCACGTGGGCCGAGGAGCTGCCCTTCGATCAGTGGGTGCCGTCACGCGACGTCGACAAGAACAACATCCAGCCGAGGCTCGGCATGGCCTACAGCATCAACGATCGCACGGTGGCGCGCGCCGGATGGGGACTGTTCGCCGGCGGCGCGGTCAACTCGTCGCACGCGTATCGAGTCGACGCGCAGGTCGCCAACATTCAGGTGAACTACGACGGCCGTCCAGACTTCCCGATGAATCCGTTCAACGGCCCGATTCCGACCTACGCGCAGGCGGTCGCCACGGCAACGCAGCGTTCACCCTTCCTGACGCTGCCGTCGATCCAGTCCAACCTGCCGTACACGCACCAGGCGAGCGCGGGCGTTCAGCGGCAGTTCGGCACGTCGATGTCGCTCGCCACCGACTTCGTCTTCACCAAGAACAAGGACGTGCTCAGCACGATGGACGTCAACCTCGCCTACAACCCGGCAACCGGCGCGAACTACCCGTTCACCGATCTGACGCGCCGCCCTGTCAGAGGCTGGGGAACGGTCAATCAGAACATCCTGCAACCCGACGGCCTCACGTCGTACGGCCTGCAAATGGAGTTCAACAAGCGGATGAGCAGAAACTGGCAGCTCTCCGCCACATACCTCCTGCAGTTCAACTACGACTATCAGTACGCGCCGATCAACTCTGACAAGGGCTGCAAGTACCCAATCACGAACCCGTCGCCGGGCGTCTTCACGTGCGACGCGCCGATGACGCTCCATCCCGTGCTTGCCGACGAGCACTACCTGAATGGCGACCAGCGGAATCGGGCGACGGTCAACGGGATCTGGCAGTTGCCGGTCGGCTTTCAGTTGAGCGGTCTCTACTTCTTCGCCGACAACGGAAAGGCGACGCCAACCTCGGGCGTCGACGTGCTGGGCGCCGGCGGATCGGGCGGCCGGCTGCGCCGCGACGGGTCGCTGATTGCGCGCAACAGCTTCGACCGCACCGATCTGCATCGCGTCGACATGCGCATCCAGAAGCGCTTCAAGCTGAACGGCCGCGTGACCCTCGACGGCATCGCCGAGGTGTTCAACATGTTCAACCACGCGAACTACAACGCGTTTGTCATCAATGAGGCGGCGGCCAACTACCGCCAGCCGCAGTACGATTCGAACATCGCGTTCCAGCCACGGACGATGCAGTTCGGCTTCAGGACCACCTTCTAAACCGCTTTGACGATGGGGACCGCGCGCTTACAATCTGCGTAAGCACGCGGTCCCCGGCCATCATTTGTAGGGGCGGACCTTAAGGTCCGCGTCTACGTTCGGCGGACCTTAAGGTCCGCATCTACGTTCGGCGGACCCTCAGGGTCCGCATCTACGTTCGGAGGAGGTTTCGCAATGAACCGCAAGTCATCCTGGATTGCACTGGCCATCTCCGGCCTGCTGCTGGCCGCTGTTCCGGTCGCCGCGCATCACGCGATTGCGGCGCAGTACGACATGGACAAGGCAGGCGAGTGGACCGGCAAGCTGGTGAAAATGGAATTCATCAACCCGCACTCGATGCTGCATCTCGAAGTGACCGGGCCCGATGGCAAAGCGACCGAATGGGTGTTTCAGACGACCAACGCCGGCACGCTCCGCACGCGCGGGCTCGCGCGTACGGGACCCGGATCGCTCGAGCCGGGCGCGAAGTACACAGTCAAGGGGTTCGCGGCGCGCAACGGCAACCCGATGGGATTCCTCCGCGTGCTCGTGTTCCCAGACGGCAAGGAACTGACGTTCTGGTTCGGCGATCCGAACGGTAACTAAGGAGAGTGTCATGACGCGCCGACTTCTCTATGTCAGCGTAGCTGCGTCGATCGCGCTGGCTGCGGCATCGCTCGCGCTTGCACAAGGGCGAGGCGCGGGAGGCGGCGGCGGAGCGCAGGCCGCAGCGGATGTGCCCACTCCGCGCATGCCCGACGGGCATCCCGACTTGAGCGGCGTGTGGGGCGGCGGAGCCGGCGGTGGCGGTGGTCGCCAGGCCGACGATGACGGCAGCGGCAATCTGTCGGAGGTGTTCCCATCGCGCCGCTGCGCGCCGAATCAGGTCAAGTGCAGCGAGTACACGAACCAGTCGGAAGACGGTGAGTTCACCGCGCGCCCCAACACGAACAGGCCCATCTACAAGCCCGAGTTCTGGGACAAGGTCCAGGAGCTCGACATGTGGACCAACAAGTACGACCCGATCTTCCTGTGCCAGCCGCTCGGCGTCCCGCGCGCGGGCGCGCCCACGCGCATTCTGCAGACGGCCAACGACGTCGTCTTCCTCTATTCGGGTGGCGGCGGCGGCGCGGGCAATGCGGAATATCGAGTCATCCCGACCGACGGCCGGAAGCACGATCCGGTGAAGGCGCAGGACGTGTACTTCTGGGGCCATTCAGTCGGACGCTGGGAAGGCGACACGCTCGTGGTCGACTCGATCGCGTTCAACGACCTGACGTGGCTCGACAAAGGCGGCTTGTTCCATTCGGACCAGATGCACGTCCTCGAAAAATTCACCCGCCAGGGCAACACGCTGCGGTACGAGGTCATCGTCGAGGATCCGGCGGTGCTGGCCGAGCCGTGGGTGACGACGCCGCGCATGCTGCGGCTGAATCCCAATCCGAACGCGGGTTGGCTGCCCGAGGCGACGCCGTGCAAGGACTACGACCACGACAACATGGTCACGCAAATCAGGCACTAGACCGGGATTCGCGGTTCGGGATTCGGGATTCGCGACCAGGGATTCGAACATGAAAAGACTGTTGATCACGATTGCGGTCGCGGCCGTGGCTGTCGCGGGCGCGGCAGCGCAGCGGCAAGGTGCGCCTCCCGCGCGCTACACGCCCGCGCCGGGCGACAAGACGCTCCGCGCGGTGCTCTTCAACTGGGCGTGGTACATGGGTATGCTGCGCGGTCCGCAGGAGAACGAATCGGTCGCGACCCTCGAGCTCAAGGCGAGCGGCACGATCCAGGTGGACGGGCAGCCGTGCCGCCTCACCAGGTACCGCATCAGCAACAACTATCAGGTGCCTGGCGAGCGGATTCAGATCGCTTGCACACGCGCCAATGGTCAGACCTATCAGAACGTCGAGGTCGTCAGCGGCCAATACGCGTGGGACGAGGACATTCCCGGTGCCGAGATCGTTCCCGGCAAGGGAAAGGCGACGCCGAAGCCCGCGCTTCTCCGCGAGCGGTTGATCCGTCTGTGGGCGAGCCCGCAGGGCGCGCCCAAGGCCGCTGCCGCCGCGAAGGAGAACGCGAGTGTTGCCTGGGATACGGGGAAACCCGTTGTCACGTATCCGATTCCGGGAGCGCCCGGCGCCATCGCGAAGGCGGCGCTGAATGCACAGAATCAGGCCGAGCACATCGAAGTGCGCGACGGCAATGCCGTGACGACCTTCGACTACGCGAAGTACGACGACTACAACAACCCGCTGAACAAGATCGAAGCGTTCATGCCGGGGACGATGGTCGAGAAGCGCAACGGCGCGGTCCTCCGTGATCTGACGACGACGGAGACTGAAACCGGGAATCTCTATGTCGTCATGCCCGTTCCCGCGAGCGTCAAGAAGGCCGGAAGTCCGCAGTCCAACTAGCACCGCGGATACCCGGACCACGCCTGGAACCTGACGCCTGACACCTGATACCTTCAGCGCGACGAAGGAGCACCGTTGAGAACAGCACTTGTCATCGCAGCCACGCTGCTCGTGGGGGCCGGCGCGCCCCTGCCGCGCGCGGCGGTCGAGGGGCAGGATGCCGCGAGCGTTCTGCGCGAAGTCGATCGGGCGCTTGGTGCGTCGAGTCTCAAGTCTGTTCGCTATTCTGGAACCGGCTTCGCCTACAACTTTCTCCAGAACTGGCGTCCGGACGGCGGCTATCCCCGGTTCTACGCGAAGTACACGCGCGCAATCGATTTCGAAAAAGGCGTGTCGCGCGAGGAGACGACGCGCAGCCAGTTCGAGAACCCGCCGCGCGGCGGCGGCCAGCAGCCGCTCTATACCGATACAACCGGCGCCGCCGTGACCGGCGACAACTCCGCGTGGGGCGGCGGCTCGGTGATCCTGACGCCGCAGGGCTTCGTGCGCGCGGCGATGGCCGGCAAGCCGACCTTGTCGCAGGCGCGCGTGGGTGGCAAGCCGATGACGGTCGTTTCGTTCACGGTGAAGGACAAGTACAGGGTCAACGGCTATATCAATGCGCAGCACCTCATCGAGAAGATCGAAACGTGGACGCCGCAGCCGACGCTCGGGGACATGTCAATCGAGACCACATTCAGCGACTACCGGGACTTCAACGGCGTGAAGTTCCCGGCGCGCATCGTCCAGAAGCAGTGGATCTATCCGGTGCTGGAGCTCAACGTCGCATCCGTCGAGCCGAACGCCGCGGTGAACCTGCAGGCGCCGGCGGCCGGGGCGCAGGCCGCGCGCGTCGAATCAGCGAGAGTGGCTGACGGCGTCTGGTATCTCGCCGGCACGCCCGATCCGAACAGCCAGCTCGTCGAGTTCAAGGACTTCCTCGTCATCGTCGAGTCGTCTGTGACCGAAGGACGCGCGCTTGCCAATATTGCCGAAGCGCATCGCCTCGTGCCCGGCAAGCCGATCAAGTACCACATCAACTCACATCACCATTCGGATCATTCAGCGGGTCTGCGCGCGTTTGTCGCCGAAGGGTCGACGATCGTGACGCACGAGATGAACAGGAAGTTCTACGAGGATGTCGTGCTGAAGGCGCCGCATGCGCTGGAACCCGATGCGCTGACGAAGACGCCGCGAAAGGCGAATTTCATTTACCTGAAAGACAAGGACAAGTACGTGATCAGCGACGGCACGCGGTCGATGGAGGTTTATCACGTGGACAACGGACACGCCGCGAATCTCCTGATGTCGTATCTGCCGAAAGAGAAGCTGTTGATGATTACGGACATCTTCAACGATTTCGGCATGCCGCGGCCCAACGATCCGCCGCCGGGACTGGTCAGCCCGTATTACGCCGCGCTCGACACACGGTTGAAGGAGCTGAAGCTCGACGTCGAGCGGCTCGCGCCGTCGCACGGCAGGGCGGTCGTGCCGTACAGTCAGTTCGCGGAAAAAGTACAGGGGAAGGTGCAGGCCCCTGCCCCGAGGCCAATTACTGAAACTCGATAGGACGCTTATGAAATCGTCATCGATTTGCGCGCTCGCCATCCTCGCCGCGGCGTCGACGGCATCGGCGCAGTACCCAGAAGGACACTGGCAGAACTTCGCGCCCTATCCGCAGCCGACACAGGAGGTCGGCTCGGCGGTCGTCAACGGCAGGCTCTACATCCTCGGCGCCTACGGCGCGAACGCGCCGGGCGGGCTCGCCGGATGGCTCAACGAGTACGACCCCGCGGCGGACAAGTGGACGAAGAAGACCGACATCCCGATGCCGGTGCATCACCAGGCGATGACCGGGTTCAGGGACAAGGTCTACGTCTTCGGCGGCGGCGTGAAGATCTCGCCGACCAGCGACAACTGGTACCCGACCAACCGCGTGTGGGAATACACGCCCGCCACCGACAAGTGGCGCGAGCTCGGACCGATGCCGACCAAGCGCGGCGGCGGCATCGCGCTGGTACTCAACAACAAGATCTGGGTCATTGGCGGCGCCGGGTATCACCCGCTGCAGACCGATGATGTGTCGATTGCGGCGAACGTGCCGCACCGCACGGTCAACACCGTCGAGGTGTTCGATCCGGCGGCCGGGACGTGGGAAACCAAGGCGCCGATGCTGGTCCCGCGTAATCACCTCGCGGGCGGGGTCGTCAACGGGAAGATCTACGTGATGGGCGGGCGCATCGGCTCGTCCTTCGTCGGCGCGAGCAGCACCGACGCCGTGGAGGAATACGATCCCGCGACCGACACGTGGCGCGTGCGCGCGCGAATGCCGTATCCGCGCAGCGGCATGGCGTTCGCGAGCGACGGCAAACTGATCTACATGTCGGGCGGTGAATATCTGAATCGCGATATGGTCGGCGTCTTCCGCAACGCCGAAGCGTACGACCCGGCGAGAAATCTCTGGTACGAGCTGCCGCCGATGAGCGTGGCGCGCCACGGGTTTGCCGGCGGCATCATCAACGGCGTGTTCTACACGGCGACCGGTCAGCTGCAGAGCGGCACGGGCGGCGGCGGACCAGGCGGCTCGCCGGCCGTTGAGGGTTTCATCATCGGCAAGCCGGCGGCGGGGACTCGGTAATTCAGAATGCAAAATGCAAAATGTACTTGGAAGCGTGGTGACGGTGAAAGGCGCTACGACATTCACCCCATGGTTACAAGACCAACTGTGTTTGCATTTTGCATTTTGAATTTTGAATTTCGTTTGTCCGAGGAATTCATGAAACGAACGATTCTGACTTGCATCCTGCTGCTCTCCACCGTCACGCTCGCGGCGCAGGGACGCGGCGGCCGCGGCGGCGAAGGCGCGGGTGCTCCGGGACAGGGGATTGCTCCAGGTCTTCCGCCGGGCCAGCGGTGGGTTCGCCTCGCGCCCGTTCCCGAGCCTAACGAAGAGCGCAACGGGGTCGTCGCCAACGGCAAGCTCTATCTGTTCGGCGGCAATCCCGTCGGCCTGACGGGCACGCCTCCCGGCGCCGTGTGGGAATACGACCCGGCCGGCGACAAGTGGACGAAGAAGAAGAACATGCCGCTGGCGGCGCACCACGTCGCGGCCGCCGAGAACGGCGGGAAGATCTATGTGTTCGGCGGCGGCGTCCAGAGACAACCCGGCGGCGGCGCGTACGTGCCGGCGAACAACGCGTGGGAATACGACCCGGCGGCCGACGCCTGGAAAGCGCTTGCGGCGATGCCGACGCCGCGGCTCGCGGCGGTGGCCGCGTCGGCGGGCGGAAAGATCTACGTGATGGGCGGCGCGGGCAACTATAAGACCCGCGACGGACAGTCGCTCGATCCGAATCAGCCACATCGCGTGCTGGACATCAACGAGGTCTACGATCCGGCGACCAACACGTGGGCGCCGAAGCAGGTTCTTCCGACGCCGCGCAACTCGATGTTCGCAGGCGTGGTGAACGGGAAGATCTATCTGATCGGCGGCCGTGTGGCGAGCGCGTTCGCGGCGACGGGCAGCGTGACCGATGTCGTCGAGGAGTACGACCCGGCGACGGACAAGTGGGGCTTCCTGAAGGATCGGATGCCGACGCCGCGCGACGAAGGCGTCGCGGGTGTCTTCAACAATCGCATCTATGTCGCCGGCGGCGAGAGCATCACCGCGCTCAACAACTCGGTGTCACGCGCGTTCGAAGCGTACGACCCGGCGAGCAACAGCTGGCAGGCGCTCGGCAACATGCCGCTCGCCCGGTACGGCCTGGCCGGAGGCATCATCGGCAACCGCTTCCATGTCGTCGGCGGCCACATCACCGCCGCGTTCGGTGGCGGAGAGCCGCTGAACACGCCGCAACATGATGCGTTGGAGTTGAGATAGGGAGGAAAGGGACGGCACCGATGAAGAAGATGGTCTGGGTGAGACGGCTTAAACCACGAAGCAAGGCCTTCGTGGTTAATGCCCGGCAGCCTCGAGATGCTGCGTGAGCTCCACCTTCACGCCGTCCGGCGCAACCAGATACACGGTGCGATGAGGGAGCTGATTCGGCTGCGTGCAGAACAGCCGCCGGACGGCCTCCTCGCCGTTGCCTGCGAGGAAGTTGCACTGCGGGTTGGCGCGCGGGTTCGTGTCTGACGAGAACTTGTCGAACCCCATCGATTTCAGATCGTTCACGATCTTGTCCAGGTCGATGGGACCCCACGCGATGCGATCGATCACGTGGCCTTCGCTTGGCGCCGCGGCATCGTCGCTGGTCGCGAAGACGTAAAACAAACCGAGGTCGCGATAGCGGATTCCCTCGCGGCCGTAGACGGACGCGCGATCGCCGCCGAACGCGCGCACGTACCACGCGAGGCTGGCGTTCGGATCCTTCACGCGCAGGTTGACGTGATGCAGGCCGAGGTTGTCCGGATCCTCCACCAGCTCGATGCGCGTGCCCCACGGATCCTCGGCAAAGGCGTGCTTCCAGTCGTTGCCAATCTTCGACGGCGGCGACGCGATCTTCACGCCCGATGCCTGCAGCTCTCTGACCTTGGCATCGAGGTCCGCGTATGAGAAGCCGATGCTGTCGATGACGCTGCCCGTGCTCGGCGTTGCATTCGACGAGAGGTCGAAGATGAGCGACAGCGGCAACGGGTGATCGCCGGTCCACCTGCCGAATGCGATGCGGTCCGCCGTTTCACCGACATTTCCGCCGATATTCGTGAGGTACCAGTCGCGTGCGGAGGAGATTTCAGGAACGGCGAGATGAATGGAATCAAACGGCGGCGCTTCGTACGAGACCTGCGAGTAAGCAGGTGCGCAGAAACTCAGGAAAAAGATCAAACACGAAGGCATGCGCAAACACGAAGACCACGACGCCTTATGTTTCTTCGTGAGCTTCGTGTCGGCCGCAAGGCCTTTGTGGTTAGAGAACATGTCGCTAGTTTGTTCTTCCTGCGGCCCCGAACTCGAACACCTCGTTGTTGGCCGCATCCAGCGCGTGACCGCCTCCGCCGGCGAACACGAGATGTCCACCAATCACGAATAGCTTCCCGTTGTACGCCGCGACGTTCACGCCGTGGCGGGCCGTCGGCAGCGCCGGCAGCCTGTACCAGTCGTTCACCGCCGGATCGAACACCTCGACGTCGCGCAGCACCCCTTCGATGTGATAGTCCTTGTGCTCACCGCCAACCACGTAGATCTTGTTCTGATATGTCGTCCAGCCCTGGCCGCTGCGCGCCGTTGGCATCCGGTTCATCGCGCGCCAGGAATCGGTCGCCGGGCTGTATTCCTCGACGACGTCTACGTTGGCGGCCGTGAAGCCGCCGATGTTGTTCGCCGTAATGCGTCCACCGACCAGGTAGATCTTTCCGTTCACGACGCCGATGGCGGGGTGGTTGCGCGGCGTCGGCATCGCCTTGTGCGTTTCCCACCGGTTCATCGCCGGGTCATACGACTCGTTGGTGCCGACGACGACGCCTGCGTTCTGCAGGCGGCCGTCGGGGCCGGTGAGGTCGGCGGAGCCGCCGATGAAATAGATTTTGCCGCCGAATTCGACGGCGGCGCCGGCAGTACGCTTCGAGGTGAGCTTGGCGATGGTCTTCCAGGTGTCGGCGGCGGGATCGTATTCCCACGCATTGTCGAGGGTGGCGCTCGGCGCTTCCTGCGTCATGGCGCCCGAACCGCCGAAGACATAAATCTTCCCGTTAGCAGTCGCGGCCGACATGTGGTCCGCGAAGAACGGCGTGTTCTTCTTTTCAGTCCATGTGTTGTTCGCCAGGTCGTACACCATCACACGAGCCGGATGGGTCGCGCGCGCGCCGGGCGTCAGCACCGCGGCGTTGCCGCCAATCAAATACAGCTTGTCGTTGACCTGCACCGGCGTATATTCCTCGGCCGGCTGCGGCAGCTTCGCGTATTTCTCGGTGTCCCACCGGCCTGGCCATTGCTGCGCTGAGACGGTCCACATCCCGAGCAGGAAGGCGATGGCGATGGCCGCACCGATCCGGCGCGTTGCCGATGTCATGATGACGCTCCTTCGGCGGGCGAATCCCGCCTTCAAAATCCCGTATTCGATCCAATAAAACCGAGGAGCGAACAATAGCATGTCCGCCTTTTCGTCGGACCGTCCGGCGGCTTGTGTTAACTCAGCGCGAGGCGTAGACTCGCCCAAACTTCATCATTGGTTGGTGGTTGGTAGATGGTGGTTCGTGGTGTGTCGCAAGAACACCAACCGCCAACCACTCACCACTCACGGAGCGTCATCATGAGACGTGTCTTCGCGGTGCTCCTCGCCGCATCTGTCATCGCGATCGCGGTCGGTGTGACCGTGAGCGCGCAGAATCCGCCGGCGCGCGGGATGCGATGGTCGAGGGCCGCGCCCTTCCCCGAACCCGAAGAAGAACTGTACGGCACCGTCGTCAACGGGAAGTTCTATGTGATCGGAGGGTTTGGTTTCACGCCGCCCGGCGTTCAGCCGCCGCCGCCCGGTGTCAGCAAGGGACCCTGCTTCAGTTGTCCGCCGGCGCTCGTGTACGAGTACGACGCCGGTCCGGACAAGTGGACCAGGAAGAAGAACATCCCTGTGCCGGTGCATCACCAGGCGCAGGCGGCCGCCAACGGCAAGATCTACATCTTCGGCGGCTGCACGCGCGCAATCTCGGGTGAGGGTGGCAGCACGAACGTGTGGGAGTACGACCCGGTCGCCGATTCGTACAAGGCGATGACGCCGTTGCCCGTGAAGCGCTGCTCGGCCGTCGCGGAAGAGGTCGGCGGAAAGATCTACGTCATCGGCGGACTCGAGCCGCTTGAAAATGGCCAGGGCACGCGCGTGACGGGACGCAACGAGATGTTCGATCCCGTTGCCAATACGTGGACCGAGCGGAGCGCGATGCCCACCTCGCGCAATCACGCGTTTTCCGGAGTGGTGAACGGCAAGATCTACGTCATCGGCGGCCGGATCGGCGCCGGGAACATTCCCGCGACGACCAACGTGGACGTCGTGGAGGAATACGACCCCGCAACCAACCTGTGGGGTCCGATCAAGGACCGGATGCCGACTCCGCGGAGCGGCGGCGGCGCAGCAACCTACCAGGGAAGGATCTACGTCGGCGGCGGCGAGCTGCAGAACCGGCAGCTCTCGGCGGCGTTCCGCGCGCTCGAGGCGTACGACCCGGTGAACAACACGTGGGAGATCCTGCCGTCGATGCCGAGCTCGCGCCACGGCAACGCGATGGGCTTCCTCGGCAACAGGCTGCACGTCGTCA
>Ga0075423_10006209_pt1 | contig 11206 bp, 9 predicted proteins | sample SoiMethybrSBSTD2_FD_80114 | JGI IMG/M metagenome (GOLD analysis project Ga0075423, IMG submission 80114) | Bulk soil microbial communities from a Populus tree surrounding site in Tennessee, USA - Soil MetaG P. TD hybrid SBSTD2 | ecosystem: Environmental > Terrestrial > Soil > Tree plantation...
GAAGGTGGACGCCTGCACGATTCGGAAGACACGAGTCGGCGCGGCATGAGCTCGGACGCGACCGCCGCCGACGAGGCGGAGACGATGGCATCCACCGGCGACAGCGAAAGCTCGTTCCAGGAGATCGCCGCGGGAACGGCGACGGGCTGGGGAATCGACCGCGGAGAGTCGGCGGGCACGGGCGGGCTCGCCGCCGGAGAGGATCTCGACGAAGTCGCGGAGGGCGACTACTGGCGTCAGAACTTTCGCCGCCGTCCCTACTACGAGCCGGGAACTCCGTACGAACACTACGAGCCCGGCTACCGGTACGGCTGGCAGAGCGCGCTCGGCGCGGACTACGAGGGCCGGGACTTCGACGACGTGGAGAGCGAGCTCGAGCGCTCGTGGGACGCGTTGCACGGCGAGAACGCGCAGGAGTGGGAAGAGGCTCGCCATCCGGTGAGAGACGCGTGGCATCGCGCGCGAACGACGAAAGGCTGAAAAACCGAATAACTGCGACGGGGGGCAGGCCCGCTCGACGAAGACGCGGCGATAAGATCCGCGCGCGACATCGGTGAAAGGGGGAGCCATGGTCTGGACGATCTTCGTGATCCTTCTGGTGCTCTGGCTGCTCGGGTTCTTCGCGTTCAAAGTGACGAGCGGGCTGATTCACCTGATTCTCGTCGTCGCGGTGATCGTCCTCATCCTGGGGCTCGTCCGCCGCGGCCCGTAAGAAGACATCCCCGGTCGCGTGATGTAGCTACGGTCCCGGCGGCGCACGTATCGCGGAGCCGGAAGACTCGAAACACCTGACCGCGCGCCGCCGCGCCTCAGGCCGCGGCGCAGTCAGCGTGGCCGCAGGGGCAGTTCGTTCCGTGGCGGCCGGTCGTCTCCACCTCCGCACATATGTCGCTGCAGAACTTCTTTCCGCCCCGCTCGACCGTGGTCTCGTCGCAATCGCACCCGCGGTGCTGGCATTTCATGGAAAGCTCCTTTCACTCGTCCGGGGCAGCAAACCGGCTGCCACCGTCGGGATCAAGGTTCAAGACCCGGTTCGACCGCGTCGAGCCATCCGCCGGAGAAGCCGGCTCGCCGAAGGCCCGAAGCCAGCGGGTTGCATCCCTGCATGAGCTTCCAGATCATGCCGGTTGCGAAGTTTTCCAGCATTACGACGACCGGTCCCTGGTCGAGTCCGTAATAGCCTTTGGCGATCCAGTCGCCGCGGCCGGATCCCTCGGAGCCGAACGTCGGATTCAGGCTGCAGAGAAACCCGTACCGGGTTCTCGCCTCCGGGTATTTCTCGATGTAGCTCGCGACCGTCGGCAGCACGATCTCGGGTGCGAACGGCAATGAGGCGACGACCGCCCACGGAGAGAGTGTTCCGTCGTCGGGACCGTCGGGCACTCCCCGCGCGCAATAGTCGAAGAATCGCCGCCGACGTCCTCGCGCGCGTTTGACCGCGGGGCCGGGACCGTCGCTCGCGGTGATTCCCCAGACGTCACGCGAGTATCCGCGGAAGCGGCGCGGATTTCTTTCGGCGTAACGCTGCTGCACTAAGGTCGCGCGCCGGCTGTTCTCGAAGTAATCGATCCCTTTCTCTCTCATGAAGGCGTCTTGGATCCCGCGGAAGTCGATCCACAGATGAGAGATCTGGTGGAGGAAGAGCGGACCGCCGAACAGGTACTCGATTCCGTAGACTCGCCGCCAGCGGTAGGTCGCCGTCCAGGCAGAGTAGCTCTCCGCGGGCAGGGGATGGGTCGGGGATCCGAGGCCGAGCGCGTAGGGCAGGAGAGCTTCGTTGTAGCCTTGCCACCGCCAGGGGAGAAACCCGTTCTCCGGAGTCCAACCGTGGCGGATCGCGAGTTCACCGTCGAGCGCCCACTCCCAGTCGGCGGCGCCATAAAGAGATTCGGCGGTCGCCCGAATCTCCACCTCGCGCGGGTCCGCACCGTCGAAATAGGCGGCGGCGGTGAGCGCGCCCGCCAGCAAGATCGCGGTATCCATCGTGGAGAGTTCGCAACCGTGAGCCCGCCGGCCGGTCCCGAGATGGAGGAAGTGGTAGAAGAACCCCCGGTGGCCGGCGGCGTCCGGGTCGGGACCCTTCGGGCACCGTTCGAAGAAGCGCAGCGTCGCGACCGTCCGCTCGACCGCTTCGTCGCGCGTGACGAACCCGCGTTCGACCGCGATCGGCCAGCAGGCGAGGCCGAGTCCAACCGCTGCGATCGAAGACGGCGAGCCGTACCGCGTATTGTCGCGGACGAGGCCGGTCGAGGGGTCCGCCTCGTGGACGAAGTAAGCGAACGTGTGCCGCTGGAGCTCCGCGAGCTCTTCCGACAATCCGGGCGATCCGTGTGCCGCAGCCCTCACCGGAGCTGGTCGACCGCGCTCTGGACGGCCTCCGCGAGCGTCGGATGGATGTGGATCGCGTCGCGGATCACGGCCGACCGTCCGCCGGCGTTCATCACGTCTACGAAGAGGTGGACGAGCTCCGCGCCCTCGGACGCCAGAACCGCGGCGCCGAGGATGCGACCGGAGCGCGCGTCCGCCACGACCTTGATGAACCCTTCCGTTTCTCCGATCTCCCGGGCTTTGCCGTTCTCTCGCATTTCGAAGCGGCCAACGCGCACCTTTCGACCCCTCTTCTTCGCCGCGGCTTCGGTCTCTCCGACGCGGCCGAGCTGGGGATCGGTGTAGATCGCGTACGGCACGATGCGGTCGGTCGTCCGTGAGCCGTCGCCGGCGAGCTGGGAAAACAGGATGCGGTAGTCGTCCCACGCCGTGTGCGTGAACATCGGACCGCCGCGCACGTCGCCGGCCGCCCACACGCCACGGACTTTCGTCGCCAGTCGTTTCGTGACGCGAATCGTGCCGTCGGCTTCGGGGCGAAGCCCGATCGTCTCGAGGCCGAGATCATCCGTGTTCGGTCGACGCCCCGCCGCGACGAAGACGTGCGAGCCCGAAAGAGTCTCGCGCCCCCGTTTTCGCTTCAGGTCGAGCCGAAGACCGGCTTCGCCGCCGGCGACCCGCTCGACGTGCGAGTCGAGGCGAAACGCGATGTCCTCGGCCTGCAGCAGCGTACGAAGCGCGCGAGCGACCTCCTCGTCCTCTCCCGGTGCGATCTCGGGCCGCTGGTCGACCACCGTCACCGCGCTCCCCATGCGCCGGTAGAACTGAGCCATCTCGAGGCCCGTGTAGCCCCCGCCCAGGACGATCAGGTGATCGGGACGCACCGGCCGGTCGAGCCAGTTCTCCGCCCTGAGACAGGCCACGCCGGTGAGCCCGGGGACCGGCGGTATCCGGCTTCGGGTCCCGGTGTCGATCACGACGCGCGGCGAGATCAGCGATTCGTCGCCGATACGGATCCGGAACGCTCCGTTGTGGCGCCCTTCGAGGCGCGCGTGTCCCTCGATGACGCGGATGTTCTTGTGATTTTCGAGCGACTCGCGCAGGCCGATGCGGCTCTGGTGGACGATCCCCCGAGCGCGATCGAGGACGGCCGGGAAGTCCGGGATCGCCGACTCGATTCGCACCCCGAACTGCGCTCCCCGGCGGGCGAGGTGCGCGACTCGAGCCGATGCGATGGCCGCCTTCGTCGGCGTGCAGCCGAAGTTGACGCACGAACCCCCGAGGTTCTTGCGTTCCGCGATCACGACGCGCCAGCCCTTCTTCGCGAGCGCGATCGCGAGCGGCGGGCCGGCCTGTCCCGCTCCGATGATCAGGAGATCGCAGTCGGCGTCGCCGGGTCGGCCCCGCGACTTTCCTTTTCGACTCATCCGGCGACCGTCAATCCCGCCGAACACTCTTTTTCAGCGCGTCGGCACCGGCTCGATCCGATATCTCCGTCCCGTCTTCGGAACCGCCTTCATGACCTTCTCGGACCCGGGATGACTTGGGACTTGAGACTTGGGACTGGACGCTTCCTCATCGCGCTGCTTCGCGCATTCCGATCTCGCGCGCCTCGGGGTCGATCCACTCGACCACGCCGATCTTGTGCTCGTAGCTCATCTTTCCGCCGAGCCAGCCGGAAACCCCGAGCATCAGGAAAGGCACGACCTCCAGACCGAACGCGAGCGGCCAGCGCGGCGTCTCGAGCGCAGCGTGGTTCCGACGCATCACCCAGGAAATCGCATACAGCGCCACTGCCGCGATGTTGAGCAGCATGTGGATCGTCGCGAGGCGCCGGCCCGCAGCGCTCATTTTCACGCCGAAGTAGTCGATGAGGCCGAGCACGGCGGCGAGGAGCGCCGTGATGATTCCGACGCCGATCGCAAACAGCGCGACGTCGTAGAAGAGAGGGTTCTTGGTGAGAGCGTGAATGACGTCGGCGACGAATGCCAGGAACAAAGACCCGATCGGCAGCGAGACCATCGCGGGGTGGAGGGGATGGGTTCCCAGGGCGGCGCGGCTTCTCATGCGACCTCCTCGGCATGTACGGCCCTCGGAAAGGGTTCAAGCAAACACCGCGCCGTCCGGCGCGGTGTTCATGAGACCTTCAGCGTACGAAGGCCGGGCAGAGCGACGTCGAGCAATATTTCGGATCGTCGTCGGGCGAAGCATCCGGTTCGACACGAACGCGACCGTCTGCGAAATCACTCGAGGATCGCGGAGGATCCGGTGATGGCCGAGCCCGTGCGTGCGGACGAGGGTCGCGTTGGGCCACGCTCGAGCGACCGCGACTCCGTCGCGGAATGGAATCCGGGTGTCTTTCTCGTCGTGAAAGACGAGCACCCGCGCGGGGCAGTTGCCCGCGGCGATCTTGAGGTCCGGCCACTGGATCCGGTAGCGGCTCTCGAGCCTTCGTTTCATGCCGTCGCGCGTCTCCGTCGGCATCCGATAGAACCGGGCGAATCGGCCGGAGTAATGTTCCGGATCCGCCGGCGGCGCGAGGAGGACGAGGCGCGACACCGGCAGGCCCTGCCGAACGGCGAGCGCGCACGCTCCCGCTCCGAGCGAGTGGCCGATCAGCGCCTCGAACGGCCGGTGCTTCCGGGCGACCGTGCGGATCGCGTCGACGAACTCCACCAGCGACGAGAAGCGTCCTCCGGCGTCGCCGTGCCCGGGCGCGTCGAAAGAGACGACCGAGAAGCCCGCCTTGACGAGCGGCCGGACGAACGGAGTCAGCCGGCCGGAATGGCCCCCCCACCCGTGGACGAGGAGAACCCCGGGGCCCTCCCCCCACCTCCACGTGGGGATGGAGGTGCCGTTCATCGGGGTGCGCGAGAACTTCGCGCGAGCGAGCTCCTGCTCCTCGCGGCGCAGGCGCGCGTACTTCGGAGGCGTACGGAAGAGCGCCTCCGCCAGGAGCGCAGACAACGAGGGCGTGAACCGCGCCAGCCGGAAACTGCGCCGCAACGCGCCGAGAATCACTCTTCGGACGCGGCGGCGGCGCCGGGCGCGCCTCGTCATACGGCGTTCAAACCGCCGCTGCCAGCCGAAAACGCTCGAGCACGTCTCCCGCGGAAGCGTCCCCGCGGGGCGTCGGCGCGAGACGGGTCGCGTCTCGTGCGCCGGCGACCGGGACCGGTCCGGTTTCCGCGGATGGAGCGACACGACGGAGCCGCTCCGCCATGAATCCGACGAGGAGTCCCGCCGCGAGTGCGGCGCCGCCCGCCAACGCCAGGTCCCGACGTGCGTTCATCGCTTCTCCTATGCCGCTCCCGCGCGGCGCGCAGTCGCTTTCGCCTTCTTCGGGCGCGCCCGCCCGGTTTCGCCCCCGGCCTTCCCGACGCTCCGTCGGAGAGCCTCCATCAGGTCGACGACGTTCTCCGGCTCCTTCGCCTCCTTCAGGGCGAACTTCCGCTTGGAGGACAGGAGCTTTTCGAGGGCGCGGCGGTACTCGTTGGGATGCTGCGTGGGGTCCCACCCCTCCGTCGACATCTGGTCGATCAGGAGCCGCGCCATTTTCACCTCGGCGGACTTCTTCTCGGAGGAAGGAATCGGAAGCTCGCCCGGATCGCGAAGCTCCTCGAACGACCGCATGACCTCGAGCGAGAGCGCCTTCTTGCCGGGAATGAGCGCCGCGAGGAGCGGACGCGTGCGGAGGTAGAAGCGCGTGACGCCGACACGATTCGCGTCCGTGAGCGCATCCCGGAGGACCGCGTACGCCTTTTCGCCCCCCTTCTGAGGAGCCAGGTAGTAAGGCTTCTCGAAGAGCAGGGGATTGAGAGAGGAGAAGTCGACGAACTGGAGGACGTCGATGGATCGGTCGCCCTCGCCGACCTCCGCCTGTACCTCATCGAGCTCCTCCGCCTCGATGACCGCGTACTTACCCTTGGACACCGAATACCCCTTGACGATCTCGTCGTTGGGCACCTCGATGTCTTCCTTGCTGCAGTACTTCTTGTACTTGATGGGGGCCAGGTCCTTCCGATGCAGCAGGCGGAAGGAGACCTGCTCGGACGCCTCGATCGCTGAGTAAAGGCCGACGGGAATCGAGATGAGCCCGAACGTGATGTGCCCGCTCCAGATGGCTCTCATCGTGCTCTCCGGGAGGGATAAATAGCAACGGACTTGCCAGCCCGGGGAACGAGGGTCGGGGAACCCGCGACCGCGGCTCCGGGGGACTTGGGTTTTTTTGCGGACTCAGTGCCCGGCGGGGGAGCGCAGGGCGCGCCGGATCGCGCCCAGCATCTCGGTGGCGGTGAACGGCTTGCGAACGGAGACCTCGATCCCCCGTCGCCGCATATCGGCCCGCTGCTTTCTCTCGATCGTTCCGCTCGTGAAGACGGCGCGGACCGAAGGATTGATCTTGCGCATCTGCAGGAACGCTTCCCAGCCCCCGAGCCGGGGGAGTCCGAGGTCGGCGAAGACGACCGCGACCTCGTGGGAGTGTATTTCGTACATCTCGACGGCTTCGACACCGTCTTTCGCCGCCAGCACGCGGTACCCTTCCGACTCGATCAGCGATTTCACCGAATCGAGGAGCATCTCCTCGTCCTCGACCACGAGGATGGTCTCGTTGGCTGCCTTGTCATCCGACTCCGTCGCCGTCTCCGACCGCGGTCCTGGGCGTTCTTCGGCGGGCGATCGGACCGGCAGGTAGATCGAGAAGCGCGCGCCGCGGCCCGGCTCGCTCGTGACGTCGACGAAACCCTTGTGGCTGTTCGCCACTCCGTAAACGACGGCGAGGCCCAGCCCGGAACCGTCCTGGCTCTGCTTCGTGGTGAAGAAGGGCTCGAAGATCCGGCTGCGGGTCCCTTCGTCCATTCCTTTTCCGTCGTCCGAGACGCCCACGCAGACGTATCGGTCTTCCCGCGCGTCCGGGAACCGCGTCCGGAGCCGGTTCCCTGCAGTCACGGCGGTGGCGATCTGCAGCGTTCCGCCGTTGGGCATGGCGTCGCGCGCGTTCACCGCGAGGTTCAGCAGCGCCTGGTGGAGCTGGTTCGAGTCGGCGCTGATCACCGGAACCTCCGGTGTCAGCTCCAGGGCGATCCGAATGGACCGGGGAAACGTCTCGCCGATCATCGTCGCGAGCTCGGTCACGAGAGCGTTGATGTCCACGGTTTCGAACTTGACGCCTTCTCGCTTCGCGAACGTGAGCAGTTGCCGCACCAACGCCGCTCCGCGCTGGACCGCGCGCTCGATCGCGTCGGTGCTCTTGGCGCGCTTCTCCGCGTCGCCGGTCTTGACGAGGAGCGAGCTGTAGGCGGAGATGATGTTCAGGATGTTGTTGAAGTCGTGTGCGATCCCGCCGGCCAGGCGTCCGATCGACTCCATCTTCTGGGCCTGCCGCAGCTCGTCCTCGAGCTGCAACCGCTCGGTCACGTCCTCGATGGCGAGAAGGACCAGGGCCTGGCCGTCGCCCGAACGGCGGATTCGCCGGGCACTGGCCACGAGGGTCTTGCGGCCGAGGCTCGGGAAGTCGATCTCGAACTCGTAGTCGCGAACGCTCTCCCGGTTTTCGAAGACGTCCTCGAGCAGGGACCGGATCGAAGACTCGAACTCGCCCCAGTCTCCACCGAGCTCGAAGAGGAACTTGCCCTCTGCGTTGATCGGAGAGATCTGGAACGTCTCGTAGAAGGCGCGGTTCGCCGTGCGAATCCGGCAATCTCGATCGAGAACGATGAGGGATTCGCGCATGGTCTCGACGAGGGCTTCTGCGTAATCCCGCGAGCGGTTGGCCTGATCGATCGTGCGTTTCAGGGGATCGATGTCGTGGAAGAGGACGACGGCGCCGTCGATGCGGTTGTCGAGCGTGCGGTACGGGCGGATCTGCATCGCGTACCACTTTCCGTCGCGCGCCTGCACTTCCTTCACGACGGGACTCGCGGTCTGAATGACCTGCGCGATCAACTCGTCCAGGTCCGGTCCGTCGAATTTCGCGCGGATTTCGCGCATGGGCCGCTTCACATCGCCGGCCGCGATGTCGAGCACGTTCTCGGCGATGGCCGTGAACCGGCGGATTTCTCCCCGGAGACCGACCATGACGATGGCCGTGTTGATGCTCGACAGGAGATTCACGAGGTCGTTGTTCACCTCTGCGACCTCGGCGTTGCGGTTGGCTAGCTCCTCGTTGACGGTCGTGAGCTCTTCGTTCGCGGACTGCAGCTCCTCCTTCGCGGTCTCCAGCTCCTCGTTCGTGGACTGCAGCTCTTCGTTGGAGGAGAGGATCTCCTCGTTGGCCGACTTCAGCTCTTCGTTCGCGGCCTCCTGTTCCTCGATGATCGCCTGCAGGTATTCCTTGGTCGCCGTCAGCTCCTGCTCGAGCTTCGAGACGGTCGCGTCGTGCCGCTCTCGGACACCCTCGGCCTTCTTCTTTCCGATCTTCGAGCGTGGACGAGGCGCGCCTTCCATCGGAGTCTCTTCGAAGAGAACGAGGTAGTGCGTCGCTTCCCCGTCCGTCCTGACCGGCACGACTTCGAGATTCACATTCCGGCTGTCCCCGTCCTGCCGGACGAGGATCCCCTCCTTGCGCACGCGGTCTCCCGACCGTTTCGCCTTCAGGACCGCGCTCCGCAACTCGACCAGCAGGCCTTCGCGCGCCATCTTGAGAACATTCAGCGACGGCGTCCCCGGCGCCGCCTCGAGATAGGGGCTGGTCCGGCCTCGGAACTGGACCACGTCGAGAGAGTCGTTGATCAGGACCCCCGCCGGCGCGTATCGACTGAGGATCAACCGATCGGCTTCGTACCCCGGATCGGCGCGCGCGCGTTCGCCTCCGGCCGGCTCGGGGGCCATCGACGCGGCCGCCGCGGCAGCTTGCGGTCGGCCGAATTCGAGGGCGGGGCGCGCGGCTCCCGGGCGCTTGACGAAGATCCGATGACTGCGATCGACCGGCGAAAAGAGGTCCGGATAGCTGCCGAGAGTCTCCGACTTGCCGAGCAGAAGAAAACCCTGCGGCTTCAAGGCGTAATGGAACAGAGGGACGATCCTCTTCTGCACCAGAGGCTCGAGATAGATGAGGACGTTCCGGCACGACAGCAGGTCGATGTTCGAAAACGGAGGGTCCGCGGCGACGTTCTGCCGGGCGAAAATGCAGATGTCGCGGATGGGTTTGATGACCTGATACCGGCCGTCGACCGGCGTGAAGAATCGGTTCCGCCTCTCGGGTGACACGTCGGCGAGCGCGTTTTCCGGGTAGATCCCGGCGCGCGCTCTCTCGATGGCGGCGTCGTTCACGTCGGTGGCGAAGATCTGGATCGGCGGGTTCAAACCCCGGTCGGACATCTGCTCGAAGAGCGAGATCGCGATCGAGAAGACCTCTTCGCCGGTGGAGCAGCCGGGAACCCAGATCCTCACCGGATTCCTCGGCGACCGGCCTTTCAGGATCACCGGAAAGACGACGGTCTTCAAGGCCTCGAAGCTCTCGGAGTCCCGGAAGAACCCCGTGACGGCGATCAGGAAGTCGTCGTACAGCGACCGGACTTCCTCCGGATGCTCCTTCAGGAATCGAACGTACTCCTCGAGATTCTCGATCCGGTTCAAGAGCATCCGCCGCACGATCCGGCGCCGGATCGTCGTCGGGCGGTAGCTCGCAAAGTCGACGCCCGTCTCCTTCAGGAGCATCCGGTAGATCCGCGCGAGGTGCGGATCCTCGGTCTCCGTGAGGGCTTTTCGCCCGCCGTCGTCGGGCTTCTCCGGCGCCCGCAGCAATTCCGGAGGGATGGAGCCGGTCGACAACAGACCGCCGATGCGCGCGAGCTCGCCGGCGATCTGATCGGGAGAGAGGACCCGATCAACGCTGCCGAGATCGACCGCGGCGCGCGGCATCGCCGGGAACTTTGCGCTGCGATCCTGCGCGAACGTGATGCCCCCTCCCGCCTTGATCGCCTGCAGCCCTCGGGCGCCATCCGAGAGCGTGCCCGAGAGGACCACTCCGATCGCCCCCGCTCCGCGTTGATCGGCGAGCGACTGGAAGAAGAGGTCGATCGGCAGCTCCCGCTCGCTCCCCTTCGGGCGCGCGATCAGCTGAAGCTTTCCATCGCTCAGGGTCGCCCGCCAGGCCGCGGGGATCACGTAAACGTGGTTCGGCTCGAGTCGCGTTCCGTCCTTCGCTTCGACGACCGGCATCGGCGTCGATCGGGGCAGGATCTCCGGCAGCATGCTCGCGTGCGTCGGATCGAGATGCTGAATGAGCACGTAGGCCATCCCCGTGTCGGCCGGGAGGTGCTCGAGGAGCTGCGTGAAGGCCTCCAGCCCCCCGGCCGACGCGCCCACGCCGACGACCGCAAAGCCGTCGCGGACGGGCGTCGCCCGAGAGGCCGTCGTCGGGGCCGCGGCCGTGGGTCTCGAAACGGAAGTCGGAGCGGTTCGAGCCCGGGCGGGGCGGGATCGGCCAGCCGCGGGGACACCGCGCGGCCCCTTGCGGCCGGTCCGTTTCTTCTGGCCCGACGACCTGCGATCCTTTGCCGCCATTGCCCTCGCAGGGACTGTTCAGTTTCGGACAGTGATTCTCCTCGACTATATCGTTCTGAGAGCCGGCGAGAGCGGTCGGGTCGGCTCGCGATCCCAGTCCTCACGCCGAAGGTCCGGTCCCGAAAAGAGCGAGAAGAGCGCGAACTGGTTCACGATCCGTTCATCGAGGAACGGCCGCTGCGCGAGACGGTTGAACTCTTCGAAGGTCGGAGCGGCCGCTCGAGGACCTCCGTCATGAAGACGTCCATGGGCCCTCGTCGGGGAGCTTTCGGAGCCGTCGCGGCAGATGCTCGTGCGCGGCGACGGAGTCGAGACTCCAGATCACTCCCTCTTTTCCGAAGTCTCCGGGATGGCGGAGAGAGCCCGTCCGGCA
>Ga0075423_10006210_pt1 | contig 11205 bp, 10 predicted proteins | sample SoiMethybrSBSTD2_FD_80114 | JGI IMG/M metagenome (GOLD analysis project Ga0075423, IMG submission 80114) | Bulk soil microbial communities from a Populus tree surrounding site in Tennessee, USA - Soil MetaG P. TD hybrid SBSTD2 | ecosystem: Environmental > Terrestrial > Soil > Tree plantation...
CATGTTGGCGGAAACTGGATCATGCGCGGCGGCGACATCTCCGGCAACATTCGCTTCGCGGGGGCCCGCATCGATGGTCAGATCGCCTTCACGGAGTGCAAGATTCGCGGTGGCGGCGACCTCGCCATTCGCGCGGACGGCGCCAATATCGGCGGCGGCTGGTTCATGGGACGAGCCACGATCGAGGGCCTGGTGCGCTTCCCGAGCGCATGTGTCGGCAACGAGATGCGGCTACGCGGCACGCGCATCATCGTGTCGAGCGGCCCGGCGCTGTTTGCAGCGGGCGTCACCATTGCCCGCGAATTCGTGCTCGATGGCGGCTTCAGCACCCAAGGTGGCATTGTGCTCGATCGCGCCGAGATCGACGGCACCCTCGACCTGACCGCCAGCCGGATCAAATCGGCGGTGCTGGGCCGCGCCGGCGCGGCTGCCCCGAAGACGCACGATGAAATGCTAAGCGCGCGCTACGATGCGGTTGCGCTCAGCCTGGTCGATGCGAGGCTCGATCGGCTGGTCATGCCGAGCACCGCCGAGGACCGATCACAAGGGATCATCGATCTGTCGCGCGCGCGTGTCGGCAGCTACGAGGATGCGGCAGCGGCGTGGCCGCCTCCGGGACGCCGCCGCGCCCTGCCCGCGCACAACGACTTGGACCATCTGGTTCTGGACGGGTTTGTCTATGACCATCTCAAGACGCCGACGGGCTTGCCGCCACAAGCCGGGCGTGCGCGCCGCGCGGGCGCGGCCCGCATGCGCATCCTTTGGCTCGAAGCGCAATCGCGCAACGATGTGCAGCAGCATTTCAAGCCGCAGGCCTGGGTCCACCTGTCCCGTCGCCTCGCCGCGCAGGGCTACCATGACGATGCGCGCGAGATCGCCATCGAGCGCCGTCGCCGTCAGCGCCGTAGCGCCTCCGTCACGCGCGGTGCGCGCCTGCAGGGCTGGCTGCTCGACGTCTTCGCGCTCTATGGATTCAACCCATGGCGCACGGTGCTTTGGATGACGGCGTTCGTCATGCTGTTCGCAGGCATTTGGTGGTGGGCGGCGCAGGGATGCGAACGCGATTCCTGCAAGGACGAGACCGTCTATGCGATGTCCCTCAAAGGCAACTACGGCGGGGACGACAAGAGCGCCGAAGAGAAATATCCCGGCTTCTCGCCCATGGCGTATTCACTCGACGTCTTCCTTCCGTTCGTCAATCTTGGCTACAAGGAGCATTGGCGTCCGCGCACGAGCTATTGGGTGCTCGCCGACGTGCCGCTTCCCGGAGCCGAGCTGCACGGCCAGCAACAGCTGACCGTGACGGTGGGTGGAATCCTCTACGTCCTCTATGTGCTCGAGATGTTGGTGGGGCTGATCCTGGCTTCGCTTGCGGTCACCGGCTTCGCCGGCCTGCTGCGCGGCGAGGACGAGCCGAAGTAGCCGGCATAGAAGCGACAGATCAGATGCCGGCATTGCGCCTTCGCGGCGCGGCCCCAGGGCGGGATGAGTTTATATTTGCACTGCCGTTGAACCAATCTCCGTTCGTTCCCGATAGGCGATTCAAGTTCAGATCATCTCGCTCTGGGGCAGCCCAGCAGCGGCAACGAGATTCTCACTAAGGTGTCGTGTTAGCCGATCGATTGCTTGGGACAACACGCCAGATCGTATTTCCAACGTCGTCCGCAACCAGAAGCGCTCCCGTCTGATCTATGGCCACGCCGACGGGCCTCCCGAGCGCGTTTCCGTCCTTCAGAAAATCTGTGAGAACATCTACGGGCGGTCCACTGGGTTGGCCGTTTGAAAAAGGCACAAAGATCACTTTGTATCCGCTCGGCGGATTGCGATTCCATGAGCCGTGCTGGCCGATGAAGACACCTCCCCGGAACGGCGCGGGCAGTGACGTGCCATCATAGAATGTCAGGCCTAGCGATGCCGTGTGATTGCCGAGTGCGTAGTCAGGCGCGATCGCCTTGGCCACCATGTCGGGCCGCTGAGGAGGGCGAGCATCGACGTGTTGTCCGTAATAGCTGTAAGGCCAACCGTAGAATGCGCCGTCCTTGACCGACGTGAGATAGTCGGGAACGAGATCACTGCCGAGTTCATCGCGTTCGTTGACGACAGTCCATAGCACCTTTGTTTGCGGCTCCCAGCCCATCCCGTTTGGATTGCGCAGGCCGGACGCGAAGATGCGTGATGCGCCAGTCGCGAGCGTGATTTCGTGAATAGCCGCGCGCCCCTCTTCCTTGTCAATTCCGTTTTCGCCCACATTGCTGTTCGATCCCACCGTCGCGTAAAGCGTCGTGCCATCCGGGCTGGCGATAATGTTCTTGGTCCAATGATGATTGAGGGGACCGGCCGGCAGGTCGGCCACCTTCTCGCCTGGGCCGGCGATTTCGGTCTGGTTTTCAGCATAGGAAAAGCGCAGGACCGCATCGGTATTGGCTACGTAGAGGTCATTGCCGATGAGTGCCATGCCGAAAGGCGAATGAAGTCCCTTCAGGAAAGGAGTCTTCGTCTCAGCGACACCATCGCCGTCAGCATCGCGCAAGAGCGTGATGCGGTCGGGGCTTGGAACACCTGCTCCTGCGTATTTCTGCGCGGCTCCATAGACCCAGCCCTTGATGCCCTTGCCTTCTTCCGGGCGCGCCGGCGCGTTGGTTTCCGCCACGAGCACATCGCCATTGGGAAGGACGTATAGCCAGCGCGGGTGGTCGAGACCGGTCGCAAAAGCTTCAACGGCAAGCCCGGCAGCGGCTGTCGGCTTGGTGCCCGCTGCCCAGCCCTTGGCTGGGGCTACTTTGACCGTTGGTATGAGGGTTTTGGTAGGTTCCGGTATCGGTGGGTTTTTTCCGTAGCTTGCAGTGTCCGGCAGCCGCGCGGTATCGCCACTAAAGGCATAGATGCCGACACCGAGGACCAGGAGCACAATAGCAGTGAGGACCGTCCAACGCCCGGCGCGTGTTCTCATGGAAATCTCCACATGTTCCTGAGAGGAACGGAAATGTGCGGCTTCGCGTTCCATCAAGGAATTGCCGTCACCCCTGACCGGCCGAGAAAGTCGTCCGGGGGGCGAACTTCTTTGTGGTCGAGCAACGTCGCGGGATCGCACAGCGTTGGCTGCAACGGAGCATGCGATGCCGCCCGATGTGCGCAAAGGAATGCCCGCACGAAAGCTTGATCGAGACACTTTCCGAAGACGATTCCTGTCACGCTTTATCGATCCGGTGTTCGCGCCCCTGCAAAGCGAACTCGACGCCATCAGCGCTGCGGCCTGGGATGCCTATGCGGACGGCCGGAAGGCACCCCTGACGCGCAAGGCAGGCCCCGATTTCGCTGACCCGGACTATGAGCTTTCAGTCGACTGGCTTGCTGCACGCGACGCCGTGAAAGAGGCGCAAAGACAGCACGACGATCCCCAAGGCCCCTCGCGTGTTCTGATCATCAACGGCTCGTCGCGCACCGAGCACACGTGTCCTGGCGAGATGTCCAAGACTTGGCGCCTTGTCGAAATCGCGCGCGCCGCGATTTGCGAGCAGGAAGGCTTTGTGGTCGACATTTTGGATCTAAGCCGGACCACCTCGGAGTACGGGCGGACAATCCATCCCTGCAAGGCGTGTGCTTCGACCTCGATGGCGCTGTGTCACTGGCCGTGCAGCTGCTATCCGAACTATTCTCTTGGTCAGGTCCACGACTGGATGAACGAAATTTATCCCCTGTGGGTGGAAGCACACGGGATCATGATCATTGCGCCGGTGAATTGGTATCAAGCGCCCGGCCCGCTGAAGGCGATGATGGATCGCCTTGTTTGCGCGGATGGTGGCAATCCCGATCCGACGTCCACACACGGCAAGAATGCGGCTGAAGCCAAGGCACTCGAGATGGCGGGCTGGCCGTACCCGCGCCATCTTGCCGGCAGGCTGTTTGGGGTGATCGTCCATGGCGATACGGAGGGCGCGGAAACGCTGCGACGCAACCTGACGGATTGGGCAAGCGATATGCATCTGACAGCTGCCGGGGCAAGCGCCGAGCTCGATCGCTATGTCGGTTATTACGAGCCCTATGCGACCAGCCACGCGGCGCTCGATCGTGATCGGGCATTCCAGGATGAAAGTCGCAACGCCACGCTAACCCTGGCCCAGGCGATCACGGCGAAGCGAAATGGATCGCTGATCGAAGCCGGCTTGGGATTGAAGGACGTGCGGCCAAAGTGAAGCTTCGCCTGATGACGGCCGGAAAGCAGGAATCGTCGACTCGGAAAGTCAACTTGGAGTCGGAACTGGCATGGGCCCTGCCCCGTTGGGTCTTCATGAGAGGTTTGCCTCAGAGGTAGCACTATGGAACACAATGACGAAACTGTATCCCTGATCTCCGCTGGCAAGGTGCAAGGCACTGCTGTTTACAACACACAAGGGGAATCGCTTGGCGAAGTCGAGGACGTGATGATCGACAAGCGCAGCGGCAAGATCGCTTACGCTGTGATGTCGTTCGGAGGCTTTCTTGGTATGGGCAATGATTACCATCCGCTGCCGTGGAATACGCTGAAGTATGACACTCGACAGGGCGGCTATGTGGTTGGACTGACCAAACAGCAGCTCGAGGGCGCGCCCCACTTTGGACGCGATGAAAATCCCGCCTGGGGCAACCGCACTTTCGAGCAAAGCATCCACGACTATTACAGAGCTCCGCCTTATTGGGCCGGATCGTAAGGTCTACCTCGATCGTGTGACGGCGACCTAGGCGCGTAGGCCCCACGTCCCAGCGTCGGGCCTCTCCTTGGCGCGGCTCTGCTCTCGATTTCACCCGCCGGGCGTTAAGGGGGGCCGCGCTCTATCAGCGTGCCCTCCACGACGCCTGCTTGGGACGCGGCCCGCGAGCAACGCCCGCCATCAGGATCATGCGCCCACGTTCGACACGCGGCGGCAGGCAGGATGTTCTCCGCTTATGGATGAGGGATCGCTCCTCAGCCGTGTCGCATGCCGACAAATCTTTGGCGTGAATCAACGAGACGCCGCCGGGGAAGCCGCAGCTAGGACAATGGCCGGCGGCGTAGGCCCGGCGAAGGAAATGGAGTCATTGTGATCGATCCAAATGTCGACTGGCTGCTTTTCATTCTAACAGCCGCGTTTTTTGCGCTTGCTGTCTCGCGGACCGCTCATTTGCTGTTTAACTAGGATCGCCCGTAGACCGCCCCGCGAGGTGGTGCAGCGGCTTCGCCCGTCGCGTTTCCGGCTTTTCGGCCACCATGACAAACTCCGGACCCGGCGTCGAAACCACGCTGGGGGCATCATGAAATGACACGCGATCGCAGCGGTCCTGGGTTTGCTCGTCCCGCAATCGCGCTTTGGCTCAACAAGACCCATCAGCAAGTGCCGTGTCACGCCGACAGGGAGCAAGTTTGGGACCCGCCGGAGGGTAGGAAACTATACAGCGTTGAACAGTCCCCAGCACTGATGGTGTATTGCGTCGTCTTGCCAGGGGGGTGACGGTGCTGGTGAAGGTGCTGGTTGTTATGAGCCTGATTTCGGCAATCGCCGGCACTATTAGCTTTTGGGATTGGCTGCAGTTACAAAGTGGGAATACGGCGCCACCAGAAAGCCGGGAAGCGCAGCCTCATGATCCTGACCGTTGGCATGTGTCGAGGGACGGCAAGCGGCTAGGTCAAACTACAACAACTGAATTATTCAGATTGGCCGAAGAAGGCGTCCTTAGACCGTCAGACCATCTTTGTCGGCCTGGTTCCTCGGAGTGGAGACGCGCAGACAGTTTCACTCACCTATTCCGCCGGCATAGGTCGCCGGTGTAATTTCTTCAACGCGCCTGGCATCAGCCATGCTGGTGCGCGCGAGTGAGGCTTGAACCTAGACGTCTGCAATCGGGAGTTCGTCGATCTTATGGCCTTGGTCATTGACGATGTTAATGAACCAGCCGGACCAGTCCCATCCTTTCATGACAGCGCCGCGCTTGAGGTCACGTGCCAACGCTAAGGCATCATCACGCGCGGCGGCATCTCCCGCCAAATCGAGACCTTGGTGATTGTTCAGGACTTGCTCGCCATTCGTCAGATGGAAATAATAACGCGGCATCGCCAGAACCTCCTCACACGGCACGGCCGTGAAGCGACGCGCCGAGGGTCGTAAGACTACTGCCGCCGCGCCAGCTGCACCAGTCCGATCGGGAAGGCAAGCGCGAGACGTGTGAGCCGTTCATTCAAGCGTGGATTCATTTTCAGACCCACCCGGCTAGGTAGCGCCGGCCCACTCTCCAAAATGAATCCTGGCGGCCCCTGCCCAGGAAGCGGGTGCTTAAATCGGGTTCCAGTAGCAACCGGATGCGCTCTGCCGAGTTGTTTATCTGTGACCGGTCACGCGCCACAGCCGAATGCGCGCACCTCCGGCTGCGGTGCGGGGCGGGATGCTCCGCTCATGCAGGCGCGTCTCGGCCGACCGGCAGACGCGCCTGCACCTTCCCTCGGATTTTCACTTCAGGTCACCGGCGGGCGCAGCGCATCATGCTCCAGGTCGGTCTAAGCCGTACTTTAGAATGATATTCAGGGGGCCTCGGGCGTGGGTATCGTAGCCCATGCACCGCAAGATGCTCCAGGATCATCTGGCCGCCGCCGAGCGGCACCTCGACGAGGCCGAATGTCACGCAGCGACTCAGCGCGAGCATGTGTCACAGCTGAAGCGCGACGGCCTTGACGCTGCCGAACCGGCCCGGCTGTTGGCCGAGTTGGAGGAAGTGCTGGCCTTGCACCTCGCCGATCGCGACCGGCTCCGGAAAGAACTCGGTCTCTAGACCGCCGATTGATCGTGGCGCATGAAAAGGCCCCAGTACCCGGCGGGGGTACCAGGGCCAGTAAAGGCAGCATGCTCAAAAATCAGGGGGCTGAAGTCGAGCAGCCGCATAAGGCACACGTTTTTTTTCCTCCCTAAGCGTGTGCGGGCTTCCCGTGCGCTCTAGCCTTAGCGCTAGGTTGCGAGTGGTGTTGGGCTAATTCGGCGCAGCGAATCCATCTTTCAGCCATGCGCCTCCACAGCTCCTTGTCCTTCCGATCCCGTGAACGTTTTGCCATGTACTCACACTCAGCGGCGTGTCGAATAAAGACCTCTGAGGCAACCATCAGCCGTTCTCCCTATAGAAGCCCTCCATGCCGCCGGATCGCGCATGAGGAACGCACGACTCAATGTTTGGTTTCCGACTCAACAAAAATATCCACCGGAACAATTGAACAGATCACTCGGCAATTACCGAGGGTGCTGCAGGACCTTCCTTCAGGAATACGATGGCCAGCCGGACCGATTTCTATTGAAATTTTCGTTAGTTAACCGACCCCAGGGACCAAATTCGACACGTACGCCGTCGCCATGGTCCTCCGCAAATTTTGTAAGGATTTCGACGGAGGTATCTTCCGCAGTGCGGGAATTTTATGGGGGCCAGGCCGATCTCATTCTCGGGAGGTCACCTCCATGGATGACGCGGCCTTACAGATCTTCTTCAGTGGAGCTTTGGTGGCGCTTTCGTTCGGAGCAGCTGCCACGTTCTGGTTCTTGTTGCGCTGAACGACACTTCCCCTCGATCCGTTCGAGGGGCTCCACATCGAGAAGGGATGGTAGGAAGACCCACGCTGCGCCTTGCTAAACCCGCCGCCTCCTTGTCCAGGCCCGAAGACTAGCTACTGTGGCGGCTAGGAACGAGAGCGAAGCGTCTATTCCTTGGTATCACCATTCTTGTTATTGCTTGGTGGTGGAAGTCATTCAGCAGAGCACAACGCCTAGAACTATTTCGATACTGCGCTCGTGGACGTGACTGCGCATTGTGCAAAGACTGGCCACGCGCTGAAAAGGCCGCACGACGTTTGGAAGTCACTCACTTCCCGGGTGGCATCTGCGTTAGGTGCGACATGGCCGTCTGGCATGTGCACTGTAGCCACTCCCGAAGAAGACGAAGCCTTTCGACAAGCTCGGCGCGAGGAACGAAGCAGGGGTTTGCATCAGCTTCCTTCTGAAATCTTGCGCGAGATCGTGAGCAAGCGAACGGATCACTGCGCCGCCGATGTCTACTTGGTGTCTACGAGCGTTTTGGCGCCGAACCAAATTTCAAGAAATCCCCGTTTTAGTTGGCGATCCCGGCAGGGCTCGAACCTGCGACCCCCGGTTTAGGAAACCGGTGCTCTGTCCAGCTGAGCTACGGGACCGCTCACCCCATAAATGGATGATGCGCCGCGCCTTGGCAACGACCTTCTGACGCGGCCGCAAGCCCTCCGGTCCAGCCCCAAAGTCTGGCCTTGCCGACCATTCCTGTCCTACCATTCAGTCGTTTTCATCCCATGTCAGGAGCCTCTCAAGTGACCAGCGAGCGAACCGCCAAACTGGCCAGTCATAATTTCTGGAGCGAACTGATCGCGCTGCGCGACCGCCAGCGCGAGCAGCGCAAGAGCGCCGTGCAGGTGGTGCGGCTCTCCGAATTGCCGCTCGAGAGCAACGAGCAGGGCCTGATGCGCTGGTACCTGCACCCCGCGATCAGCGACACGGTGCTCTCGACGCTCTCGATCTACCGCCAGGAAATTCCACCCGGCAGCCGCTCCGGCCGACTGAAATTCCAGGGTGGGCAGATTCTGTTCATCGTCGAGGGCCGCGGCTACACCATGCTCGACGGCGTCAAGCATGCCTGGGAGGCGGGCGACGTCGTCAACCTGCCGTGCAAGCGCGACGGCATCGTGGTGCAGCACTTCAATGACGATGCGCAACAGACCGCGATCTTCATGGCGGTCGAGCCCAATCTCTTCGCCGCCACCAGCGTCGACCGCGGCTGCGGCTTCCATCAACTCGAGCAATCGCCGGACTTCCGGCGGCCGGCGGCGGAGTAGACACCCATGGCCGAGATCGAACGCACACGTGAGCGCGAACGGGGCACGATCCCCGAGACGCCCTATGAAATTTTCATCCGCAGCCGGCGCGAGTTCCTGGAACGGCAGGAAACCGGGCAAGTGGTGGTGAAGCCATCCGACCGCGAGTTCTACATCACGCGGCAAGGCCGGCTGATGTATCATCTCAATCCGGAGATCCATAAGAACACGCCGCTGCAGGATTGGCGCGTGTTCTCCCACGACCTCAAGACCCAGTCCGGCAAGCATCGCCATCAGGGCGGCCTCGTCATCTATGTGATCACCGGCAAGGGCTATTCAGTGGTCGACGGCGAGCGCATCGACTGGCAGGCTGGCGACCTTCTGCTGCTGCCGATCAAGCCGGGCGGCGTCGAGCATCAGCACTTCAACATCAATCCGGGCTCGGAGTGCCGCTGGATCGCGTTCTCCTACATGCCGTTCTTCGATCACGTGGCGTCGGAATTTACGCAGACCGAGGTCTCGCCGCTGTTCAAGGCACAGGGGTGACGAGGCACTTGGCCGGCGATCGCAGAAGCTGTCGTCCCGGCCGACCCCGGACTTGATCCGGGAGAGCGCCGGGACCGATCTGCCCCGCTTGTTACGCCGCCGAGACCCAATGGCCGGCGTTCCCCGGCCATCGGGTTGCCTCAACTTAAAGGATGAAGTCCCCCGCGTTGAACTGTACGGCATGCGGCGGATAGATCTGCATCTCGGCGTCGGCATCGGCATCCGTCGAGACGAAGATCGTGGTTGTGCCGCGGCTGTCAGTCACCGACCAGACGAGGCCGGTCCAGTCGCCCGTGTGACTGGCAGGATCGCTGATGAAGGTGAAGGCCTGATCTCCCGCAAGCGTGCCGTTGGCGTCGATCGCAGACAGGTCGATCTTGTCCTCGCCTTGCGTGAAATCGGAGACAGTATCAACCTGCTTGACGCCGTTCACTATATCGTCGCTGCCGACGCCCTGGAAGCGGTCAGCATAGAAGCTCAACCTGAAGATCTCGGCCTCTATAAAGACGTCGCCGAAGGCATCGCCCGAGTTTCCGTGAGCTTGAACTCTGCTCGGGATACGCCCCTGCAGGACTGGCGCGTGTTTCTCGCACAGCCGCAAGACGCAATCGGGCAAGCACCGCCACCATGACGGCCTTGTGCTCTATGTGATCACCGGCAGGGGCTGCTCGGTGCTCGACGGCGATCACATCCGCTGGCAGCCCGCGCTTGACCCTTGGCTCCGCCAGGACAAGAATCGCAATCTGCAAAGGGCCTGGAGATGAAGACTGCCTTCGCACTCCCAATTGCCATCGCGGTCACGATTGCCGCAGGGGCTGCACCCGCACAGACTCCCGAGGAGTTTTATCGCGGCAAGACCATCAATCTCATCATCCCGAACGCGCCCGGCGGCTCGTTCGATCTCTATGCGCGGCTTGCCGCCAACCACCTTGGCCGCTTCATTCCGGGCAATCCTTCGATCGTGCCGCAGAACATGCCGGGCGCCGCCGGCATGCAGGCTGCGAACTATCTCGCCAGCGTTGCGCCCAAGGACGGTACCGTACTGGCGGTACTCGTTCCCAACATCACACTGGCGCAGATCCTGGGCGTGTCATCGATCGCCTACGACACCCGCCGCTACAACTGGATCGGCCGCATTATTGCGACGACTGCAACGCTGTTCACCTGGCACACCTCGGGCACCAAGACGCTCGCCGATCTGAAGAGCCGCGACACGCTCGTCGCCTCAACCGGGCCGCTCAGCCAAGCCGAAATCAACTCGACGATGCTCAACGGCGTTGTCGGCACCAGATTCAAGCTCATCCGCGGCTATCGCGGCAGCGGGGAAGCCGCGCTCGCGGTCGAGCGCGGTGAGGCCGACGGCACGCTGATGCCCTGGGAGTTTCTCAAGTCGGCGCATGCCGACTGGCAGAAGGACAACAAGATCGCGATCGTGACTCGTTATGTGCGCCGGCCGATCCCCGAGCGGCCTGATGTGCGCTCGGTCTACGACCTCGCCGAAACAACCGAGCAGGCCAACGTGCTGCGGCTCTTCCTCGGCGCCGACGAGATGGGCCATCCGATCGCGATGCCGCCGGAGACCCCGCGCGACCGCGTCGAGACGCTGCGCAATGCGCTCGCGGCGATGGTCAAGGACCCTGAGTTCCTGGCCGATGCGCAGAAGCGCAAGCTTGATTTGCTGCCGGGCCGTCACGATGAGCTGGAGAAGACGGTGGCCGAGGCGTTCGCCGCCTCGCCCGCGGAGATCGAGATTGCACGGAAGTACTACAAGCAATAGCTGCGTTTCGCTTCCAACAGCCGCGGCTGAAGCTCAGACACTTGCTCGTTTTCGG
>Ga0075423_10006214_pt1 | contig 11204 bp, 10 predicted proteins | sample SoiMethybrSBSTD2_FD_80114 | JGI IMG/M metagenome (GOLD analysis project Ga0075423, IMG submission 80114) | Bulk soil microbial communities from a Populus tree surrounding site in Tennessee, USA - Soil MetaG P. TD hybrid SBSTD2 | ecosystem: Environmental > Terrestrial > Soil > Tree plantation...
ATGTGAGTCGAAAATCCCCCGGAGCCGCATATCAGTCAACCGTGGCGTGATTCTAACATGCCTTTGCGTTTGTGGCTTAATCGCTCGCATTGACAACATCAATTTCGGAGTGTATATGCTTCCAGAGCTATACCGATCCCATTGCTTTCCGTCCTCGGTCTCACTCCCCTTTGTGACCTGAGCCGACCCGGACAAGGAGGTTTATTCATGAAAAGAAAATTGACTTTTCGAACAGCAGTTTGGACTGTATTTGCGGTGATTGCACTGCTGAGTCTCACCGGCGGCGTTGGCGCCGTTCAGGGTGATAAGAAGGTCAGGTTGTTAGACGATTGTGAGCCCACTACTTTCAATGCCGTACTTGGCGCCGGTGCTTGCATAGGAAATGGGCATACAACGTTTGCAGAATTCATAGAAGAGCTTTCAGAAACTCAGGATGCGCACAAATGGCGCAACCAGCCGGAGCAGATGCAGCTCAATGTCGGTCGCCCAACACTCATCGAAAATCGCGGCGGCGAGGACCACACGTTCACTCCGGTAGCGGAATTTGGCGGCGGCTTCGTTGTTGCACTCAATGGCATTTCCGGGAATCCTGTACCGGCCCCCGAGTGCCTGAATTTCGGATCGATAGTTTTCATTCCTGCGGGCGGAGTGGAGGAAGGTCCGACTGCCGGTAGTTCGGAGTTACCGGTCGGAACGCATAAATTTCAATGTTGCATCCACCCGTGGATGCGGACCGTTGTAGAGGTCGCTGCTCCCGGACCACCAAGCGCTCCTGAAGCCACAGGTAACGCGCATCACGGGCACTAAACTGTAGGGGCGGCCCTCTGTGGCTACCCGTCGTCCCCGCACACATTCTTGTGAGACGCGCGGCCACGGAGGGCCGCCCCTACAGTTGCACCTTGAAGGATCTGACTCACGATGAAGCGCACTATCTACGTCCAGATCCCTGCCTACAGAGACTCCGAGCTTCCCAGAACTATCCACGACTTGTATCGAAAGGCCGATCGACCTGAAAAGATCAGGACAGTCGTCGTTTGGCAACACGGAGAAGGGGAGTCACTTCCGCGAGCAACGACTTCTCTCAGCAACGTTCAAATCATTCCGTTCCCGGCGAGTTCGAGTAAGGGACCCAACTGGGCGAGAGCGTTGTTACAAGACAACTACCAGGGAGAAGAATTCACGTTGTTCCTGGATTCGCATCACCGCTTCGTACGCGGCTGGGACGAACAATTAGTTGTCATGTACCGGAGGTTGAAAAAGCGCGGTGTCCGCAAGCCTATAATCACAGCCTACTTGCCTTCGTACGATCCGCATCGAGAACCGTACGGACGAATGCGCGAGCTGCTCAAGATCTATCCGCTCAAACGAGAACACGGAATGCTCACGCGATTGACCGGTCGACCACTCGCCTTGTGGAAATGGCTGAAGGAACCGATTCCGGCTCATTTCATTTCGCTGCACTTTTTATTTGCCGAGGGACACTTCAATCACGAGATCAGATTTGACCCGGAGATATATTTCTTTGGCGACGAGGTGCTCATGAGTCTGAGGGCTTTCAGCGAAGGCTACGACATGTTTCATCCGCACGTGATTATGGGCTGGCACCTTTACGATAGAGCCACACGAGTTCCACACTGGGACGATCATCAAAAGTGGTCGGATTCGAACCGTGCTTCCTATAGCAAGATGAGAAAAATATTCAGTGGCCGCTACGACAATGGTTACCTCGGCAACGTACGATCCGTCAGAGACTACGAGTCGTACATTGGCACACGATTGATTCAGAATTAAGGACTGAAGCGGTGCGACGGTATTTCGATAAATTGAATCGCGACAACATCGTTTCGATCGATGAATTCATATCCGCGAAAGAGTGTAAGTTGATTTTGCAGGAACTGCGCTTCGTCTACTGGCAAGCGAGTACTGTTGTAAAGCGAAAGCAACGTCAAACATATAGTGCCCTGATTGAAGAATCGAGAAAGAGTCTAACGTCTCACCAGGAATGGTTCAGCGACGAGTTGAATGCGAAACTTGTAGAGATCGAAACTCGAGTATGCGAGTGGCTCAGCATCAGCAACGGAAATCTCGAACACTGGCAAGCGACGCGGTATGGCAAGGGAGACAGTTTCGACTATCACCTGGATAGTGGCCTGTGGAAGAAGAGCGAATCAGGCGAACGCGTCAGAACGATTTTGCTGTTTCTGAATACTCCGCTCAAAGGAGGCGCCACACACTTCAGGGCGTTGAATCGAAAAATCAAAGCGAAAACGGGCAGGCTCTTGGTGTGGAATAACCTACTGCCAAACGGCAACTGTAACTACGCCACAATTCACAGCGGTCAAGCCGTGATCGCGGGTAACAAAACTACCTTAGTCACGTGGGAACGACAGCTCACGCATCGGAGGATCACATGAAGAACGAAGACAGAATCGTCAAACAGGTGATTAAGAGATATGGTGCGTTTATCGATCTAAAAAAGACGCCCTTTGTCTTGATCGAAATACTGCGTGAACATGGGCGACTGTTTCAGGATCCTGATGGTGGTTTGCCACCGGGCGGCGTGCCACCACCACCTGAACCTCCGCCGGGTCCCGAGGACAGACCATCGATCGACAATTCAGTTATCCTGAAACAGATTCTCACGCTCTCACGCGAAGTATCAAAGCTGGCGACTGATGTGAAAGCAATCAAGGAGCGAGTCAGCAAACGATAACGCGAGTCCGCGTTTTAACCACGCGTTCATCCGCATTTCGAAGGAGGTACTCACAATGTCTAAAAAGAAATCAACCGGCAAAAAAGGAGGAGGTCCTACCACCATGGCCATGGGTGAAGAAGACGTCACTAGGCCGACTACGATGGCTACTGGTGAGGAAGAACCCGGGCCAACCACCATGGCCACCGGCGAAGAGGAGACGCGAATCGCTGTCGGTGAAGAGAGCAGCGGAACGATCCTTCAGCGTAGTTCGCCGTTCGGCGGCTTCTGACACTGACGATGGCGTCAGACACACCGTTACTTCTGATTGCCGGCGGTGACGCCGATCCGAATATCGCTGCGTTAATCGCAGCAGCGGATCGCAGCGGTGTGTCGTATCAAAAACTGTTGGTAGGGAAGTCGTCGCATCCTTCGTTCGTATGGGACCTCACTACGGAACAATTATTGCTGGACGATCAACCTGTCGAGTGTAGCGCGGCGTTTGTTCGTCACGACGTGTTTACCGCGTTGCGGGACGGTCAGCATTCCTCGGCGTATCGGGCGCTGGCGTGGCATACAGCCTTAACCGGATGGCTAGCTGCTCACCCGGAAGTTCTTATTTTCAACCGGCGCAACCTGAACCAGGTAACGAACAAGCCACTGGTACTGAAGTTGGCCCAGGAGTGTGGTCTCGCTATTCCACAAACGTTGGTTACAAATGCTCGTGAACGTCTGGAGGGTGTTGAGAAAGTAGTGAAGCCGATCAATGGTGGCGGCTACTGCGAACCGTTAGAAGAAGTGTTGGAACGCACGCCATTCAAGGATGGCCGTGCTGCGGCGCCGGCGATTATTCAAGAGCGCCTCGTGCAACCCGAGGTCCGGATCTACGCAGTCGGCGATCGCTATTTTGCTTTCAAGGTGATTTCTTCGGAGCTGGACTATCGCGCCACACAGAACTGTGGCGTTGAGTTCGGCGGCGATGCGGAATCCTCACACGCAGATTTGACCGGCGCGTTTAGAAAACTTCTCGCGAAGTTAGGACTCGACTTTGCAGCTGCCGATTTCAAAACGTCTCCCGAGATGGGCCAACTGTTATTTCTCGAAGTAAACACCGGGCCCATGTTCGCTGCCTTCGACCACGCCAGCAATGGTCAACTCTGCGAAGCGATGATCGCGCACCTGACGGAAAACAAAAAGGGCGCCGCTTAGCTCTCTCGACATGACTGCGACGCCCCCGGCCACACACCTCTGGGCGACGTGTGTGTGCCTTATCCAAGTTTGCCGCTTTATATCTACGCTAAAGGGGTGTCGCAACATTTCCGAGAGAGATCGACTCTCGCGATCTTATGCAAGATTTTTACATTGAGGTTTTGTACGGCCATGAAGACAGACTGATACTTTCACGCCTCGGGACGCGAGCCGGATAGTTCAAACTGCAAGGCATTACGACGCGTTAGGGGTAAATCAGAGAAACAACGATCGTCGTGATGTCAGGCAATGGCGTGCCAGTGCCGGTGCCCGTCGCTCCTGGACACTGTATTTGGCCCGCAGATGCAGAAACCGTCACAGTCAAGGTAAGGATCGCAACGGCTAATTTGCGGCGTAAGGTTCTCACTTTCGGTGCCTCCTAGTAAGGGATGCAAAAATTTTGCACCTCCAAACTAAAATAGTTTGGTTTCTACTTGCAAGGGCTGGCGGGGAGGGCGTAACATCTCCCCGCAGTCCCTAGCTTCTATTTTCCTTGCAATTCATTGTCGAAAGCCGGATCTCACATGATGTTACAGGCCTCACGATTGCGCCAACTCGAAAATCCGAACCTAAGTGTAAATAGCCGTGCCGAGCTGTGCTGTGAAGTAGCCAGGGAATTCGAGAACCAGGGCGAGTATGACAATGCCCGGCAAGCGCTGGTCGGCTACTGGCGGCAAATCGGCGAGCATCCGGAAGTAGTAGACCTGGAGCCATCCGCGGCAGGCGAGGTGCTCCTGCGTGTCGGAGTGCTGACAGGCATGATTGGCAGCAAGAACCAGATCGCGGACGCTCAGGAAAATGCTAAAGACCTCATCTTTGAGAGTCTGAACACCTTTCAGTCGCTCCGTTATCAAAAGAAAATAGCCGAGGCGCAAACCGAACTCGCTCTTTGTTATTGGCGAGCCGGCGAGAACAACGAGGCCCGCGATCTGCTCGAAGAAACACTTTCGCGATTGACGGTAGACAGTGAACTAAGAGCAACGGCCGTGTTGCGCCTAGCAATCGTCGAACTCGAAGTATCAAAACTCGAAAGGGCACTCAGCATCCTCACTGATTACGCACCACTGTTCCAGAAAATTAATAATCAAACGCTGAAAGGCAGCTATTACGCCACCCTCGGAAACGTGCTCGAGAAACTGTGGGAAACAGAATCGCGCACGGAGTATCTTGATCGCGCGCTGATTGAATTTGCAGCGGCCAATTATCACTTTGAGCTCGCCGGCCACAGAAGTTATCTCGCTAACACTGAAAATAATCTGGGGCTTCTGTATTTTACGATCAACCGCTGCGACGAAGCGCACCAGCATTTGGACCATGCGCGACACGTCCTGATTACATTGAAAGACGTTAGCGCCATTGCGCAAGTTGATGAGACTCGCGCTTGCGTGCTGCTCAAGCAAGGTCGTGTCGCAGAGGCTGAACGCGTCGTACGTTCCGCAGTACACACTCAGGAGAAAAGCGGGCGCCACACGCTTTTGGCTGAAGCCCTGGTTACGCATGGCAGAGCGTTGGCCCGTCTCAGAAACAACAGTGCCTCATTGTCTGCGTTTCGGCGCGCGATCGAGTTGTCAGAACAAAACGGAAACCGAAACCGAGCGGCCGAAGCAGCGCTTGCCGCGTTCCAGGAGATCGGCCAGCAACTCGCCATACTCGAAGGACAAAAACTCTATTCCGGTCGCACACTCAGCGAAGAGATAAGTGCGTTTGAGCATGACACGATCCGGATCGCGCTGGAGAATGCGCAAGGAAGTGTTACTCACGCGGCGCGCAGTCTCGGCATGTCATATCAGGCACTGACCTACATGCTGGAAACTAGACACAGAGATCTGCTCACACAAAGAACCCCTGCCCGTCGCCGCCCGCGGAAAAGCTTTACGCCATCCTTGAAGCTACAGAAGTCATAAAGCCTCGAGCGAAGGCTTGCGGCAAACCAGGCGCTTCGTCCGTTCACTTAAATGCTTGAAATGTCTATAAAAATGGACGCATTTGGGCGATTAGTCATGCCCGGTTATTCCAAATTCATGGATTAATCTTTAGCGCTATGGATTGAGGAATCTCAAAGAACCGACAACGTGCGGCCAGAACGCCTTTTAAGCCGCTAAATATACGGTGGAATGAAGGTTGCCTACGAGAAATGACTTGAATTACGTATGCCTGCACGGGGGTCAGGCCGTACTCACCGAAGTATGAACCACCGCAACCTGACCCAATCATTTTAGGAGGTAATTCAATGTTGTAAATTTTGGCCCCGCGGAAGTAAGACCGACTACTTCCATTGACGGTTGGGATTTCTTCTTGATGGCCTTAATCAACCTAAACAGAATCGGTCAATCTCCCCGGATCGGATCGAATCAACTCAATCAGTTTTTTTGCAAAGGAGAAGCATATGCTCAATAGATTGGCGCGGGCTTTCTTATGCCTAACGATAATCATCAGCGCCACAGGTTATTGTTTTGCTCAGGCCACAGGAAATATCAAGGGCACGGTAGCGGATCCAAATGGTGGCCTGGTTGCCGGCGCTACGGTCGAAGCTGTCAACGCCCAGACCGGCGAGAAGCGAACTACCACGACCTCTGATGCCGGTACTTACAGCATCACCAACCTTCCCATAGGTTTGTATACGCTTACCGCAACCGCTACAGGCTTCGGCCCAGGCACCGCTAAAGACGTACAGGTGTCGGTGGCATTCACTACCGAAGCAAACATCGCGCTACCGGTCGCCGGAGCGTCTGCTACCGTCGTTGTTTCCACTGCCAGCGATGTCGCGACACAATTGAACACGAACGATCAGCAACTCTCGACGCTGATCGATAACAAAAAGATCATGGATCTTCCGTTGCTCAGCCGTGACCCGAACGGTCTGATCCTGCTGGCGCCCGGCGTCACTCAAACTCAGACTGGTCTTGGCGGTTTCAGCGTCAACGGGCAGCGTGAACGCAACAACAATTTTTTGGTTGACGGAATCGATAACAACGACGCGGACGTCCCTGGCATCGCCGGCGGCGCTGCAACACCAAACATCGATGCGACTCAGGAATTCCGTGTTCTGACAAGCAATTTCAACGCGGAGTTTGGACGTAACACCGGCGCGATCATCAACGTGGCCACGAAGAACGGCACGAATGATTTCCACGGCGGTGGTTACATGTACTACCGTTCGCAGCGATTCGCAGCTCGCAACTTCTTCGATGCCGAGCGGCAGCCATTACAGCGCAAGCAATTTGGCGCTTCAATTGGTGGACCAATCGTCAGAGACAAAGCATTCTTTTTCTTCAACTATGAAGGTGACCGCTCGCTGAGTTCCTTCACGGTGAATCGTACTGTGCCATCCGCGCAGGCACGTCTGGGCATCTTCCCGAACACTCCTTTCGGCACACTCGACGTAAGGAAAACGGGAGCGAACAATCGCAGCCAGCTCGGTATTTGCAATGTGTTTGGAGTCGCGGGTCAAGGAACCTGTAACTTGATTCTGCCGGGAGGTAACCTTGGAATAAACCCCGGCATGCAGCAGTTCCTTAACCTGTATCCGCTCGGGAACGTCCCGGGTCAGGGATTACTCCCAGGCGTTTTCGACACGTTTAGGTTCTCAGCCCCGAACAGATTCGAGGTCGATACAACCGCTTCACGTGTTGACTGGAAGCTGACTGAAAAACACAGCCTGACTGGAAGTTTCAACACCAGCAAAGGCGAGTTTGATCTGTTCGAGGAGACATTTCCGGGTGCAGGAGACTCGAGCCGCACTCCGCAAAAGACTTATGTGCTGAGCTTGAATCTAACGTCAACCTTGACGCCAAACATAGTTAACGAGGTGCGCTTTGGCGGCAATCGTATCGAGGCGATCTTCAATGGTCCTGGCGACGGCGGCGCCGGTCGAGGTCCGTACGATGCCATCCTGGCAGCCTTTCAAACCGGCGGAATCGATACACATATTCAGCCGTTTGGCGGTCCGAATGGAGAACTTGTGAGTCTCGTCGGCGGCACGGTTACTGGCTTCGGTGCGTTCGACAGCCAGTTCCGCTATACAGGCACGACCGTCCTCGGTGACAACCTGACCTGGATTAAGGGTGCTCATACGTGGCGCGGTGGTTTTGAGCAACGCTGGGTCTACTCAAATGGCGCCAGCAACTTTGGCCGTAGTGAAACTATCAGTTTCAATACGGCGCAGTTTGGTGGCTCATTCCTGCGCGACAATTCAGGAAACCCAATCCCGGTTACTGGCGTTGGCGGTCAGTTACAGAACTTCGCCAGTCTTCTTTACGGATTCTTTGGTGTACAAAGTCAGTCGCAGTTTTTCAACAAGGACGAAACACGCGTTGACCAGGATTATCGTGGTTACCGCGTACGCGAATCCGGAATCTATTTCCAGGACACCTGGCGAGTTAGACCAAACTTTACGTTGAATTACGGCATGCGCTGGGACTACAACGGTGTTCCGTACGAAGTCAACGGCCAGATGTCTACATTGGTGGATCAGGATCCAAGCGGACCTCAGCCGGCCAACGGATTCGAATTCAAACAGGTAGGCAAAAACTCGCTGAATCCGAATCTGAGTTTGTGGCAGAGCGACAAAAACAATTTCGCACCGCGCTTTGGGTTCAATTACAGTCCAGGGTGGGACAGCGGTTGGATCTCCAAACTAACCGGTGGCCCAACGAAGATGTCCATCCGCGGTGGGTACGGCATCTTCTACGACCGCGTGTTTACCAATCTCTTCAGCAACTCCAGTGCGAACCCTCCGTTCCAAAGAGATTTTGGATTCTTCTTTGATTTCCTCGGAGCGAATGGCTTCACGGGAGGCATCTTCGATGAAGGTGGAAACATTCCACGTGTTCCAACACAGGAGACGAGTCCATTCGCATTCAATGGCGACGAACTTCTGCCCGTCATCTTTGCGCTGCCCGGCAATAACCGATTCCAGAGTAAATTTGCAACGCCTTATACGCAAAGCTGGAATTTCGGAATCCAGCGCGAGTTGGGTAATCTCTTCTTGCTTGAAGCCGACTATGTTGGCTCTCACGGTGTTAACCTGCTTCGTAACATCAGCGGCGCGCTGCCAAGCGTAACGCGGAGAAATGCGATTGAAGGTGCGAACAGACAGATCAGCCCAACCAGCACTCGAACCAATTTCTTGAACGGAGTGCTGAACACCGCGTTCAATCCGATTTTCCTGAACGTAGCTCTTGGCCATTCGACATTCAATTCGTTGCAAGTGCGATTGACCAAGACGCTAACCAACAAACGATTCGGTACCGGACAGATTCAGGGCGTCTATGCATGGAGCCATTCAATTGATGACTCCGCTGACGCGCTCGTGCCAGGCAGTGGCCCCGGCGGCGCCAGTGAGCGTGGCTTGCCACGTGACTCGTCCGGCTTTGTCGGCGGATTCAGCGCACCAGAAAGAGGTAACTCTGGTTTCGACGTGCGCCACAGATTCGTCCTCAATTTCATTTACGATTTGCCAGTGCGGTTCGACAACAAGAACCTCGACCGGTTCCTGGGTAATTGGACCATGTCAGGCATCGTTCAATCACAAACTGGAATTCCGTTCAGTATCTTCGGCGGTATCGACAGTGCCGGAACTGGTCTAGGCCAACGTGCTGATTTTGCACCGGCAGGCCAGGGTCTTTCAGATCTACCGTCAGCTACAAACGATCCCCGAACGTATACTGGCCCGGCAAGAAGTCTCTTCCGGAATCCTTGCCCGGCGAACCGTACCAACACCAGCCCGACAACCTGCAGCGCTGCCGTAGGCACCGCCGTAGGAAGACAAGGCTCGGTTGGACGTAACCAGTTTTATGGCCCGGCGTTCAATAAAGTCGATTTCTCCGTTATCAAGCGGTTCCCGATAACTGAGACCACTCGCTTTACGATTCGCGCCGACTTCTTCAATATCTTCAACACCGTAAACTTTGGCCTGCCAGGCAACGACATCAACAGTTCTCTGTTTGGCCAATCGACTACGGCTGGATCTCCACGAATCATCCAGTTTGCTGGAAGGTTCGATTTCTAACCACGGCTCTTTCACGTGAACAACTCTTGGGCGTTGCCTCGTAGCGAGGTAACGCCCAACTTTTACGTACACACGAGAGAACAATGAGATTAATGGCCTTACAAAAGTTGATTCTATTCGGTGGTTTGTTGCTGGCAGTCGTAATCGCCGGTCAAACAAACTGCATGGCCCAGGAAACAAAAAAACTTACAGCGGAAGAGGTAATCACAAAACACCTCGACTCGATCGGCACAGCCGAAGCACGAGCAGCATTTAAAAGTGTAGTCGCTCAGGGAGAGGTGTTAGCCACGGTCAGGGTGGGAGGCAGTGGCCGCGGCAAAGGCGGCGCAGTAATGGCGTCCCAGGGGCCCATGAGTTTATTGGGTTTTATCTTCGGACCACAGGAGTCGAACGAGAAGGCGGCTTTCAACGGGAAAAAGCTCACGGTGGGCGAAGTACGCCCCCTCGTGTATACGCGCTTCGGAGATTTTATGCGCACTCACGAGGTTCTTTTCCGGGAAGGATTAATGGGCGGCACGCTGTCAACCGCCTGGCCTTTCCTTGATATGAACGCCCCGAAAGCGAAGATCAAATACCTGGGAACAAAGGATGTTAAGGATCGGAAAGCTTACGTTCTCAGTTATGAACCACGGAACGGCGACACTCTCGAAATCAAAATGTACTTCGACGCCGAAACGTTTCAGCACGTTCGCACCGAATATTCACAGGAGTTCGTTGCACCGACAGTAACAGACCCAGACAAGGCCGCCAGACAAAAGGGAACTCGATTCAAACTCACTGAGGAGTATTCGGACTTCCGTCCCGAAGCCAACCTGGTTCTGCCGCACAACTACAAGGTCCAACTCACGGTTGATTCGGAAGTCGCTCCGCTTCTACAAGATTGGGTTGTGAGTTTGAGTAGGTTCCTCTTTAACAAGGCGCTCGACGCAAAACAGTTTGACCTCACCGCACAGTAGGTTCTGCGCCGGTGGATGTCAGTACCACCTGCCGTAGCGGGTGGTACTGCCTCACATCGAAGAAGGGAAGTCCTACTGGTTAGTCGCCAGGCGCTCGTCTCCGGGCCTGCGTTGATAAATGCCGCCCGGCGTCACGAAGATCCACCGTTGTAACTTTCCACCGGCGAGCACCTCGACTCGCCATGCTTCTCGTCCGGGTGGTCCATCGTGAACAAGCAGCACTTCTCCAAGCTGTTCTGACCGATCGTCCGCTACTACAGTAGCAGCCAGCTCCAAGACTCGAGCGGGAGTTAACTCG
>Ga0075423_10006218_pt1 | contig 11201 bp, 13 predicted proteins | sample SoiMethybrSBSTD2_FD_80114 | JGI IMG/M metagenome (GOLD analysis project Ga0075423, IMG submission 80114) | Bulk soil microbial communities from a Populus tree surrounding site in Tennessee, USA - Soil MetaG P. TD hybrid SBSTD2 | ecosystem: Environmental > Terrestrial > Soil > Tree plantation...
CAGAAATCAGACTCACCGGTTTCCAGCATCAGGAGGGACCCATGGAGCGGCGCGTGATCTCCGGCACGATCGACACCGTGTTCGAGTTCGACTATTCGGTGCAGGCCGAGGACATGCGCGGCCTCTACGAGAAGGCCAAGCGGGACCAGTGGAATGCGAGCCGCGATATCACGTGGGACGCCCCCGAGCCCTCGGACGGCCGCGTTCTCGCCGACGAGCTGGTGGACATCCACGGCAGCCCCATGTGGGAGCGCCTCTCCGAGAAGGACCGCGTCGAGCTCAACCGCCGCATCACCGCCTGGCGCCTGTCCGTGCTCGTCTACGGCGAACAGGGCGCGCTGCTCGCCTGCAGTCAGCTCGTGGACACCGTGAAGGGCGCCGACGCCAAGTTCTTCCAGGCGACCCAGGTCGCCGACGAGGCGCGCCACAATGAGGTGCTCGAGCGCTACATCCAGCACCGGCTGGGCGGGCTGCACTACCCCATGCCGGACAACGAGCGCTTCATCTTCGACGCGATCCTCACGGACTCCCGCTGGTACATCAAGACCATCGCGCTGCAGCTCGTGGCCGAGACTTTCGCCGTGTCCATGTTCCGGATGATGCAGGAGTGCGCCGTAGACCCGCTGCTCGGCGAGATCTGCGGCCGCATCCTCCAGGACGAGTCGCGGCACATGGGCTTCGGCATGCTCGCCCTGCCCGCCATCGTGCGCGAGGCCGCGGAGCGCGAGCGGCTCGAGATGGAGGACTTCACCTGCACCGCCATCGAGCGGGTGCTGACCGGCTTCTTCCCGGCCGAGCCCTACCGCGACATCGGCTTCACCCCGGCCCAGATCAGCGAGGTCCAGACGCACCGGCGCGGGGTGGCGGCGCGAAACGACTACGCGGTGTTCCGGAAGCACTTCCGGCGCGAGATGCACGGCGCGATGGTGTCGAATCTCGCCCGCATCGGGCTGCTCACCGAGCGCGTGCGCCCGCGGCTGGAAGCCCTCGGGATCCAGCTGCCCGCGACGGCCTAGCCCAGCAGCGCGCGGATCCGCTCGGCGCGACGGGTGAAGGCCGCGTCGATCTGGGCGCTCGCCCCGAGGCCGTCGAGGGCGGCGCCCAGCGGCCCGCCCGGCAGCCGGTACGTCACGCGGTCCTCCACCCACGTCCCGGCCTGCCCGCCCGGCCCCTCGCCTTGGGGGCCTTCCAGGAACCGATGGCGATGCTCCCAGCGGGCGAACGGCCCGCGCACGAGCGCGTCCACGAAGCGGTAGGGTGGATCCCACTCGCGCACGACGATGCGCCAGGTGGTGGGGATCCCGAGCACGAAGAGGCGGAAGTCGAGCACCGCGCCGGGCTCGAGCGGCGGCGGGGGCACGCGCCAGCGGAGGCGCGGCACCACGCGGGCGAGATTCCGGGGGTCGGCGAAGAACGCGAAGACGTCGGGGCGCGGTCGCGGCAGCCAGAAGCGCGTCTCGATCACGTGGTCCGCCATGCGCGCCGCGCTATCATACGCAGATGCTCGGCGGCGGTCAAACGCGTCCCTACCTGATCCTGACTCTGATCGCCGCGCTCTGGGGCTCCTATCCGGTCTTCGCCAAGATCGCCCTCGCCCACTTCCCGCCCTACGTGCTCGTGGTGCTGCGCACGAGCCTGGCCTCTGCCTTCCTCGCCGTGCTCCTCTTCCGCCGCGGCTTCGACGAGTTCCGCGCCCTCTCGTGGGCGGACGTCCGGACCTTCGCGGTGCTGGGTTTCACAGGGATCTTCGTGTCCACCGGCGGCACCTATCTCGGCATCGCCTTCACCACGGCGTCGAGCGCCGCCCTCCTGCAGGCCGCCTCGCCGGTGATGGTGGCCATCGGCGCGAGCCTGTATCTCAAGGAGCGGCTGCGACGGCGCCAGTGGGCGGGGGTGATCTTGTCCACGCTCGGCGTGCTGCTCGTGGTGACCCGCGGGAGCTGGCGCGCCATCGCCCACCTCGAGCTCCTGCCCGGCGACTTCATCATCCTGCTCGGCCAGGCGGGCTGGGCCATCTACACGGTGTACGGCAAGCGCGTGCTCGCGGTGCACTCACCCGCGCTCGCCACCACCGCCGCCTACGTCCTGGGGTCCCTGATGCTGCTGCCCGTGCCCTTTCTCACCGCCCGGCTCTTCCCCGCCCCGGACTGGGCCTCACCCGCGGCATGGGCGGTGGTCGTGCTCCAGGCGATGCTGGGCGCGGTCGCGCACGTCTGGTGGTACGAGGGCGTGCACCAGGTCGGCGCCAGCCGGGCCGGGATCTTCATGAACCTCCAGCCGGTGGTGGGCGTGATCCTGGCCTGGATCATCCTCGGCGAGACGATCGAGCCCGCCGAGATCCTGGGCGGCCTCGCCGTGCTCGCCGGCGTGGGCATGACGACCCGGGTCAGTCGAGCTTCTTGACCTCGGCGAGGATCTTGTCGGGGTCCGGGAGCGACCCGCGCCCGTAGCGTTCCACGAAACGCACCCGGCCCTTCGGGTCCACGATGAAGGTCGCGCGCACGTTGGCGTTCCAGTCCGGCCAGTAGACACCGTAGGCCTTGGCCACCTCGCGGTGCACGTCGGAGAGCAGCGGATAGTTCGAGATGCCCACCGACTTCGCCCAGTTCTCGTGACTGAACGGGCTGTCCGTGCTGATACCCAGGACCTGGGTATTGGCCGCCTCGAAATCCCGCACACGGCGGTCGAAGGCGGGCATGCAGGTCGATCAGCCGGGCGTCCAGTCCAGCGGATAGAACAGGAGGACGATGTTCTTCCCGCGATAGTCGCGGAGGCTCACGTCCTTCAAGCCGATCGTCTTCAGCGTGAACTCGGGAGCGGCATCCCCCACTCCCAGCGTCTTCTCGTCGCTCACCTCGTCAGCCCTCCCCTGGCCCGCCGCGCGGGCCGTTCATCCGGCGCTCCCGACGCGCCATCGGCCGGGCGAAGCCCGGCCCCTGCCCCCGGCGCCCGCCGCGGGAGCGGCGCCGGCGGCTTGCGCTGCGCGCCCCACAGGCGCCGGCGTCGCGCCTCGAGCGGAGCGTCCGCGAGCCCGAGAAAGCCCGCCGCCGTCACCACGCGTCCGGTGTCCCAGAGGCGCCGGAAGCGCTCCGGATAGCTCTCCTCGCGCACGGCATGATGATCCATGATGACGCGACACCCGGTGCGATCGATGATGCGTAGCAGGTGCTCGACGCCTTGCTCCACGTGGGCGCGCCCGAGCCGATGCTCGAGGTACGCCGGCGGCCCCGAGAGGTAGAGCAGGCTGGGCCGCTCGCGCCCGAGATATGCCGCCGCCACCGGCGACAGCGGCCCCTGCACGTCGGAGGCGTGCACGAAGCGCTGCCCGGTGCGCCGGTCCGTCACCGTCAGCGCGATCACGTGCCCGAGCCCCGACACCTCGGCGCCGTGGGACAAAGGCGGCGAGGCGGCGAGAATGCAGTCGGGCGTTTCGATGCAGCGTCCATCGGCGGAGTCCAGCCGCGCGCCCGCGGCGTGCGCCTGCCAGAACTGCCGCGCCCGCTCGGCCTGCGCCCCCGTGACCATGCGCTGCGGATCCTTGGCCCACACCGAGCGCCCCGCGTAGACGCCGGGATCGTGGCGATAGTGCTCCTCGTGGTAGTGACTCACGAAGATCCAGCCCGCGCGCTCCGCGTAGGCGGAGATGCGATCGTTGGCGCGGCGCAGCGCCTCCCACTCCGCGTCCGCGGGAGGAAGGCCGAAGCGCGCCGCCCCGAGCGCCGCGCCGGGATCGATGAGGATGCGCGTGTCGCCGCACTCGACATAGGTGGCCACCGAGCGCACGCCGAGCGAGTCCGCCGCGAGAGGAACGACTTTCATGGTGTCCCCGCGCTCAGATGCAGCGTCCCCCGTCCACCTCGACGGTGGAGCCGGTGATCATGGCGGCGTCGTCCGAGGCGAGGAACAGCGCCGCGCGCGCCAGATCCTCGGGCTGATTCAGCCGCCCGAGCGGCACGGTCGCGCGATAGCGCGCCATGCCCTCCTCGTCCACCCGGTCCTTGCCCATGAAGGTCGGAAGCATGGGCGTCTCTGTGGCCACCGGCGCGATCGCGATCACCCGCACGCCGAAGGGGGCGAGCTCGAGGGCGAGGCTCTTGGCAAGCACATGCGCAGCGCCCTTCGAGGCGGAATACGCCTGGACGCCGGGCCGGGGGCGCACCGCCGAGGTCGAGCCCGTGATCAAGATCACCCCGCTCCGCTGCCGCTTCATCACCGGCGCCACGTACTTGGCGCCGAGGAAGGGACCCTTCACGTTGACGGCGATGATCCGGTCGAAGGTCGCCTCGTCGAGATCTTCCACCGGGGTGGGCCGCTCCGGCACCCCCGCGTTCGCGTAGAAGATGTCCACCCGGCCCCAGCGCGCGACGGTCTGCTCGACGGCCGCCTGATTGTCGGCGGCGCGGCTCACGTCGGCCCGGAGGGCCAGGGCCTGGCCGCCGCCCCGCTCGATCTCCTGCGCGGTGGCCTTGGCCGCCTCCTCCCGCACGTCCACCACCGCGACCCGTGCGCCTTCCTGAGCGAAGAGGAGCGCCGTCGCCCGGCCGATGCCCGAGCCCGCCCCCGTGACCAGCGCCACCTTGTCCTTGAGCTTCATGAGTGACCTCCTCGCTGAGACACAACCTGCTTCACGTCCGCCACGACCCCGCCGCTCGCGCGAACGAGCTCGTCCATCGTCAGCGGAAACACGCATTCCGGCAATCCGGCCGCGGCGTAGAAGACGGCATGGCGCCCGAGATCGCGATCGATCCAGATCCGCAGCGGGCTGGCGTGCGCGAACGGCGGGACCCCGCCGATCGAGTAGCCGGTGGCCTGCTTCACCTGGTCGGGATCCGCCCGCCGGATCGGGCCCCCGGCGAGCGCCGAGACCTTCTTCTCGTCCACGCGGTTGTCGCCCGAGGCGACGACCATGATGGGCGCGCCGTTGACGGTGAACACGAGCGACTTGGCGATCTGCGCGACCTTCACCCCCAGGGCATCCGCCGCCTGCTGCGACGTGCGCGCGTGCACGTCGAGCTCGATCACCTTGCCGGTGAGCCCGGAGGCGACGATCGCGGCCTGAACCTTCTCGGCGGCCGGCTTCATCGAGGGATCAGAGCACCAGCTCCGCCATCACGCGCACGGCGTCCGGCGTCCGCGCCGCCACGATGAGGGTCGTGACACCCGAGCCCTTCCACGCGCCCAGCCGCTCGCGAATCCGCTCCTTGGGCCCGCAGAGGGCCACCTCGTCCACGAGGGCGTCGGGCACCGCGGCCACCGCCTCGTCCTTCTTCCCGGAGAGGTAGAGGTCTTGGATGCGCTTGGCCTCGCCCTCGTAGCCGTAGCGCGACACCAGCTCGTTGTAGAAGTTCTTGCCGCGGGCGCCCATGCCGCCCACATAGAGCGCGAGCTGGGGCTTGATCGCCGCCCGGCAGCGCGCCACGTCGTCCCCCACGACCACCGCCACGGTGGGCGCCACGTCGAAATGGTCCAGCGACTTGCCGACCCCCGCGGCGCGGAAGCCCGCATCGAGGTACGCCTGGAACACGCGCATGCGCTCGGCCGAGAAGAAGAGCGGCAGCCAGCCGTCGGCGATCTCCGCCGCGAGGGCCACGTTCTTCGGGCCGATGGCGGCGAGATAGATGGGGATGTCCGCCCGTCCGTGCAGGATGGACTTGAGCGGCTTGCCGAGCCCGGTGGCGTCGGGCCCCTTGTAGGGGATCTGGTAGTAGTCGCCCTTGAACTCGAGGGGCTTCTCGCGCTTCCAGACCGTCCGGATGATCTCGACGTATTCTCGCGTTCGCTGCAGCGGCTTGCCGAATGGCACGCCGTGCCAGCCCTCGACCACCTGCGGCCCGGAGACGCCGAGCCCCAGGAGGAAGCGCCCGCCCGAGAGCTGATCCAGCGTCAGCGCGGTGGTCGCGGTGAGAGAGGGCGTCCGTCCGGGAATCTGCATGATCGCGGTGCCGACGCGGATCTTCTCGGTGCGCGCGGCCACCCACGTCAGCGGTGTCACCGCGTCGGAGCCGTACGCCTCGGCGGACCACACCGAATGATAGCCGAGGCGATCCGCCTCCTGGACGAGGGTGAGGTCCATCCCCATGCCGGCGCCGGAGTAGCCCAGGTTCAATCCCAGTCGCATGTCGCCTCCTTGACCCTCACAACCGTTCCAGCGCGGCGAGCCGGAGGGGTCGGCCGCGCCGGCCCCCCGACCATCGGTAGTTCACCAGCGCAAGCCGGCCGCGCCGCACCCGCACGCCCTCCTGCTCGAGCAGGATCCGCTGCGTCAGCATGCCCCCCACGTTCCCGCGCACGCTGATGCCCCCGCGCGCGTTGACGACCCGATGCCAGGGCAGCGACGGAGGACAGTGCCGCATCGCCTGCCCCACCGCCCGCGCGGCCCGCGGGTAGCCCAGCAGCGCGGCGACCTGTCCGTACGTCACCACGCGGCCCCGCGGGACCTGCCGCACCAGGCGATACACCGCCGCGTGAAACGCCTTCATGCCGGCTCCCGTCCGAACTGCATCTCGTACAGCCGCGCGTACACCCCGCCCGCCGCCATCAGCTCGGCGTGACGTCCCGCCTCCCGCACGCGCCCGCGATGGAGCACGAGGATCCGGTCCGCGCTCTGGATGGTGGACAGCCGGTGCGCGATGATCACGCTTGCCCGCTCCGCCAGCAGCTCCGTCATCGCCGCACGGATCAAGAGCTCAGACTCCGCGTCCACGCTCGAGGTCGCCTCGTCGAGGGCGAGAACGCGAGGATTATAGATGAGGGCGCGTGCGATGGCCAGCAGCTGCCGCTGGCCCTGCGAGAGGTTCACGCCGCGCTCGCGCACGATGGCGTCGAGGCCGCCCGGCAGGGCGTCCACCAACCGGTCGGCCTGCGCGCGGACGAGCGCGCCGCGCAGCGCCTCGCCGTCGCCATTGCCCTCGTGACCGAGCGCGAGGTTCTCGCGCAGCGTGCCCGCGAACAGGAAGGGCTCCTGCGGGATCAGGCCCACGTGGCGGCGAAGGGCCGGCAAGTCCCACTCGCGTACGTCCACCCCGTCCACCAGCACCTCGCCCTCGCTCACGTCGTAGGCGCGCGTCATGAGCCGCGCGATCGTGGTCTTGCCCTCGCCGGTGGGCCCCACGAGGGCCACGCGCTCACGCGCGCCGATGCGGAACGAGCAGCGCCGCAGCACCCAGTCGCCGTCCCGGTACGCGAACGAGACGTCGCGGAACTCCACTGCGGGCGCGGCGGCCGCGCGCGGGGCCACGGGGCGGACGGGGCCGACGATGGCGGGCGCGGTATCGAGGAGCCCGAACACCCGCTCCGCCGACACCATGGCCGCCTGCATCACCGCGTACTTCGCCCCGAGATCGCGGATGGGCAGAAAGAAACGGCTCGTGTACTCGATGAAGGCGACGAGGCCACCGAACGTGAGCGCACCCGTGAGCACCTGGCCGCCCCCGTACCAGAGCAGCACCGCCACCGCCGCCGAGCCGATCGCCTCCACGGTGGCGTAGAGCGATGCGTCGTAGAGCGTGGAGCGGAACTGGTCGGCCCGGAGCTCGCCGTTGAGCCGGGCGAAGGCCGCCGCCTCCTGACGCTCGCGCGCGAACAGCTGGATCACCGTCATGCCCTGCAGCGACTCCTGCAGGAAGGCGTTGAGCGCGGCCAGCCGTACCCGGATGATCCGGTAGCACTGGCGCGCCTTGAGCCGGAAGTACGCGGCGGCGAGCACGAGGATGGGGACCAGCGCGAAGGTGACCAGGGCCAGGCGCCAGTTCAGGAAGAGCAGGATGACGACCACGCCGGTCAGGGTGACCACGTCGCCCACCAGGGCCACCGCACCGCTCGTGAACATCTCGTTGATGGCCTCGACGTCGCTGAGGAGCCGGGTCATGAGGCGACCCACCGGGTTCCGGTCGAAGAATGCGGCCTCGAGCCGCTGGAGATGGGTGAACAACGCCTGACGCAGGTCGTGCATCACGCGCTGGCCGGTGAGCTGGGTTACGTACGCCTGGCTCACGCGCAGCCCGTAGAGGCCGACCTGCGTGAGGAGGAACAGCACCGCCATCACCCCGAGGCCTGACCAGTCGCCCACCAGGATGTGACGGTCGATCGCGATCTTGACGAGATAGGGCCCCAGTAGCTCCACCGCGGCCGTGAGGGGAAACAGAACCAGCGAGACGAGGACCAGGCGCTGATGCGGCCGGGTGACCTCCCAGAGCCGCCCCATCAATCGGGCGTCGTAGGCCTTGCCGAGGACTTCGTCGTCAGGCCTGCTCAAGCTCCGCCTCGATCTGCTGGATCCGCCACAGCCGCGCGTAGAGTCCGCCGGCCGCGAGCAGCTCGGCGTGCGTGCCCTGCTCGACCAGACGCCCCTCGTCCAGCACCGCGATCCAGTCCGCCGCCTCCGCGATGCGCAGGCGATGCGTGGTCGCCAGCGTCGTGCGGCCGCGTAGCACGTCCTTGAGGGCGCGGAGGATCTCCGCCTCCTTGGCGGGATCGACCGCGGCGAAGACGTCGTCGAGGACGAGGTAGGGGGCGTCCGCGATCAGGGCGCGGGCCAGCGCCACGCGCTGCCGCTGGCCTCCCGAGAGCGTGAGGCCGCGCTCCCCCACCACCGTGTCCCAGCCCTCGGGGAAGGTGTCGACCTCCTCGGTGAGCCCCGCGATGGCCGCCGCGACGCGCACGCGCACGTCGTCCGCGTCGTCCGCGGCGAGCCGCGCGTTGTCCCGCAGCGAGCGCGAGAAGAGAAACGCCTCCTGCGGCACGTAGGCGATCGACCGCCGAAGGGTCTGCAGGGGTACGTCCACCACGTCCTGCCCGCCCACGAAGACGGCGCCGCGGGGCGGATCGTAGACGCGGCAGACGAGGGAGGCCAGCGTGGACTTGCCGCTGCCCGTCGGCCCCACCACCACGACCAGGGCACCTTCGGACACGGTGAGCGTCACGCCGCGCAGCGCCTCTCCGCGCTCCGGATACGCAAACGACAGGTTCCTGAACTCGATCGCCCCAGGCACTAGCGATGTCCGCGGCGGGGGGAGAGCGGGGGCCAGGTCTGGGCCCCCGCTCATGGTGGATGCCCCCGCTCTCCCCCCGCCGCGGACTTCCGCGTCCTCCGCGTCCAGGATTTCGGTGATCCGCGCCATCGAGGCAAGGCCCCGGCGGGCCACCGCGAGCGTCCAACCGAGCGCCACCGTGGGCCACGCGAGATAGGCGAGATAGCCGTTGAACGCCACGAAGGAGCCCAGCGTGATGCGGCCCGACATCACACCGCGGCCGCCGAGCCAGAGAATGAGCAGCGCTCCGAGCCCGCCGACCAGGCCCATGAGCGGCCAGAAGCCGGCCTGGGTGCGGGCCAGGCGCACGCTGCGCACGAGGTACTCGGCGTTGAGCCGCCCGAAGCTCGCGATCTCACCGGCCTCCATCGTGTAGGCGCGCACGACCGTCATGCCGGCCAGGTTCTCCTGCACCTTGGCGGAGAGGTCGCCGAGCTGCTCCTGCACGCGCGTGGACTGCTCGTCCACCGCGTGGCTGAAGCGCTTGATGGCGGCGACGAGAATGGGGGTGGGCGAGACGGCCCAGAGGGTCAGCCAGGGGTCGATGCTCAGCATCGCGGCGAGCGCGCCGACGAAGGCGAGCGTGGTCTGCAGGAGCATCACGCAACCGAAGCCGGCGAGCGCGCGGACGTTCGTGATGTCGCTGGTGGCGCGCGACATGAGGTCGCCGGTGCGGCGGACGTGGTAGAACGCCGCGGGCAGGTGGAGAAAGCGGGCGTAGAGGTCGCGGCGGAGATCGTGCTCCACCCATTGCCCGGCGCCGATGATGGTGAAGCGCGACCCGAGACGGGCGAGCCCATGCAGGGCGGCGAGCACGAGGATCAGCCCGGCGGAGGAGACGAGCATGCCGTGGTCCGCTCCCGCGGCCATGGCGTCCACGGCCTCCTTCACCAGCCATGGAATGGCGAGCGAGAAGGCCGCGGCGAGGACCAGGCACGCCACGCCCGCGAGATAGCGCGGGCGATAGGGACGCAGGTAGCGGAGGAACCGCCGAGCCGTCGACATCGGCTCAGTATAGCGGGCGAGCGCGGACGCGGGCGCCCGCGATCAGCCCGCGGCTTGCGGGGGGCGTCCGTCGCGAAACGGGCGAAGCGCGGCGTAGACCGCGGCGAGGGCGGGCGTCGGCACACCCAGACGCTCGCCGAGGCGCACCGCGTGCCCCTGCAGGGCTTCCAGCTCCAGGCGCTTGCCGCGCGTGAAGTCGTAGTGCAGCGAGGAGAAAGCGCCCGCCCCGAGCGCGTCGAGCCGCTGCATGAGCGCGGGCACCAGCCCCGCGTCGAGCCCCGCGCCGGCCGCGCGCCCGAGGCGGACCAGCTCGTCCATCAGCCGCTCGTACAGCGCCCGCGTCTCCGGAACCTGGCGCAGTACGCCCGCCGGGCAGCGTGTCAGCGTGGACATGCCGGACTGGGCGACGAGGAACACGTACTTCTCCCACAGCATCCGGAGCGGATCGGCGGCCAGCTCGGCCGGGATGCCGGCACGCCCGCACGCCTCGAGGAAGGCGCGGACACGCGCGGATTCCTTGCCGTCCATCTCGCCGAAGCGCAGCCGTCCCAGCAGGGTGTGGGTGATCACGCCGGGCGCCTCGATCACGGCGAACACCTCGGCGATCCCCGCGATGACGTGACCGCCGCCGAGGATCGCGGCGAGCTTGTCCTCGTTGTCCACGCCGTTCTGGATCGAGAGCACGCCGGTGGCCGGCCCCACCACCGGACGGATCGCCTCCGCCGCCGCCTCCGTGTCGAAGGACTTCACGCAGAACAGCACGAGGTCGGCGGACGGCTGCCCGTCCAGGCGCTCGCGCGCGTCGGCGCGCACCGTCCACTCGCCGTCAGTGGCGGACTTCACGGTGAGCCCCCGCTCCTGGATCGCCCGCAGGTGCTCGCCCCGCGCGACGAAGGTGACCGTCTCCCCCGCCCGCGCGAGCTTCGCGCCGAAGAAGCCGCCGGTGCCGCCCGAACCCATCACCACGATGCGCATCAGAGCCACCCCGAGCGCTTGAAGTGCAGGTAGAGGCCGAGGCACGCCGTGATCATCCCGCCCATGACGACCGGATAGCCGAACGCCCAGTGCAGCTCCGGCATGTGCTCGAAGTTCATGCCGTAGATCCCGGCGATCATGGTCGGAACCGCGATGATGGCGGCCCAGGCGGCGAGCTTCTTCATCGACTCG
>Ga0075423_10006221_pt1 | contig 11199 bp, 7 predicted proteins | sample SoiMethybrSBSTD2_FD_80114 | JGI IMG/M metagenome (GOLD analysis project Ga0075423, IMG submission 80114) | Bulk soil microbial communities from a Populus tree surrounding site in Tennessee, USA - Soil MetaG P. TD hybrid SBSTD2 | ecosystem: Environmental > Terrestrial > Soil > Tree plantation...
GCGATCGATCTCACGCCGCGCGCGCTCGGATGGCGCCGCATTCATTTCGCCGTGCGGCAGCTCGCCGCGGGCGCCGTGTGGAGCACGATGAGCCGCCGCGAGGAGCGCTGCCTGGTGCTGCTGCGCGGCCGCGCCGCCGTCGACTGCGGCGGCCGCTCGTGGCGCGTCGGTCCGCGGCCCGACGTCTTCGACGCGTACCCGCACGCCGTCTACGTTCCCGCCGGCGTGGCCGTGCGCGTGACGGCGGAGGTCGTCTCCGAGATCGCCGATTGTCGCGCGATTGCACGGCGTGCCGCGCCGCGCGCCCCCGCGCTCGACGCGCGGGTCATTCGCCCGGAAGACTGCGGCTACGAAATCCGCGGCGGCGGCAACGCCACGCGGCAAATCGTCGACATCCTGCCGCCGTCCGCGCTCGCGGATCGATTGATGATCTGCGAGGTCTACACGCCGAGCGGCAACTGGTCCAGTTACCCGCCGCACAAACACGACGTCGACGATCCACCGCGCGAAGTGGATCTCGAGGAGATTTACTATTACCGGTTCCGCGACCCGGCGGCGTACGGTTTTCAGCGGCTCTATTCGCGCCGGAGCGACGCCACGCTCCGCGTCGCGCACGGCGATGTTGTACCGGTGAGACACGGATATCATCCGTTCGTTACAGCCTACGGCTACGATGCCTACTACCTGAACGTGCTGGCTGGGGAGCGGCGCTCGATGGCCGCGAGCGACGATCCGCAGTACGCCCACTTCCGACGCCAGTGGCCCGCGCCCGATCCGCGCCTGCCGCTGGTCGCGCCGCCCGCGGCTCGATTGTCGACACTGCATTCTGGAGGAGCTTCATGAAACGCACGCTGCACGGCCCGGTCGCGCTTATCGCAAGCCTCGCGGTCATCGCCGTGTTTCTGCTCTGCGCATCGAACGCGTCCGCGCAAATCGATCGCGCCTCCGTCACCGGCACGGTCAGGGACACCTCGGAGTCGGTCGTGCCGGGCGTGACGATCACGGTCAGGAACATCGCGACCAACGTCGCCACGCAGGCGGTCACCGATGCGCAGGGTGCATATCTCGTCAGCGCCCTCATCCCCGGCTACTACGTCGTCGAGGCCGAGATCACCGGGTTCCGCAAGAGCACGCGAAGAGTGGATCTCGATGTCGGCCAGCGCGCGCGCGTCGACTTCAGCCTCACGCTGGGTACCGTCGCCGAAAGCGTCACGGTGGAAGCGGGCGTGCCGCTGGTGAACACCGAGCAGGCGACGCTCGGCACGGTCATCAGCCAGCCGGAAGTCGCGAAGCTGCCGCTGTCGCTCAGAAACTGGGACGACCTGCTCGGACTCGCCGCCGGCGTGCAGGGCGATCGCTACACGGAGCAGGCCGGCAGCACGGCCGCGGGACGGACAGGCGGCGTCAACGTGCACGGCGTCCGCTCGCTGCAGAACAACTTCCTGCTCGACGGTCTCGACAACAATTCGATTTCCGAGAACGTGCAGGAATTGACGACGCAGGTGTCGAGACCCTCCGTCGACTCGATCGGCGAGTTCAAGGTCGTGACGAGCGCGTATTCGGCGGAATTCGGCAGGTCGCCGGGCGCGGCCATCAGCGTCACCACGAAATCGGGGACGAACGACTTCCACGGGACGGCGTACGAGTTCCTGCGGAACGACGTGTTCAACTCGAACGACTTCTTCACGATCCGTCAGGGTGCGCCGAAGCCCGATCACAAGCAGAACGATTTCGGCGGCAATCTCGGCGGACCGATCGTGAAAGGGAAGGCGTTCTTCTTCGGCGACGTCGAAGCGACGCGCCTCACGCAGGGCGTCACACGGACGACGACGGTGCCGACGGCGAACGAACACAACGGCATCTTCTCGTCGGCGGTGCGCGATCCGCTGACCGGGCTGCCGTTTGCGAACAACACGATCCCGGCCGATCGCATCGATCCGACCGCGCGGCAGATGATGGACCTCTTCCCGCTGCCGAACGCGGCCGGCGCGAGCAATTTCTTCCGCACGGCGAATACGACCGACGACTCGCAGCGGTATCTCTTCCGCGGCGACGTGCACTTCACCAACAGCGACAACATCTTCGGACGCTACTTCCAGTCCGATCGCAATCGCTTCATTCCGGGGAATTTCGGCGGCATCGCCGACGGGACGAGCACGTCAGCGTGGGGCAATCAGGAAATGAACACGCGCACGGTGGCGCTCGGCTGGAACCACACGGTGCGGTCGAACATGCTGAACGAGCTGCGGTTCGGCTACAACAAGGCCGATTCGACGGCGGTGCAGGATCCGTTCGGGCAGGCGGGCATCAACCTCGGCGGCGTGCCGGTCGATCCGCGCGTCGCGGGAGGATTACCCGGCGTCAACTTCAGCGCGGGCGGGTATCGGCTCGGATCGCCCGACTGCCTTCCGAAGTACCAGCTCACTGACGTGTCGCAGTTCACCGACACGTTCACGTGGTTCACGGGCGCGAACCAGTGGAAGTTCGGGTTCGACCTGATGATGCCGATGCGCAACACATTCCTCGACGTGCCGGCGACGCGCGGATCGGTGACCTTCCGCAGCACGTTCACCGGCAACGTGCTCGGCGACTTCCTGCTCGGGTACGTGTCGGACGCGCAGCTCTCGAATCTCGCCGAGACGCATCAGGAGCTCTACGCATATTCGTTCTACGCGCAGGACGACTGGAAGCCGAGCGACAAGCTGACGGTCAACGCGGGGATCCGCTACGACTTCATGACGCCGCAGCTCGAGCGCGACAACCACATCTCGAACTTCGACGCCAACACGGTCACGCTGCGAACGGCGAGCGACGGCTCGCTCGAGCAGCGCGCGCTGGTCAACGGCGATCGCAACAACTTCGCGCCGCGTCTCGGCCTCACGTATTCGGCGACGCAGCGCACGGTGTTCCGCGGCGGCTACGGCGTGTTCTACAACGTGTACGACCGGATCGGCAGCGAGGATCAGCTGTCGCTGAATCTGCCGTTCCTCATCAACAACCTTCGCGGTCCCGCGACGGCCACGAGCGGACCGCTGTTTTTCCTGAAGAACGGGTTCCCGGCGAACTCGCTCGATCCGTCGAGCGTCGACATCCGGAACGTGCGCGTGCGCGCGATCAATCCCGAGGGGACGAAGACGTATTACCAGCAGTGGAGCGTTGGCGGGCAGCGGCAGCTCAGGAGCACGCTCGTCGTCTCGGCCGACTACGTCGGCACCAAAGGCACGAACATCTGGACGCTCCGCAATCTGAATCAGCCGGATCCGGTGACGAAGCTGCTGCCATATCCCACGTTCGGGACCATCGAGTACGCCGACCAGGACGGATCGTCGGTCTACAACGGTCTCGAGCTCGCGGTGGAACGCCGCTTCGCGCAGTCGTTCGGCTTCCGCATCGCCTACACGCTGTCGAAGGCGACCGACAACGCGGGCGAGCATCTCTTCAGCGGCGGATCGCCGAGCTTCCTGCAGGACGCGCGCAACCGCGACTCGTGGGAAGGACCGGCGGACCAGGACACGCGGCATCGCGTGGCGGCGAACTGGATCTGGGACATTCCGGTCGGACCGGGACACAAGTACCTCGCCGACGGCGTCGCTGGAAAAATTTTCGGCGGCTTCAACTTCAGCGGCATCGTCACGGGCCGCACGGGCAGACCGTTCACCGTCACCCAGAGCTCGAACAACGTAGGGAACCTGATGACCGGACTGCCGAATCGAGTCGGGAACGGCGAAGGCTCGCAGACGGTCGACGCGTGGTTCGACAAGACCGCGTTCGTGGTCGTGCCGTCGGGGACGTTCGGCAACTCGAGCCGCAACATCCTGCGCGGGCCCGGACTGTTCAACGTCGACACGGCCGTGCAGCGTCGGTTTGCGATCAGCGGGCAGACCGCGATCGAGCTGCGCTGGGAGGTATTCAACCTGTTCAACGCCACGGAGCTCGGACTGCCGGAATCGAACATCAGCAACGCGGCGGTGGGAACGATCACGCGGCTCGCCGGCGATCCGCGCGTGATGCAATTCGCGCTTCGCCTGGTGTTCTGACGCGAAGCGCACAAAGGACACAAAGGGAACGAAGGACACAAAGGGAAAAGGACACAAAGGGAGATCGCAGAGATCTTTGTTCAAAAGACTCTGCGGTCTCTGCGATCTCCGCGGTTGCTTCCTCTGTGTCCTTTGTTTCCTCTGTGTCCTTGTGAAATACTCCCCGCGCATGACCGCTTCTCGCGAGCGCTGGGATGTGATCGGCGTGGGCGCGAACTCCGTCGATTTCGTCAACCTGCTCCCCGGATATCCCCAGCCGTTCGGATCGTTTGCGAAAATGCAGATCCGCGACCGCCGCGTGCTCTGCGGCGGTCAGACGGCGACCGCCGTCTGCACGTGCGCGAGCCTGGGCCTGCGCAGCAAGTATGTCGGCGTGTCGGGCACGGACGAGAACGGCCGGCGCATCCGGCAGGAGCTGGCGCGCCGGCAGGTCGACACCACGGATCTGATCATTCGCGATGCAGAGAATCAGTTCGCCGTCATCCTCGTGGACGAAACGACGGGCGAGCGCATCGTGCTGTGGGATCGCGACGATCGGCTCCGGCTGCGCGAACGCGAGCTGCCCGTAGACGCGCTCGCCGCCGCACGCGTCGTTCACGTGGACGATGTGGACGACGAGGCGGCACTGCGGGCGGCGCAGATCGCGCGCGCGGGCGGCGCGCTCGTGACGAGCGACATCGATCGGCTGACGCCGCGGACGGAGCAGCTGGCCGGCGCGGTCACGCACGCGATCTTCGCGCAGCACGTGCCGGCGCACCTCACCGGGTTGAACGATCCCGAACAGGCGCTGCGCAAGCTGCGGCGCACCCACGATAACGTGTTGTGCGTCACGCTCGGCGAGCACGGCGCGATGGCGCTCGACGGCGATCGCTTCTATCACGAGCCGGCGTTCAGCGTGCACGCGGTCGACACCACCGGCGCAGGCGACGTGTTTCGCGGCGGATTCATTTACGCCCTCGTGCACGGCCTGCCGATGGATCAGGCGCTGCGCACGGCGAATGCCGCGGCGGCGGTCAGCTGCACGCGCCTCGGCGCGCTGAACGGCGTGCCGACGCTCGACGAAGTCCACGATCTGATGGCGGCCAATGTTTCTCGCTGAGACGCTCCTGGTCTCGGCTGTTCTTCTCGCCTCACCCGCCGTCGACAGGGCGAGCCGCACGTTCGACGTCGCGGCTCCGGGTGAAGCGTTGGTGACGATTCGCGCCGGGTGCGGCGGCTGTGCGTGGAGCGTGGAGGGCCGCGAAGCGGCAGCGCTGCGGCTGACGCTCGACGGCAAGTATTCGCAGCACCTGATCGTCGCGCGCGGTGAGGCGTTGTCCGACTATCGCGTGACGCTCGGAGCGGTTTCTGCCGGGCAGCACCGCCTCACGATCGAGCGCGATGCCGCGCTCAGCGCGAAGCACGCCGGCCCGGCGACGATCGAGATCGACGCCATCGACGTTCTCACGTCCGGCGACGACTTCGCCGCGCAGTCGAGGGCACCGATTCTGTACGCGCGCGCGAACACCGTCGGCCGATTCACCGATCTGCCGATTCTGATGTGGTACGAGATCGTACCGACATCGCGAGGCCGGCACTTCCGCTACTCGGTGATCTTCACGAACGAGGACGGCGGAACGCCGACCGATCGGCTGATGGCCACGTGGGGCCGCACGACCGACATCGAGTTCGTCTACGGCGTGGAAGTCGACGACCGCGGATCGGTGATCGCGGAAGAGTTTCAGGGTCCCGGTCACGAAGTGCCGCCGTTCAGGGGACGCCACGAGGGCTCTCATCCGTTGTTGTGGGTCTCGACCGACAACAACATGGTCAGCGAATCGGGATCGACCGCCGTCAGGTACGCGCCGGCGCCGGAACGCTTCGATTTGACGAACGTCTCGCGCGAGGTCGTGATGGACCGTCATCCGTGGAGCTATCGGCTGACCGCCGAGGAGATGACGCGCGAAGGCAAGATCTCGAACGACGCGCCGCCGAAATCGGGAAAGATTCCGGACCTGCGGACGTTCGTGTTCGTCGAAGCCTGCGGTGAGGTCGGCGATGCGGCGCTCGCGTTTGCTGTCGCCGTCCGCGATCGACGCGACAGCGCCGCTCGCGGCGACATCACGTGGTTCGCGTCGGACCGTGGTGTGGCAGAGTTCAGGATCGTGCGCGATGGCTGCGCGCGCGTTGCCATTCCCGTGACGGGCACGGCCGATCAGATCGAACTGCGCGGTCTTCGGGCGATGGCCTTCACGCGTCCGTCGAAGACAGGTGAGCCGGGACGCACGTCCACCGTCCGGCTCACGCGCGTGAACACCGCATTCATGCTCGACGATCACTACCTGCCGCGGCCGCCGCTGCTGCAGCCGTGGACCGGCGATGAGCGCGTACGCGTCGGTGGGCCGCCATTCGAGATCGCCATCAAATGACCGCGCCGGTGCTCGAGATGCGCGGCATCGGCAAGCGGTTCCCGGGCGTCGTCGCGCTCGACGGCGTCGACCTGACGCTGCATGCGGGCGAAGTCCACATGCTGCTCGGCGAGAACGGCGCGGGGAAATCGACGCTGATGAAGATCCTGAGCGGCGCGTACCGCAAGGATGCCGGCGAGATCCGGATGAACGGCGCGCCGGTCGAGATCGCAAGTCCGCGCGATGCGCTGAACCGCGGCATCCGCGTCATTTATCAGGAGCTGAATCTCGTCCCGAACCTGTCTGTCGCCGAGAACATTTTTCTCGGCGCCCTGCCACGCCGCGCCGGCGGCATCGTCGACTGGACCACGCTCTACGATCGCACCGACGCGCTCCTGCGCGATCTCGGCATGACGCTCGATGCGCGCACGCGCGTCGACCATCTCGGGCTGGCGCTGCGGCAGATGGTCGAGATCGCCAAAGCGCTGGCGGGCGGCGATGCGACCATCCTCGTGATGGACGAACCGACGTCGGCGCTGACGACGCGCGAGGTGGCGCAGTTGTTCGGGCTCATCGAGCGGCTCGTGTCGCGCGGCGTGGCGATTGTCTACATTACGCATCGGCTCGACGAGGTGTTTCGAATCGGCCGGCGCATCACGGTGCTGCGCGACGGACGTCACGGCGCCACGCGGCCGATCGGCGAGGTCACCGTAAGCGAGCTGGTTCGCCTGATGGCGAATCGCGATCTCACCGAGCACTTTCCAAAAGCACGCGTTCCGCGCGGACGCGAGCTGCTGCGCCTCGAGGGCGTCGGCCGCGAGGGCGCACTGTCGGACATCAGCCTCGCGCTTCACGCGGGCGAGGTTGTCGGTATTGCCGGGCTTCTCGGCGCGGGGCGCTCCGAGCTCGCCCGCGTCATCGCGGGCGCCGATCCGTACGATGAAGGAACGATCCGCGTCGACGGTGCTGCAGTTCGCTTCCGCGGTCCGGCCGACGCGATTGCGCACGGCGTCGGGCTGCTGCCTGAAGATCGCAAGGCGCACGGCGTCGTGTCCGGATTGAACGTGGCCACGAACATCGCGCTGCCGCACGAACGGCGGCTTGCGCGCGTCGGCATCGTGTCCCGACGCAGCGAGAACGCGCTCGCGGCGCCGATCGTGAACGAGCTGCGCGTGAAGGCGACGGCAGCGCAGCCGGTGCGTCTGCTGAGCGGAGGCAACCAGCAGAAGGTCGTGCTCGGAAAATGGCTGGCCGGCGACGTGCGCGTGTTCATCTTCGACGAGCCGACGCGCGGCATCGACGTCGGCGCGAAGGTGGAGATCTACCACCTGATGAACCGTCTCACGGCCCGCGGCGCCGGCATCATCATGATCTCGTCGGAACTGCCGGAGCTGCTCGGGATGAGCGATCGGATTCTCGTCATGCATCGCGGCCGCATTCAGGCGCATATCGACGCCGCCGATGCGACCGAAGAGCGCGTGTTGAGCGCCGCGCTCGGTCTGGCCGGCTGATGGTCGCTCCCGGTACTGCGCGCCGCGAAACGGAATCGCCGCCGACCGCGCCGGTCCGCGCCGCGCGCGGACAGCTGCCGATGCGTGCGCGCCAGTTCGGCACGCTCATCGGTCTCGTCGCGCTCTCCGGCGTCCTCTGGATCCTGACGCCGCATTTCCTCACGCTGTCGAACCTGCTGAACGTCGCCGAGCAGACGAGCATCAACGCGATCGTCGCCGTCGGCATGACGTTCGTCATTCTGTCGGGCGGCATCGACCTGTCGGTCGGCTCGATCGTCGCGGTGTCCGGCGTCGCGCTCGGGATGGCGCTCCGCGACGAGCAGCCGCTCGCCCTCGCGCTGCTGGCGGCGCTGGTCACCGGCTCGATCTGCGGGCTCCTCAACGGACTGCTCGTCAGCTTCGGCAATCTGCCGCCGTTCATCGTCACGCTCGGGATGATGAGCATCGCGCGCGGCGCGGCGTTGTTGATCACGGAGGGGCGGCCGGTATCCGGATTTCAGCCGTCGTTTCGACTGCTCGCCACGGGCAGGATCGGCTTCATCCCCGCGCCGGTCGTTGCGACGGCGATCGTCTACATCGCCGCGCACTTCGTGCTGACGCGCACCACGTTCGGCCGGTACGTGTACGCGATCGGCGGGAACGAAGAGGCGACGCGCCTCTCGGGCGTCGCCGTGCGGTTCCACAAGACGATGATCTACGCCGTGTCCGGCCTGATGAGCGCCGCCGCGGCGATCATTCTGACGGCGCGCCTCAACTCGGCGCAGCCGATCGCCGGCATGATGTACGAGCTCGACGCGATTGCGGCGACGGTGATCGGCGGCACGAGCCTGATGGGCGGAGAGGGAACGCTCGGCGGGACGCTGGTCGGCGCGTTGATCATGGGTGTTCTGCGCAACGGCCTGAACCTGCTCGGCGTGTCGTCGTTCCTGCAACAGATCGTCATCGGCGCGGTGATCGTGGTCGCCGTTCTGCTCGACACGGTGTTGAAGAGGAAGCATCGGACATGAAAAGGGCGCTCGCGCTGGTCTGTGTGTTGTTGTGCGTCGGCTGCAACCGCGAGGCGGCGAAAAGCAGCGGCAAGCCGACGGTCGCACTCGTGTTGAAGACGCTGAACCATCCGTTCTTCGTCGACATGCGGCGCGGCGCGCAGGAAGCGGCCGACCGTCTCGGCGTGGCGCTGCAGGTGCAGGCGGCGGAGCGTGAAATCGACGTCGAGAAGCAGATGCAAATCGTCGAGAACATGATCCAGACCGGCGTGCAGGCGCTGTGCATCACGCCGAGCGGATCGCGTGAAATCGTGTCGGCGCTGGTGAAAGCGAGAGACGCGAAAGTCCCGATCGTCGTCGTCGACACGCGCGTCGATGCGAAAGCCGCGGCCGACGCCGGCGTGCACACCGAGACGTTCGTGGGATCCGACAACTATCAGGGCGGCAAGCTCGCCGGCGACTATCTCGTGAAGGTGTCGGGCGGAAGAGCGCGCGTCGCGATTCTCGAGGGCATTCCCGGTCATGAGACCGGCGACTCGCGCCTGCGCGGATTTCGCGATGCGGTCGGCAGCGCGCCCAGCATCGCCATCGTCGCGTCGCAGCCGGCAAACTGGGAGCGCGATCAGGGCTTCAACGTCTTTCAGAACATGCTTCAGGCGCACTCGGACATCGACACCGTGTTCGCGTGCAGCGATTTGATGGCGCTCGGCGCCGTCGAGGCGATTCGGGCAGCGGGGAAGACCGGCAAGATTCGCGTCATCGGCTTCGACGCGCTCGAGGATGCGAAGAAGGCGATTGCCGCCGGGGCGATGGACGCATCGGTGGCCCAGTTTCCGGCGGAGATGGGCCGGGTGGCCGTCGAGAGCGCGGTCAAGGTGATTCACGGCGAGAAATTGCCGGCGGACATCAACGTCAAGCTCGAGCTCGTCACCAGGGACGCGTTGAAATGACAGCAGCCACGCGCAAGGCACGGCTATCGATTGGACTGATCGGACTCGGGCGGCTTGGCCGCGTCTACGCGCGCGACCTCGCGACGCGAATCGTCGAGACGAAGCTCGTGGCCGTCGCCGATCCGGTGAGCGCGCTGGCACGCGAGGTCGCGGCGGAATTCGACGTGCCGCGCCACTACGACGATCCGCTGGCGCTCATCGACGACGCGGCCGTCGATGCGTTGATCGTCGTCAGCCCGACGCACACGCATCGCGAAGTCGTCGTCGCCGCGGCGGAGCGCCGGAAACCGACGTTCTGTGAGAAGCCGCCGGCGCTCTCGCTCGACGAAGTGGCCGTCATGCGCGAGGCAATCGCGCGCTCGGGCATGTTCTTTCAAATGGGGTTCATGCGGCGCTTCGATTCAGGTTACGCGTCGGCGAAACGTCACATCGAGGCGGGCCGCATCGGGACGCCGCTCGTCTTCAAATCGACATCGCGCGATCCGTTCCGTCCAAGCCTCGAGTACGCGAACCCGAAGAGCAGCGGCGGCATGCTCATCGACATGGGCATCCACGATTTCGATCTCGCGCGCTGGTTCATGGGGGACGTCCGCGCCGTCGCGGCGATCGGCGCGACGATCGCGTATCCGGAGCTTGCGACCGTCGGCGACATCGACAACGCCGTGGTCAGCGTCACCTTCACGAGCGGCATGCTCGGCGCCGTCGACTTGAGCCGCAGCGGGATCTACGGATACGACATCGCGACCGAGATTCTCGGATCGGAGGGGACGCTGAAGGTGGGCTACCTGCGCGAGACCCCGATCATGGTGTTGACGAAGAACTCGGTCGCGCACGACACGGTTCCGTATTTCATGGAGCGGTTCCGCGACGCGTATACGACACAGCTGCAGAACTTCGCGCAGAACGTCATTCACGATCAACCCGCGCCGATTACGATCGACGACGGTCTCGAGGCGCTGCGGATCGGCGTGGCGGCGACGCGCGCATGCGAGACGGGAACCCAGGTGACCGTTGCTGACGTTCGTGTAGCGTCCGCCGGATCCAGATAACCACGCCGATTGCCGTCGCGCGACGCTGAGCGCACACGATGGCGATCTCCGGTGTCAGTGTTGCCCGCTGAACGACTCGCACGACTCGCGGCGGACAGCGGGCTGAAGCCGATTCCCGGACTGCAGGCTCGCGAGCGTACCGCGAACCGCGCGCGGCTCGCGTCGCTCTACATCGCATTCGGACGGCCGGAGCTCGCCGCCGCTTATCGCTGACGGCGGCGGCGCGCCGCGCCGCCGCAGCTACCGCGCGCCAATCACGTGCAGCAGGCGGTTCGGTGA
>Ga0075423_10006224_pt1 | contig 11197 bp, 5 predicted proteins | sample SoiMethybrSBSTD2_FD_80114 | JGI IMG/M metagenome (GOLD analysis project Ga0075423, IMG submission 80114) | Bulk soil microbial communities from a Populus tree surrounding site in Tennessee, USA - Soil MetaG P. TD hybrid SBSTD2 | ecosystem: Environmental > Terrestrial > Soil > Tree plantation...
ATCGCCGCGATCGCCGCGCTCGTGTTCGTGACGCAGCGCCGCAGCGGACCAGGCCCGACGACCCGTCTCTCCATTTCTACTCCGGGGTTCATCTCTCCGCAGCTGTCGGCCGTGGTGTCTCCGGACGGTCGCCGCGTGGCGTTCGTGTCGACTGCCGGATCGGGAAAGCTGATGCTGTGGATTCGTGCGCTCGACGATCTTGCGGCGCGCATGGTACCCGGGAGCGAAGACGCCGCACATCCATTCTGGTCACCAGACGGGCGACAGATCGGCTTTCTCGCCGACGGCCGTGTGAAGATCGCCGATCCGAGTGGTGCGGCGGGCGTGCGTGTCCTCACTGACAACACGCTGCGATCGGGCGCGTCGTGGAGTGGCGAGGACATGATTCTCTTCGTGCGTCAGGATGGGCTCGCGATCATCCCGGCGTCCGGCGGGACGCCGGCCATGGTGGTCGCGGGGGATCGCGATGGCTGCCAGCCGGCGTGGCCGGCCTTTCTACCCGACGGCACTCATTTCCTCTTCCACTGTCGCGGTCGCGAGGATCAACGCGGCGTCTACGTGGGCTCGCTCGAGACCCACGAGAAGAAACTCCTGATCGCTGGCGGGATCAGGCCTGCCTATGCGTCGGGGCATCTCTTTACGGTGCGCAACGACACGTTGATGGCGTATCCGTTCGACACCGATCGTCTGCAGACGACCGGTGATCCGATACCGGTTGCCGATGGCATTTGGAACGCTCCCGGCGCCGGGCAGGCCAGCTATTCGATCTCGAACGATGGTGTGCTCGCCTACGTCAACGCGGCGGTGTCGAAAGCGCAGTTCTCCTGGTTCGATCGCGCCGGGCAGCTGCAGGGCCGCATCGGCGAGCGCGATCGATCGTTTGCCACGCCACAGCTGTCGCCCGATGCACGTCGTCTCTTGATTTCGCAGGGGCCGACCGCGGCCGATCACGTGTGGGTGATGGACGCGACGGGTGGTGGTTCATCGCGGCTGACGTTTGGCACCGGGCGCGACCACAGCCCGGTGTGGTCGCCGAATACAATGCGCATCGCCTACATCGCGAGTAGCTCGCGCGGCGGCAAGATCACGCTGAAGAACGCCGACGGCTCCGGCACGGAGCAAGCGCTGTTCGAATCCGATCGGCTGGTGTCGATCGACGACTGGTCGCCTGACGGCCGGTATCTCGTCTTCACGGCCATGGGTCCACGCAGTCTGTCGGACATCTGGCTGCTGCCGCTCGCCGGCGACAAGCGGGCAAGACCCTATCTCGAGACCGCCTTCAACAAGACGCAAGCGCAAGTCTCGCCCGACGGCCGATGGATCGCCTACACCTCATATGAATCTGGCGGCGACGAGGTGTACGTCGAGAGCTTTCCCGTGCGCGGAAACAAGAGACAGGTGTCGGTCGGCGGCGGCGTGCAGCCGCGATGGCGGCGCGACGGCAAAGAACTGTTCTATCTCGCCACCGATGGACGCCTTATGGCGACACCGATCTCCGGCGGGGCGACCTTCACGCACGGGGTCGCGAAGCCGCTGTTCAAGACCGCGGTGATTCCACACGGCAGTCAATCGATCGGACTCGTCACCTACTACGACGTCTCGCCGGAGGGGCAGCGCTTCTTGTGCGTGATCCCGTCGGCGTCCGACGAATCGTTTGCCCCGATCACGGTCGTACTGAATTGGCAGGCTGCGCTGAAGCCGCACTGAAGTAGGGGCCACCTTCAGGTGGCCCATCGTCAGGGCCGCCTAAAGGCGGCCCCTACGTACGACCTATCGGTGTCGGAGCGCGACGATCGGATCCGTTCGCGATGCGCGCCATGCAGGAATCAGCGAGGCGAGACCGACGACGATCATCACCGCGGCCGACGCGGAGGAGAAAGACACGAGATCGGTTGCGCTGACGCCATACAGCAGGCTCACGAGCGCGCGCGAGAGCGCTGCCGCTCCGACCACACCAACAACCGTTCCGACCGCACCAAGCCGAAGACCGCGCACGAGGAACTGGCGCACGACATCAGCACGGTTTGCGCCGACCGCGACGCGGATGCCGATCTCGTGCTCACTCTGTCGAGCGGAGTACGACACCATTCCGTACGTGCCCAGCGCGGCGAGCAGCGCCGCGACCACGCCGATGACCGCGAGCACGCTGGCGGCGATCTGCAGGATCGACATGCCCAGCTCGGTCTGCTCGCGCAGCGGCCGCGCGTCGAGAATCGGCAGATTCGCGTCCAGCGATTGAATCCGCGCCCGGAGCCGCGGAATCGCCGCGGCAACCTCGCTCCGTGAGCGGACGTGCACAAACATCGGCGCCAGCGGGATTTGCCGATATGGCAGGTATACGAATGGCCTCGGCTCTTCATCGAGGCGCAGATACTTCACGTCGCGCACGACGCCGGCGACGACCATCCACTCGCCGTGTGGAAAACGAAGTCGCTTGCCGACGGCGTTCTGCGGGCCGTCCCAGAACCGGCGTGCGAGCGTCTCGTTCACAATCGCCACTCTGCGGCTCGAGCCGTCGTCGGCGGTGGTGAAGTCGCGGCCGCTCAAGAGTTGGATGCGCAAGGTGCCGAAGTAATCGGTGGCAATGATGTTGTACAGGAACCGCAGATCTTCGTTCGGCCGCGGCGCGTATCCTTCGATCTCGAAATCGCGGGCGCGCCCGGGCACCAGCGACATCGGCGTGTTCGTGGCGAGGGTGGCCGATTCCACATCGGCGTCGGCGCGAATCGCATCGAGAGCACTGGCGAAGAACGCCTGCCCGCGCGCATCGTCGTAACCGCCCGACTGAAGATCGAGCGACAGCGACGCCACGCGATTGGCGTCGAAGCCGGGATTGGCGCGTCGCGCCGATTCGAGGCTTCGCAGCACGAGTCCGGCGCCCACCAGCAGCACGAGCGAGACGGCGACTTGTGCAATCACCAGTGCGTTGCGCGTATAGCCACTGGTCGACGTCCGCGGTGAAAGATCGTCGCGCATGATCGACGCAAGGTCGACGCGCGAGACGCGAAAGGCGGGCAGCAGCCCGAAGACCAGTGCGCACCCGCACGACAGGATCACCGCGAACGCGACAACGAGCCCGTCGATCGACGCGTCGATGAAGGTGCGGCCCGCCGCCCCTCCAGCATTCGACGAGCTCAGGCTCATCAGAAATCCCAATCCTTCCGAGGCGAGCAGGCCAGCAAGCGCGCCGGGCAGCGCGAGCGCGAGACTCTCGATGACGAGGAGCCGCAGCACCCGCGGACGGCTGGCGCCGAGGGCCAGCCGCGCGGCGATCTCTCCGCGGCGGCTCAAGCCGCGCACCAGGACGAGATTCGAGACGTTTGCGCAGACGATCAGCAGCACGAGCACGCCCATCGCTCCAAGGAGGACGACGGCGGGAAGGAGATACGTCTGTGCGCCGAACGGCGATCGCCACATCGGAATCACGGTGGCTCGCTGCGACACATCCCCAGTGGGATGCAGCTCGGATAGTCGTCCGAACAACACCGCAGCCTGTGTGGCTGCGGCATTCATGGTGACGCCTGGCTTCAGACGTCCGAGCCCCCACAGTGCCGGCACGAGTCGCGATGAGAGGTCGTCGCGTCGTTCCAGCTGCGGCAGCATCATGATTGGCGCAAACGCCTCGACGTCCATCGAGACGACCGAGCCGTGGAATCCTGGCTCGGCTACACCAACCACTGTGAGCGGATAGCCGCTCACGCGCACGGTTCGACCGATCACGCCTCGGTCGCCGCCAAACGATCGCTGCCACAGTCCGTCGCTCAGAACAATCACCGGGTGACCGCCAGGCGTGACGTCATCCGATGGCTGCAGCGTTCGCCCGAGCTGCGCGTGCACGCCGAGCAACTGGAAGTAGTTGCCGGTGACCACTTCGGCCCAGATGCGCTCGCCACCGCTCCCGAGACCGAGGCTGTACGACTCCATCGACGTGCCCGCGATTCCCGAGAAGCTGTCCTGCGTGCGAACCAGATCGCGGAAGTCGGGATGCGAGAGCGGCGTGATGCGCCCGGCTGTGGTCTCAGCGACGAGGACACCGAGGCGTGCGGAGTTCTCGACCCCCGGAATGGGTGCGAGCGCGAGCGGGCGAAACATCCTGAAGATCGAAATGTTCGCACCGATGCCGAGCGCGAGCACCGTGAGCACGACGAGCGTGTAGCCGGGACTGCGCCGGAGCAGACGGAACGAGTAACGGACGTCGTGACCGAAGTCGAGGAGCCAGAGACGCCAGGCGCCGGCCCACGTGTGTCGCGTCCGCTCTCGCGTGAGCGTGACGTTGCCGAACTCCTTGAGCGCAGCCAGCCGGGCGACTTCGGGATCCTCGCCGTCGCGCACGCGATCGGCGATCGCCATGGACATATGCGCGCGAATCTCGTCCTGGAGATCGTCCTCGCGATGCCGGCGGGTGAGCCACTCTATCAGTCGCATGGCGATCACCCTTTCGCGTTGTCGGGGCTGAGGACCCCACCGATGGCGGCCACCAGCTGCGTCCATCGATCGCGCTCCTGCAGCAGCTGCTTCTTGCCAGCGGCCGTCAGGCGATAGAACTTCGCGCGCTGATTGGCATCGGTCACGTCCCATTCCGCCTTGACCCAACCCTGTTTCTCCAGCCGGTGCAGCGCCGGATAGAGCGACCCCGTTTCCACCTTGAGCGCCTCGGACGACCGCGCGCGGATCGTCTGGCCGATGGCATAGCCATGCTGAGGGCCCCATTGGAGGGTCTGCAGAATCAGCATGTCGAGCGTGCCTTGCAGGAGATCGAGCGGCATGATGCCAGGCTGTAGGCAATCTACAGGCCAGGGTGTAGGCGGTCTACAGCGTGGGTTTCGACAGCGGAGTGTATGGGATCGTCCCGGGTGTGGGACGCGATGGTGCGCCAGCGGACAGGGCAAACTCCCAATTCCCAACTCCCAAATCCCAAGAAGTTGGGAGTTGGAAGTTGGACGTTGGGAGTTTCTTCGTGCTCTTCGTGCTCTTCGTGCTCTTCGTGTCCTTCGTGGCTAGAAGATGAATTTCACGCTGAACTGACCCTGCAGTCCGGGGTTGAACAGATCCGCCATGCCGTAGCGCGGATCGAACGCGTTCGCCCCTTCCTGCGTGGCGCGAATCAGCGCGTTGTAGTCGTAGCCCGCAGCGAGGTTCACTCCCGAAAAGTCGATCGCATCGGCAGCTTGCGTCGAGCCGCCCGCCGGGGCGCCCTTGTTCAGGAAGTTGAAGAGGTGCGTCGCCGTCATCTGATTGAACAGGTTCTGGATGTTCAACTCCAGACGCAGCCGCTTCCGATCCGCCATCGACAGCTCGTGCGAGATGAGCAGATCGGTGCGCGTCAACACGGGCGTGCGGCCCATGTCGCCGCGGCCGTTGACCAACGGCGCGTACTGATCCTGTCCGATGACCTGCGTGCTGATCGGCGTACCGCTGCCGCCGTAGAAGAACGCGCCGATCTGCGTGCCGAAGTTGAACTGATACGCGCCGTACAACTTGACGACGTGCGGACGATCGGTGGCCAGGCGTCCGCGCGGATCGAGATTGCCGTGCGAATCCCAGAGGATTTCATCGATGTCCCACCCGGTGTGCGAGTTGCTGCCCGGACGGGCGATGCTGCCTTCCTGCTGCTGCGCCGTTTTCGACGTCAGGTTCGTGGTCGGCGTGTCGATCTCGTCCGAGTTCGCGGTGCCGGAGTAGTTGCCATACAACCGGCTCAGCGTGTAGTTGGCGCTCCCGAACCAGTTCTTCGAGAACCGGCGCTCGAGCGTGACTTCGAGCGCGTCGTACTGGCGCTTCGGTTTCGGCGTGGCGAAGTTCGCCGTGGCTGGATACGACGCCGGCGTGAGCGTGTTCTGCCCTTCGCCCGGGTTGCCGATCACGTAGATGCTGTCGCCGTTGACCAGCGCGCCCATGTCCTCGATGGTGCGACCGAGGTTGTTGTGGATGACGTGGATGCCCAGCGCCATCGTCCCACCGATCTGGGTGTCGACGCCGCCGTTGAAGCTATCCTGGAACATCGGCTTGATGTTGGGATCGGTGTTGTTGATCGCCGTCGCCCGCAGATCCCTGAACCCTGTCGAACTGCCCCACAGATCGCGGCCGGGCATGTTGTTCAAGTTCAGGCTGCCGAGGTCGAGCGTGTCGAGCGACCGGTAGTAGATGTGCCAAAGGTCGCCGCCAAACGAGCCGCGGGCGATCTCGTACCGCGTCCAGTCGTAGTAGCGTCCCCAGCTCGCGAACGCCTTCATTTTGCCGTCGCCCTTCACGTCGTAGCTCGCGCCGAGCCGCGGCGCAATCTTGTCGCCGAACCCGAACTGGAACGCGTACTTCGCGATGTCCGGACGGAACGTCGGAATCTTCTCGTTCTCGGTGCGGACGCCGAGGTTCAGCGTCAGCCGCGATCCGACCACCCAGGTGTCCTGCACGTACACGTTCTGGATGTTTGCGTTCACCTCGCCGCGCGTGCCGAGATCGTCAACACGGTAGTAGCCGTAGCTGCCGGTGCCCGTCTGGCCCGTCGCCGTGCTGCGGAACGCCTGTCCCCAATACAAGTACACGTAGCCACCGGGATACGACACGTCCACGTCGTTCACCGATCGCCGCACGCCCCATCCGCCCTTCAGGAGGTGACCGCCGGCGGCGTTGAACGAGTGGTTGTAATCGAACTGAACGAAGCCCTGCTTCGTCGTGTCGAAGTTGGTGATCTGGATGCGAGGCGTGTTCACGGTGTTGACCGGACCCTGGAGGTTCGGCGGCACGCCGGGCACGTTGAAGCTTGGCTGCTGATAGGTGTAGCTCGTGGTGAGCGGCACACCGGTGTCCTTGTAGTTGTCGTAGAAGTACCCGCCGCGCATGCTCAGGTACCCATGGGCGCCCAGCGTCAGATCAACGTTGCCGCCGACGTTGTTCTGATCGGCCTCGAACCCGCGCGTACGGTTGGCCGTGTTCGCCGCGGATGTCGACGTCAGGAAGTTCGTACCGATGCTGTCATACGCCGGCAGGCGGCCGGTCGAACGGGTTGGCGTCATCAGGACGCTGCCGTTCGCGTGCACGCGGCTGTTGGCGTAAGTGATCTTGCCAAACCCTTGCCATGCCGTCTGGTCCTGATCGATCGTGCCCGGCTCCGTTCCCGCGCTGAACGCGTACTCGTTGGTGCGGCGGACGACGCGAGGCGAGATCGATCCGAAGAAGAACAGATGGTTGCGGACGATCGGACCGCCGAGCGATCCGCCGAACTCGTTCTGATTGTTCGCCTGCTTCTCGTCCTGGAAGTAGTTGACGGTTCTCAGGTCGTTGGGGTTGAGCACCAGCCGCTTCACCGGGCCGGCGCTGATTCCGCTGCCGCTGTAGTAATAGTGAGTTTCCCCAGTGAACCGGTTGCCGCCCGACTTGGTGACCGCGCTGATCACGCCGCCGAGCGCGCCGCCATACTCTGCGTCGACGCCGCCGGTCTTGACCTGCACTTCCTGGAGGTACTCGAACACCGTGTTCTGACGCGAGCTGCCGTAGATCAGGCTGTTGGTGGCAACGCCATCGATGGTGAAGACGTTCTCGGCGCCGCTCGCGCCGTTCACCTGGAATCCGCCTTCGATCTCGCCGGCGTTGACCCCCGGTGCGGCGGTCGCGATGCTCTGGAAGCTTCGACCTTTCGGAATGCGGTCGATCTCTTCGGCCGTGACGTTGTGCTGCAGAGTGACGCTCGCGAGATCCAGCTGCTTCGTCTTGTCGGCCGTCACCGTGATTACTTCGGTGAACTGGCCGGTCTTGAGCTCCGCGTCGACGCCGACCATTTTGCCGAGGAGCACGATCACATCGTCGAGCTGCACCTTCTGGAATCCTTGCAGCTCGATCGTGACCGAGTAGCGCCCCGGGTCGAGGTCCGGCACGCGATAGGTGCCGTCAGCACCGGTGACCACTTCTCGTGTGGCGCCGGTCGCCTTGTTCGTTGCCGTGACCGTCGCGCCAGGAACGGCCGCCTTCGTGCTATCGATGACAGTGCCCGTCAGTCCGCCGAAGCGCTCCTGCGCACCGGCCGTGACCGCCACCATCATGCAGACGATCCCCACAAGCCACGCGGTGATGCGTCTCGCCATCGTCCACTCTCCTTCCACCCTCGGCGCATCCGTGCGCCAGTGACTCGGCGTACACACGCCGGGTTGAATGTGTCTTTCCCGGAAGCCGTTGATAGGAGAGAACCGTGCCGCTGGGACGAGTGACGAGTCGCCGGTACGAAGGGACGAGGATCCCCTACGCCGTGTGCAGCGCGTCCACCAAATGCAGGCCGCTACAGACTATTGGACGAAATTCAGAAAACTGAATCGGCGGGGTGGTGCTTGAGCACAGAATTTCGCACGGTGGTCCCATGGAAATGGGCCAAGATTACGTTTCCACGTGATTCTCAATTTGTGAGTACGTAGGGGCCACCTTCAGGTGGCCCTGTCCCAGGAGGGCACGATGCCGCTGCACCCGCAATGCAAGGCGTTTCTCGACATCATCGCCTCCGGCGGCGGGCCTCCGCTGCACGAGCTGCCGATCGAGCAGGCGCGGGCGGTGCCGAAGCTGATGGTCGACTTCGGCCATTCGGAGGAGCCGGTGGCTCGCATCGACAATCGCACCGTGCCGGGGCCGGTGCAGCCGATTCCGGTGCGCGTATATCGGCCCACGCTGACCGACACGCTGCCCGTCGTCATGTTCTTTCACGGCGGCGGCTTCGTGATCTGCGATCTCGACTCGCACGATCGGCAGTGCCGCAGTCTCGCGAATCAGTCTGGCTGCGTGGTGATCGCGGTCGACTACCGTCTCGCGCCCGAGCATCGGTATCCCTCGGCTGCTGACGACGCGTATGCCGCCACACGCTACGTCGCCGAACACGCGAACGAGTTCGGCATCGACGCCGGTCGCATGGCCGTCTGCGGCGACAGCGCGGGAGGCAATCTTGCGACGGTGGTTGCGCTGATGGCTCGCGATCGCGGCGGTCCGTCGCTGCGATTTCAAGTGCTGGTCTATCCGGTCACCGACTTCACCGACCAGAGCAGCCCGTCGATGCGTGAGTTCAACGGCGTCTTCCTGTCAGTCGAGCAGATGGATTGGTTTGCCGATTCGTATCTGCCGAATGCTGAGGATCGCGGCCAGCCGTACGCGTCGCCGCTGCTCGCGCCCGACGTACGCGGCCTCCCGCCCGCCTATGTGATCACCGCCGAATGCGACATGCTGCGCGATCAGGGCGAGGCATATGCGCGCAAGCTGCAGGCTGCAGGCGTGCCGGTCGAGTCGAAGCGGTACGACGGCATGATCCACCCGTTCATCAGCCTCGGCGGCATCATCGACGGCGGACGCGAGGCGATCACCGATGCGGCGGCGAAGTTGCGCGCGGCGTTGGGCGCCGCTGTCGCCGTGTAACCAGGCGGGTCTTCAGACCCGCCTGCCTCACGGGTTTCTACACACGAAATTCGCGGAGTCGTCCGCGCTTCCCGTGCCCGTGTAGCGCGCCACCTGTGGATAGGCGCAGAGCGGACGTGTGCGATCGATGGCGCCCGCCATCGCATGCGATGCGTTGATTCGCGACGGCGTCTGCCCGCGTTCCACCCAGTCCTCGATCACCTTGATGCGATCGAACGTATCGGGGCCATCTCCGCCCTGACAGTGGTTCACGCCGGGCATCATGAACAGCCGAATCGAGCTCGCGGCCTTCGATGACTCCAGCAACGCGGTCACGCGCGTGTAGTAGTTGACGCTGTTGACCGGGGCGACGAGTTGATCGTTCCAGCCGTGGTAGAGCAGCAGCTTGCCGCCGCGATCGAAGAACGGCTTCAAATTCGGATCGGTCACGTTCAACACGCCGGCCGCGGCTGTGTCGGCGGCATCGGCAGCCGTGTCGAATTCCAACGTGCGGTAGTCCCAGGTCGGATCGTTGTAGACCACGTATTGAAAGAACTCGACGGCTTCGCCGACCGGCTGCGGACCTGCGAGACCATTCCATCCCGTCTCACTCCCCGGCTGCAGCGCCGGGAAGATCTGCTGCTTCGTCTTCGGGTTCACGGCTGGCGAATAGATCCGTCGAGCGGCTGCGACTTGAGGCGCGGTCAAACACGACGCCGTATCGCCGGTCTTGCATTCGAGCACCGCGGGATCGAATCGGCACGATCGCGGATCGTCGATGAGGCCGTCCTTGAGGCCGTCCTGCGCATCGCACGCGTTGAGCGCCGCTTGGTGGATCGCCGGGTATTTCGGTGCCGGAATGAAGCTGGCCTCGTCGCGATGGACTGCTTGCGCGATCCAGAGCTCCCACGTGAGCTGATGGGTGCGATCGTTGACGGGTGCGCCGGCGATGATGCCGTCGTAGTCGGCCGGATAGCGCAACGCCTCCATCAGACCCTGGCGGCCGCCGGTCGAGCAGCCGTTCCAATACGAGATCCGAGGTGCCGACCCGTAGAAGGCCGCGACGATCGCCTTCGCGGCCAGCGTCATCTCGTGCACGGCGCGATAGCCGTAGTCGTTCATCTTCTCCGGATGACCGGGGACGAACTTCGCTGTGTTGCCGACATGCCCCGTGTCGGTTGCCGCGGTGGCGTATCCACCAGTGACGGCATTGGCCAGAGCGGCATAGCCGATCGTGCCCGCCCATGCGCCGTTGCCGACCGATTGCAGCTTGCCGTTCCATCCAGACGAGGGCAGCCACACTTCGATCCTGATGTCCGAGTCCGGCGTCGGCGTCAGGGATGCCGTGACCCGGCAGAACGACGGAAGCCTTCCGAAGACTGGATTGGCTCCGCCTCCTCGACCGCCCGGAGGTGTCGGGGGCGCAAACGATCCGGCCTCCTGCGTTGCCGCCGACTGGATGGTCGTGTTCGGCCGCGTCAGCGTCGTCAAACTTTCGCATGGGGCCGCGTCAGCGGGCGATGCGTAGGCGATAGAGAGGATCGCGAGGCAGGCGAGTTTCATGGGGCCCCAATGTACACGTACGCGGCAACGGTTTCGCGCGGCCTTCCGTCCAAGGGTCCATCTGGCACGAGCATCAGCTGTCCTATATGATGGATGCCTATATATGACGCCGATCGAGATCACCACCATCGATGCCGCCAAGAAGGGCAGCGCCGACCTGCTCATTCTGGCCCTGGTCGAGGACGAACCGCTCCACGGGTACGAAATCGCTGGGCGGCTCGACCGCGGATCCGACGGCACGCTGCGGTTCACCCTGGCCTCGCTCTATGCC
>Ga0075423_10006226_pt1 | contig 11191 bp, 3 predicted proteins | sample SoiMethybrSBSTD2_FD_80114 | JGI IMG/M metagenome (GOLD analysis project Ga0075423, IMG submission 80114) | Bulk soil microbial communities from a Populus tree surrounding site in Tennessee, USA - Soil MetaG P. TD hybrid SBSTD2 | ecosystem: Environmental > Terrestrial > Soil > Tree plantation...
ATTCCGGTCAAGGGCACCAGCGCCGTGGTGGTGTTGTCGACGTTCTGGAGCGTCGCGGAGGTCGTGAGCTGCTGCTGGATCCCCCCCGTGGCCCAGCTCACGCGGGGCGAGATGGCGAGGACGCGGGAGATGTTGCCGGTGCCGGCCACCGAATCCTGGGCGCTCACGTCGCTGCTCATGAATCCGAGCTGGAAATCGGTCCCGAAGCTCGGACGCGGCTGCCAGGACGCGTTCAGGGAGTAGTCCCGGCGCGCCGTCTCGGCGAGGAGCGTCCCGCTCACGTTGTCGGTCCTCCAGCCCAGGTTTCCGTTGAGCAGGAGCTTCCCGGTCAGGAGCTGCGTCCTTCCGGTGAGCCCCACGTCGATCCGGTCGTTCGCGAGCGCCGAGTTTCCGAGGCTCACGAAGCCGCCGCTCAGGACCTCGAAGGACGCGCCCACCGACGAGAGTACGGTCTCGCGGAAGAGCTTGATCCCGAGCGCCTGCCCCGTGGCGGTCGGCGCGTCCGCGCGCTGGTCGTGGTCGTACCGGGACAGCGCGGCCTCGACCTGCGCGCGCAGGTGCCGGCTCGGCAGCACGCCCTGGGTCTTGAGCGCGTAGACCAGGTTCTGCTCCGGGGTCGCGTTCCGCAGGGTGTCGGTCTCCGCCAGCGATGACTCGTCATCCTTCGCCCGCATCACCGAGAGCTCGACCGTGTTGGCCTGCGGATCTCCATAGCCGAGCCGCCCCGCGATCAGGTTCCGCTCGAACTGGGGCTGCGCGAGATTCAAGGGATCCGCCGCGATCGCCTTCCGGATCCGTCCGTCGGCGAGCCCGATGCGCCAGTTCCGCGGCGTGAGGTTCAACCCCGCGCCGAGGACCGTCGCGTCGGCCAGCGAATACGTGGAGTACTGAGGCGCGAAGTTCCCGGCGTCGAGACCCGCCCACGAGAAGCGCGGGCTCAGGCCCACCTGGTTGATGTTCTGGCGGAACGAGACCTGATCCCCCGAGAGAAGGGCGTTGAGCGGCACGTGGACCCGGTCGTTCATGAGCCCGAAGGAGAGGCCGCTCGTCATGCGTCCGCTATGGAACGGACGCGTCGGCGAGCCGATGCCATCACGGCTGTAGGTCTCGCCGGAGGCCGAAGTGCCGCCGTGGAACTTGAGCCACTGCGGTCCGAATCCCGCCTCGGCGGGCACTCCGGGAGGCGGGAGAGCCTCCGGAGGCGTCGGGGCCGGCTCCTCGATAGCCGGGGCCGGCGTCGTGAGCGTGTCGGCCGATGGAGCCACGGGGCCGTAGAAGACCGTGGTGGAGTCGTACGACGCGAGAAGGGTGCCGCCCAGCGCGCACCGGAGGTCGGCGCGCGAGGCCCGGCCGGCCGTCGCGTACGCCGCCCGGCGCGGATGCCACCGGGCGGTCAGCGCCAGCACCAGGCGGTCGGCGAAATTCGAGGGCTCGATCCGCGGAGGTGGCGGGGCTTCACCGCGCTCCCGGTTGGAAGGCGTCTCATGGGGCGTGTCGTTTCCCGGCGTGGCACCGACTCCCACGGCTTCCGCCCCCGGCGCCCGGACCTTCGGCCGCCACGTGAACGTGAACACCTGGCTCCGACCCTCGTTGGCTCCCACCGGGGTGATCTTGGTCGTCGGCACTCCTTTGATGGGCGCCTCGATCGCCTGAACGCGCCACGCGTAGGTGCGCCCGTCCCGCAAGGGGGGCGCCGCCACGGGATAGGTGAGAGCCGTCGCGTATCGGACCCGGGTCTCGAGCAGGGGATAGTTCGCCTCGATGGCCTGGAGCGGCGTCTCCATCGGAAGCAGCTCCACCAGGCGGAGGAGATAGACCGGCTGGATCCCCGAGGGGCGGAACACCGGCGTCCACTGGAAGACGGGGTTGGGCATCGCGACCGCCGACTGGTTCGACGGGTAGAGGAGCGACGGAGGCTGCGGCACCGAGACGGGGAATCGCATGAAGCCGATCTGATCCTGGTAGGTCTGCCCGGTGACGCCCTGGATGTTCCGGAAGTAGACGAGCAGGGTGTACGTCCCGTCCGGCAAGTGCCCCGTCTTGTCGACGCTGTCCTTCACCTTTCCGGTCAAGGCCAGGGTCGCCCAGGGCGCGAGCTCAGGGGTGAGCAGGGTTACGGTCGCGGGCAGGGACTCATGGCGCGGTGTCGTGCTCCACGTTCCCTCGGGCGAGCTCAGGACCGCCTGAACGTCCGCGGTGCAGGGCTCGGGCTCGTTGAAGTAGAAGGTCGCGAGCGAATGGCTCGTCTGCCAGTCGGCCGGATAGGGAGAGGGGCTCGGCAGGACGGGAAACATGTTGTACTGGATCAGGCCCTGTCCGTGCGCGGTTCCGGACGCGGTGACAATGGCGAAACATCCCACGAGCAGGAACCGTCTCCAGCGGATCATCGGTTCGTCTCCGGGGTGAGGGGCGCTGCCTACAGCGTGACGGCGTACTCCAGCGAAGCCAGCCGCTCGTTGAATTCAGGTGCTCCGGCCGCGAAACGGTACCGCCGGAAGTTTCCCCGGAAGACGAGCGCGTGGTGCGGCGACGTCTGCCACCTCATCTCGCACCGGGGCGCGAACTCGGTGTCGGTTCCGAGATTCCCGGTCCTGGACCGAGTGAAATCGAGCTGCGCGGAGGTGGCGAGCCGGGCGCCGGGATGGGTCCAGACGAAGCCGGGACCGAACGCGCTGATCTCGGTCACCGCGACGTCCAGGTCCGTCTTGTTGTAGTTGCCCCCGAACGTGAGCGCGAGGAGCGGCGTGATCGAGGCCGACCAGGTGGCGGCCAGGGTCAACCCGTGCGTGCTGCCCAGCTGGACCGGAGCGCTGGTGGTGTTGGAGGAGCTCTGGAGGGAGGCCGAAGCGCTCAAGCCCTGCTGGATCCCGCCCGCCACGTACGTGAGGTGAGGCGACACGGACACGAGGCGCGTGATGTTCCCCGAGCTCGAGACCGAGGGGCTCGAGTCCACGTCGCAGGTGGTGAAGCCGAACTGGAAGTCGGTTCCGAACGTCGGAATGGGGAGCCAGGCCGCGTTGACGGAGTAGTTCCGCCGCGCGGTCCCGGCGAGCATGACCTCGCTCACGTTGTCATTCCGCCATCCCGCGTTGAGATTGAGGGAGAGCTTGCCGCTGGGGAGCTGGGCGCGTCCGGTGAACCCGATGTCGCGGCGGTCGTTCGTAATCCCAGAGTTGCCGAGGCTCATGAATCCGCCGCCGAGCTCCTCGAAGGAGGCCCCGACCGAGGTCAGGACCGTCTCGCGGAAGAGCCTGAGGGCGACCGCGGTGCCGTTCAAGTTCGGGTTGTCGGCCCGCTGGTCCCGGTCGAAGCGCGAGAGCGCGGACTCGACCTGTCCGCGAAGGTGGTATCGGGGCAGGACGCCCTGGGCCTTCACCCCGTACACCGTGTTCGACTCCGCGGTGACTTCGAGCGTGGAATCGCTCAGCGAGTTCCGGTCGTCCTTCGCCCTCATCACCGAGACTTCCATCGTGTTGGTCAGAGGATCCCCGTAGCCGACGCGGCCGGCGATCACGTTCCGCGCGAACTGGGGCTGGATCGCGACGGCGGGATCGACGGCGATGGCCTTCCGCGACTTGCCGTCCAGGAGCCCGATCCTCCACCTCCCGGGGGTGAGCTCCAGCCCGCCGCCGAGCACGGTGGCGTCGGCGAGCGTGTAGGTGGCGTACTGCGGCGAGAAGTGCCCGGCCTGGACGCCGGTCTGCACGCCGTTCCAGGTGAACTGCGGATGGACGGCGATCTGGTTGATGTTCTCCCGGAAGGAGACCTGATCTCCCGAGACGAGCGCGCTCACCGGCACCTTCATGCGGTCATTCGCGAGGCCCACTGAGAGTCCGGACGTGACGCGTCCGCTGCGGAAGGGGCGCGTGGGCGTTCCGCCGTCGCGGCTGTAGGTCTCCTGGGCGAAGCTCGTGGTTCCGTGGAGCTTCAGCCACTGCGGTCCGAAGCCCGCCGGCGCGGCGGCGGCCGCGGCCGGAGCGGGGGGCGGTGCCGTGGCGGTGCTGTCCATGGGAACGGTGACTTCGGTCGCGACGGAATCCGGCGCTACCGGCGCCACGGGAGCCGCGGGCGCGGGGCTCGCGGGGAGGCTCGCCGAGCCGCGCGGCGGCGCGGCGTTCGTGAACGACGCAGCCATCTTCCAGCGGGAGGCCATCGCGTGCACGAGGCGGTCCGCGAAATTCTTCAGTCCTCCGAAGCCAGGCGAGGGTGGCAGAGCGTCCGAGCGCCGCCCCTCGTCTCCGGTGGGGGAGCCCGATCCCTCCCCGACCCGAGGGGTTTCGCCCGCGGCCGATGGGCCGCGGGACCTCCAGGTGAACGTGAAGACCTGACTCTTCCCCTCGTTCGTTCCGACGGGAAAGATCACGTCCGAGGGAAGCTGCGGATTGGGAGGCTCGATCGACTGCACGCGCCACGCGTAGCGGCGCCCCGAGACGAGCTGGGGAACGTACGGGGGATACGTGAGCGCGGTCGTGTTCTGGATCGTGGTCTCGGCCAGCGGAACGTTTCCCTCGATCGCCCGGAGCGGCGTCTGCCCGGGGAGCATCTCCACGAGGCGGAACCGGTAGGCCGGCTGGTCTCCCGATGCGCGCAGCGAAGGCATCCACTGGAACACGGGATTGGGCGTCCCGACCACGGACTCGTTCGCCGGGTAGAGAAGGGAAGGCGGCTGCGGCACCGAGATGGTGAAGGACGTGGTGGCGAAGAAATCGGGCAGAGACCCGCCGGCGGTCGAGGTGACGTTGAAGCAGTGAACCGTGAGCAGGTACGTGCCGTCCGGCAGGCGGCCGGTTCGATCGAAGCCTTCCTTCAGCTTCCCGTGGAAGGTCATCTTCCACGTGGTGACCGCCGACGTGTAGTAGTTGGTCTGACCCGTCGGGACGTACAACCCAAGCGGCGCCGACACGCCGTCCCCTTTGCTGGAGGACAGGAACACCTCGGACATGCACGTGGCCGGAGGGCCGCTGTTCACGATGAGCATGGTCGCGAGGGTCGGGGTGCTCTGCCAGTCGGCGGGATACGCCGACGGCCTCGGAACGGCGGTGACGATGCCGCCGAGAGGAGGAGGCGACTGCGCCCTCGCGCTCCGCGCGGGGAAGATGCCCAGGGCGAGGAGACACGCCGCGAGGACCGCTCGCTTCCAGGTCATGATGCCCTTTCCCTCATTTGGGTTGAAGGATGAACGGCGCCGGATCCCTGCGGAACAGCACGACCGCCACGGTCGCGGCGGCGGTCCCCTGGTTGTTGGCCGGCTGCGCGTCGTTCGACACCGTGGCGTTGGCGCTCAGGGAGAGCTGCTTCGCGTTGGGCGTCGTGAGCGGCCAGCTGAGCGTCGTGATCGCGCCCGCCGCGAGCTCCACGGGGAACTGGCGACGCGTCACCTCGGCTCCGTCCGCGGAGAAGATGGCGAGCACGCTTCCTCCGCTCGCCGCGGCGGCGCCCACGTTCCGGACCGTGATCGAGACGGTGACCGCGGCGTTCGGCGAGGGCGACGGGGGATTGAAGGTGATGTCCCCGGGTCCGATCTGGAGATCCGGCCGGGCCACCATCAAGGTGGGGAAACCGCCGCCGGCCACCGCCCCGCTCTTGATGGTCATGCCCGCGGTTCCCAGGGTGCCCGCCGTCGGGAACGTCTTCACGAGGAGCCCGGTGCCGGCGCCGACGCTCACGTCTCGCGTCGCGGAGACGACCTGACGCCCCTGCGTCGCCCGCACGAGGATCGTGTGGCCTCCGACCGCCGGCTTCCAGTGGGGAAACGCGCTCAGGAGGGCTTCCTTGCCGGCGCCGATGTCCGCGCTTGCCTCGCCGAGGCGCACGTTGTCCACGAAGAGCTCCGCGCGAACCCCGGGGAGGTCCGTCGTCCCGGTGTTCTGCAGGCGCACCGAGACCGTCACGTCCGAGCCCGCCGTCGGGATCGGCGGGCTCAGCCGGATGTCGGCCGTGGTCATGGCGAGGCTCGAGGCGAAGGCCCCGCGTCCCATGAGCGCGGCGACACCGCCCCTCCCCCAGCCCTGTCCGGCCGGCCCGACGTCGACCGGCTTGATCGAGGTCGCGGTACGGGGCCCGCTCGTCACGACGACCCGGTAATTGTGCCGACCCTGCTTGGCCTTCCAGCTCTTGAACCCCTTCGCGTCCACCACGCGGGCGATGGGAAGATCGACGGTGGTCTCGCCGAGTTTCTCCAAGTCCACGAACGCCTCGACCTTCACCTTGTTCGCCGGGGCGCGCTCGGAGTTGAAGAGGCGCACCATGAGATCCACGTCCTTGCCCAGCGGAACCGGGAAGGGGTCGAGGACGATGCTGTTCGGCGCGAGACCGAACAGGGATGGCCCGAGCCCCGCCGCCCGGCTCGCGAAGATGGAGCGGGTCTGAACCCCTCTCCCGATCGGGGCGCCCATGCTCCGGGTCAGGAGCGGCGTGATGAGGCGCGTCTGCGGCATTGGCGCGCGCGCTCCGCCGCCTGGCGGAGGCGTCCCTCCGGTGCCGGTCCCGGTGATCGCGAACGACCGCGTCGCGGTCGAACCGGCGCCGCCCCCGACGACGATCTGATCGGTCGCCGTCGAGCTGAGGACCTTCATCATCGGACCGAGCCCGGTCAGCTCGATCAGGACGGGGAACGTGCCCGTGCGCGGCGGCGTCCACTGGGCGAAGGTGATCGTGCGGCGCTCGAAGCGGTGGAGCGTACCGAGGTCCTTCGTCGCGATCAGCTTCCCGTCGATCTTGAGGGTCCCCTTCACGTTCGCGAAGTCATGGGTGAACGGATTGCTGACCGAGAAGGCCAGGGACATGGGCGCGAGTCCCCCGGTGCCCGAGGCCATCATGGGGCTGCTCGTGCTGCCCGTGGCGCCGCCCGTCCCGCCGCCCAGAATGCCCATCCGCGGCGACCCCGTCCCGCTGGACATGCGCGGGGACGTCCCGCCCGAGGGTCCACCCGTCATCAGTGCCGTCGGAGTCTTCGCCGACATCATCACGTTCGTGGGGGTGATGGAACGGATCGTCTGGATCTGGATGAATCCGGGAGCGGTGCTCGTCGAGATGGACCCCTTGACGCCGCCGAGCGTCGATGGGTCCACGTACATCCCGCCGTACCTGCCGCCGCCCTTGATGCCTCCGCCCCCGGGGCCGGTGCCGCCACCGCCGCCGGAATTCGCGACCATGATATCGCTGGGCGTGGACTGGTTCTGGCTCAGATCCGTCTCGTTGTCGCAGTACGCGTAGACCGACAGGTCGTGGAAGTTCCCGGGGTGGTCCGGAATCCAGTCCAGCTGCACGGTGGTCGTGCCCTGCGGCGCGAGGGTCGCCGGATTGGAATGGATGATGTCTTTCTGACCCTCGAGCAGGTAGACGGTGAAGTTCGTGGCCATCACCTGTCCCTGGTTGCCCACGGTGACGAGCACGGGAGCGAGCTCACCCTGCTTGGCCGCGGGAATCGTCGGCGACCCGATCACCACCAGGTCCGGGACGCTCGCGGGAGTCGGCGCCGGCACGGAGCCACCTTGGTCGCCGCCGCCGCCCCCGCCCCCGCCCGAGACCAGATTCTCCGCCGTCTTCGCGACCCAGGCGTCCAGCATTCCGAAGAGGGCGGACTGGAGGCGCTCCTTCACGGCGCTACCGATTCCCTTGCCCCCTCCCTGACTCGAGAGCTCCTTCGCGATATCGCCGGCACCGGTGGCCTCGGCGGCCGCCAGCAGGGAAGACTTGAGGCGGGTGAGGAGCTCGTAGGATGCCTTGGGCTCCCCGGGCTTCGCGTCCTTGGTGGTGGAGACCAGGCCGAAATGACTCTCCACGCTTCCCAGCCACCAGCGCATCTCCTTGGAATCCGCGCCGGGCTCGTTCCACATCCGCGTGAGCTCCGCCGCGCGGTCCGGCCAGTTCCACTTCGCCATCTCCTCCTGTGTCTTGGACGAGGGAGGGGAGGGCGCGCTTCCCGGCTGATCGACCGCGTTCCGCCACAGGATGCCCGCGAACGAGGATTCGACCCCCTGGTTGGTTCGCAGGTCGCTCAGATTCTGGAAGGCCTTGGTGTAGTAGCCGGATTGCTCTCCTTCGACGCCGGGTGCGCTGGAGTATCCCGTTCCCATGATGAGGAGCTTCCCGGGGAAATCGGTCTGGAGCTTGGTGATCAGGTCGGGGAGCCGGTCGACCGCCTCGGAGCTGAAGCTGCCGGGGAACCATTCGATCTGCACGACGTCGACGGGGGCGCTGGCGAGCACGGCGCCGAGGTAGTCGTGCATCGAGGCGTAGGCCTGCCGGTACGCATCGTCGGTGATGGCGACGTGCGCGATCGCGCCGACACGGATCAGCTCGTAGTCGAACGAGGCGCTCGCGAGGACCGGCGTGGCCTGGAGCTGCGTTCCGGTCAGGGCCGCCTGCTCGGAGGAGCGCACCTTCTCGACCGTTTGCTGGATCAACGTGGCCATCTTGGACGCGTCGGCGGGGCCGTGGCTCGCGGGGTGATTCAGCGACCGCTCGATCTGGTAGAGCATGATCTGGGCGTAGGCCTGCGCGTCGCTCTTCCCGACCAGCTCCACGGTCTTGGCCACGAACGCCCCGGCCTTGTCGGGATAATCGTCCGGCAGCGGAGAGCCCACGGGCGCGCCGCTCAGGATCGGCGCGAGGCGGACGTTGTTCGTCTTGGCCCAGGCGCACAGCTTGGCCAGGCGCCCCGCCCCCTTGTCTCCGAGCTCATGGACGTCGACCGGGAACTGCACGACGTTGAATCCCGCGTTCTTCAGATACTGGTCCCAGAGCTTCTGCATCGAGCTGACCGCCTGGTCGGGCTTTCCCATGGCGTCCAGATCGACGGCGACCCCGAACACCGGGAGGAGGCCCGTCGCGCTCACCGGAGAGGCTTCGGTCGCGGTCGCCGCGGGAGCGGCGGCCTGAGGCCCGCCGCTCTCGCCCGACGCCCAACCCGGGACCAGAGAAGCGAGAAGCAGGATCAGCGCGAGCGCGTGTCGCGCGCCGGGGGTCGTCGGTGCCTGCATGACTAGGTTCCTCCCATGGTCGGACGCATGAGCCCGGACTACGGCGCGTCCGATTGATTGACGCCGAGAGCGATCGCGATATCGGTCAAGTTCTCGAACTTCGGCGGATGGCTGGCATCGATCGGAACGGCCGAGCGCACCTCGTCCTTGTAGCCGTCCCAGTAGAGGTCGACCCACTCCGAGCGGAGCATGTTCTCGAAGATGGAGGCATAGTCCGCCTTGGTCCGGGACCGGTACCCCGTGAAGTAATCCGCGTAGGCGAGCGGGATCAGGTAGGGCTTGGGTCCCGCTTCGTTCACGTTCGTGACGCTCGACAGCGCGCGTCCGTTCAGCCCCGCGGTGCAGAGCGTGTTGTAGAGCTGGGCCACCGGGCTCGTCGAGACGCGGAAGATCGTCGCGTCGTTCGTCCGCAGGGCGTTCAGGAAGCGGGTCAGGCCCATGTGGCGCGAGTACTCGGAGAACGTGAGCGCGATGATGTACTCGCTGTGCACGATGAACTTGGGAGGCAGGCTCCGGATGTGATAGTAGGCGTAGCCCGGATCCGGCGGGGTTTGGGCGATCTCCCTCGCCCCCGCCGCCTTCAGCTGGTCGTAGAGCCAGATGTCCTCGGACGGGGACGTGACCGGGGTGGAGCAGGGGAGCCGGCCGAACCCGGTGTTCCGCGGGGGCGCCTTTTCGACCATCACGACGTCGTCGTTCGCGAACCACTGGAACATCTTCGCGCGGACGTTGTTGTCCACGACGAGCCGCATCGTGTTGGCGATTCCTTCCTGGTACGTGGCGGCGAGATTGGGCACCGCCTCGGTGCGGTAGTGGGTTCCGTCCGAACCGTAGTGGAACCCCTTGCTGCTCAGCCAGAACATGTGGGTGCGCCGGTCGGAGCGATCCTGCGTGTGCACGAGCTCGTGGATGAACGTGCCGAGCGCCTCCGAGGCCTGCGGTCCGCTGAAGACCGCTTGCCCCAGCGCCATCTGCCCCGCCCACGAGTCCCGCCGCGCCGGCACGGACCGTCCGGCCGCGCGCGCGCAGTTCTCACGGATGTCGTCCAGGGTCGCCATGTTCGAGGCGCACGGCCAGGCGTGGCCGCTGCCGTCGTTGCACGCGTCCCACTGGCCGAACGCGACCGAGGTGAGGGTGGCATCCGCGTCGTTGATGAGCGTCACCATGACGGGCTTGTTCAGCACGCCGATGATCTTCGCGGCGACGAACTGGAGGTTCCCGTCGCCTCCCTGGCCGGAATCCTTGAGGAGGGCGCGGACGATCTTCTGGAGTCCCGGGATGTTCCCCTTGGACCAGAATCTCCCGGTCTCCCGGCCGGCCGCGATGTCGGAGTTGTTCAGGATATCGGGCGCCTGCGACGTGTCGTTCGGCTGGTCGACGTAGCGGAACGAGAGCTTGGCGCGCAGGAACTCGGCGTCGGTGCCGGCCTGAGCGAGCGAGACCGTCACGAAGAGGGAAGCCAGGGCGAGCGTGACGAGGAGCGTGCCGCGGGCCCGCCTCGGGGTCGACGAGAGCATGGTGGAGATCCTCCTATGGAAGAGACCCGGATTCATCCGGCCGAGATTTCGTCGACGAAGAGGACCGCGTCGCTCCCGGTCTTGCGTCCCGAGGTCGCGGTCCGGTTGCCCTTCAGGGTCCACTTGATCTCGTAGTCGTAGCTCTGCTGATCGGCAGGCAGAATGAAGTCGATCCGGTCCGAGAGCTGCCCCTTGCCCGGGTTCAACGTCACCTGCTTCATCTGCTCCGTCTCGCCCAGCTTGTAGTACACCTTCACCGTGATCGCACGGATATCAGCCTTCGCCACCGCGTCCGGATCCGCCTGCAGATCCACCGAGTGCTTCTGGAACGGAGGCGCCAGGTTGATCGCCCCCGCGTTCGCCGGCTTCCACGCCTGCTGCACCTCCTTCCCCCCGAAGAAGCTCCACGTCGTCTGGTACTCGTAGTTCATCCAGGAGCGCCGGTCCGAATCTCCCTTCCACCCGTACATCAACTTGAACGCGTTCCCCTCGGAGCTGAAGTTCTTCCGGTCGATCCGCACCTCGTCCTGCGTCTCGTCTCCGCCCTGGTGCTTCTTCCGCATCTGCACCGTCGCGAAATTGATGTAGTCCCCGAAATCCTTCGCGTTCATCCCGTCCACCATCACCACCAGCTCCCGCTGCTTGTAGAGCGGATCGTCCAGATTCACCTGACGGAAATTGTCTCCCTCC
>Ga0075423_10006227_pt1 | contig 11191 bp, 13 predicted proteins | sample SoiMethybrSBSTD2_FD_80114 | JGI IMG/M metagenome (GOLD analysis project Ga0075423, IMG submission 80114) | Bulk soil microbial communities from a Populus tree surrounding site in Tennessee, USA - Soil MetaG P. TD hybrid SBSTD2 | ecosystem: Environmental > Terrestrial > Soil > Tree plantation...
AGCTACGGGATGACGGAAACCAGCTCGCCCGCCGTCCTGACACCACCGGGCTGGATCGAGGACCGGCCGGGCGATGCGGTCGGGATAGCCGTACCGGTCGACGAAGTACGGGTCGACGACGAGGGCGAGATCCAGTTCCGGGGGGCGACGGTGATTCCCTCGTACGACAGCGCGGAGGCGAACGAGGGTGCGTTCGTCGACGGCTGGCTGCGAAGCGGCGACCTCGGCAAGATCGACCGCGACGGCTTCGTCACGGTTCTCGACCGGATCAAGGACATGATCAATCGTGGCGCCGAGAAGATCTCCTCACTCGAGGTCGAGGCTGCCCTCTGCGCCCATCCGGCCGTCGCCGAGGCGGCCGTCGTCGCTAAGCCAGACGACATCTACGGCGAACTGCCGCGGGCGATCGTCGTCCTCGACGCCGACGCCGAGACCAGCGAGGCGGAACTGCAGGAGTTCGCCGCGGAGCGACTGGCGAAATTCAAGGTCCCGGCCGAGATCACATTCACCGACGAGTTGCCGCGCAACGCCGGCGGCAAGGTCGAGAAGAGCCGCCTCCGTTAGTAGTCCTCAGGCCGGAGGCGGCGCCAGGGGTGACTCGAGCCCGACAGCGGCACGACGTTGATGCCGGACGCTCGACCGACGAGGAGCATCGTCCCTGTTCGCTCCCATCCGAGCCTTCGGTGCGCCTTCGGCGACCGCCGGTTCGTCACGCTTATCTTCGAGTACGCGTAGCGGTAGCCGAGGCCGGCGTTGAAGAGCAGCATCTCGCGCAGCAGCGCGGCGTGGATGTTCTTGCCCCGCAACTCGGCGATGGTGTACGCGTCCAGGCATTTCACCTCGTCGGCGCGAAGGTCGACGTAGACGCCGCCGTCCTCCCCCGGCTCGTATTGGGTCCAGTTGTAGGCGACGGGCCGGCCCTCGACGCGGCCGATGAAGCAGAGAAACCCCGCCTCAAGCCTGCGCGTGAACCGCGCCCGGGCGAGGCGCTCCTGTTGCGGGTCAGTCGATCGCCACAAGCGTGTGAGCTCGCCGAGAACCTCCTCACGGGAAGCGACGGATGTCTCGAGAGGTACGCGCGCCGTCGCGGCAGGGATCGGGCGAGTCAGGTCACAACGGACGATCGCCACCAAGTCCGATAACTGCCGAAGCGGCCGCGTGAGACGCCCGCCCATGCGATGGGCCCGGACGTACGCGGGCGAGCGCAGCAGCGCCTGCTTAGCCCTATCGTGAAGAGACATCCCGTTTCCGTCTTGCACGAGCGCCAAGATAGGCGCCGATCAGCAGCTCGTCGCTGAGCACCCCCGTCATTGGCTCAGCACGTATTGACGAAACGTGCTCCCAGGGCCGTCACAGCAGGATGTTGCACCGCGGCTTCCGTTATCACTCCGGTCTTCATGCCAGCGTCGATGAACCTCATGTCACCAAGCCGGTTGGCAGGGTCCTCGACGTGGTCAGGTAGGTCTGTGAGGCGTTCCTTGAGCGCGTAAATCATCGACGTAACGTCGAGATTCGAGCCCTACGCCCCGCCGCTGTAGCTCAGAACAGCCACGTTCGTGCTGGTGATGCGGATCGTGGCCGACGCCGAGTTGTTCGTGGTGTCCGACTCCTCGAAGTAGCCATTCGGATCCGCGGTGACCGTGAGGACGTATTTGCCGTTCGCCACGCCCGTGATATCGATCCACTGGAGCGCGACCCCGGACGCGTAGATGTCGCCCCATCCGACGGAGATGCCCTCCTTCACGCTCAATGCATCGATGTTGCACGACTTCCCCCCACACGCCGTATACCGCTTCGTCTGCGGCGCGCTCGGCAGTGAAAGGTCGAACGCGCTCCCGTCTGCGAAATGGAATCCTTCCTTCGCTGAGGTGCCTACCTGGCTCCCGTTGCTGAATGGCGTGAGGACGCCTTGCTCCATATCGGAGAGGTGCCAGTGGTTATGGCCATCCCCTGCCCAGAACATGTGGGTACCGCTCGGAACGTCCGTGAAGCCGGCCGCGTCGTCGTAGATCCGCTGAACGACCGGCATCGTCTGCGTCGATGTGTCCGGCCGCGACCCTTGTGCCTCGACCGGGCCGGCCCCGACGTTGACGATCTCGGCTGTGTAGCGCAACAAGCGATGACCGGGGATCGTCGTTTTGTCGGCCTTGATCGTCGTTAGCTCGGCCATCCGCATGTCCGGCAACAGCTGCGTTGCAGCGGTTGCTGGCACCGGCTGGAGGACGCGACCGACGACCAGCGTGAGGAGCAGCAGGAGCACGCGGAACGATACGAACGTCCAAGCACGGTGTCGCATGAGACCTCCCTGGGCGCGCGGTCGAGCCTCTCGGCATTTCCCAGCGTTCGCCGTCCCAAACCGATCGGCAGGCCTTCGCGCGTGCTTCTTGCGGCTGACCGGCTCGACGGTCCAGGTGTCACAGTTGAAACTCCAGGGTCGCGCGCCCGGGATCGCCGGCATCGCAACCGCTCCCGCAGATGCCTTCGGCGACGGATCAACACGGGAGCCGATGGGCCGTCCCGTGGCGATCCTGGCCCGCTCCCCGCCATCGCTTCCAGGTGGCCGTGGCATCCGAAGGCAGCCTCCAGTTCATACGCGCCCCTCCCCAGCAGTTGTGGTCGAAGTGGGCGGCCGAGAGCGGAACGGCTCCGCTCGGGGCGAACCCCGCCCGCTGCGGCAATGAGAACCTGTTGCCGGCGATCGTGATGCTCGCCGGCGTACCCGGTCAGGCGGCGTCGGCGCAACCGAGGCCGCCCTTGGGGCGCGCAACTTGCCGTCGGTCGGCCCCAGACGTTCACGGCGCGGTTAGTTGTGGGTCACCGTGTTGCCGGCTCACCCTCGTCCCGATCGAGTCGAGGATACTGATCGCGTGGGACGACCACCCGAACCCGTTGCGGCGAACGGCGTATCCGTGAAGCGGTTGCGGTAGCTCGTCATCGTCCAGCGCGGGCCAAAACGTTACTTTGGTCGCTCGCGATGATCCTCTCGATGCATGGGAACGATGCTCTTGGGTATGCAGCGCTCACATGCAGCCGTCGTCCGCCTCGGACCGAGGGACGCCTGAACTCCGGGACTGTCTCGTCACCCTTTGGCTGAGGAAGTTCGCGCGAAGCCCGGACGTCGTCCTCTTCGATGGGCCGTCCGTCCTGGGACCGCCCGATACGCTGGCAGTCGCCGAAGAGCCAGACACGACGCTCCTCGTTCTCAACGTCAAGGAGACGAAGGGATCGATCGACCGGACGATCCGCCAGCTTCCCCTCGTGCACGCGCAGATCCTCGATCAAGTCCTCGACCGCTCGGACACGTCCCACGTCGCCGACGGCTCGTTCAAGGACCACCCACCGGTAGTCAGGCAAGCGTCGGGCGGGCGACGCGTTCGATCCTCGCGGGGAGAACACGCGCTACGGTGACGGATCGCACGAAGGTGCTGTTCATCGCCGGCGCCGACCGGAGTGGAAGCACGCTCTTGGATCTCTTGCTCGGCAGCGTCAATGGCTTCATCGCGGTCGGTGAGTTGAGCAACATCTGGCAGCGCGGGATCATCGAAGGCCGCCTGTGCGGATGCGGTGCGCCGCTCCCGACCTGCGACGTGTGGTCCGACGTGCTGGCGTCCGTGTTCGGCCACGCTCCCGGATCGACGGATGCCGAGGCGGTGCTGTCGCTCCGAGCTCATGCGACGCGGGTCCGCCACACGCGTCGGATCCTGCGAGACGAACGTCCGCAGCTTGGATGGTACCTGGCGATCCTGTCGCATCTGTACACGGCCATCGCCCACCGGACCGACTCCGCGGTGATCGTCGACTCGTCGAAGGACCCCTCCGATGCGGCGGCATTGACACTGACGCCCGGCATCGAGGCGTTCGTCGTACATCTCGTTCGCGATCCTCGCGGCGTTGCCTTCTCACGTCGTCGACGAGCGAAGGCTCAGCCGGATACGTCGGTTCCCACGAGGATGGCTGCGACGAGCGTGAGCCGGGCAACCATGGAATGGCTCGCGTGGAACCTGGGCACCGAGCTCGTGACGCGATCGATCCCTGAACGAAGCCTGCTCGTGCGGTACGAGGATTTCGCCCGTTCCCCGGAACATGAGATCGCGCGACTCGTCCGGCTCGTCGATGGATCAGGACCAAGTCTGCCCTTCGTCGGTACCGGTGAGGCGGTCGTTGATGTCGTTCACACGGTGTCCGGCAACCCTTCGCGGTTCACGCGAGGAGCCGTCCGAGTATCGGTCGACGACGAGTGGATCGCCCGACAATCCGTGTCGGATCGCATTGTGAGTACGGTGATCGCGTCGCCGCTCCTCGCCCGATACGGGTACCCGGTGTTCGACGTCGCTGGCGGGCGATGACGCGCCGATGCCGTCGAGCGTTGACCCACCTATGCCGAGCGCTGCGCCGAGGCAAAGGCAGTCTGCGGTCGTTGGCCCCTATGGGAACCGGCCACCGTGGCGTCAATTGGCAACCCAGGGGGCGGCATCCCCGGGATCATGAGGCAGGAGGGAGGGTGCATTGAACGCCAGATCGCCGACGGGATCTTCGACCCGCGGCGGAGATATCCCGGCTCTGATCCTCGGAGACCACATCACCGCTCTCGCGGTGCTTCGTGCGCTTGGCAGGCGCGGCGTACCGACCTTCCTCCTCGGGCCCCGCCGAGATGTTGCAGGCCGATCGCGCTACGCGGCCCGCCTCGCCGGGAACGAGGACCTAGTGCCCACGGATTCGTTGCCAGCGTTCCTGAAGAGGTCCGGGATCGAAGAAGCGGTTCTGTTCCCTTGCTCGGACCACTGGCTCCGGTCGGTAGCGGCGCTCTCATCGGAGGACCGGCAGACATTCCCATCACCCGTCGCTACATCGGACGTCGTTGAGACGTTGACGAGGAAGGATCTGTTCGCTCGGGCCGCGGCCATGCATGACGTGCCACATCCTCGCACCACGGAGGTTCGCGGTCCGGAGGACCTGGCGCGTGTCTCAGATCTCGACCTCTCGTCGTCGTTCCTGAAGCCATGCGATTCCCAATCGTTCACGCGTCGGTTCCATATGAAGGGGTTCCGAGTCGCTGATCGGCAGCGGGCAGAAGAGCTGGTGCGAAGAGCAGCCGCCGCCGGTCTCGACCTCGTGTTGCAGGAGTTCATCGCCGCCCCCCCTTCCGCACACGTCTTCCTGGACGGCTTCGTCGATCACGAGGGTCGCGAACGCTGCATCCTTGCTCGACGCCGATCGCGGATGTTCCCGAAGGATCTAGGCAATAGCACCGACAGCGTGACGGTGCCGCTCCGGGAGGTGGCCCCCGCCGTCGGCGCGCTACGTCGGCTCTTCCAAGGCCTCGGCTACCGCGGGCTTTTCGACGCGGAGTTCGTCCTTGACGAACGCGACGGTGTGTTCCGCATCCTCGAGGTCAACGCGAGGCCGTGGTGGCAGCTCGAGCTCGCGGCCGCCGCCGGCCTCGACCTGGTCGGGATGGCGTACGACGACGCCCTCGGACGGGCCGTGCATGACGCGAGCGGGTACCGCGTCGGCGCTCGTTGGGTCAACCCGATCCAAGACCTGCGATCGCGATTGTCAAGGCAGGGAAGGGAGATCGATCCACCGAATCCTCGCGACCCCTGGCTCCGGGCGCGTCACGGCGTGTTCCGCTGGGACGATCCGGCCCCCGGTTTGGCGGAACTGGAGCGACTCGTGCGCTCGGCCGCAACCCGCGGGTAGCGCGATGGAGAGTCGGGAGCTCTTCGGTCATCGCCGCGCGATCGAGGAGCGATCGCTCTCGCGATCCGTCCACGCACCAGGCAGCGTCGAGCGCTCGCGGGCGTCATGGATCGTCCCGACCTGGTGCGAGGATGCAGGGCCCATGATGCCGCTACTCCCCGTCGGTCAATTGTCATCCCCGTCCGCCAACCAGGAGGGAAGTCGACGGTATCCTCGTCCGGCGAGCAGCGACGCGAGCCGCTGGTTCGGCTCGGCGAAGATCGCTTTCAACCTGGCTCTGGCGTCGTCCGACATCTTCTCCTGCTGCGAGCCCATGTTCAGAGCCTGGTAGAGCGCTCGCAACGGTGCCTTCAGGCGCCGGCGTTCCCGAAGGAGGCCCTGGCGGTTCGCGATCAACGCGACCCGATGCAAGGTCTTGTTCCGGAATCCGAGCGTTCGGTTCTCGACGGAGAATCGGAATCCGGACACACCGCTATCGTCGAGACCCAGCCACCGACACGTTTCGGCGACGACGCCCGGCGGGTCGGCCACGATGTCCTCGAAGTACTGGACCCGTAGCCGGTCGTCGGCGAATCGCTCGAACCAAGCCGGCAGATAGTCCGCGTAGACCGCACCGCGGATGCTCCAGTAGGGCCGATTGTCAGGGGTGCGTTTCGCGGCGCTCAGATAGAGCTGTTCGCTCCGATCGATGTATCGCTCGAAGCTCAGGTCCTTCGGGATCTGCAGGATCGACATGGCGGCACGGTAGATCGACCACGTGCGCGTCACGGGGTCGCGCAATGTCAGGATCACGTGAGGGTCTGGCAGCGATCGCCGGATGCCGTCCACGAGGCGACCGCCGCCGTTGAAGTAGTGGGGCGTGGCCTCCATCCGGAACGGTTCCGCCGAGCATCGATCGAAGAGGCGGGTGTATCCGTCGAGCGATCCTAGCGAGCCCGTCGCGTCCTCGTCGGCTTCGGACAAGGGAAGGAAGTACCGCGGTTCCTTCACCGAGGACGCGCAGATGTCGGGGTGCTGAGACAAGTACCAGAACAGGGACGAGCTGCCTGCCCTGCCGATCCCCGCCAGCAACAGGTTCGGAAGGCTTTCGGGCGTGGGCTTGGACGCGTCACTCCCGTCGCGATCGGCCGCCGGCGACTGAGGCGGACCGGCCGCGTTCGGTTGATCGAGACTGGTCATCGGCTCAGATGCCGGTACCCATTCGACGCGCCCCCCATCCGTCGCGAGCTCTTCTTTGCGTGTCCTCTGAAGCGGGCGGCTTTGATCCGGACGGACGAGCCCATCCCGAGGACCAGCCCGACGATCCGGACGAGGGGCATCTGGACATGCGGTAGATCAGGACGGGACGTTGTCACTGATCATCGTCGCAAACACCGCAGGGACCGTCAGGAGTCCCAGACAGCGTGCCGACAGGTGTCGTCGCAACTCGTATCGACGGCCACCGACGACCGGAAGAGTCTCTTGACCAAGGCGCCCACGCCGAGAAGCCAGAGCGATCGCGGCGACGACGCTGTAGTCCCCAGGAGACGAAGATAGTCGTCGTTGGGGCTGCGTCGCTCGGTAATGGGCGCCGCCAGATGCCCACGCGGCAGCCATGATCGCTACGATCGTCGCGAACCCGACCTATCGACCGATCAGGGCCCGCGTACGCGTCGCCGCGAACATATCCCTCGATCCACGTTCACTCCAGGTTCGGCTGTCCGCTCTCGCCGGCGTGGAACGGACGGAGCAACGAGCGGACGCGGGTCACCGTTGCTCTGATCTGCTGCTTGGTCTTCGGCGACAGCCGTTGGGCGACCGCAACTCGAGCTCGCCTCGGGGCGAGATCTGCCCGCGCCAGCGGTCCCATCGAGCCTTTGGGGATCGCGTTGATCCACCGGATCGATTCCACATCGTCCGTGAAGCGGAGCTTGTAGGGCTGGGCTCCCGTCCCGAGATCAACCCGCGCGAGATGATCGTCGAAGGCGTGCTCGATCGCATCGACGAGCGCCAGCATCGATGGTTGATACCGGGCCCACGCGGGATCGAAGCCACCGAGCCAGTACGCGGTCTCGTGCCCAGCGGTCAGGAACAGATGCGAGCTGATGCATCGACCATCCACCTCGATCCGCCAGATATCGAATCGCCCGAGCCCGAGCAGATCTCGACCTGCGTCACGAAGCATCTGTTCGACGCCACGCACGAGGACCCGCGACCCACCTCGGTCATCCCAGCGGAGACGATGCAGCCTGGCGAGGTCATCGAGGGCAGGCTCGAGCTCGGCTTCCGTCGTAACCCGGCCGAAGGTGGCGCCCTGTCGCTCGAGATGTCGGCGCTTGCGTCGGAGCGACTGTCGGAAGTTGCTGCTCTTCGCAGCCAGCCATCCGTCGAACCCGCCGCCAGCGGTCACCAAGAACGGCGCATCCCAGCCGAACTCCGACGAAAGGTTCAACGGATGATCCGACGACCACGATGCCGACAGGAGCGCAGGCCACGGGGACGACTCGCGAACGCCGTCGAACAGGAGCGACCCAGGAGGCGATCGCATGTTATCCAGGCACGTGGCGACCGCCGATGCGACGGCTGATTCCCGTCCCCGAGCGGCGAGCATGTCAACGCGGGGCGAGCATCCCGCCCCGAGGAAGCGATAGCGCATGACCCCGGCGACCGTCCGCCGCGCGAAGAACGGGGCGATACCAGTGAGCCGGTCGCCTTCGTGGACCGCGATCGTCCGGAGCTTGGCTCCTCGGGGTCTCGCATGACGCCACCACGCCGCCATCCAGGCAGGCGAGCAGTACGGCTCCGACGAGGCCATCGCCAATCCGTCCCACGACGGCCAGACGGAAGCGAAGTCGCGTTCGTCATCGATGACGTTGACGTCCATCCGGCCGCTACCCCGCATGTTGGTCACGAACCCCCGCCGCGCCGCCGCCCCGACGAAAGAGGCCGTGTCAGCCAGTCCGGCATCCGATCTCGCCACGCGCCGATCACGTCGAGGCGTCCGAGCACCTTCGCTCGAAGGATCTCGACCGGATCGTTCATCACGGGGAACCGCGGGGTCAACAGCGGGAACGTGGTGCGGGAGATCCCTCGATACCCGACCGTGCCGGCCTTCCTGAACCCGCTCATGGCCACGACGGCGACCGCCGTCGAGGAGATGTGGAACCGAGCGTCGCCGAACGGGTAGGCGAAGGTTGTGACCCCTCGCTGGAGGATCTCCTCGAGCCGCTCCTTCGAGCCGGCGATCTCGTCCACCAGATGCGTCTCGTCCATCCCTCGCAGGTTCGGGTGAGTTCGCGTGTGCGCGCCGAACGTCATCCCCGCTGCATCCATTTCCCGTAGTTGCTCGACGGAGAGCGGCCGAAGCGCCGCTCCCCCTTGGCCCCACTCTCGCACCAAGCGGTCGAGCGTCGAACGGTCCCCATCCACCAGGCCGGTCGTGATGAAGAACGTTGCGGGGAAACGATGTTTCACGAGGACCGGGAAAACCTCCCGATAGTTGTCGTCATACCCATCGTCGAAGGTGATCGCCACAGCGGGACGTCTGCCGTCGCCGTCCTGGATCGCCGACGATCCGAGCTCGTCGAACGGAACGACGTCGCAATGCTCAGCGATCCAGGACATGTGGTTGCGGAACACCGACCGACCGGTCGAAACGCGCGTCCGCTCGGCCGCGACCGAGTGATAGCAGAGCGCAACGGCGCGGGGGACCGGGACCCTCCGCGGCACAGCGGCGAGGAACCGCTGCACTTCGTTCTTCGCGGTCGAGCTCATCCTCCCTCGTGCCGATCCGCAGCCGTCCCCATCACCGTGCGCCAACCTTCTTCCGATCGAGCCAGCCGCCGCCTGGGTCGCGCACCGCTACGAACCTTGCAAGTCTTCCCCGAGCAGGGGTCCACGCATGAGCCGCCCGCTCGCTCGGTATCGCAAGGTTCTTCTCTGGACTCGACGAAACGAAACCTTCGATCGGCGGGTGACCCCCGCACCGAGTCTCGCCTCATGCGAGGCGGTCCAGAAGACCAGGCGAAGCGGTTCTCTCTCGAGGGCCTGTTGTATCGTTCGCGGTCGCATCGGTCCGGGTCGAGGGAGGAACCATGCTTCTAGCCACCGTCGTTGACGGACGCCAGCGGCACCGACCCCAAGGGATCGGCCGGGTCTTCGGTATCCGCTCTGACTGCCGTATGGCAGCTGCATTCGCCATCGGCGCTCCGTCTCCTGCCAACGCCTCCTCGGACGCTTCGACGTTTGCCGTCGTCCACCCGAAGGCATAGGAAGTTCGGCGAGCTACTGCGAAGAGGTTTGGCGGTTAGTGCCGTGATCGTAGGCATCTGCGTGTTCCTTCCGGGCGGAGGGAGTGTGCATGCGGCCGTCGATCGTCGGGCCGTGTCGGGGGCTTCGAAGGACATGTCCTCGCGCGGCACGCTTTCCCGGGCAGAACCGACACCGTCGGATGATTCCAGTCCCACGGAGACCCCCAGTCCCACGGAGACCCCCAGTCCCACGGAGCCGCCGAGTCCCTCACAGACTCCCACCCCTTCACCGAGTTCGACGCCGTCACCCAGTCCGTCGGCCAGTCCCCCGCCCTCGGCAACCCCGACGCGAAGCCGTAGTCCCGCGCCGAGCTCGTCCGCACCGCCGGGCTCTCGTTCTGTATCGCGTGGGAGCGGTGGACCGCTGGCGTTCGCGGCGGATGACTCGCTGGGGTTCGTGTTCAGCCCGGTGGCGAGCGTGAGCGGCTCGATCGGGCCCTCCTAGCCCGGTCCAGACGCCGTCGGGACCTGGCCCGTCCACATCCCCCGTGGCGGTCTCAGCCGCTGCCATGCCTCTGCCGACCCCGATCGCCGACCCCGCCGGGTCGAGCGGATCGATGGGCTGGGTACGTATCCCGGTGCTGATCGGGATCGTGATGTTGTGCGGGATCCTGCTCGCGTTCGGGATCAAGTACGACAGCACCGATAGGTTGCCGTGGCGATGACGGGGCTGTGTGTTCGCTCTGTCCAGTGCGTCGTGAGTGCCTGCTCGCGGTGCTCGAGCCTCGCAGGCGGACGGGGTTCGAGATCCACGCCGGCCGGGACCAGGGTCCAGAGCAAGCCGCGGCGTGACGGCTGATGTTCGACCGATCGTCTAGGGGGATATCCCATCGTGTCCGTGAGCGTCCTGACCAGCTTGCTGCCATTGGATCCAGGTGGCGGTGGAGTCCGAAGGGATCCTCCAGTTCGTGCCGGCAGGCATCGACCCGATCCACGAGTTGCTCTCGAACGTCGCCGCCGACAGTGGGACGGCGCCGCTCGGAGCGAAGCCACTGCGCTCGGGGACGGACAGGGTATTGCCCGTGATCGACACGCCTGACGGGTGATAACCCGTGAGGCTTGCGTTCGCGCACCCGAGGCCCGGTTGAGGAGCGCTCAGCGTCGCCCTCCGATCGGCCCAGATGTTCACCCCCCGGTAGTTGTGCGCGAGCGTGTTGCCAGTGACGATCGTCCCGATCGAGTCCAGGATGTCGATCGCGTAG
>Ga0075423_10006228_pt1 | contig 11191 bp, 6 predicted proteins | sample SoiMethybrSBSTD2_FD_80114 | JGI IMG/M metagenome (GOLD analysis project Ga0075423, IMG submission 80114) | Bulk soil microbial communities from a Populus tree surrounding site in Tennessee, USA - Soil MetaG P. TD hybrid SBSTD2 | ecosystem: Environmental > Terrestrial > Soil > Tree plantation...
CTTTACGGCCGAGGCGAACACTGAAGCCGTGCGTCTTGTTCGGCCATACCGCGGTGCATTTTGTGATCTGCTTTCGTATAGCTCATATGTCCCCTTTTCGACAAAGACACACACACACACACACCGGAATAAGATCATTTCGCATCTACCATCACACCCTACGAGTACTCTAAGTACGTAGTAGGGGGTGAGTGATGGTAACGTTAACCACCACCACCTGTGTTTCTATAGGGTGGTGTGTGTTTATTCGCCTATGCTTGTCTTGACCCCCGTGCCAAATAAATCGTGCCTCTTATTCCCTACCCACGTTGCGCTGCGCTGGATTCCCAAAGCCTTGAGTTTGGCCGCAATTTTCATAGCGGACAGATTGGGGTTATTCCGGATTACCTGCAACGCGGCCTCTTCTTTTCCGTCCGCGTCCGGCTTCTTGATCTTTCCCACGATTACGGCCCCTTCGCTACCTTCCACGAAGGTCATACGGCAGGTTTCACGGCTGGTAGTGACCTCGAATGGCTTAGACTCAAAATCCCGCGATTTAACTTGCTTCAGCAAGTTCGCCGTCTCATAGGCATTGTCAGGATCTTGCATGCGGGTGGCCCAACACGAGAACAAGAACGCGCTAAGTTCCCCTGAACCCCGCATAGCGTTTTCCAGGGTAAGCTCACCGCTGGAGGTCATAGATTTATTGGAGTGGCACAGAAAAATCACACACTCCGCCCCATTACGGATGAGAGCGAAGGCATCGGACGCCAGCCCCTTCATATCCTCCGAAGAGTTTTCGTTGCCTTCAACAAACCGGATGGCAGTGTCCAGGAAGATGACCGCTTCGCTAATTTCTTCTGGAGTCAAGTCCGGAAGACGCACCACCCCATCTTTAAGGCTCATCGTGGCGTAGAAAAAAGTGTCGCCCACGTAAGGCATGAGACCAATTTTTTTGACCCGGTCCGTAAAACCTGTTAAGCCCATCTCCGGGCAGAGATAGAGAACCCGCTTTGCTTTCCGAACAACGCGGAACTTTCCGAAAAGCGGCTCTCCGGAGCACAACGAGTGGGACATGTTCAAAGCGATAAAAGACTTCTTATGCGCCACAAAACCCGCGATACCCACTATGGACTGCCGCTGCAAGAAGCCTTCGATCAGAAACTCCGGCTTGGGCGTGTTCTCGGCTTCTTCCCGTGTGTGGTAGTGCGTCCGCCAATCAGTGGCCGCCTTTTTAGGTGTCGCAGATCGGCCCACAGTCACTTGAATCGGAAGTGGTGGTACGTCATACCGGGCCGCGCTACGCGCTATGCGGTCTAAGTCTTCGTTGGACTTTGGATCTGCCATGACCGCGGGGTCCTCGTTAAGGTCATCCAGATAAGCCCGTATGACGGCCTCGGACGCACCCAGGTTTCGTAACTTCCCGGCTTGGCTGATTAGAAAATCGTCTCGGCCTTCGCCATCATGGACAGGCAAAGACCATTCCCTTTTTCCTGTTGGGTTCTGCTTGGACCAATGGTCCTTGAGCTTGTAGAACAGACCCGCGGGGAACGGTATAAGCGGAAGGTCCTGCGTGATTCGGTATACCTCGCCTGTATCGGGATGGACAGAGCCTTCCGCTACCACTTGACCGCCCATTACCTTCAGCTCAAACACATTTCCATCGTGCCCGGCTTCCTTCCATCGCTTGTTTCCGAAGGCCAAGACTTCCTCTGTAGCGAGATAGTAAAGGTGACACCTATCGGGACGGCCACTGCTTACCGTGTAGGTCCGGGACCACTCCACCCAACTAGCCCCGCACAGCTCCGCTAAGCGGCTCTTGCGGTCCGTGTCCACGATGGCGAGCGTGATACCCGCGGCTATGCCTACGTTGCAGTCCGGGTATTTTTCCGCCATTGCGCGGATAATTGCTTCGTTCGTCGTGGCTACATTTGGCCAGTCAGGAAGGAAGGCATCCTTGCCTCGGAGCGGATGGACGCGGAAGCCGCGGGCCGCGTTACGGAGGGCTATGTCCAGGAAGCTCAAAATAGCCTCCCGGTTTCCTCGACAATTTCATGCTTCATATGGGGATCTTCTTTTTGTAAGAATTTCGTCATGGCCCTTGATAGCGGGGCCAAGATCTTAAAATCCGGGTGCATCCCGCACAATAAAGGCCAGATGGAACGAAAAATGCCGCGCCTTCTTAACCGCGGTGTCAGCCACACCCACGCGAGCGTGTTATGTTGCGCGGTGTCCATCATCAAAGCACCCTGATAACTTTCGCTCCCCTTAATCAAATATCTGACACGGGACGTGCCTAAAAGCCTTGCATCCCGATACCAATAAGGTGTCCACACTCCTGTCTCTTTTGATTCTTCTTGAGCAAACAACAGGGCGTAATGATGGACAATCTCAATTTCAGCCGCAGAACTCCATGGCCCTACACAACGCAGTCCCCGTGCGTCCGTCGCTTCGCAATAGGCCCTTATTTTTGACTCAGCTACGAAAGGTTTCATCTGTTCGCTACGAGCATCCGGGAAAAAAGTCTGCTTTTGAATAGGCCAGGGGGTTTCCTTAAGCGGTCCGTCAAGAAACCCAATCTCCCCGCGGTGGTAAAGAGAATCCACCACGGAAAAACCTTCTTGCGGCGGGGGGAGCTTCGGATCATTTAAGAAGTCACGGCACTTCTTCCCACGGCACAGCAAAAAAACAACGGACGGCAGGTTACGAGAAAGCAGCCACACCTTCGGCATACCTTCGGGAAATAGAGTGACAGTCCGATTAAATAGTGCCCGGCTTTCGCCAATGACGGCAGATCCGCAAGATAGGCAAGCGTGACTTACTATAACGTTCATCAGACCACCACCTTCACTCGGGTTTACTCCCCTTTAGAAACAAGTAGGGAGCCGCCTCCGGGCGTGAGCACCCGGAGACCGCTCCCTGAAGAAACCATCATAGCCCAAAAGCCGCGTCTGTCAAGGATTTCAGGCCTAGTTATAATCCAGTCCCATGCCACCCCATAAGAGAACCCTATCTTGACCAATCCGCAGTCGGACTGAATGAAGTAGACATATCCCGGACGCTGTGGACTTGGGCTAGATGTAGGCAAGAAACCCCTCATTTTTCCGGATTCTTCGGACAAACAGACCTTCTTTGTTTCCAAGATTTGCCCCGTTACGACCCGGCAACTGGACGTCAGCACGGCAATACTCTGGAGAGACACCGATCCCGCGACATGACCGTCAAATATGCGGTTAAGTCCGATATCCAGAGGATCGTCAGACTGCGCTACGAAGTGTTGACATCCTGGACCGCCACCCGTAGCTCCCGAATGGCGCCGCGTCGTAGTACGTGCCGAACGTCACTGCCGACAAATTACGCGGTTGTGCAGCGACAAGAAAGATGGCGTCGGTATCAATACCAAATATCTGCATTCACAGGGCGTGGTAAAATATATTGGTATCTTCTACAATAGCTGACGTCCTTTTAACCCGTCCCTCTGATACAGTCCGCTTATATAGCCTTATAACATGGCCCGTCTCTTAGCCGGCTACTTAGCCAACTTATGAGCACCGGATGATGTACTAAATGGGGCGTTAATAACAAGAAGATGCCGCAACCCGTTTACTTTCGGATCATCGGTACAACAGAGAGTGTCGAGCGAGATGTGTCTGCCTAGCGGCCGATCAGCCAACTTTCATTCGATTCGACTTCGATATGACACCGCGGGAGTGCGGCAGTTGTGTGCCTCTGTTGGGGCCAAGAAGGAAATCTCTATGGCGCTTGCAAAGTTACCCAGATCATCACCCGAGGCGACGACAGATGTTGACACGTCTCCAGCTTCCTGGCCTTCATTGACTTGCGCCATCCCTCGACCTAACATTTCAGCCAATGATCGGCCAGACCATCTCGCACTACCGCATCATCGAGAAATTGGGCGGTGGTGGTATGGGTGTGGTGTACAAGGCCGAAGACACAGAACTTGGCCGCTTTATCGCCCTGAAATTCCTGCCCGATGAGTTAACCGGAGATCCGCAGGCCTTGGAACGCTTCCGTCGCGAAGCACGTGCGGCGTCCGCTCTCAACCATCCCAACATCTGCACAATCCATGAAATTGGCAAGCATGGCGGACACTCCTTCATTGCCATGGAGTTCCTGGAAGGAGTGACGCTAAGTCACCGGATCGCGGGCAAACCGCTGGACATGGACTCGGTGCTCTCAGTTGGAATCGAAGTGGCTGACGCGCTCGACGCAGCCCATGCGAAAAACATCGTACACCGCGATATCAAGCCAGCGAACATCTTCGTAACTGCTCGAGGACATGCCAAAGTACTAGACTTCGGCTTGGCAAAGGTGGGATCGACGATCACACAGAAAGGCGCGACACCCGCCTCGCTCACCATGAGTGAGGAGCTGCTGACCAGTCCAGGCACGGCCGTGGGAACGGTGGCCTACATGTCGCCGGAGCAAACCCTAGGCAAGGACTTGGATGCCCGTACCGATCTTTTCTCATTCGGCGCGGTGCTGTACGAGATGGCCACAGGAACAAGAGCATTTCGAGGCGACACAAGTGCCGCAACGTTCGATGCCATCATGCACAGAACCCCGGCAGCGCCGGTGCGACTCAATCCAGACTTACCGTCTGAGCTCGAACGAATCATCTTCAAATGCTTGGAAAAGGACCGTGATCTGCGTTATCAACACGCCGCCGACATTCGCACTGACCTGAAGCGCCTAAAGCGGGATACCGATTCCAGCCATGTGGCGAATCAGATTACATCGACGGCTCCTTCAGGACCAGTCGACGTCACGGCGGGCCGTCCCTCGAGCGGTGCAGTGATACTCGCTGAGATCAGACGCCATAAGGGACTTATGGCGATGACGCTTGTTGGGTTGGCGTTGCTGATTGCTGGGTTAGGGATGTACTTCTACAGACTGAGCGGCCGCAGGAGCGGGAGCGAGTGGAACGCGCAAAGTATGACGATCAGGCGACTCACACAGAGCGGGAACGCGGTTAATGTCGCTATCTCGCCGGACGGGCGCTATGTCGTCTATGTTCTACGTGAAGGGGCGAAGCAGGGCCTGAATGTTCGTCAAGTAGCCACGGGAAGCGACGTGCCGATTCTACCGCCGGATGAAGTGATAATTTACAACCTGACGTTTTCGCCCGACGGCAACTACATTGATTTTATCCGGTCCGAGAAAAACAACCCTGCTAACACCTTTCCGACTTCTCAAGCAGCTATTCTCCAGACGGCGCACAGGTCGCCTTCTTACGGGTAGGGAATAGCGGACAAATTGACCTATTAATTGCCAACGCTAATGGGAGTAACGAACGCGTGCTGGCTACGCGTCCTTACCTTGAATGGTCTAGTTATGATACAGCGTGGTCCCCTGACGGCAAGACCCTTGCCTTCACAACTTCGGAGTCGACGAAAAGTGTTCGTTCGGTGCTTTGGGCCGTCTCGGTCCGTGACGGATCCATGCGTGAAATCTATTCGGCGCCCAACCAGATCGGCCGTCCGCGCTGGCTACCGGATGGAAGTGGCCTTCTGGCGTCGATTGGCAGCTTTGAGCAGTCCCTTCGTGGACAACTCTGGTTCATTTCTTTTTCAAAGGGACAAGCAAGGCGTCTTACGAATGATCTGATGGATTACCAACCCTGGTCCCCGGATCTCACTCACGACGGCAGGACTCTAGTCGACACCGTAAGGACGCGAGTCTCGGATCTCTGGATAGCGCAGGCTGGTGATTCAACGAAGGCCCAGCAGGTGACGCGCAATGATCATGCTGTTGAACGATTCTCCTGGACGGCCGATGGTCGGATCGTCTTCGTTAGCGGCGACGGAAATCTTTCCGTTCTAGACCCCGATGGGAGTGCGCGTACGCTGTTGACGTCCAATGACCACGCAATCTGGGATCCATCGGTTTGTGGCGACGGGCGCTATATTGTCTACTCCGCCTACCGGGAACAGAAAGTTGGAATCTGGCGGATGGATGCCGATGGCTCCAACCCCATCCGCATCGCGGACGAGACGGTTGCTACGTCGCCGAAATGTTCTGCGGATGGCAAATGGGTTATCTATTTACGCAGCGCTTCCTTGACCCCCATGCGAGTGACGATCACGGGCGAGAAGCCTCCAGAAACGATTGCGCAGGGCCGGGCAGTTTGGATCGGCACCGTTCTCGCGTTCTCGCCAGACGGCAAGCGGATCGCATATGTCGCCACACCAGAGAGTCAGAACTCCATTCCGCCCTCGGTATTTGTGCCCTCTGCCTCGAAGCCAAATCTACTGAATGTAGTAGCACTCGATAATGGCACCACTTTGAATCAGTTTGATTGGCCGGCGTCAGCCGGAGATCCACGATGGGCGCCGGGAGGCGAGGCCATTGATTACGAACTGACCACGAATGGCGTCTCCAACATCTGGCAACAAAATTTGGCTGGCGGTACCCCGAAGCAAATTACGAATTTTGAGTCGGGGAAGATTTTTGACTTTGAATGGTCGCGTGATGGCAGGCAACTGGCATTGACACGAGGATCCGAAAGCAGCGACGTCGTCTTGATCAGCAATTTTCGGTGATCCTCCCACCTCGCCGCTTGCCCGCCCGCTCCTCATCCGCGCTCCGCTCGTCCTCTCCCTTCGCCCACTCGGCCCGCTGTCCCGCAGCTATTGTCGAAGGAATAAAAGATGAGAGTTGGGAGCGGGGAAAAAAGAGATTCTTTTAATTGATTCCTTGCGCTAAGAAAAAATCGGAAATGACCGCAAATAGCTGTACAAGCACACTCGACCGTCACAGGTCATGCGCACCTGAGTGATGCCGTGAACGCCTGCCAAAATGCTGTGGGGCTAATAGATCCAGTTTGAAAGGTCCGGCCACACGACTCACTCAGCGACAAGCGTGAAGCGAAGGGCAGCGCATCATTTCCACCCGCCTTACCAGTACCAAAACGGGAACATCTCTGTCGCGGCTGCGGAAAAAGCATCGAACACGGCAGTATCAACTGCGCACGGTGTGCCATCGAAGTCTCCAAGGCGCGCTTGGCCGAGGTGAGCCGGCTCGGACGGGTTGCGGCCCGTCTCCCCGAAGCGCGCGCCAAACACGCGGTAACAAGTCGGCGCCAAACGTCGGCATGCTGGCAATGGGACGGGTCCACGCAACCAGCCTGGCTTACAGCCGAGTACTACAACGAGAACATTAGACCTCGACTCGCCAAGGTGTCCGGCTTCGCGATCGCTTCACGGATTGGAGTGTCGCGCTGGTACGCGGGCCGCATCCGAGAGGGATACCGACCACATCCAAGGCATTGGCAGGCACTGGCGCGACTGGTGGGCGCGACGGATGCATAGGGCGGGTCGGCATTGATCCAGGCCGTTTCAGAGAACCTCTCGACGCGAGGTGTGGGGCGCCCTCACGAGGGTCTTGGTCGGGAAGATTCGTACGGCAGTGGCCTACATCTCAAGGATGTGCCCGTGCCCGTATAATGCGCCCATGATCCAAGACGAAAGGCGCACCGGCGACAGCGATGGGGCCGATAGCTCTTTTTGACAAATCATTCATTCAATCACTATCCCTTGATGAATCTGTGTTCTTTGATCGCTTCTTCATGCCTGTCATCTGCCCAGTGTTCTACGTGGAAACTCTAGGGAGACTCTGATTAAGTCCTCCCTTTCCACAGGGAGTATAGATAAAGTCGTGCCAGCATGAACTCGTTGCGCAAGCAGAGGACACTGGCGATGATGACGGGATTCGAACGGTACACGAAGAAGACTCGGCGGGCAATGTTCTTGGAAGAGATGGAGCAGGTGGTGCCGTGGGGGAAATTGTGTGCGCTGATCGAGCCGCACTATCCCAAGCCGGGCAACGGGCGACGGCCGAAAGAACTGGAAAAGATGCTGCGGATTTATTTTCTGCAGCAGTGGTTCAATCTGGCGGACCCGGCGGTGGAAGAGGCTTTGTACGATTCGGCGACCCTGCGGCAGTTTGCGGGGGTTGACTTGGGAGCCGAGCCGGTGCCGGATGAGACGACGGTGTGCAAGTTCCGGCACCTGCTGGAAGCGAACCATCTGGGGGAAGAGATTCTCGGGACGGTGAACCTGCATTTGCAAGACAAGGGCGTGCGGATCACGACGGGCACGATTGTGGACGCGACCCTGATTCACGCACCTTCCTCGACCAAAAACCGCGAGCAGAGCCGGGACCCAGAGATGCACCAGACGAAGAAGGGGAAAAACTGGTACTTCGGGATGAAAGCGCACATGGGCGTCGACAGCAAGACCAAGATCATTCACACGGTGGTGGCGACGGCCGCCAATGTTTCCGATGTGGCGATGTTCCCGGACCTGCTGCATGGTGAAGAAACGCGGGTGTGGGGCGACGGAGCGTATCAGGGCCAAACCGAGGTGATGCGCGAGTGCGCGCCACGAGCACGGGATTTCACCCAGCGGCGCTGTCGCTACAAGGGCCAAATCGTGGATGAAGTGGCGTGGGCGAAGAACCGGACGAAGTCGAAGGTGCGGGCGCGGGTGGAGCACGTGTTTCAAGTGATGAAGTTGAAGTTCGGATTCGTGAAAGTACGCTATCGCGGGCTGAAGAAGAACGCACACCGGCTGTTCGTTACCTGTGCGCTGGTGAATCTGTTTGTGAGCCGCAGAAAACTGCTGGCCGTAGCGTAGGCTCGCCCGCCTTTGCCCCGTACCAACGGCAGTGCTGAAAAAGCTCCGGCATCCGAGACCCGAACCGGCAGTGCGGCGGCTTCCTGAACACTGTTGTTAGTCGACTTAGCATGAGCGCTTATTCAGAGTGTCCTTAGGCGAGGAAAATACCTTCAGCATCAATCCCGTTCCACCTGTCCAGTCAACGTGGGTGTCGCGGTCTGGCACGGTGGCACACGTTTCTTGGCCTTTTCAGGGCAGCAAGAGCAACAAACCTGAAAACCAGTAACACCAAAGTGATTAGGGTAATTTACTCGAGAGGTAGCTCTACGTCACCCACGCCGTCCGGACCAGCGCGTACTGCCACACATCGCCGTCCTTCTCCAGCACAACCAGATATCCCCGCCCGCACGACTTCCCGCACGAATACGAAACTTCCACGAGCATTTTCGTATCCGTGCTGTTGCGCGCCAGCACATTGACTTTGCTATGCTTTCGTTGCTCGCGTGACAGGAAAAACGCCGAGCGGCGTACCGACTCTTCCACGCGGTCCGGTCCAATCTTCAAATCGTGTCCCACCTGCTTCGCTTCGCGCACCAGCTCCGGCGCTCGTTCCAGGGTCTCGCGTTCAATGGTGACGTATTCCCCGCAGGTCTTTTGTAGCGCCAGCGAACGGTTCAGCGTGGCTAGCGCGCGCGGCGAACCGTCAAGGATCAGCGCATACACCAGCGCGTCATCGATGCGCCAGCCCTCTTCCTTCCCGCAGCGATAACCCTTTCGCGTCCGATAGCCCGACCACCAGCGATCGATCCGTTGAAAGCCGGCCTCTCCCAGATGCGGCGCACAGGCCAGCAGAGGCCCGCCATGTTTCTGGGAAAACGAGTCGGCGCATGGCTGGCACTCCGACGAACCGAGCAGCTGCAGCGTCATGAACGCGCTATTCGCGGTCTCGTCGCTTTCTGTGCGACAGGCATTCAACAGGTCCGACGAGCGCGCGTCGCCATACGCGAATAACGGCACAAGCCGGCTGTTGCCGTCGCTGCGCAACCAATCCTTCAGCATTCCAACCGTCTCATCGTAGGAATGGGAGCGCGGCGGAGCCGATATCCGCGGCGGTAAGGGATCGAGAGCAGGGCGGTCCACTCGGGCAGGGGGAACGTAGCCAATCGCAGAGAGCAGCAGAAGCGGCGCAAACATCGACAACTTCATAACAGAAAAATCCATCAGGAACGGGTCCGGTGGAAAGTAGCGCGCTTGATCACCGGATTGAACTGACAGAAATCACAGTCCCACGGATGTCCACCGATCGGTGCTGTACTCAAGCCCGTGGGTGCCCCACCCAAATCGCGCCCTTTGCGATTGGGTGGGTTGGTGGTCACACGCCGCGGACTCGTGTCCCAGGTTAGCGTCCAAAAAACGGACGCGAACCTGGGGCACCGACTGGTGAAGACGATCCCAACGAGCGACCACACGGTTACCCAACGACCGAAAGCCAACGACCAAGGACCGACGACCGACGACCACTTACTGCCCCGACCTTACACTCGCCGTCGTCGACGACGCGACTCCCGGAAGTTCATCCCCGCGGAAGTATTTCTCTTTGTCTTTGGCCGCCCGCATTGCCGGCATGGCCGCATACGGCTTGGAATAGTCGTTTCCGGCATTCCAGAACAGGAATCCGATTCCGCCCTTCTCCTTCGCCACGCGCACCTGCACCTGGATGTACTCCGGGGAATAGGTCTTTGTCCTCCAGCGGAACGCCTGCAGCCACGGACGCAACACCACGCCGCTGTCTTTTGTGATCAGCTTGAAGCGCTCCATTGACTCGCCGATGAAGTGCTCGGGCGCATCGCCCGGGCGAGCGTAGCCATCCATGCCGAAGAAGTGCGACGGATAAATCATGGGCGAGAGCACGTCGCAGTATTTCGCCATCGCCACAATGTCCTGCCCCGTGTGCGACAAGTCGATCGGGCGCTGCCACGCCATCACGCCAAACACGTCCAGCGAGAGCAGCACGCCCTTCGGGTGAAGTTCGCCGTAGGCGTGCTTCAGGAAATCGGCCAGTACGTCCGAGCGATGCCACGCCGGGTGCTCGGTCTGAAAATGGAAGGTGGCGTCGGCCTGGTCGCCCTCGGCAGGGAAGCGCACGTAATCGAACTGGATCTCGTCCACACCCGAGTCGGCCACGTACTTCGCCAAGTCGATGTTGTACTGCTGAACCTTTGGGTTCGAAGTATCCGTCCATACCAGCTTGCCGTTCTCGCGCCACGGGTTCCCGCTGCGCTTGGACTTCACAGCGAGCTCCGGATGAGTCTCAACCAGCCGTTGATCGCGAAAGATAGCGATGCGCGCGATCGCATGCATGCCCTGCGAATGCAGGAAGCGGGTGAACTTGGCCAGGTCGGGGATGTAGGCATGCTGCTTGCCCGCAAGCGGGTGGTCGAAATGAATGTTCACGCTGCCGTCGCTGTCCTTGATGTCGAACACCACGGCGTTGCCGCCCACTTCGCGCCAGTGCTTGATGATCCGGATGCCGTGGTCGCTGCCCGCCATCACGCCCGTCAGGTAGATGGCGC
>Ga0075423_10006229_pt1 | contig 11191 bp, 15 predicted proteins | sample SoiMethybrSBSTD2_FD_80114 | JGI IMG/M metagenome (GOLD analysis project Ga0075423, IMG submission 80114) | Bulk soil microbial communities from a Populus tree surrounding site in Tennessee, USA - Soil MetaG P. TD hybrid SBSTD2 | ecosystem: Environmental > Terrestrial > Soil > Tree plantation...
GACATTCTGCCGGGCCACCCCCAACCGGCGGGCGACCTCGGCTTGGGAATGGCCGGCGGCAAACAGCGCCCCGGCCTGCATGCGGACGCCTTCGAACGCCTGGCGGTCGCGCAGACCACGGGCATTGCGGCGGTAGGCGGTTGGTCTCATACCGCCATGCTGCCAGGACACCCCCAATCCTGTCACCGGAAGGAGCGAACCTCTTTAGTGAGGACGCGAGCCCGCCTCGGGCTGCATCGCGATCCAGGTTGGGGATCAGCAACTCCGGCAGTCCCATGAGCGGCTCGATCGACTCGCGAACTGCGAACACGATGCCGACGGCTTCGGCCCCCAGCCGCCGCGCGACAAACGCAAGCGTCCGTGCCGACGCCTGGTCGAGCCACTGGGCATCGTCGACGACAACGAGCAGTGGCTGCCGCTCGGCGAGATCCGCGAGGCCACTCAGCATAGCCAGCCCAACCAGAAGTGGACTCAGTGCGGCCCCAGTCGCAAGGCCGAAGGTGACCCGGAGCGCGACCCGCTGAGGGCCTGGCAGCCGCTCCACATCCTCTTCCGCCAGTTGCGACCACAGGCCATGAAGAGCGCCGTATACAAGTTCCATCTCAGATTGCACGCCCGGCAATCGGATCACCGACATCCCGGCCGCGCGGGCGACCAGATCGTCCAGCAACGCCGTCTTGCCAATGCCGGCTCTCCGCGGAGCACGAGGACCCCGCTGTGACCAGAATGCGCGCTGAGCACGAACTGGTCCAGCGCCGCAAGCTCTCGCTGTCGACCCAACAGCGCCGTCTGCGTCACCCCGCTCACCGAAACCAGCACCCCATCCCGGCTGCTCCGGTGATCAGGACACGGTCCACACATGGCCCCCTGGCTCGGCCCAAGGTTCTCCCGGCAAGGTCATGGGAGACCTCCCGCGCCCCGCTCGCTGCTGGCGACCGGCGGTGCGGCTGGAATCGGGCTGGAACCTCACAGCGCCCAGGCCAGACCGTTCAAGGGATGACGGCTGGCGTCCCCTTGCCGCTAGGCGAGGCCGATCTGCCGGGCCACCAGAGCGGCGTCCCAGAAGGCGGAAATCAGGATGAGCTGGTCGCCGTCCCACTTGGTGGTCTGGCCGAACTCGACGTCGAACGCCTTTCCTGTCGGGGCGATCATGGTGCCGTCGGGCAGAGTCATCTCCCCGGTGAAGGTCCCGGTGACATTGGTGACAACGGTGATCCAGTCGCCGCCGCCGAACCGGATCGGGTACGGGTCGCCGTAGACGTGCATGTCGGGGAACATGCGCAGCAGCTGCTGCATCGTTGTGGTGTGCGCTTCCCGTCCGTAGATCGGCTGTGCATTCCCGGTGATGTGAGCGACCATGTCCGGGTGGTGGACCGCGTCCACCGCGGCGAAGTCGCGGGCGTTGAACGCGTCGTCGCCCTTCTTCATGAGCGCGAGCAGGTGTTACGTCCGGTCGGTTCGTTTGTCGTGGTAGCCATAATGGCTCCTTTTCTTGGTCGGCGTTGTTCAAGCTCACGAGAGTGCGTCGGCGTAGTCGGTGGCGAATTGTTCGAAGGTGCGCACCAGCCGGCCGAGGATCGAGGGCATGGCGCCGGTGATGTAGTCGGGGTCGCCCTGGCCGAAAAGGCTGAGCGCTTTGGCGTGTCCTCGGCGACGGTTTCGGGGACGTCGGCGGCGCGTGCTGAACATGCCCTGACGAGGTCAAGCCTCACCTGGCGGTGAGTCGAGCTTGTTGACGGTTTCCATGGCGAGTGAGGCGTGGGCGTAGCCGAGGTACCCGGCCAGCAGGATCATCAGCGCGGTCTGCGCGTCCCGGTCCAGACCGTTCTGCTGGGCTAGGCGGACGTGGGTGGTCAGCCGGTCGTCCGCCACGCCCTGGGCGGCCAGGGCCGTGATGATGGCGATGCCGCGCTCGCGGTCGGTGAGCGCTGGATCCGACCAGGCCGGCCCGCCCGCCATCTGTATCGCTTCGGCGGCGAACACCGGTCCGACTCGTTCGGCGAAGGCTGCGGCGACGTCTTCCTCGGGAACGCCGAAGATCCTCGCGTAGGCGGCGATGCCGCGCTCCCGGCGGGTCATGACGGGTGCTCCGCGCAGAAGCTGTCGACGCCCTTTTCGATCCAGTCCTGGCCGGCCCACTCTGGGTGCCGTTCGATCATCAGCGCCTTGACCTCTGCGACGATCGTCTCCTCGTTCACGGCCGAGTCGCGCCGCACCCAAGTCTCATCGCGCAGCAGCTCAAGGTAATCGCGGACATCGGCCAGGACTTGGCGCCCGGAGATATCGCCGTGGCCCGGCACCACCACCTCTGGGTCGGTGGCGACCAGTCGGCGCATCACCTCGATCCAGCCCAGCCCCGAGACGTCGACGTCATAGGGCGGGAACCACGGGAAAATCGCGAACTGGCCCGTCTCGACCAGATCACCGGTGAACAGGACATCGACGTCGGGCACGGTGATCACCTGGTCGCCCTTGGTGTGGGCGCGCCCCGTGGCCCGCATCTGGACGGCCCGGCCGCCCAGGTCGAGCTCGTAGGCGTCGTCGTAGACCAGGTCCGGTGTGACGAGTTCAACGCCTTCCAACTGCCGCGCGACCGGCGCGCCGAGGCCGCGGAACATCTCCAGATAGCCTGGCCCCTTGCCGGCCAGGTCCGCGGCCTGGGCGCTGTTGAGGAGGTAGGTCGCCTCGCCCGCGAAGGTCTGCGCGCCGAAGGCGTGTTCGGGGTGGAAGTGCGTGGTGGTCAGGTACAGCCGGCGGCCCTTGGCGTACTCGGAGGCGAAGGCGAGCACCTTCTCGGCGTTGCCCGGCCCCAGGCCGGTCTCGACGACCAGCACGGAGTGGTTGCCGCCGATGACGCCGATGTTGGGCACGAGGTCGACCCGGCGGTTCGGGATCACCACCAGGTCGCGCGCGAGCTCGTGCGCGGCGGTGGTCTGTACCACTGGGTCGGGCACCTGATGGTCGGCCATGACAAGCCCCTTGCCTCACCGGACCGGTCCCGCGGGGATCGGATCCGGTTCTGATGTCGAGTGCCCTTCCACACCACACCCGCACCGCCTCCGGCGTCCAATACTTGTTGAGCAGGCCCGATACCGTTCGGGTATCGTGACTGGCGATGGATCTTCGCCTCCTGCGCTACTTCGTGGCCGTCGCCGAGGAGCGCCATTTCGGCCGAGCCGCCGCCCGGCTGCACATGACCCAGCCGCCACTGACCCGTGCCATCAAGCGGTTGGAGGCGGATCTCGGTGTCACTCTGCTGCACCGCTCGGCCGCCGGGGTGACGTTGACCGTGGCCGGGACCGCCCTGTACGACGAAGCCCGTACCCTGCTGGCGCAGGCCGATCACGCTCGCGCCCGAGTCGCTGCCGCGGCCGGCGTCGCGAGCATCACCATCGGCACCCTCGCCGACAGCGTGGAGCGCGCCGGCGCCGGCACGTCCTTCGCGGCCGCCTTCCGCCGCCGCCATCCGGGTATCAAGGTCCGCGTCCTGGAAGCCGACCTCACCGACCCGACCACCGGCCTGCGCGCCGGCCTGGTCGACGTCGCCGTCACGCGGGCGCCGTTCGACGACACCGGGATCAGCACCCGGGTCATCCGCTCTGAACCCGTCGGGGTGGTCCTGCGCACTGACGATCTGCTCGCCGAGCGCGACCTCCTACGCCTGGCCGACCTCGACGACCGCACCTGGTTCCAGTTTCCCGACGGCACCGACCCGATCTGGCGGGCCTACTGGACCGGCACCAAGCCCGGCGAGCCGCTGCGCGAGGGCCCCGTGGTGCGCACCATCCACGAATGCATCCGGGCGGTGCTGTGGAACGGAACCGTTGGATTGGCGCCGCTCGGCCACGAGCTGGCGCCGCTCGGCCAGGAGCCCCCCGACGGCCTTACCGTCGTCCCACTGGCCGACATGCCGCCAAGCCGGCTGATCGTCGCCTGGCACGCCGACGACGCCAACCCCTTGGTCCATTCGTTCGTTGAGCTCGCGGCGCCCGGCAGCCGCCGTCAACGCGCGCCAAGGTGACTACGGCCCGCACTCCGCCGCTGTTGGACTTCGCGAGCTACACGCTGCCGCCTGCGCGCCGCAACTAGGAGGCGTCCTCGCGAAGGATGCCGACTCGGACAGCCAGCGGGCGTAGCTGAGGCGTACTTGCCCGGTGTTCGCGCCTCAGCAGTTCGCGCAGCATCTCCTTGACGATCACCTGATACCTGACCGCCTCGGGCGCGAGCCGCTCGGCCTCTAGGAGCATGTTCACGGCGGCAGCGTCCTTACGCTGCTGGGTGTACCCACGCGCCAAGTCGATGAACACCTGCGCGCGCCGGCCAAGCAGGCCCAGTGGGAAACGCGCGGGGTCGAGCGCCTCGCCCTTGCGCACGACCTCGCCCGGGTCGCCAAGCTCAACGGCCGTCGAGACCTCATGCAGCGAAACGTTGGTGGGGCCGAACGCGGTCCAGAAGTCGTTGCGCTCCTGGCCGAGCCGGTCGGCCGTGGTCCACGCCTCGCCGAGAAGCTGGCGCACTGCGACCCGGTCGTCCTGGCGAGCAACGGCGATCAACGCGGTCAGATGCAGCGCGCCCCATGCCGACAGGTGCTCCGGCGTGGCGGTCGCCAGCCCGGGCTCCAAGGCTCGCGCTGCGGTCATCGCGACGCCGGTGGCCTCCTCGACCTGACCGGCCCGGAGGAAGACGTGCCCAAGGTGATACGCGCTGGCTGCCAGCAGCAGCGGGAGCTCCGCCGATTGCCCGGCCGGGAGGGAGCGCTCGGCGGCGATCCAGGCCAGTTCGGTCTCGCCCACCTTGGTCAGCGTCTTGGCGGTTACGTGGTAGGTCTCCGCCAGAACACCGAAGGCACCGCGCTGGTCGTTGCCAGTCAGCTCGCGGGCTAGGCGCTGGGCTTCGCCAATGAGCCGCGAGCACAGCAGGCCGGCTTCTTCGTAGTGGGCCGCCTGGTAGAGACGATTCGCCTGGTCGACATTGCGCCGTAGGCTCGGCAGGTCCCGGGTCGGGCCGTCGCCCGTAGCGACGCCGAACGTGGCCGGGATCAGCTCATAGTCGGTCAATGCCGCCCGCAGCGCAGGGACCGCGCGGAACTCGATGCCGCCATTGGGCGCAAGGGACAATGGCTGACCGATCAGGTCCTCCACCGTGACCTTCAGGACCTACGCGAGCCTGATGAGCACCGACACCCGGTCGACGTCGCGAATGCCACGCTCGACCTGGCTCAGCCAGGCCTCCGACAGGCCGATCATGTTGGCCAGGGCGAGCTGGGACAGGCCACGCCGGCGACGGTAGATGGCAATGCGCTCGCCGACCGACATGTACTCCACGGACTGGGTCACGGCGCCCCTCCATCGACCCTCGCCGCGGTGCCTGTCCCCGGAGCTCCTCGGGGTGGCCACCCGGTGGCCTCGTGCGCCTGGTTGACCTCCTCGAGGATCTCCTCCCACGGGGGCATGCGAGCCTCTCGAGGGGCGGACTCCTCGAACAGCACCCGCACGCCCCACTCGCGGAGCTGGCGGAGACTCGTCCGGAAGGTCGGGTGACGCGCCAGCGGCGGGTTCACGTTGGGGACGGCGACGATGGGCGCGTCGAGGCCGAGAGACTCGCAGAGCGTGCCCACCGCAACCGTGTTGGTGATCCCAGCCACCCACCGGTTGATCGTGTTGAAGGTGGCCGGGGCGACCACGATGGCGTTGGCCTCGGGCACGCTCTCAAGCTCATCCGGCTCCCGCCACCGGTGGCGGACCGGGAAGCCGGTGATGGCCTCAAGCAGCGACGCGTCGATGAACGCGAGCGCCTCCGGGGTGGCGGTGACGGCGACCTCCCAGCCGGCCGCCTGGGCGAGCTTCACGAGGTCCTGAACGTGGGCGGCGGGGGGCGCGGCGCAGACGACCACGTAGAGCGTGCCGCGGGGCGCCTGCTCGCCCATCCGTGTCACCTTGCTCACCGTATCGGACGAAGCTGTCATACCAGTATGGCGCACGCGGCGGTGCCAATTACTGCGTGCCCTTCGGCGGGGCGTCGCAGAGGGTGGCGAGCAACTCGGCGGCGGCGCGGTCCTGGGCGGGCTGGAAGTGCGCGTAGGTCCCCAGCGTCATGTGCGGGCCGGCGTGGCCGGCCCGACCGGCCGCGGTGCGCCAGTCCACGCCCTGGGAGATCAGGTAGGTGACCATCAGGTGCCGAAGGTCGTGCAGGCGGCATCGCACCCCCAGCGATCGAGCCAGGACGGCGAACTGGTGGCTGACCAGGGTGGGCGCGAGCGGCCGTGACCCGTCCGGCTCCCGGCTGAACACGTAGGCGCTGGCCAGGAACGTGAAACCCAGCTCCCTGGCGACCTGCTCGGACCGTTCGCGGTGGGCGCGGAGCAGCTCCACCGTGCTGGTGTCCAGGGCGAGACGACGCTTGCTGCGGGTCTTAGTGGGCTTGTCGATCAGGGGCTGCCGGCTCACGTAGACCACGCCGCGCTCCAGCAGGACCTCGCCCCGATCCAGGTCGACGTGGTGCCAGCGCAGCGCGCACAGCTCCCCTCGGCGGGCGCCGAGCACCACCGCCAGCCGCAGGAACAAGCCGAGCCTTGGGTTGCGCTCCAGCGCGGTCGCCAGCAGGCCGGCCACCTGCCCGACCGGTGGCGGGGCCACGTCGCTGCGCTGCACCGACGGCGGGGTGGCCAGCCGAGCCGGGTTGTGCGGAATCCAGCCCCAGGCCACCGCCTGCCGTAGCGACCCGGACAGCACCGTGTGGACGGCGCAGACGGTGCTGGCCGACAGCGGCTGGCCGCCGGCCTTGCCACGCCGGCGCAGCTCGGCGTAGAAGCCGTCTAGGGTCTCCACATCCAGGCGCCGGACCGGGATACGCCCGAGCGCCGGGATGATGCGCTGGTCGATCTGGCGCCGGTAGCCCTCCAAGGTGGTGGGGGAGATCTCCTTGACGCCCTGACGCCACTCGTACCAGCGCTCCACCAGGTCGGCGACCGTCCGCGCGGCGGTGCCGCGGCTCCGACCCTCGGCCACCTTGGTCTTGAGCGCCGCCTCGACCCGCACGGCCTCGCGCTTGGTCTTGGCGCGGTCGTACTCGAAGCGCTGCTTGCCGGTCAGCGGATCGAGGCCCGCGTAGACCTTGACCTGCCAGTAGCCGCCGCGGTTCCGGATCACCTTGCTTGCCTTCCTGAACGGCTCGATCGCGCAGGACTGTGCCATCGTCTGTGCCAGGACGCAAGCAAGACAGGCGAACGAAGGAAGCGAGCGGAGAGGAAAGCCGCTGGTAGCGGAGGCGGACGGGAATCGAACCCGCCTGAGCAGGGTCGCTGCTCACACCGGTTTTGAAGACCGGGGGGCCCACCAGGACCCGGACGCCTCCAAGCAGGCATTCTAGTCATCGGAGCGGCCCGTATCCGTGGCCCGACAGCTATTCCGACAGCAACAGCGGCGGACAACTCACGCCTCCCTGTCCAAGAGCCGATCCATGACGGCGGCGGCGTTGCTCATCAGCCGGAGGGTTATGTGGCTGTACCGGTCCAGCGTGATGCCAACCTGTGCGTGCCCCAGCAGCTCCTGGACCACCTTGGGGTGCTCGCCCTCCGCCAGCAGCAGGGTCGCGGCGGTGTGGCGAAGGGTGTGGAAGGTGACGGGGGGCAGTCCAGCGCGCTTGAGTAGGGGGCGGTACACGTCGGCGAGGAGGTCCCGTGGTTCCAGTGGCCGTCCGAACCTGTTGGGGAACACGAGCCTCAACTCTTGCCAGAGGTCGCCGGCTGCTTGGCGCTCCTGTTCCTGGCGTGCGCGATGGCGCCGAAGGGCTGCCTGTGAGGTCGGCGACAGCACCACCTTGCGTCGGGATGCCGGCGTCTTCGGAGTGCCGATCCTGAGCCCCTCACGGGTGCGGCGTAGCGTGCCGCGGACCTGCAGCACGCCCTTGTCGAGGTCGAGGTCCTCCCAGCGGAGGGCGAGCAGCTCGCCACGGCGCATGCCGGTCTTGAGCGCGAGGATGAGCAGCGCTTCGAAGCGGTTGCCGGCGGCGGCGGCCAGCAGCGCTCGCGCCTGCTCGGCGGTGAGGGCGACGACTTCAACATGTACCTTGCGCGGTGGCCGCACGAGCGCCACGACGTTCCTCGATATCAGGCCCCATCGCATGGCCTCGGTGAAGGCGCCGTGGAGGACGGTGTGGAGGTGGTTGACCGTGGTGGGTGACAGTCCAGCCGCGAGTTTGTCCTGGTACAGCCGCTGGAAGTGCTGTGGCGTGAGCCGGCCCAGCTTGATCCGGCCGAGGGCTGGGATGGCGTGGACGCGGATGTATTGCTCGCAGCGTTCGAAGGTGCCGGGAGCGACGGTGTTGCGGACGACGGCGAGCCATTCGGTGAGGAACGCGGCGGTGCTGCGGTCGGCGGCCAGGGTCTGGCCTTCAGCGCGGACTTGAGCAGCTGCTCCAGCTTGGCGGCGGCGTCCTTGCGGCTGCTGGCGCGGCGCACGACGCGCCGGCCGTCGTCCATGATGAGGGCGGCGACCCAGCGGCCGTCGCTGGCGCGTCGGTAGATCGAGCCTTCACCCTTGCCACGTCGTCGTGGGGTCATGCGGCGGCCTCCCGAAGCCGTGCCACGTACTCGTGGACGGCGGCGGTGGGGATGCGGCGGCAGCCGTCGATCTTGACCGACTCGATGAGGCCGACCCGGATCAGTTCGTAGACCTTGGTGCGGCCGATGCCGAGGGCCTCAGCGACCTCCTCCGGGGTCAGCAGTAGCCTTTCCATCAGTTCCCTCCTCTCGTGCGTGGATGGCCGTTGCGGTGGGGGCTCTGGTGGTTGTTGGTGCGGAACTCGCGCAGCAGCACCTGGACGCGGCGTTCCTTGACGCCGACCAGGGCGGCGACCTGCCTGCCGGTCAGCCGCGGCCTGGTGCCGGACTGCTCCTGGGCGACCAGCTCCGCGACCGCCGCCCGCACACCCTCCGCACCGGTGCCGTTGGTGGGTGCGGCTGGGTGCGCATGCAGCGCAGCCGGGCGCGCTTCGGGTGCGCTCATGTGCATCAGGCAGCGCCGAGCCAGAATTATCAGCAACTCGACGGCCAACAGCAGCGCAATCGGTGGGAGAGCGGCCACCAGCCGGGCGGCGTTGGTGTCGGGGGCGTGGGCGACGTTGATGGCGACCGATACGCAACTGGCTGCAGCGATCAGTGCCCAGGCGTACCAGGCGTCCCAGGCGGAGGTGAGCCTTGGGCCGGTGAGCGACAGCCAGAGGATGACCGGGGTGGCGGCGGCGGTAAAGGAATCGACGAGCAGCGGCGCGCAGTAGCGCAGGCTGGGTGGGAAGGCGCCGACCTGGACAGCGAAGTCGCTGATGGCCTCGAAGCTGGACGACGAAGGCGAGGACGGCCACAGCGAACACCAGTGCACTGGTCGTCCACATCAGGGCGGCTCGCACGACAGCGAGCGCACCGATGCTCATGGGGTGCGCCTCCCGTGCGGGTCGATGGGGACACCGCGAGGGCGCGCGAGGCCGGCGGCGCGGGCGGAGGCGAGCGTGCGGCGCACCTCGGCCACCCCCAGGCCCATGGCCAGAGCCGTGTCGGTGAATGCCTCGGTAACCTGCTCGGCGTCCAGCACGCCGCCGCCGACGTAGCGGTAGACCTTGAACGCGCAGGCGTTGAGGGTGCGGTTCCGGGTGTGGGGCCGCGCTTGCTGGAGCCGCGCCAGCTCGTCGGCGAGCACGCGACGGCCGTAGGGGTGGCCAACCGGTACCGGCCGCGTCGGCGCGTCCACCGGGTCGGGCCCTGGTGGCGCCAGCAGGATGCGGAGGGCGGCCGGGACCTGGGGAAGTGGCGCCTGATCGAAGCTGCGGAGCCAGCGGTACGCCCGGCCGGAGGCGTGTCGGCTGGGTGGGGCGAGCACGCAGCCGCCCTTGCCCCGCCAGTCGACCTGGGCCAGGCCGCGGGGTGGACGGTTGCCGAGGCCGGTAGGGGCGAACCAGGCATGCCAGCCACCGCCCCCCGTGCGGACGAGGGGACCGGGGAACCGCAGGCCCACCGTGCTTGCCAGCTTCCGGAGGGCGGCCAGGCCGGCGGGACTGTCGATGTCCAGGGCGTCGAACACCACTCCGGTGGCCAGGCCGACATTGGCCTGGGGCCAGCGTGACCACCACCGCTCGAGCTGGCCGGCGTGGGTGGTGGCGTCGTGGATGCCGTGGCGGACCAGGGGATGCTTGGCCGGCCGGTCACAGCCAGAGCCGCGGCGACACGAGCAGGCCAGGCTGCCATTGCCCAGGGAGGGGTGGGGCCAATGGACCGGGTAGACGGGGATACCGCGGGCCGCGTAGCCAAGGGCGGCATCCAGCAGGGCCCTCATGCCACCCGGCTCCCCTGTGCGGCCGCGGTAGTGGTGGCCTGGTGGGCTTGCCAGCAGGCCTCCTCCTCGGCGTGGATGGCGGCCTGGATGGCGAGGGCGGCGAGCCGCCGCATGGCCTCCCGGGTGCCCCACAGGCTGCCCTCACCGAGGCGGCTGCCGGGGAGAGGGAAGTCCCAGTGGACCTCGGCGAATAGCCCACTGTCGGCGACAAAGCCGTGGGCGCGCAGCTCGGTGTCGTCGGTGAGGTGCAGCCGGATGTTCACGATGGCTCCTTGAGCAGGACGGCCTGCCCATCGCCCGGGTCACGACGGCGACGGGCAGGGGATGGTGGGGTGGGCGGCTGGTGGTCCAGCGGTGTTGGCAGGGTGTCGCCGCGCAGCCCATCGACGGCTCGGTGGACGAGGCCAATGGGCCCGTCCAGCCGCAGGCCCCGGTGCTGGAGCGGGCGGCCGTTCATGAGGCGTCCTCATGGCAGACCGGGCAGGCTTGGCGGGTGGCGCGCCGCTCTCAGCGGGCCTGGCTTGTGGCGCTGGCCAGCTGGAACCCGCAGGTCGGGCAGGAGGCGACCCAGCGGCCAGCCAGTAGGTGCAGCGCCGGCGGCTCGCCGTCCCGGTCCTGGCCATCGTCGGTGGGGTGCGTTATGGCCTGGTCGGGATGGCAGTGGTGGTGGGTGATGGCGGTGGCGGCCGCGTAGGGGTCGGGGCAGCCGACCGACTCAAAGCACGTGTCGCAGGTGACGGTCATGGCGCCGTCGTCGGTGCCGGTGGTGTAGAACACCAGATGCCACCTCCTTTCGGGTGGTGTTGGGGGAGGGGGCGCGTCCGGCTTGCCCGCAGGGTTCGCGCCCCTCTCCCGGGACAGTTCAA
>Ga0075423_10006231_pt1 | contig 11187 bp, 11 predicted proteins | sample SoiMethybrSBSTD2_FD_80114 | JGI IMG/M metagenome (GOLD analysis project Ga0075423, IMG submission 80114) | Bulk soil microbial communities from a Populus tree surrounding site in Tennessee, USA - Soil MetaG P. TD hybrid SBSTD2 | ecosystem: Environmental > Terrestrial > Soil > Tree plantation...
CGACACCCTTGACGGTCTCATGGGAGTCGGAATACCCGATCACGACCACGTGGGCCCGCGGATCGGAGGACAGCTTCTGGGCCACGTCGTCCAGGCACGCCTTGTCGACGTTGCTGAGCCGCGCGAGATTGCGTGGGAAGGCGCCCGCGGTGCAGGAGACCGCTTCGGCCGGCTTCACCGGCTCCATCAAGGCCACGCTCGCGTCACAGGTTGCCGTGTTCCCGTGATCGTCCGTCACACGCACGGTCACCTTGGCGTTCACCGGCGGCGTCGCTCCCGTGAAATCGAGCGTCGTCGTCGCGTCGGTTCCAGAGACATGGCCGCCGGTCGTGCTCCAGGCAAAGGTGAGAGGACCGCCCTCGGGATCCGAAGCCGTGGCGGTGATCCGCACGGTCTCACCCGGAAGGACTTGCGCCCGCTCGGCCGCGCAGCTCACGGTCGGCGCCTGGTTCGGCGCCGGAGGCGGCGTCTCGGTGACCGCCGCGGCTGCCTCATGGTGACGGCCGCCGAACAGGAACCCGAGGCCCAGCGTCGCCTCCACGTTCCCCTGCGACTCGTCGATCGCATCGCCGACTTTCGTCATGACGTACCGTCCATCCATACGGAGGTTCACATGCGGGGATAGGAAAAAGCGGAGGCCCGCCCCCGCGTTCCAACCATAGTCGCAAGACTCACCGAAGTCCTCGACTTCAGTCTTTTCATGGCCGAGGCCCGCCGTCAGGAAGGGTCGGACCCCCTTGCCCGGAGAGCCGAGGTTGTAAAGAAGGTTCAGACGGAGGGAGGAAATCTTGAAATCGGTGACCGGCATCCCGAGAACGTCGGGCTCCGTGTCCGTCTTGAGGCGCTGTGCGCCGAATTCGAGGTTCCAGTGATCCGACAGGAAGTACCCGAGCCGGGCGCCATAGAGGAAATGATCCTTGGGGTGGAACACACCGTAGTCGTCCAGCCACCCGTAGCCGCCATAGGCCCCCAGCTCCCAATCGCCCTTCTCACCGCCTCCGGCGAACACCGGACTCGCGGCCAGGAGCAGCAGGCCGACAAGTGCCACAATCGTTAGTCGCATGGAGTGCCCTTTCCTGTTTGACGCCGGGCCGTGCTCGAGCGTCCCTCCCCAACGACGTTCGGGCCTCATGGGGTCACGACCGAGTTCGTGTCCAAGGTCACCGCACCAACCCGTGCCAAAGCTCTGCCGGTCATCTGCGCGCCGGTGTTCAGCGTGATCGACTGATCCGCCATGATGGTGCCCTTGAAGATGGAGTTTGTTCCGAGCGTCGCCGAAGTGCCGACCTGCCAGATGATATTCTTGGCCTGAGCGCCTCCGGTGAGGATGACCTGACTCCCGGTCCCCGTGATGAGTGTGCTCGCCATCTGAATGATGAAGACGGCGTTCGCGTCCCCCAGCCCGGTGAGCGTGAGGGCCCCCGTGAGACCAAGCGAGGACGTGGACTTGTAGAGGCCCGGCGCGAGCGTGAGCCCGGTCAGATCTCCGGACACGCTGATGGCGCCTACGGTCCGTCCAGCGGCATCGTTGTAGGCAGTTGTCAAATCGGTCTGCGCTGTCGCCGCGGCAGCGTCGGCCGCGTGGATGGTCCCGCTCACGGTTCCTGGCGGGAATCCTGTCACGGCGGAACCCGGACTCACCCCAAGATCGCCGGTGATCGCGGTCGCACCCGTGTTCGTTACCGTGGAGCCCGCGAGGATGGCGAACGTCGAGGTGGTTCCGAGCACGACTGCTGCAGGGCCTCCGCCCCCGGTGCCACTTTGCCGCACTCCGAGCGGACTGCCACTGTCACAGCATCCGGCCAATGCCACCGCCAGCACGGCTGCCGCGACCCATGAACTTCTCTGCACCAAACGCATCATGTTTTCCTCCCCGTAGCCGCTCTCGGGTGAGCCTCCGTTGACAGGGTCTCCGGCCCGAGGCGCGGCATGTTCATGTACGCAATGTTAGCTAACAGCGCGAATCGGCACAAGGCGCAAATCGCCCTCGGGTCAAACCCCGTGGCACTACGCAGTCCATTTGGTTTTCGATCAGAAATGAATAGGCGGGTAAGCAGCGGATATGTTCCCTTGATGCCGCTTCGCGAAAGCCCATGCCACCGCTCGAAAGGATCCACCGGGTAGGAGCCACCCCTACAGAGGCCTGCGGAGAAGAGGGAAATGACGATCAAGAGATTGGACCACGTCAGCGTCGTCGTCGACGACCTTGCAGCGGCGATCACCTTTTTCACCGCGCTCGGCATGACACTCGAAGGCGAGATGCCGATCGAGGGCCCGTGGGTGGACCGCGTCAACGGGCTCGAGGGCGTTCGAGTCGACATCGTTATGATGCGGACCCCAGATGGGCACGGGCGGCTTGAGCTGACGAAGTTTCGCAATCCAAAACTGGTCGAGATCGAACCGGCGATCGCACCGCCGAACACGCCGGGCCTCCGAAGCGTCATGTTTACGGTCGAAAGCGTCTACGACACTGTCGCTCGCCTGCGCGCTAACGGCGCCGAACTCGTCGGCGAGGTGGCCCAGTACGAGGACAAGTACAGGCTTTGCTACATGCGAGGCCCTGCGGGCATCATCGTCGCGCTGGCCGAGGAGCTCTTCTGATCGTAATCATTCGGCGTTTGCGACCCTCATCGTCTTGCTGCGAACCCGGCCCACCCCCTCCCCTGCTTCGCTGGGTGACTGGACTCCGCCGGACACGACATGCCTTGCCGTCGCGAACAGGATCGCCAGATCGAGCAGAAGACAACGACGGTGGATATAGATCAGATCGTATCGCAGCTTTCTCCGAACCGTGTGGACCGAGGAGTCATAGCCGGACCGGATCTGGGCCAACCCGGTGATTCCTGGGAGAACGGAGTTCCGGCGTAGGTATCCCCGGACTCGGCATTCGAGGTCGCGTGCGATCGTGGGGCGCTCGGGCCTCGGCCCTACAAGGCTCATCTCGCCGCGGATCACATTGACGAGCTGGGGAAGCTCATCGAGGTGCCAGCGCCGCAGAAGGCGACCCAGATTGGTGATTCGAGGGTCGTCCGGCGCGGCCCAGACGGGTCCGGTCCACTGCTCGGCGCCGTCCGCCATGGTTCGAAACTTGTACATGCGAAAGGGACGTAGCTTTCGGCCGAGACGTACTTGGGCATATAGAGGCGGTCCCGGACTATCGACGCAGATCGCGAGAGAGAGCACACAGAAGAAGGGCATCAGCAGAATCAGAGCAGGCAAAGCAACGATCAGATCCAGGATCCGCTTTGCGCAGGCAGCCAACGAGACCTCCGGCGACGGTCCCGCATGGGCTGGAGCGCACTCCACGTTCCCCATGGACCAAGTTGGTGAGAGTAGGCTTTCCGGCATGGCACTACCTCCTTGATGGATTCCTCCGACGGGCGCGTCCCATCGGTCTACCCATGACACTAGGGCCCGGCGGCAGGGTGGGACATTGGGAGGGACCGGTTTCGGCATGGGCGAACCACCTGAGGCGGGATAAGGAAAACCCTGATGGTTGCACCCCCGGGGCCGGGAGTACCCTTAAAGGCGATAGCTTGGTCCCGGCCGGCCCCAGGGCAGTCACGGGGACCCGGAGTCCAAGGTCCGACAAGGCTAACTTGAAGGGGTGAAGGGCCATGAACGAGCAGACCATCGAGACGGTCGAAGTCCCACCGGTCGCCGAGTCCACGCGGGCTGTGCTGCGGGAGCTGGTCGCCCACCTTCGCAAGAACCGCACGCTGCTTCGAGAGGAATGGGCGAGGAGGATTACCGAGGCCAAGTTGTTGACGGCCATGACGGAGGATGAGGTCTTTGCGGAGGCCACTTCCGTCTACGACAACTACGTGGAGGCGCTCGAGACCGGCACGCTGGAGGCGCTCCAAGCCTACGCCCGCAATCTATCCGAGCGGGTCATTCCCCGTGGCGTCGAAACGCATGAGGTCGTGGGGATCGTGCTCCTGCTTCGCGACGTCCTGGCGCGATCGCTCTTCGCGAAATACCGCGCCGATTTCGCCCACCTGAACCGGGTCCTCGATGCCTATGAGCCCGCCGCCAACCGGATCGCGATCACGGTCGCGGTAGGGTTCGTTCAGGAACGCGAGCGCACGATTCGTGACCAGCAGGAGGCGATCCGTGAGTTGTCGACGCCCGTTCTCCAAGTGCGCGAGCGTCTGCTCATCCTTCCCATCATCGGGGTCATCGACCCCCATCGAGCGCGGCAGCTCACCGAGCAGCTGCTGCAAGCCATCCGGACCAACCGCGCCAAGGTCGTCGTGATCGACATCACAGGAGTGGCCGCGATGGACTCCCATGTGGCCAACCACCTGGTGCTGACCGTCGAGGCGTCGCGGCTGCTCGGCGCGACCGTGATCGTCACAGGGCTCTCCCCCGAGATCGCGCAGACGCTGGTCAACATCGGAGTGGACCTTGGAAAGATGAACACGGCGGGGGACTTGCAGGGAGGCATCGAAGAGGCCGAGCGCCAGCTGGGCTTCAAGGTCACGCCGAACGGCGACAGCGCAGCTTAGGAGTTCGTCTTGCCGGTTCCGATCCTCAAGCAAGGTCCGCATCTGATCGCCTCGGTGCAATCGGCCCTCGGGGACAGCGACCTCGTCGAATTACGGGACGCGCTGATCGCCCAGGTCGGGCGGTACCGTTCACGCGGGGTCATCATCGATGTGACGGCGCTGGATGTGATGGACTCGTTCGCATCGCGGACTCTCGGTGATATCGCGCACATGGCCCGGCTGCGCGGAGCCGAAACCGTAATCGTCGGCGTCCAGCCCGAGGTCGCGTTCGCGATGGTCCAGCTCGGTCTCACGCTCGAGGGAGTGGCCACCGCGCTCGATTTGGAGGAGGGCCTGGCGTTCCTCCAGCGGCGCGCGAGCAGGACGGGGCCCAGTGGCCACCCCAGTACCGCCTGACGAGGCTGTGTCATGAGGTCGCGGACGCCGCGCGTGGCAGCGCAAGGGAACGGCCAGCCGTTGGATGAAGTCCGAATCGTCATCCGCAACGATTCGGACCTCGTCGCGGTGCGGCAGGAAGGGCGCCGGATGGCCGAGCGCCTCGGCTTCGGCGGTGGCGATCGCACGCTCATCGCGACCGCCATCTCCGAGCTGGCCAGGAACATTCTTCGCTACGCGGACCACGGCGAGGTAGTCCTGCTACACGCGAATCACGGGCCGCGGAAAGGGATGACCGTGATCGCGCAGGACAAAGGACCGGGAATCAAGGACGTGGAGCGGGCCCTCGAAGTCGGATACTCGACTTCCGGAGGTCTCGGGCTGGGCCTCCCCGGAGTGCGTCGCCTCATGGACGTCTTCGACATCCGGTCGAGCTCGGGCGACGGGACCGTCGTCTCGGCTACGAAATGGAAGCCCTGACGAAACTGCGGGTCGAATGGGCGGTCGCCTCCCGGAACCGTCCCGGGGAGCAAGTGTGCGGAGACAGCTACCTGTTCAAGCCACTCGCCACCGGAGCCCTGATCTGCGCCGTGGACGGCCTCGGCCACGGGCGAGAGGCCGCGAGGGCGGCAGCCCTCGCGGTCGGCACGATTGACCAGCACGGCGAAGAACCCGTTGATTCGTTGGTCCGTCGCTGTCATCGGACCTTGGCCGGCAGTCACGGGGTGACCATGACACTCGCGAAGATCCAGATGGGAGATCGGAACATGAGCTGGCTGGGCGTCGGAAACGTCGCGGGAGCTCATGTTCGGGCCACCATGGGAGCTTCGGCTGCCTGCCAATCTCTACCGCTCCAGGCTGGTGTCGTCGGCTCGCGCCGGGAGCCGTCGCTCCGCACCCATCGAATCAGCCTCGAGGTGGGGGATGTCATCCTTCTCGCGACGGACGGACTTGGTGGGGGCTTTGCCGAGGGTATCCGGCTCAAGAACCCGGTGCAGAAGATCGCCGATGAGGCCATGGAACGCCACCGTGTCGCGACGGACGACGCCTTGATCCTGGTGGCCCGATATCTTGGGGGCAAGCCATGAGGGGCCCCGATTCGGGATACCCGGCGCGCTACGCCGCTGCGCTTGGTGATTTCCTTGCCGGAGGTGGTGAATCCGCACTCGAGCGGGCCCACGAGTTGGGCCGGGAGGCTCTCGCGGCGGAACTTGGGATCCTGGACATGGTCGCAATCCACCTCGAGGCCGCGCTCGAGGTTCAACCCCATGGGGAGGATCCGCTCACAGGCAAGGCCAGGGCCGCGGCACTGCAAGCCTTTCTCTACGAGAGTCTCGGGCCCTTCGAGATGACGCACCGAGGCTTTCGAGACGCGGTCCGGACGCTGCGGAGACTGAACGAGACGATGGAAGCCGAAGGGAAACGGCTGGCGCACACGCTCCACGACGAGACCAGCCAGTATCTGGCGTCCGCCTGCGTCGCGCTCGAGCTTGTCGGACGCGACCTGCCACCCACCGCGCGGCCGAGGCTCGACCGGGCCCGCGAGGCCTTGAACCAGGCCGTGGACAGTATCCGGCGGATTTCGCATGAGCTGCGGCCCACGATTCTCGACGACCTGGGCCTGATTCCCGCGGTCGAGGTCCTGGCCGAGGGGGTCGCCGCGAGGACCGACCTTCGCGTCACCGTCGAGGGCTCGACCCGGGGAAGACTACCGGGGCCCGTCGAGACCGCGCTCTACCGCATCACCCAGGAGGCCCTCGCGAACGCGATCCGACATGCGGGCTGCACCGGAGTGAACATCCGGTTTGGCCGCGAGAACGGCGATGTGCTCTGTTCCATCCGGGACGACGGTCGGGGGTTCGACGCCGCGGGGGTCGTGGCCCGGAGAGCGAGGCACGGGCTTGGGATCCTCGTGATGCGCGAACGGGTCGCCTCGCTGGGCGGCACGATGGAAATTCAATCTCGAACCGGGCAGGGCACCGAGCTCCGGCTCCGCGTGTCCGTGGAGGACCAAAATGCGCCTACGAATCTTGCTCGCGGATGACCATGTGATGGTCCGCCAGGGACTCCGCTCGCTCCTCGAGAGCGAGCACTACGACGTGGTGGCCGAGGCCGCCGATGGGGTCGAAGCCGTGCGGCTGTCCCGCAAGCTGCATCCCGATGCAGCTGTCCTCGATCTCGCGATGCCTGGTCTCAACGGCGTGGACGCGGGTAGGGAGATCCATCACGTCTCTCCGAAGACGAGAACGATTCTCCTCACGATGCATACCGAGCGGCAGTACCTTCTCGAGGCCCTCCGGGCAGGGTTTCGAGGGTGCATTCTGAAGACCCACGCGGCGACCGAGCTTGTCCGGGCGATCAGGGAAGTATGCACCGGCGACGGGCCCTACCTGAGTCCGGGGGTGTCGCGCGTCGTGCTGGACGCCTACCTCGCGAAGTCTGGCCTTCCACCGGATCCGTTGAGTGATCGAGAACGGCAGGTTCTGCGCTTGATCGCTTCCGGGCAATCGACCAAGGAGGTCGCCGCCACCCTCGGCCGGAGCGTGAAGACGGCGGAGTCCCATCGCGGCCACATCATGGAGAAGCTCGACATCCACGAAACCGCGGGCCTGGTCCGCTATGCGATCCGGAACGGGCTGATCGAGCCCTAGGTCAAGTCCCAACGCCAAATCAGGGGACGTCGGCGGCGCGCCATGCGACATAATGCGTCCCACCCGGACCAGGTAGAAGCGTAGACTTTGGACACTTAGAAGGGGGGGACGAATGAGAACCAAAGTCAGAGCTCCGGTCGCTTTAGTCGCCTTGCTAGCCCTGAGCGCCGCGCCTTGCTCCGCCTCTCAAGGAAGATGGGGGTTGGCCTTAGGGGGCGGCAAGACTCCGCCGGTCATCGATGGATACGGGGGGAGGGGTCTAGCGACGATGAGCGCGTTTTGTTCCCTCTCGAAGCATGTGTCCGTCCAAACGCGCGCGGCGTACGTTTGGTCTCAACGGTCGGATCGTTCCTCGTTTCTACCAGTCGGGCTCGGGGTCCGGCTCTTTGCCGACGCACACCCTTCGCGGCAGTCGGGTCTCTTCATTGAGGTGGCCCCGTCCCTCTATGTATCCCGCTGGTCGGACTCGCATGGATCACTTACTGCTGCCCTTCCGGGATACCAGATCGGCGGCGGATTTCAGGTCCCAGCTTTCGACAACGCTGGAATCGAGCTCGGAGCCCTTTATCTGAAATCGAAGGACTTCGGATCCTCAGAGTACTCCAACACCTTCGATCGTAGCGTCTACATTTCGCGATTCCATTCCGGTCTAGACGAGATTGCGTTCCACGCGTCGGTGGTTACGGGATTCTGATCTGGAAAGCTGACCCCGGCGCGTCCGGATCAGATTCCGGATCCGAGTCGTATGCGCTGAGCAGATGTTGATGGGAACATGCCCCAGGGCATGTCAGCGTAGGAGGACCATCTTTCCCCCGAGCATTCGCTCCCGCCCCGTCGATCCCTTCGAACCGGCGCTCTCCCCGCGTGCTTCCAATCGATAGAAGTAGAGGCCCGCTGCGGCAGGCTCGCCGGAATGTGTGAGTCCGTTCCATCGAGCCGAGTGGGCGCCGGCGGTCTCTACCCGATCAACCAGCCGCGCCACTTCCCGCCCGCGCACATCGAAGACCGCCAGTCGCACCAGACCCGTCGATGCGAGGGAGTACCCGATCGTCGTCCCGGACGGGAATGGATTGGGTTGATTTCGGCCGAGGCTGAATCGGGCGGGTCCAGCCGGACCATCTCCCACCGCGGTGATCCGCTTATTCGCCATGAGAAGGGCGTTCTTGACGATCACCTGGAGCTTGTCGTCGATGACCAGGCTCCCGCCGAAGCTGAGTGACCCCGCGCTGAAGACGAAACCGCCGGCGTTCGACTTGTAGTACGTCATGTCCGCCCCGTAGCCGCAGGAGTTCGTGCCGCGCGCCAAGAGCTTGAGATTGTTGGGAGGAGCGCCGCGATCCGAGACAAGAGTGCTGCCCACGATGACACCGTCGGCCGCGGTTCCTGAAATCGAGGTGTCCATCTCCCACCCACTGGCGCCTCCCCCGTTGAGCCCGGACGCCCCGATCAAGTCCCCGTTGGAAACACCGGTCCCAGTGAAGAGCGTGTGGTTCGCCTGGAGCACCTGGAATGGCGCGAATGTGAACCAGCAGTTATAGAGGAAGGCGACTCCGAGCACCTCACGCTCTGGGCGCGGGGTCGGGAGATTCCGAAATGCCGAGGGGTCACGCCAATCGTATTGCCCCTCGGGAAAAAGGGTCTGAAGCGTTCCGTCGCTCGACAGGCGCACGTCCTCGAACAGCCCATTCCCACCCATATAGAGAATCGTGCCGCCGCCCTGCAGGTACGCGTCGAAATGGTCCCTCTCTTCGGGCGTCCAGTACTCCGGGTGGGTGTGGATGATCAGGGCGCCGTACTGGGAGAGATTCGGGATCCCTTGATGCAGATCGAGATCCGTGTATTCGTCAAACGTGTATCCCGTCGTAGAGAGCCAGTCGTTCACCCAGATTTCGGCTTTGGTCAGGTGATTCACGCCCCCAGCGTCGATCGGCGCCGTGTAGGGGTTGGGCCGGAGATAGTTCACCGCCCGCGCCTCGTCACCTTGCGGTGCGTACTTCGAATGCCCTCCCCACGTGTTGTAGGAGTTCCACGTGTTCGTGTTCGCGAGCACGGCGAAATCGCCGAGCGCGTTTGGGTTCGGCTTGACGATGAACACGATCCAACTCGCGTGCCCCGTCGGATCCTGGCATTCTGCCCCATAAATCCCCGACGACCAGTTCGGGATCGTGAGCGTGAAGGTCTGGGGCCAGCCGCAGCCGTAATGCCAGGCCGAATCGGGCATCGCGGGGAGTGACGCGGAGAAGTTTTGCGGAGCGGTCAGCGGGATCGATTGATTTTGGTCCCCGGAGAAGCGCACGAATCGGACGAAACGGACGGTATAGGCAGATGGGCTCGCCACCTTGAAGGAGATCTGATCGCCCGGAGCGCCGGACAGCGGCCAACAGTAGCCCTCGATCGGAGTGGCGACCGTGAAGACGCTGTTGAAGAACCAGCCGGTCCCCACCTGGGATGCGCCGAGCCAGCTCGCGGCGCCCGTCAAATAGCCAAGATGCTTGTACCAATACAGCGTACCGTCCGATTTGATTCCGTAGATGACCCCGTCGGCCGACGCACACACCGACTGGAACGTGTCCCAGGCCGAGCCCACGGTCTGCGGACCGCTCCAGTTGAACGTGCCCGTGTCCCGACCGAGATGCGAGTACCAGATCAGATCGCCGTTGGGCTGAATTCCGTAGATGGACCCGCCCTGCCCCGCAAAGACCTTCGTGAACGAATTCCAGCCGGCGCCCACCACGTTCGGTCCCTGCCAGGAAGCGGTGCCGCTCCACCAGCCCAAATGCTTGTACCAGAGAAGGGTGCCGTCTGACTGAATGGCGTAAATGATTCCGTCTCCACCCGAGAAGACGTTGACGAAGTTCTGCCATCCGGTTCCGACGGTGACCGGATCGGACCAGATCGGGCTGCCGTCTCGACAGCCGAGGTGCTTGTACCAGACCAGGGATCCATCCGTCTTGATCGCGTAGATGATGCCGTCATCACCAGGAAAGACTTCCTTGAACCCTCCCCAGCCGGTGCCGGCCACATGCATCGGCTCCCATGAAAAGGTGCCGTTGATGCTCCCGAGGTGCTTCCGCCATTCGAGCGTGCCGTCGGAGCGAATCGAGTAGAAGTATTGGGCTCGAGCCGGGCGTATCAGCCCGGGAGATGAGGCGAGCAGAACCGAGAACGCGACAGCGGGAAAGAGCGGACGAAATCGCGCGTAGGCAAGCACGGACCCCTCCACGGACGAAAATGGGGCGGTCTTGGCCGGGATGGCACCCGGGACGGCGAGAACCATAGCCGTTCACCCCTCCCCTCATACAACGAAGCGTGGAGAGGAAAGCGAACATCGGAGGGAGAATACCACGACGGGCGCAACAGCCGCTCCAGGGCCTTGGAGCGAAAAAGAAACGGGGCCGGCGGTGCCGCCAGCCCCGTCCGTTGCTCGATCCGTCGCTCCGGCTCAGTGCCCACAAGTCGACAGGCTGCAGCTTCCATTGATCAGCCTGCACTTGGTGCCCGGAGACTCACCCGCGCGGCACGACTGGATGCCCTGAAGCACCAGACAGCCGCTGTTGCAGTGCCCGCCTGCGGCCACTGCCGTCCCTACGGAGTAATTCGAGAGCGCCGAGACGTACGGCGACTTCGCCGTGGCGTTCGTCTGCTGGGGAGCG
>Ga0075423_10006232_pt1 | contig 11187 bp, 14 predicted proteins | sample SoiMethybrSBSTD2_FD_80114 | JGI IMG/M metagenome (GOLD analysis project Ga0075423, IMG submission 80114) | Bulk soil microbial communities from a Populus tree surrounding site in Tennessee, USA - Soil MetaG P. TD hybrid SBSTD2 | ecosystem: Environmental > Terrestrial > Soil > Tree plantation...
GGATCCGACTGCTTACCTTCGGGTGCGGCCAGTCTCCATGCCTCTCGTGACCGCGACGCTGCCTACACGGATCCGGGGAGGCACCCCCACCCCCTCCCCCGCGCTTCCATGGATCCCACGCCCTGCGCTCGCCTCGTCTTCGACGGTTCGCCTGCGATGACCGAGCCTAGAGCTCCACACCCCGCGGAGCCCGCCTCGCCCGCGAATGTCGGCTCGGCGGTGGCGTATACGGCGTATTCCGTGTCGTGGAATTTGACTCAGCGGTGCAATCTCGAGTGCGCGCATTGCTATATGTCCGCGTTTGCAGGGGCCGATACGCGCGGCGAGCTTTCGACCGACGAGTGCCGGCGAGTGATGGACGAGATCGCGCTCGTCAATCCCAACGTCTTCCTGATTCTGACCGGGGGAGAGCCGCTGCTTCGGAAAGACATCTGGGAGATCGCGGGCTACGCCGCGGAGAAGCGCTTCACGACGGTGCTCGGGACGAACGGCGTGCTCCTGCGCGAGCGCGAGGCGAAGGCGATGCGGACGCACGGCGTCCTCGGCGCCTCGATCAGTCTCGACTCGACCGACCGCGCCAAGCACGACGCGTTTCGGCACCTTCCCGGCTCCTGGGACGCCGCGGTGCGCGCCACGCGTGTCCTGACCGACGCCGGTCTCGACTTCTCGCTCCACATGTCGGTGACCGACTGGAACGTCGGCGAGGTGCCCGCGATGATCGATCTGGCGCGGCGGCTCGGCGCCAAGGTGCTGAACTTCTTCTTCCTGGTCAGGACGGGCCGCGGCCAGAACCTCACCGACATCGACCCGGCGGCCTACGAGCGCATCCTGAACTATCTCGCCCGGGTTCAGGGTGTCGGCGGCGGACCGCCGTCGTTCGTGCGGTCATTGCTCGGGATGGGCGAGCGGCGCCCGGCGGGCGGCTCGCCAGGGTTCGAGGATCCCTGGTCGACGCCGGTCGGGCGGAGCGACGGACTCCTGATCCGCGCGAAGTGCGCGCCGCACTTTCGCCGGGTCCTCTACGAGATGAATCCGTCGTCGCCGCTGCTCCGCAACTACGCCCACGGCTCGTGTCCGGCCGGCAAGTACTACTGTCGCATCACGCCCGAGGGCGACGTGACGCCGTGCCCGTACATGCCGGTCACCGCCGGCAACCTTCGCCAGCACTCCTTCGCCGACCTCTGGCGCGGCGCGCCGGTGTTCGGCGACCTGCGCGATCCGAAGCTCGGCGGACGATGCGGCGCCTGCGAGTTCTCGAAGATCTGCGGGGGATGCCGCTGCCGCGCCTACGCGACTCACGGCGACTATCTCGCCGAGGATCCGGCGTGCGGCTACCAGCCGGGCGGGCACGGCGGCGCCTTGATCGATCTGCCGGCTTCGCTCACGTTCGGGCTGCCGATCGACTATCAGCTCGTGTGGGACGAGGACGCGCGCGCGCGCCTGCAGGCCATTCCGTCGTTCGCGCGGGGCATGGTGATCAAGGCGGTCGAAGCCTACGCGCGCGGGCGGGGTGACACGACGATCACGAAGGAGCTGCTCGGGGACGTGCGCTCGAAGTGGGGCTCCCGCTTCCGCGCCTCGTCCTGATGGATCGGTTCCGCCTCGCGTCACGCGCGTATCTGGTCTATGGCGTGATCTACTGGATCGGCGGGCTCTATCTCGCCACGCAGGGAGTCGGTGTCCGCGGCGGACGCATGATGCAGGCGGGTGTCGCGTGGATCGTCATCGGACTGGTGCTGGTGGCGGCGATCCCGTATCTGCTCGCTCGGCGTCGAGCGTGGTTCGAGCGCTGGATCCTCTCGCGCCGCGACTTCGCGCGGGTGCTGACGGCGTTCATGGCGGTGCGGGCCTGGCACGTGCTGATGGTGGCGCTCCGCCCGGAGACCGCGAGTATCGCGGCGCCGTGGGGCGGCGAGATCACCTTCCGTGCCGGCGCGATCGTCTTCCTGATCGTCACCGTGGCCGCGCTGCTCCTGATCGGCCGCGCGGCCTGGGCGAAGGAGGCTCAGTGAAGCGCTACAAGGACATCGCCGGCGACGGCGGCTCGAACATCGCGGGCCAGGTCGAGGCCCAGCAGGGCCGGCTGAAGAAGCGGCTCGAGTCGGTCCGGGCAATCGTCGCGATCGTTTCCGGCAAGGGCGGCGTGGGGAAATCGACGCTCACGGCGAGCCTGGCCTGCGCCTTCGCCCTCGACGGCTCGAAGGTCGGCGTGCTCGACGCGGATCTCAACGGCCCGACGCAGGCCAAGGTCCTGGGAGTGCGCGGCCGGCGCCTGGTCATCGCCGACGGGGTCGTCGAGCCGCCGGCCACGGATCTGGGCGTGAAGGTGATGTCGATGGACCTGCTGCTGCCGACCGACGCCGCGCCGCTCACCTGGGATGCGCCGGTGCAAGACGAGGCACACACGTGGCGCGGCGCCATGGAGGCGAATGCGCTCCGCGAGTTCCTGGCGGACACGAACTGGGGCGCGCTCGACCTCTTACTGCTCGACCTGCCGCCCGGCACCGACCGGCTCGCGACGATCGCGTCGCTCGTCCCGACGCTCTCGGGAATCGTGGTCGTGACGATCCCGTCCGACGTGTCGCATCTGGTGGTGAGACGATCGATCACGGTGGCGGCCAACACGCGAGCGCCGGTGCTCGGGCTCGTCGAGAACATGTCCGGCCTCTTCGTGGGGCCCGACGCCTCCAGGCTCGCCGCTGACGCCGGGATCCCCTTCCTCGGCAGCGTGCCGTTCGACCGGGCGCTCGCCGTCGCCGGCGATCAGGGCGATCCGTTCGTCGCCAGCGCTCCGGAGCGCATGGCCGCGATGGCCCTCAGGCGAATTGCGGAGGGGATCCGCACCGCGCTGGCCCCGCGGCCGGTGTGATCGCGGCCGGACAAAAAAATCGGCCCCGGACAGAGCCGGGGCCGAGGCTATCCGCGAGAGAGTTTCCTCTACTGGCAGCTGATCTTCGGATCCGGGGTGTAGCCGGCCACCTTGTACGTCAGCACGAAGTCGTCAGCCCACGCCTTCGGCTTGATCTGGCCGAGCTTGGTCTCGCCGTCCCACGCGATCACGTGCGAGCCTTCGGCGAGCTGTGCGACGCTGACCTTCCCGCGCAGATAGTCGACGGCCACCGACTTCGGAACGAACACGGCGGCAGTCTCCATGACCGCCTGCTGCCCGCTCGCGGGCTCCGCCTTCAGCCAGCTCGCGATCACGGTGAAGCCCTCGAGGTTGGGCTCCTTGATCAGGTCGTTCGTGGCCATCGAGCGCAGGAGGTGCGGGACATAACGCGAGAACATCGACGAGACTCGGTCCTGGACACTGAGGCGTACAAACTCGGGAGCCGGCTGCTGATCGACGTTGACGTTCAGCGAGAGATAGCGAATGTCGCCTTCGATGTGCTTGGGCTTGTAGAAGCCGATTCCTTCCGGCTTCACGTCCAGCCAGGGCATGCAGTGATAGACCTTCGCGTTGAGGTCGCGAAGAGCTCCCTGATACTTCTGGCCGAGCGCGCGTCCCTTGTCCGAAGTGTACCGGTCGGGCTGAAGCACCCGGTCGGTCGGCGCATCGGCGGCCGAAGCCGGGTTGACAAGGAAGATCAGGGTCGCGGCGGCGGCCATTCCAACGATCGCGCGTCCGAGCATTGTGTTTTTCATGCGTGACACACGTGGCATGTGTCGTGCCAGCCCTGGAGCGTCCCGTAAGCCTTTGGATCTTCGGGAGTGTTGGCGTAGCGCCCGGGATATCCCTGACGCCAAACTGCCCCCCGAACCGTCAAAAGGTGTCGGTGTGCCCTAAGATGGGCTTAACGCTCGAGAATCTGATCCTGATTGACGGTGACGGCCTTGCCGAACCAGTTCTGGTTCTGAGCCATGGCGACGTCCTGGCGCGTCACGTTCGGCGCGCCGCCACTGTTCTTCATCGAGAAGTCGAAGTGCTCCTTCGATGCGAAGTGGCTCGTGTTCGACCGCCAGGTGTTCCACTCCTCGCTCGACGCGCAGCCGCCAGCTAGCAGGAGTGCGCTTCCCATCACGACTGAGCGCCAGTGCTTCCCGTACATGGCCAGACCCTCCTAGGGAGTTCGGACTGCGCGGTATCCTACAGTCGCGGGGGGAGCAGGTCAATCGGCCGTTCGTGCTAGACTCCCACTTACAACGTCGAGGAGAGGGGACTCCGATCGCGATCCTATGGACGGCCTGAAACTCCACTCCCGCCCGGTTGGGCTTCGCCGACCGATCCTGATCATGGCGTTCGGCGGCTGGAACGACGCTGCCGAGTCGGCAACGACGGCCGTCAAGTACCTGGGCACCTCCTTCCACGCCCAAAAGTTCGCCGAGATCGACCCGGAGGAGTTCTATCATTTCGGCCTTTCCCGGCCGTATGTTCGCTTCAAGCAAGGCTCCGAGACAGAGCGCGAGATCACCTGGCCGACCACCGAGTTCTCGATCGCCCAGACGCCCGAGCTGGCTCGTGACGTCATCGTCGGGGTGGCCGTCGAGCCTCACCTTCGCTGGAAGACCTATTGCGGCCTGGTCCTCGAGCTGGCCCGGAGCTGCGACGTCGGCCTGGTTCTGACCCTCGGAGCGTTGCTCGCCGAGGTGCCCCACACGCGCCCTGTCCGCCTCTCAGGCAGCGCGTCCGACCCGGAGCTCGGCGCCCGCCTTGGGGTCCGCCCGACCCGGTACGAGGGGCCGACCGGCATCGTCGGGGTGCTGAACACGATCTGCCGCGAGCAAGGATTTGCCTGGGCGAGCCTCTGGGCCAACGTGCCGCACTACATCTCGGGCATCGAGAATCCCAAGGCTACCTTGGCCCTCCTCCGCCGGGTCGCCCCGCTCGTGGGCGCCACCCTGGACACGAACGATCTCGACGAAGCCGGCAAGCAATTCGACACGAACCTGAAAGAGATCGTCGCCCAGAACAACAAGATCGCGAACTACGTCAAGAAGCTCGAGGCGCGCGATACCGAAGAGCCCGCACCGGGGGCTCCGGGCGGGCAGAGCGATCTTCCGCCGGCGGCCGAGCTGGTCGCCGAAATCGAGCAGTTCCTCCGCCAGCAGCGTCCGGAGTGACCTGGGCCGGGCTCCTTCTCGCCACGCTCGGCCTCCTTTTCACGGCAGAAGCTTCCGCCGCGGCCGAAAAGGCCGCCGTCGCCTGGCATCCTTCGAAACCACGGGTGGGTGACGTCGCCTGGATCCTCGTGCCGGACGTGACCGACACCGGCCTCGTCGAGGGCTCGGTCGACGGCAAGCCCCTGACGTTTTTTCCGTACGCAGGGGGTTACGCGGCGCTGTTCGGTATCGATCTGGACACGAAGCCCGGCAACCATGTCTGGCGGGTCGGCGTCGTCGAGCCCGGGCGCGAGCCCCGAAGCGCACAGGGAATCGTGAGGATCCTCCGCCGTGACTTCCACGTGGAGCGGCTGACCGTGCCGAACACGATGGTCGACCTCGATCCCGAGACCGAGCGCCGTGCGGTCGCCGAGGGCAAGCAGCTCGCGACCCTCTACCGCACCATCACCCCCGAGCGAATCTGGCGGGGAAAGTTCACGGCGCCGGTGGGCACGACGAAGGCGGGCACCGGATTCGGCGCGCGCCGAATCATCAACGGCCAGCCGCGCTCACCCCACTCGGGCAACGACTACTCGGCGCCGAAGGGAACTCCCGTGATCGCGGTGAACGCCGGCAAGGTCGCTCTCGTCGGCGAGTTCTTCTTCCCGGGGCGGCTCGTCATCCTCGACCACGGCCTCGGACTCTACACCGCCTACTTCCATCTCGACACGATTGCGGTCGTCGAAGGTGAGCGTGTCGAGCGCGGACAGACCGTGGGGACGGTAGGAGCGACGGGTCGGGCCACAGGCCCGCACCTGCACTTCGGGGCCCAGGTGGCCGGGGCGAGAATCGATCCCACGACCCTCCTGGGCCTCTCGCTGATCGACTAACGGCGCCGGCGCGCCTTCGCTTTCTTCTTGCCCTTGCGCTTGGCGGACGCCTTGGCTTTGGCCTTCGCCTTTTTCTTCGGACTCGCTTTGGCTTTCTTGCGCGCTTTTGCCTTCGCCTTGGGCTTCGGCTTCGCCGCCGCCGGGGCGGCGGGTGCCGGTGGCGCCGGCCGTGGCGGGGCCGGCCGCGGGGGCGCGGGAGCCATCGGGGTCGGCGGCGTCATCGGGGCTGGTGGTGGACTCCAGGGCTCGGGCTGACCGAACGGGCGTTCCATCGTCTCCTCCATGTTTGTCATCACGTGGGGACGTTCACTCGCGTAGGTTCTACCCTGCGGTCGACGGCCTCACGAGCGCAAGAAAGAAATTACACCGCGATGCGCGCACGCAGCCGCGCGGCGTGCGCGGCAAGCGCCCGATTGGACCAGACGGTGACCGCCGACTGCGCCAGCAAGGTGCGCACGGCGCCGCGCGAGATCTTGATCGGCGTCTTCACGCTCAACGGGTTCGGATGGGCCGCCAGCTCGGCCAGGGTACCCAATCCGATCATGAGAGGCCACGCGCAGGCCAGCCGCATGCGCCACTCGAGCCGAGGGATCGCGAGCGTGTAGTCCCAGGCGACGTTGTAGTGCTCGAGCGCCAGCCCGACCAGCCGCCGATACAGGGGCAGCGCGCGGGCCGCGCCCGCGGGCTCGAGCAGGTCGCGCGGTCCCAGCCCTAGAGCGGCCAGCTCGCGCGCCGGCAGGTAGCACCGGCCATGCGCGAGATCGCCCGGCACGTCGCGCAGGACGTTGGTGAGCTGCAGCGCCTTGCCGAAGCTGATGCCCTCCTCGCTCATCTCGCGAAGTGCCCAGTCGCCGAGCCGTTTGCGATGCGTCACGTGGAGCACCGTCCAGAACGGCCCGACGCAGCCGGCCACCATGTAGATGTAGTGATCGAGCTCCTCGAGTGTCTCGATCGCGGCCAGCCCGTTTTCGTCCTCGCCGGGGAAGCGCGTCAGGTCGAAAATCATCCCTGACGTCAACGTGGCCAGCACCGCCCGGACCTCGTGACGGTCGGTCGGCGCCAGGGCCTCGAGTCGAGCGAGCGCCTCGGGGAGCCGCTCGAGCAGCCGCCGCTCGGCCGCGTGGGTCTGGTGGGGCGCGCACGCGCGAGCGACCCCGGCGACGTCGGCCGGCTCCCCACCGCAGGCCCGGCGCACCGTTTCCAGGTGGGTCAGGCGGTCCTTGCGCGCGACGAGCTTGGTGTCGGTGATGGTGTCGGCCGCGCGAGCCAGCAGATAGGCCAGGCCGATCGGCTCACGCAGGGCGCTCGGAAGGACGGCAAGAGAAAGATAGAAGCTACGGCTGACCTGCCGCAGGAGGTTGCCCAGCAGGTCGCCGCTCATGCTACTCGTGGTCGAACGGTCGCTTTGGTGGGCTCGGATCGTCCTTGGCCTTCTTCAGGCCCTCCTGGAACTTGCGGTCGAGCAGCTTGCCTTTCTCGCCCTCGGCGCGGAGCTGCTCCTTGAAGCGCTCCTCACGCTCGGCGGACTTGCTGCGAAGCTTGTCGAACGCGGCCCCCAGGTCGTCGACGGATCGCGTCGGGGGCGGGGCCTCGTGCGAGATGATGGCCCGGAGCTCAGCGTCGAGCGTGAGCTTGGCCTTGCAGCACGGGCACTCGACGATGAATGACGCGTCCGCCATGGCGTCAAGCTAGCAGCGCGGCCCCAAAGGCGTCAAGCCGTGCGACAATGCCGCCGATGGCCGATCTCGCCAACGAGTTTTCCTGGTCCCGAAGCCGGGACAACAGCTTTCAGGAATGTCGGCGGCGGTACTTCTACCACTACTACGGCGCGTGGGGCGGATGGGACGCGTCCGCGCCCGAGGACATCCGCCGTCTCTACATCCTCAAGCAGCTCGCCTCGCGCCAGATGTGGGCCGGGCGAGTGGTCCACGACGCGATCGAGATGGCGTTCCACGCGTTCGCCGACGGCCACGAGCTGCCGATCGAGCCGTTCATCGCCGACGTGGTGGAGCGGATGCGCGGCGAGTGGCGCTCGTCGAAGGCCGCGCGCTACCGTGACAATCCCAAGACGCTCGCGCTGTTCGAGCACGAATACGCCATCGATCTGAAGCCCGAGGTGTGGCAGGCGCTCTCGCGCAACGTCGGCCTCTGCCTGCGTAACTTCTTCCGCCTGCCGCTGGTCGCGTCGATCCGCAAGACCTCGCCCGAGCACTGGTCGATCGAGCACTGGTCGAAGGTCTTTCAGTTCGAGGGGACGGCGGTGTGGATGGCGCCTGACTTCGGATTCTGGAACGACGATGGACGGCTGGCCCTCGTCGACTGGAAGACGGGCGGCTCGACGCCGGACGGCGCCGCCTTCCAGCTCGGCTGCTACGCGCTCTACGCCGCCGAGGTCCTCGGCGTGCCGCCGGCCAAGGTCGACCTGTTCGAGGCGAATCTGCGCGAGCCCGAGGTGACGCAGCTCACGTGGAGCGACGAGCGGCTCTCGGCCATCAAGGAGCAGCTCCGTCTCTCGGTGCGCTCGATGAAAGCGTATCTGGTCGATCCGGCCGCGAACGTCGCCGCGATCGCCGACTTCGAGAAGGCCGAAGACCTGAGAATCTGCAAATGGTGCAACTTCCGCGCGGTGTGCCGCCCGGAGCTCGGCTCGTAGTCTCCGTCCCCGTTCGAACGAACAGGAGAGCATCGGTGAGAGAGAACACGCTGAGGAAGATCTGGGCGCGTGGTGAAGCGGTCGTGAATGGCTGGCTGTCGATTCCGAGCTCGTTCTCGGCCGAGGTGATGGCTCACCAGGGATTCGACTCGCTCACCGTGGACATGCAGCACGGCGTGGTGGACTACCAGACCGCGGTGACGATGCTCCAGGCGATCTCCACGACGCCGGTGATTCCGCTGGCGCGCGTGCCGTGGAATGACCCGGCGCTCCTGATGAAGATCCTTGACGCCGGCGCGTACGGCGTGATCTGTCCGATGATCAACACGCGGGCTCAGGCCGAGGCGCTGGTCGCCGCGTGCAAGTATGCGCCGCGCGGCTATCGCAGCTGGGGTCCGGTGCGCGCCTCGATCTACGCGGGGTCCGACTACGGGGATCACGCCAACGACGATCTGATCGTGATGCCGATGATCGAGACCGCCGAGGCGGTGAAGAACATCGACGACATCCTGCGCGTGCCCGGCATCGACGCGGTCTACGTCGGTCCGTCGGATCTCTCGCTCACGATGGGCTGCAAGCCCCGGCTCGATCAGACCGACGCGCCGGTCGTGGAAGCCCAGCTGAAGATCGTCGAGGCGTGCAAGCGTCACGGGGTGGCGGCCGGGATCCACAACGGCACCGCCGCCTATGCGCTCAAGATGATCGCGGCCGGCTATCAGTTCGTGACCCTGGCGAGCGACAGCCGCTTCATGGCCGTCAAGGGCGCCGAAGAGGTCGCGGCCGTGCGCAAGACCGGCGTCAGCGCCGGCAAGGTGCCGGCCTATTAGCGGTGCCCGTACCCATGGGACTCGACGACACGAGCATCCAGGGCTTTCTGGCGACGAAAGAGGTCGCGGTGCTGGCGACCCTGCAGGCCGACGGCGCGCCGCTGGCGATGCCGATGTGGTTCCTGCACGCGCCGGCGGCGTTGACGATGATCAGCGTCGCGGACACCCAGAAGGTGCGGAACCTGCGACGCGATCCCCGGGTGTCGGTCGTCGCCGAGGCGGTTTCAGGTAGCGGCGAGATCCGCGGGGTGACCGTGCAGGGCCGCGCCGAGTTCCTGCCGGACGGTCCCGAGCGTCGCGCGCTCGTCGACCGCTTCCACGAGAAGTATCGCCGCCTCGAGAAGCTCTGGGGCGGCAAAGCCATGCCGGCGAATCGCGTCATGTTCCGGATCGTCCCCTCACGAGTGCGGAGCTGGGGGCTTGGATGATCGCTCGCCGCTAGCGCCAGGCTACACTCGCGCGCCCGGCCGCTCGGCGCGCACGTTTCCGCGGACACGCCGTTCGATCCGGGCGAGCTAGCTCCGCATGGCCGACCGCGACGCGGATCGATTCGACGCGGCGCTCCGAGCGCGCGTACGCAAGAATCTCGCGGGATTCGAGCGGCAGCCGATCGCTCCCGACGGCCGTCGTCCCGCCGCGGTCGCGGTCGTGCTGCTCCCCGATGAGGAAGGACGCGCCTGCTTTCTGCTGACCCGGCGCACGGCGACTCTACGCGCCCACGCGCGGCAGTGGGCGCTGCCCGGCGGACGGATCGACGCGGGCGAGATCGCCCAGGCGGCGGCCCTGCGTGAGCTCCACGAGGAGGTCGGTCTCGGGCTCGACGCGACCTCGGTGCTCGGGCTGCTGGACGACTACGGCACGCGCTCGGGGTTCATCATCACGCCCGTCGTGGCCTGGGCCGGCGAGCATGTCGAGCTGTCGCCGAATCCGGCCGAGGTGGCGCACGTGTACCGCGTGCCGCTCACCGAGCTCGACAAGCCGGACGTGCCGCGGCTGATCACGATTCCCGAGAGCGACCGCCCCGTGATCCAGGTTCCGCTGCTCTCGTCACTCATCCACGCGCCGACCGCCGCCGTCATCTACCAGGCCCGCGAAGTCGCCATCCACGGCCGCCCCACACGCGTCGCCCATTTCGAGCAGCCAACCTGGGCCTGGAAATAACCGGACGCGACGGGAAGAGCGGGCGCGCGGAGCGCTGTCCGCCGCCGATAGGGTTGTCCGCCGAAACGGAGCCGAGTCGGATCTCAGGGCTGTCCGCGGACCGGAGCCGGGTCGCACCTGACTCAGGCCACCCTCGGTCTAAGCCGGCCTCACGGACCCCGCTACAACAACCCCGCTACAACAAACCCCCGCTACAACAAACCCCGCTACAAAAGTGTATTCTCGTCTGGCTCAGGAGGGGACTGGATGGGCGTGCTCGATGGACAGGTTGCGATCGTCACCGGCGCCGGCAGCGGGATCGGCCTGGAAACGGCCAAGCTGCTGGCGGCGGAGGGCGCCCAGGTCGTGGTCACGGGCCGCCGGCGGGCTCCGCTCGATGTCGTCGTCGCCGAGATCGGCGCCGCACGCGGGCGGGCGGTCGCGCGCCCGGTGGACATCGAGAATCGGGAGGCGGCGATCGGGCTCGTCCAGTGGACGGTCGACACGTTCGGCCGGGTGGACGTGCTCGTCAACAATGCCGGCTATTCGAGCCGGGCGCGCTCGATCCGCTGGGTGCCGAAGGACGAGTGGGACGGAGTGATCAACGTCAACCTGAACGCGGTCTACACGCTGACCC
>Ga0075423_10006233_pt1 | contig 11186 bp, 10 predicted proteins | sample SoiMethybrSBSTD2_FD_80114 | JGI IMG/M metagenome (GOLD analysis project Ga0075423, IMG submission 80114) | Bulk soil microbial communities from a Populus tree surrounding site in Tennessee, USA - Soil MetaG P. TD hybrid SBSTD2 | ecosystem: Environmental > Terrestrial > Soil > Tree plantation...
ATCCGGCTCGAGCCCCGGAATCCCGCCAATCCCCAGATATGGGCCGACATCGGCGACGCGCTCCAACAACTGGACCGGCGGCAGGAGGCGATCGCCGCCTACGACGAGGCGGTTCGTACGACGCACGAAGGGGACCCGCGACTCGGCGCGTATTACCTGAGCCGCAGCATGGCCTTATCCGCGGTGGGCGATCGAGCGCGCGCGTTGGCGGACGGCCGCGAGGCGCAACGGCGGGGCACCCCGGTGGATTCCCTCTACCTGCGGGGCCTCGAAAAATAGCCCGGCGGCGGCCCTCAGCGCGAACCGGAGTCCGGCGTCGCCAGGCCCAGGTCCACATCGTCGATCGGATCGAGCCGCAGTAGATCGTCCCGGAGCGGCGAGTACCCCTGCGTGAGGGCGGTCAGCGCCAGATCCTCGGCGGGCGGGAGATCCTCGAGAAAGACGAACGCCGCTCCGGCCATGAATCGTGGGAGCGCCTCGCGGGCGTAACGGCCGGAGGACCCTGCCGAACGCCTGGCTTCCAGGACCTGCGCCAGCGTCGTGGCGTCGCCGCAGACCGACCGCCAGCGCGTCTCCACGTCCCGCGCGCGATTCGGGTCGGACACCCGTGCGGTCTCCGAAACGAGCGAGTAGGAAGCCGGGTCGCCCTCGGGCCGGTACGAGGTCCAGACCACCCGCGCCATCGTCGAGCGGTCGACGTGTCGCGTCGCGAGGGATGCCTCGCTCTCCGTCGCGATCACCTCGTAGTCCACGCCCACCGTCACGTCGCGGACGCGCGCGATCACCTCGATCGGCACCTCGACCCAGCGGGTCGAGGTCCGTCCCTGAGAGTCCGTCTCCACGACGCGGCGCGCGACGGAGTCCTTGAAGACGTTGAGCCGCGTCGAGGACTTCACGGCGCCGATCGATCCCCACACGATGCGCTGGGCGCCGGCCCTTCGGCCGAGCCGGATGGCTTCCTCGCGCGAGACTCCGTCGAGTTGGGCGACCGACATGGAGCGCTCGACCGCGTCGCCGCCCAGGATGCGCGTGAACTGGGCCGCCGGGGGCGCGAAGTCGTGGATCAGGTTGTCGCGCCAGGCCCGCGCGACCTGGACTCCCATCTGGGCGTCGGTAGAACGGGCGCGAAACGGCACGACGGCCACGCGCGTGAGGGCCTCACCGAACGCCCGGTCGGCGCGCTTCGCCAGGTCGCGATAGCCGCTCACGAACTGATCCGCTTCGCCGAACTCGGCCCACGCCCTCTTGGGGCGGCTCGTCTTGGCCGCGTCGAGGCCGCGCTGGTAGTGGACGCGAGCCGCCATCTGGCGCAGCGTCTGCTCCTCCGCTGGCCATTCCGCACCAACCGGGATCGTCGCGTAGTGCGCCGCGCTCGCGCGGAAGTCCGCCAGCTCGAGCACCTGGTCGGCCGCACCCAGGCTGTCCAGCTCCGCGGTCGCGCGAATCCGGCGCTGCATTTCCTGGGCGATCGAGGCGCCGGCCGCCGTCGCGGCCGCCTGGGCGCGCGGGTTGCCGGGCTCCTTGTCGAGCGCACGGGTCGCGAGCTGCCACGCCCGCCGGGCATCGCCCTTGGCGAGCTTGTCCTCGCTCTTGTCGGTCAACTTCGACGTTCCCGCGCATCCGGCCACGAGCGCCAGCGTGAGAATCAACGGAATGGATTTCCGAATCATGGCGTGCCCCCCTTTGTCTCCCAGTTATCGGCGGGATGGGGCCGGATCGTGACCGATTCCGTCGCAGGCTCTACTCATGCATAATATTTAATAACAAACAGTTACGGCTCTTGAGACGCCGGCCGACCCCAGTTCGTTCGGCGCCTGCGTGCGGCCGCGCCCCGATTGACGTTTTAACGGGTGATATGGGAGCCCGAAACATGAACCCCGTTCCGATCGCCGCCTTGATGCTATGTGCCGTTGTCCAGGCCACGGGTGCCTTGGCAGCCGAACCGGTTCCCGTGGCGCGCGGGGAGCGCATTCGCGTCACGTACCTCATGGAGACGCGCCCGGCGATCGTCACCGGCTTGTGTGAAGGGAGCACCGCGGAGTCGTTGTGGGTTGCCGGAGGGGCCACGGGCGGGCGAGCGCTCGAATGGCGCGCCATCCGCGGCCTCGAGCGCCACGCCGGGCGATACGGCCACGCGGGCACGGGATCCCTGATCGGCCTAGGCGTCGGGCTAGGTGCCGGAGTCATCACGGGGGCGGTGATGGCGCGGGAGAGTCAATTCTTCGACGGCACCACCTCGGCCGTGCTCGTCGGGTCCGGAATAACCGCAGCCGGCGCCGTCCTCGGCACGCTCGTCGGCGCGCTGGTGCGGTCCGATCGGTGGCGCGAGGTTCCGCTGGCCCCAGGCCGCGCCCCCTCCCAACCCTGAGGTCGTCCCCGCCCATCCAATCTCGGAGGGGAGTTTTCGCCCCACGTCCCGTCCGGGGGTACCTTTCTTTGATTCGGCGAACCGTCGCGGTCGCGCTGCAACTGTTCCTCGCGGTCCCATCCCAGGCCCAAACCACCTTCCACGGAAACATCTCGCGGACCGGGTTCTACGCGGACCCCGGACCCAAGCAGTTCGACTTCTATCGATTCGTCTCAATCGGCGCCGTCGTTTCATCTCCGGTCGTGGACCACGGGGTCGTCTATTTCGGGAGCATGGACGGGAAGCGGTACGCTTTGAAATAGTCGCCGCAAGCCAAGGGGTCGCAATGGCTTGCAGTTTCGTAACGGCGCCGATTCGCCGGGACGGATGGGGTATCCCAGGAATCTCCAAGAGCGCGGTAACCATTTGCGGCCGCTCGCCGTACTCTTAACGTGCTCGAAGGCTCACCCCGCCGTCCCGTCTCGAAGCAAATGGAGGCCGCTGAACGATGAAGAAGCGAATTCTGTGGATCGGCGCCGCGGTCGTGATCGTGGGTGGCGTCGTCGGAGCGATGGCGCTCCACGGCCGCGGCGACAAGAAGATGGAGGTTCAGACCGCCAAGGTCGCTCGGCAGAAGATCGTCCAGAAGGTCAGCGCCACCGGAAAGATCCAGCCCAAGACACAGGTGAAGATCAGCGCCGACGTCAGCGCGAAGATCAAGAGGCTGGCGGTCGTGGAGGGGCAGTGGGTCACGAAGGGCCAGTTCCTCGCGGAGCTGGACCGGGAGCGCTACGTCGCCGCCGTCGAGAACAGCGAGGCCGCGGTCAGCTCCGCCCAGGCAAACGCCACCCTCGTCCGCCAGAACATGGATCGCGCCGAGAAGGAGTTCGCCCGATCCAAGGAAATGCTCTCCCGCGGCCTCGAGTCCCAGGCGGACTTCGACTCCAAGCAGGCCGAATACCAGGTCGAGGTGGCCCGGTACAAGTCGGCGAACGACCAAACGGAGCAGGCCAAGGCGACGCTGAAGCAAGCCAAGGTCGACCTCTCGAAGACCACGATCTATGCCCCGATGTCCGGGACCGTGAGCGAGCTGAACAAGGAAGTGGGCGAGATCACGCTCGGCTCCCAGTTCCAGGAGGACGTGATCATGGTGATCGCCGACCTCTCGGAAATGGAAGTCCAGGTGAACGTGGACGAGAACGACATCGTCTCCCTCGCAAAGGGCCAGCCCGCCGATATCGAGGTGGATGCCCTCCTCGGGCATCCGCTGAAGGGCGTGGTCTACGAGATCGCGAGCAGCGCCAACGTCTCGGCACAGGGCACGACGGAGCAGAAGACCGAATTCGAGATCAAGATCGCGATCACCGATCCGCCGAAGACGCTGCGCCCGGGAATGACGGCCAGCGCCGACATCATCACCAAGGTGAACGAGAACGCGCTGAGCGTGCCGCTCCAGAGCGTCGCCGTCCGGACGGTGGATCAGCTGACGATGAAGGGCGAGAAGCGGAAGGACGCCGAGAAGCGGTTCCACGCGGACAAGGACGGATTCGTGGAGATCGTCTTCGTCATCGAGAAGGGCAAGGCGATCGCCAAGCAGGTCGAGACCGGCATCCAGAGCGACGACCTGATCGAGGTGCTGAAGGGCCTCGACGAGGGCGCCGAAGTGGTCAGCGGCAGCTACCGCGCGATCTCCAAGGACCTGGAGAACGGCGCGGTCGTCGCGATCAACAACAACAAGGACCGGAAACCCGACGAGATGAAGATGGTGGGATCTCCGGGTTAATGGCCGCGACCCCGACGCATCCGAACGCGCTCTCGCTCCGCGACGTCGTCAAGACCTACGCCATGGGCGCCGCCGTCGTGCGCGCCCTGGACGGCGTGTCCTTGGAGATCGCGAAGAACGAGTACGTCGCGGTCATGGGGCCGTCCGGCTCGGGGAAGTCGACGTTGATGAACATCATCGGGTGCCTGGACGTTCCGACGTCGGGCACGTATTGCCTCGAGGGGCAGATGGTGGCCGAGATGCCGGAGGAGCGACTGGCGGAGATTCGAAACCGGCGAATCGGGTTCGTATTCCAGACCTTCAATCTCCTGCCGCGGGCGGACATCCTGCACAACGTCGAGCTGCCGCTGGTCTATGGCGGCGTGCCGCGGACCGAGCGGAAGGCGCGCGCCGTGAAGGCGCTCCAAACCGTCGGCCTCTCCGATCGGATGACCCACAAGCCGAACGAGCTCTCGGGCGGGCAGCGCCAGCGCGTCGCGATCGCCCGGGCGCTGGTGGGTCGGCCTTCCATCATTCTCGCGGATGAGCCGACCGGCAATCTCGACTCGAAGACCGGGGAGGGGATCATGGCCATGCTGGACGACCTGCACGCGGCCGGCCAGACCATCATCCTCGTCACGCACGAGGAGCACATCGCGGAGCACGCGCACCGGGTGGTTCGCCTGCGGGACGGCCTGATCGAGACCGACGAGGTCCGGCGCACCTCGACGCGGCACCCGGTCCCGGCGCACGCGCGCGACATGGCGGTGATGGGGGCACCGGCATGAAGCTCGCGTTGGACCTCGGCGAATCGTTCCAGATCGCGCTTCGCGCGCTTCGCGCCAACAAGGCTCGCGGCGCCCTGACCACGTTGGGAATCATCATCGGCATCGTCGCCGTCGTGCTGACCATGACCGCGGCCAACGGGCTCCAGAACCGGTTCCGCGAGAGCTTCTCCGCCGTCGGCACGGACGTCATCTACGTCTCGCGGATGCCGTGGGTCGTGATGGACGACTTCTTCCTGTACCGCAATCGCCCGAATCTGGACCTCCGCGAGGCGCGGGCGCTGGAGGAGAAGCTGCGCGGCCGGGCGCTCGTCAACCCCACGGTCGATACGCGGCAGGACGTCAAGTACCGCTCCGAGGGAATGGAAGGCGTGACGGTGGTGGGCACGACCGACAAGCAGATCCGGATGTCGAGCGCGCAGCCGCAGAGCGGACGGTTCCTCATGTCGTTCGACGTCACCTACAAGAGGAACGTCTGCGTGATCGGCACCGACGTGAAGGAGGGACTCTTCGGCGCGGCGGATCCCATCAACAAGACGATGAAGATCGGCCGCACCGATTTTCGGGTGATCGGGCTGATGGAGAAGCAGGGCGGGAGTTTTCTAGGCGGGCCGAACTTCGACCGCCAGGTCTTCGTCCCCATCAGCTCCTTCGTGAAGGCGTTCGGCGGGAACCGCGGGCGTGAGGACGTCAACGTCGCCGTGAAGGCGCCGCGACAGGAGGCGATGAAGGACCTCGAATACGAAGTGATCGGGGAGATGCGGAAGATCCGGAAGCTTCGGCCCGCGGAGACCGACAACTTCTCCATCAACAAGCTCGACACCCTCGTCGGCACGTTCAACAACGTCATGGGGGTCGTCCTCCTCGTGGGCCTCCTGGTGACCGGGATTTCCCTCTTCGTGGGCGCCGTGGGGGTGATGAACATCATGTTCGTCTCCGTCACCGAACGGACCCGCGAGATCGGGGTCCGGAAGGCGATCGGTGCGACGCGTCAGAGCATCCTGCTCCAATTCCTGTTCGAGTCATCGGCGATCTGCCTCCTGGGGGGGATCATCGGGATCGTCCTCGCGGCGCTCCTGACCGCGGTCATCAACGCGACCCTGATGCCCGCCAGCATTTCGATCCCCATCCTGGTCGTTGCGGTCGCCGTCTCGGTCCTGGTCGGCGTGCTTTCGGGCGTGGCGCCGGCCTACCGGGGCGCGCGGCTCGACCCCATCGAATCCCTTCGGTATGAATAGCTCGCGCCCCTCCCCGGCAACGATCGGACGACATGCAGCCGCTTGATTCCTTCTTCATGTCCCTCGGGGCGATCCTGAGCAACAAGCTGCGGTCGGTCCTGACGCTGGTCGGGATCGTGGCGGGCGTCGCGTCGATCATCGCCGTGATGACCGCGATCTCCGTCATCCAGGGGACCATGGAGAAGGAGATGAGCGTCCTGGGCGCGCAGACGTTCCAGGTCCAGAAGTGGCCCGCGGGCGGGTTCCACTCGGATGCCGAGCGGCGGCGCGCCATGCGCCGCCCCCCGCTGACGCTGGGGAACGCGGCTGCGGTTCGGGAGAAGGTCGACACGGTCGACCTGGTCGGGTCCGAGATCTGGGATTTCGGATTCGTGGTGGACTACAAGGGGGTGAAGACCAACCCGAACGTCTCCATCTGCGGCGGCACGCCCGAGTATCCCCCCAACAACACGCATTACGTGGGGCTCGGCCGAAACATCTCCCAGATGGACGTCAAGGCGGCGCGCAAGGTCTGCGTCATCGGGTACGGGATCGGCAAGAAGCTTTTCCCGTTCTCCGATCCGATCGGGAAGGAAGTCCACGTCGACGGGCGGAAATACACGGTGGTCGGCGTCTTCGACGAGAAGAAGTCGGCGTTCGGGGGCGGCTACGACAACTACGTGCTGATGCCAGTCACGACCTTCCTGGGGACGTACGGCATGATCGGGCGCGACGGCTTCTCGCGGTCCGTCAACATCACGGTCCGGGCGAAGACGCCGGAGCTGATCGGCGACGCCATCGAACAGACCCGCCAGGTGCTCCGGCACGATCGCGGCGTGAAGGCGGGCGAACCGGATAACTTCGACTTCTTCAACAGCGCGAGCCTGATCACGCAATTCAACAAGATGAGTATGGGCGTGAAGATCGCGGGGTTCGTGATCGGCATTATCGCCCTGGTGGTCGCGGGGATCGGCATCATGAACATCATGCTGGTCGCCGTGACCGAGCGGACCCGGGAGATCGGGATCCGAAAGGCGCTCGGGGCCAAGCCCGCGAGCATCCTCACGCAGTTCCTTCTGGAGGCGGTCATCCTCTGTAACATCGGCGGTGTCATGGGCGTCCTGGTCGGCTTCGGGCTCGGGAACGTCTTCACCCTGTTCACGAAATTCGAGGCCACCGTGCCGATGCAATGGGCGGTGATCGGCCTGCTCTTCTGCTCCGCCGTCGGCATTACGTTCGGCCTCCTCCCCGCGATCCGGGCCTCGCGCCTCCATCCCATCGAGGCGCTGCGGCACGAGTAGTCGCGCGCGCTCCGGCCTGAACGGAGCGCCGTCTGTCCCTCCCCGTTCATCGGACCTCTGCCGGGCGCGATCCGCGCGGCCCGCGGCCCGTTCCTCCGCGGCACGGGCCCGCCGTAGCCGCTTGGCCCGCACGCCGTTGGGAGCGCGGACGCCAATCCCGGCCGCGACGTGGCACGTGCGATGCACTGATTCGCCTGCACGCCGATCCCGCGTGGAGGGAACGGGCTTCACCGCCTCGGGCTCCCGCCCGAGCCAACCGGAGGAGGAACACCATCATGATGACGCGCGGGAGAGAAGCCAGGAACCTCGTCGTCGAAACGAAGGACTACGTCGTCACGGCGATCGAAGGCGTCGGTGACGTATCCGTCGCCATCGTCGACGCGGTCAGCAGCATCCTCGTCCGAACGTTGAGAGGCACGCGAGACGCCAGCACCGACGCGCTGGGCGTGGTGGTCGACACCGCGACCGGAGCGGTGCAGGGAGTCGCCGAAGTCGGCGGCGAGGTCGGCGACGCGGCCAGATTCATCATGGTGGGCACGCTCGACGGAACCAGCCAGGTCGGCAAGGTGGGAGTCGAGACGATCGCGGCCTGCTCCGCCGCGCTGGTGAAGGGAACGTTCGAGCTCGGAGGGAGCCTCTCGCGGACGGCCAGGGGCGCGGTGGAAGGAGCGATCGAATGCGCGCGCGACCTCGGCGTCAGCGCCGAGGAGGCCGCGACGGCCGCGGCGAACGGCGCGTTGCACGCGGCCGGCGAGATCAGCACCCCGGCCATGACCCAGGTGCGAATCGCGGTGATGCACACCCTCTCCGGAGCCCAGGCGGTGCTCCGGGAGCCCTTTCGTCCCGGTGCCGAGGTCCCATATTCTGCGTAGCAGCCTTCGATGGAGCACCCTCAGCCGGGAGCTAGGCTACTAGCGTCCCCCTCCTAGGACCGAGGGCGATTCTCCGGGAAAGGGCGTATGATCGTGGCTCGGACGCACGACCCACGAGGGCTTGTCTCCATGAGGGTTCCATTCGGATTCGCCGGCCTCTTTGCGTGCGCCGCGCTGGTTTCGGGCGTCGGTAGGGCCGGCGCGGAGACGCAACTGACCACCGTGCGCGTCGCCGCGGGGCTGACGCGGCCCGATTTCGTGACCGCGCCCCCCGGCGACCTCGCCCGGCTCTTCATCGTGGAACAGCGCGGGTCGGACAACCGCGGCCGGATCAAAATCCTGAGACAAGGAACCGTGCTCGCGCGGCCCTTCCTGACGACAGCCCCGCTGTCGACGGGGTTCGAGCAGGGCCTCCTGGGTCTCGCCTTCGCGCCGGACTACGCGACGAGCGGACGCTTCTACATCGACTACACGCGCGCGGACGGGACGACCCTCGTCGAACGCCACACCGTGAGCGCCGATCCCGACAGCGCCAATCCCAGCGGCACCGTGATCCTCACGGTGCCGCAGCCTTTTGCCAATCACAACGGCGGCTGGCTGGGTTTCGGACCCGACGGATACCTCTACGTCTCCCTCGGGGACGGTGGGGACGCCGGAGATCCGGGAGACCGCGCGCAGAACCTGAACACGCTCCTCGGCAAGCTCCTTCGCATCGACGTGAGCGGTGCCAGCTACTCGATCCCTCCCAGCAATCCGTTCGCCGGCGCGACGCCGGGTCTCGACGAGATCTGGGCGTTCGGGCTTCGAAACCCGTGGCGCCCCGCGTTCGATCGCGCGACCGGCGACTTGGTGATCGCCGACGTGGGCCAGGGGCAACGCGAAGAAATCGACTTCCAGCCCGCGTCGAGCCAGGGGGGGTTGAATTACGGGTGGCGGTGCTACGAGGGGACGAACTTCTTCTCGGAGAGCTCGACGACGCCCTGCGGCTCCTGCCTCGCGGCGGGGTGTCCCAAGGTATCACCCGTGTGGGAATACCCTCACACGGAGAGTCGCTGCTCGGTGACGGGCGGTTACGTCTACCGCGGAGACTCGATCCCGGACTTTCACGGCGTCTATTTCTTCGCCGACTACTGCGCCGGAACGATCTACTCCGGGCGCTTCCAGGGAGGCGCGCTCGTGGACGTCGTGGATCGGACCGCCGAGCTAGCCCCCGGCGGTGGGCTCTCGATCGGCAGCATCACGTCGTTCGGCGAGGACGCGCGCGGGGAGCTCTACATCTGCGACCAGGAGGGCGAGGTGTTCCGGATCGTCGCCGGCGTGCCGACCGGGGTCCAACCCGAGCCCGGCCCGGGGACGTCGAGCCGCCGTCTTTCGCTCGAGCCGGTTCCGTTTCGATCCGAGCTCCGCCTGGTCTTGAACATGGGCCGCTCCGAACGCGTTCGACTGGACGTGTTCGACGTGCGGGGACAGCGAGTCCGCACGATCCTGGACGCGGTCGTCCCGGCCGGCGAGCGGGTCCTCGCCTGGGACGGGCGAACGCCGGACGGAAGGGAAGCCCCTGCCGGAATCTATTTCGTGAGGCTTCAGGGAACGCAGCGAAGCGAGGTCGCCCAGGCCGTTCGCCTGCGATGAAGTACGCCGTCGTTCGCCCGCCCAGCCCGAATTTCGCCGACGGTCTCACCACCGTGGACCTGGGCCGACCGGACTACGGGCGGGCGCTGGACCAGCACGCGGCCTACTGCGACGCGCTCGAGCGATGCGGGCTGACGCTGACGCGGCTCGCTCCGGATCCGCGCCACCCCGACTCGACATTCGTCGAAGACACGGCCGTTCTGACGCCACTCGGCGCGATCCTGACGCGGCCGGGGGCGCCGACCCGGTCCGGCGAGGTCGAAGCGATTCGCGGACCGCTGTCCGCCTTCTACTCCGAGTTCGAGGAGATCGTGGCGCCCGGGACGCTCGACGGGGGCGACGTCTGCGAGGCGGAGCGGCACGTCTTCATCGGCGTCTCGAAGAGGACGAACCGAGAGGGCGCGGGCCAACTCGCCGCCCTCCTGGCGCAAAAGGGGTATTCGACGGCCCTGGTCGACATCCGGGGCCTCCCCGAAATCCTCCATCTGAAGAGCGGCATCGCCTACGCGGGCGAAGGGCGGATCGTCGCGATCGAGGCGCTCGCTCGACATCCGGCCCTTAGAGCCCACGAGGTGGTGCCCGTCTCGGCGGCCGAGGCCTACGCCGCGAACAGCATTCGCGTCAACGATCGCCTCCTCTTCGCGGCGGGGCACCCGTGCCTCGAAGCGTCCCTGCATCGGCTGGGATACCAGCTGCTCGAGCTACAGATGTCCGAGTTCCAGAAGATGGACGGGGGCCCGAGCTGTCTCTCTCTTCGATTCTGAGCGCGCCGCCTCGAGTCTTTCCTTGGCGGCCGGGATCGTCGTAGGATCCGATTTCCTTGCGGGGGCGCTCCTCTCGGAGCGCCGACGCACGCGATTCGACCGCGACAGGAAAGGGAGGCCCCGATGCGCCCAAGACTCGGATTCGCCGTTCTCACCGCGATCCTCACCCTCGCCACGACGAGCGTCGCCCAGGCGGGGAGCCACCCTCACGAGCGAGACGGCGTCCTGCTGGGGTTCAACCTCGGAGCCGGCACGGCGGGCGTCAATTTCACAGGCGTCGATTCCGACCGCGAGGGAGGATTTGCGGGCGGCCTTCGCGTCGGGTACGCGTTCACGCCCGAGCTGGCCGTCGGCCTCGACGGGACCTTCTGGTCGAAGGAAGTCGACAACGAGACGTGGAGCTTCGACGTCGGAGCGGCATCGCTGACGTACTACCCCGGCGCGGGCGGATTCTTCGTGCGCGGCGGCGTCGGCGTCGGGACCATGGAGTTCAAGACGGAGTCCGG
>Ga0075423_10006234_pt1 | contig 11186 bp, 7 predicted proteins | sample SoiMethybrSBSTD2_FD_80114 | JGI IMG/M metagenome (GOLD analysis project Ga0075423, IMG submission 80114) | Bulk soil microbial communities from a Populus tree surrounding site in Tennessee, USA - Soil MetaG P. TD hybrid SBSTD2 | ecosystem: Environmental > Terrestrial > Soil > Tree plantation...
CTCGTCTGCGAGCAGGAGATTGGTAAAGACCGGGCCGAGCGCAGTGTTGAATTCGCCGGTCTTTTGATCATAAATGCGCGTGCCGATCAGATCGGCGGGGACCAGATCGGGCGTGAACTGGATGCGCTTGAACTCGCCGCCGATCGCCTCGGCCACGGTCTTGATCGCCATCGTCTTCGCCAGACCCGGCACGCCCTCGACGAGGATGTGCCCGCGCGCCAACAACGCGACGACCAACCGCTCCAGCATATGATCCTGGCCGACGATGATCTTTTTGACCTCGTATAACAGGCGTTCCATTGGCATCCGGTTCTCGGACTTCCGTTGATCCATCGGCATGCTCCTTCATATGTGAAGCGTGATCCCGTGACGAAGGACGAACGACGAAGGACGAACGCCGGAATTGCAGACTTTCGTCTTTCGTCTTCCGTCTTTCGTCCCATCAGGTTTGCTACGACAAAGTACTAATACGGCGGCAAGCCGGCGGCAGCGCCCGCAACCGTGATCGGCACCGCAAAGCCGATGCCGATAAACACATTCTGATCGGTCGGGTTGACGAGCCCCGCGATGATGCCGATCACCTGGCCATCGCGATTCAGCAGCGGCCCGCCCGAATTACCGGGATTCACGGCGGCGTCGATCTGAATCAAGCCCTGCAATCTTTGCGTGCTGTGCGTTGGTTTGAATGAGCGATCGAAACCAGAGATAACGCCGCTGCTCATAGAATCGTAGAGGCCAAACGGATGGCCAACGACGAATGCCTCATCGCCAACGCGCATGGCATTCGGGTTGCCCAACGTCGCGGGCACAACCTGCGCCGGCAGCGTACTCGGGTGCAGGACGGCGATGTCGTTCTGCGGCTGCTTGGTGATCACCTCTGCGCTCGATTCGGTGCCATCGGCGAACGTCAGCCGAATGTCGGTCGCGTTCGCGACGACGTGCAGGCTCGTGAGGATGTCGCCGCTATCGTCAATGACGACCCCGCTGCCTAAACCCTGCTCGGCCTTATCGTTCGCGCCGGGTGATTCGGTCTGGATCAGCACGAGCGAGGGATGGATCTGCGCATACACGCGCGCGGAAAAGGCTAGTGGCGGCGTAGCGGACGCCATGGTCTGGGCGACCGTCTCGTGTACCTCATCCGTCGTCAATTGATGCGGGGCAGGCACGAGCAGGCCGTGCAGCAGCAGCGCCACGAGCGCCGCAAACACGCCCGCAGCGAACGGCAGCGCGCTCCGGACGCGTGCGCGGATGCGAGTCAGGCGGTGCCAACGCTCCGATTGTGCAGCAGACGATTCATTCATGCACATTCCAGATCATGAGCAACAGCGAGCTACCGTCCGGGCGAAGTAGCTAATCAGTAGACGCAGTGCCAGCGTTGAATGGATGTGATGAACAACTATAGCACTTTTATGAGGCTTTTTCCGCGGCGAAAATGAGACAATGCTAAGAGAACTGGAGGTCGGCTGGGTGTCGGGCGATTGTGCCGGTGTGCCAGCGGAGGTTTGTGGCAGCACCCACATCGCAACCGAATGCGGCGCGGCACGAAGGATGGATAGCGGACGGGGACAACGGTGCCGCAGGGCCGGGCGCGATATATCGTGCCCCTAATGAAATCTGACGACCAAGATGGGCAACGATTGCGGCAACCGTAGGGGCACCCCTCGTGGGTGCCCTGAGCGGGCACCCACGAGCCCTGAGCGGGCACCCACGAGCCCTGAGCGGGCACCCACGAGGGGTGCCCCTACAGCGTTATTACCGGATTTGATTGTCAAATTTCATCAGCGCGGTGCCTACACTACCCACATTGCCGCCCGCAGCCCACACCCACGCTGCAACAGATGCCGGGCGGCGCACAAGACGAACGGCGGGCGACGGCGCGGCAATGCCGGGCCGGGCGCGATCTATCGCGCCCCTACGCCGGGGCGACGGTACCGCAATGCGCCAAGCGCCTCACCGCAGAAACGCCTCGTGCAGCCCGCCATCGACCGTGATGATCTGGCCGGTGGTTTGCCGCAAACGCTGCGTGAGCAGCAGAAAGATCGCTTCCGCCTGATCCGCTGGCGTGATTGGTCGTTTCAGCAATGTGCGATCAGCGTAGAACTGCGCCAGCTTCGCCGTCAGCGCCTCGGTCGGCGCGTCGTCGCTGTACGCAATGGCATACTTTGCCAACGATGCGATCACACGCTCGCGCGGGAACATGGCGCTCCCTTGCACGACGGTTGCGGGTGCCACGCTGTTTACCCGCACCAGCGGCGCAAGCTCAATCGCCAGCTCGCGCACAAGATGATTGGCCGCTGCCTTGCTGGTGTCGTAGGCCAGGCTGCCCTTCTTCGCAACCACCGCGTTAACCGACGTAGTCAGCACCAGATTAGCCGGCAGACCCTGCGCGCGCCAGAGCTGCGCCGCCTCGTCGGCCACCATATACAGCCCGCTCACGTTGATCGCGAAGGTCAGCGCCCACATATCGTCCGCGATGCGACCGGTTGGGTCGGGCGAGACGAAGATGCCGGCAGTGACGGCAACCGCATCAAGGCCACCGTACGCCAGCGCGACCTGCGCCAGCATCACGCGCAGACTCTCGCGCTGCGTCATGTCGGCGTAGAGCCCGATCGCCGGGCCGCAGTCCGAGATGCCGCTGCCCGCCACACCGATGCCAACGCCGTAGCGATCAGTGATCGCCTGCGCCGTGGCATGCGCGGCGTCCGTGTCGCGATCAACCGCCACGACCTGCGCGCCCTCCTGCGCCAGCCGCAGCGCGACCTCGCGGCCAATGCCGCTGCCCGCGCCGACCACCACAATGATCTGCCGCGCTAGCTCCTTCTCGGGCGGCATGCGCTGTAATTTGGCCTCTTCGAGCAGCCAGTACTCGATGTCGAACGCCTCTTGGAGCGGCAAAGCCGTGTATTTGTCGATGGCTTCCGCGCCGCGCATCACCTCGATCGCGCAGTTGTAGAACTCGGCGGTGACGCGCGACTCGCTCTTGTCTTTGCCCCAGGCGATCATGCCCAAGCCGGGGATCAGAATGACGGTCGGGTTGGGGTCGCGCATGGCTGGCGAATCGGCGTGCTTGTGCTGCTCGTAATAGCCCGCGTAGTCGTGGCGATACTGTTCCAGCCCAGCGCTCAACGCATGCTTGAGCGCCGCCACGTCTTCGGTCTGGGGATTCCAGGCGACATACAGCGGCTTGATCTTGGTGCGCAAAAAGTGGTCGGGGCACGATGTGCCGAGCGCGGCCAGGCGCTCGGCATCGTGGCTGTTGACGAAGCGCAGGATGGTCTCGTCTTCCTGGACTGTGCCGACGAAGCGTTTGTGCTGACTCACCTGCCCGCGCAACCACGGCAGTATCTCGGCGTAGACGGCGTGGCGGCGCGCTTCGTCGAGCGACTCGTAGTGCTGACCGCCGAATGTTTGGTCGCCGCGATCACGCACCGCGATATAGCGCGCGGCGCGCTCGATCAGGTCGAGCGTCAATTGATAGCAGGCTTTATCGTCGTTGGCCCAGTTGATCAGCCCATGGCCACCCAAGATCACGCCCTTCGCCTGCGGATGCTCGCGGCAGATCTGCTCCAGCTTGAGGCCAAGATCGAAGCCGGGGCGCTGCCACGCCGTCCACACGACCTCGTCGCCATAGATCGCCTGCGTGAGCTGCTCGGAATGCTGCGCCGCCGCGAGCGCAATCACGGCGTTGGGGTGCATGTGATCGACGTGCAGGTAGGGCACGAATGCGTGCAGCGGCGTATCGATCGACGACGGGCGCGGATTAAGATTGAAGGTGCAATGGCTATAGAGCGCCACAATCGCATCCTCAATCGGCGTTTTGGGGCCGCGCTCTGGCGCATGATGATAGTGCTGTTGCAGCCCTTTCAGCTTATCCATGTACAGCGACGAAAAGTTTTCGCGCTTGGCGGTGCGCAGGTCGCCGCCCGAGCCCTTGACCCACAGCACCTCGACCGACGCGCCGGTCAGTGGATCGCGCTCGGTCAGCTTGGCCGATGTGTTGCCGCCGCCGGTGTTCGTGATCCGCCCGTCGGACCCCAACAGGTTCGACCGATAGACCAACCGCGCGACCGGATCGAGCTGGTCGGCGTGCGCGTCGTCCCAGGCATAGCTGACATATGTATATGCTGATTGCTCGTTTGCCATGGCTCCTGCACCTCATCATCCTTACTATTCCATCCAAGCAACCCTGCGGACGAAGGACGAAAGACGAACGACGAAGGGCTGCCATTCCGTCCATCGTCCATCGTCCATCGTCCATCGTCTCTTCGGCAAATAGCTCGGACAATCTACAAGAAACCGTATAGCGTCCACAGCCCAGTCACACGCGATAGCGTTGCCTAGCCGCTTGCCAGATCGCTGCATCCTGCGGCTCATAATGTTCGAGGTCGCCCATCGTCGCGACAAGCTGGCGGGCCTCAGCGATGTTTGCAAGCTCGCCCAGCGCGATCAGCTGCACCAGCGCGTTGCCGAGCACGGTTGCTTCAACCGGCCCAGCCACCACCGGCAGGCCCGTCGCGTTCGCCGTCAGCTGGCACAGCAATGTGTTGCGCGCGCCGCCACCAACAATATGGACGACGGTGCTCGTGGTGCCAGCGAGCGTCTGCAATGTGCGCAAGACATCGTCATACGCAAGCGCCAGGCTCTCTAGCACACAGCGCATGATCGCGCCATGCGTTTGTGGGATCGGCTCGCCACGCTCGGCGCATAACGCCTGGACCAGGCGCGGATGATCGCCGGGAGGCAAAAATCGCCCATCATTCGGATCGATCACTGATCGCAGCGCGGGCGCCGTCTGCGCGAGCTGCGCGAGGTCGGCATAGCTATAATCCGACCCCTGCGCCGCCCAGGTAGCGCGACACTGCTGGACGATCCAGAGGCCCATCACGTTCTTGAGCAGGCGATAGGTTCCCGCAACGCCGCCTTCGTTCGTGACATTCGCGGCGAGCGCGGCTGCGTTGATCACCGGCGCGGCAACTTCCAATCCGACCAGGCTCCAGGTGCCGCTGCTGATGTACGCATACTTGGGCGTCTGCGTCGGCACCGCAGCGACCGAGCTGCCCGTGTCATGGCAGGCCGGCGCGATCACCGGGACGCCCGCATAGCTGCCGACGCGCGTGCCGGGCTGTATGATCGGCGGAAAGATCGAACGCGGAATACCGAGCGCGTCCATCAGGTCGGTCGCCCAGGCAGCGGCGCGTGGGTTAAAGAGCTGCGTCGTCGTGGCGTTGGTGAACTCACACGCCTGCATGCCGGTCAGCCAGTAGTTGAGCAGATCGGGTATCGTCAGAAAGGTCCGCGCGCTCGCGAGCTGCGGCGCTCGTCGCTCGACCATGCTCATGAGCTGGTAAAGCGTGTTGATCGGCATGAACTGGATGCCGGTCTGCTCGAACACATGCGCCTGGCCGACCCGCGCAAACACCAGCTCGAGCATGCCATCGGTGCGCCGGTCGCGATAATGGACTGGGTTGCCGATCAGATCGCCCTGGCTGTCGAGCAGCGCAAAATCGACGCCCCATGTATCCACACCGATGCTCGCGGGTTGCAGCGCCATGCCGTGTGCGATGCCGGCCTGAATGTCGTGCCACAGGCGCAGGACATCCCAATACAGGGTGCCTCGCACGGCGACGGTGGTGTTGGGAAAGCGATGCAGCTCGTGCAGATGCAGCGTCCCATCGCCATATTGCACGGCCATCACCCGCCCCGACTCGGCCCCTAGATCAACCGCAATGACTGTTTGTGTCGTCATCGCACTTCACGATTTGAAAGTTCCTGCGCCTCGTAGGCTTTAATCTCGGCGAGCAGCTGCCGGCCAACCGGCACGTTCTGCTGAAGGCAGAAGGCATCCCACACCGCCGCCCAGGGCATGCCCTTCAGCTCTTCGAGCAACACCAGCCGCGCCGTGTAGTCGCCGGCAGCCTCCAATGCGCGCAACTGATCGAGCGGTTCGAGCAGCGCCAGCAATGCCGCGCGCAGGACGTTGCGCGCGCCAATCGCCCACGCGGCGACCCGGTTGATGCTGGCATCGAAGAAGTCGAGCCCAATATGCACGCGATCCAGGAACGCGCCACGGACGACCTCCTGAAGCATCGCCTGCGTCTCGTCGCTCAACGTCACCACATGATCGCTATCCCAGCGCACGCCACGGCTGATGTGCAGCAGCATGTCGTCCAGATACATGAGCACGGACGATAGCTTGTCGGCAATGCTTTCGGTGGGATGAAAATGGCCGCTATCGAGGCACAGCAGCAGGTTATTCGTGATCGCGTAGCCGAGATAGAATTCGTGCGAGCCGACGACGTAGCTTTCCGAGCCGAGGCCGAACAGCTTGCTCTCGACAGCATCGAGGTTGTGTTGGCGGTCGATCGGCACGGCCAGTATCTGATCGAGCGACTCTTTGAGCAGGCGCCGCGGCGTGGCGCGATCAACCGGCGTATCCTTGAAGCCGTCGGGAATCCAAATATTGGTGACACAGGCGCTGCCAAGCGTCCGCCCGAAATGCGCCCCAATCGTGCGGCAGGCGATGCAGTGTTCGATCCAGAACTGGCGAATGCCCTGGTCGTAGCTCGCGAGCGTGAACCCGGCGTCGGCGAGCGGGTGCGAGAAGCAGGTGGGATTGAAGTCGATCCCGTGGCCGTTCGCCTTGGCCCAATCGACCCAGGCCGCGAAGTGTTCTGGCCGCAGCTCGTTGCGCGCCACCGCTTTGCCGTCGGTCTCGGCATAGATCGCGTGCAAGTTCAGGCGGTGTTCGCCCGGAATGAGGCGATAGGCGTGATCCAGATCGCGGCGTAGCTCGGCGGCGTTGCGCGCCTTGCCGGGATAGTTGCCGGTCGCCGCGATGCCGCCGCCAAGCGCGACATCGGGTGACTCGAAGCCAGCCACGTCGTCGCCCTGCCAGCAGTGCAGGCTGAGCGCGATACGCCCGAGCGCCGCCAGAGCCTGATCGGTGTCAACGCCCAGGCCGGCGTAGCACTCTTTGGCGAGCGCGTAGGCGTCGTGCAGCTGTTTGGTCGTCGGAGACGTGCCGGTCATCGCTAGTTCCTCTTCATCACCAAACTATCTTTGTAGCATCCGCAGATTGTTTACTTCTCGTATGTCGGTTTTCGCCCCGCAGGGCGAAAACCGACATACAAAAACGTAACGTACCATGCTGCCGTAGGCGAAAGCTGCCTTGTATGTACATCCTATTGATTTATTCCAAATGAAAAATCTCACTCAGTTCGACAAACATCTCGTCTGGCCGCGCGTTATTCGGCGACTCGAAGTAGGGTGCCATGAATGTCTGCCAGCGCGTGTTCACATCGCGCTCGGCCATACGCGCCTGGGCCGCTTGTAGGCTCTCCGGCGTCTCAAAGTAGCCAAACAGCAGGCCATCGTCGCGCAGAAACAAGCTGTAGTTGTGCCAGCCGGCGTCGCGCAGGGCGTCGAGCATCTCGGGCCAGACCTGCTCGTGCTGCCGTTTGTACTCCGCGAGCTTATCTTGTTTGACCTTGAGCACAAAGCCGATACGTTTCATTATCCTTCTTTCGATCCGCGAAGCCACGCGAAGGGATGCTAAGGGGTGTTTCCGCTTCGCGTGTCTTCGCGTATCAGCGATTGACCTTCCGGGAAGCTTGATCTGGCGCTTTGTCAGCCATTGGCCAGCTTCCCGGAAGGTTGGCGAATCCTAGAAGTGGAACTTGTCGATGTTATCCTTGTCGAAGACCGTCGGCTTGCCGAGCAGAACGGTGCCGTCTTTATCGATCGTGTAGGAGCCGAGCCGACCGGCGGTGAAGGTATCGCCGGGCTGACCCTTGATCTTGCCAGTCGCGATAGCGTTCAGCGTCTGGATCGCGAGGTAGCCCAGGTCGCCGGGATTCCAGAGCGCAAACTGCGGGGACGCGCCGCCCTTGACGTAGTCGCGCATCTGGTCGGGCGTGCCGAGGCCCGTGACGAACACCTTACCGACCAGCTTGCCATCCTGCACCGCGCGCGCGGAGGCCGCAATGCCAACGGTCGTCGGCGCGATGATGACCTTCAGGTCGGGGTATTTCTTCAGCAGACTCTGCGCTTCGGTGTAGCTCTTCTCGTCCTGATCGTCGCCGTAGACCGTCTCCACGAGCTGAAGCTTGGCATATTCGGGCTTCTTCAGCTCTTCCTTCATCAGGCCGATCCACTCATTCTGATTCGGGGCCGTGGAGGTCGCGCTCAAGATCGCGATCTGCCCCTCACCCTTCGCGAGATCCGACGCCATCTTGATCTGAATGGCGGCAATATCGGCAGAGACGGCCTGATTGATGTGTACGGTGCGTCCGCCTGGCGCGATCGCCGAGTCCCATGTCACGACAGGGATGTTCGCCGCGATCGCGGCCTTGCCGACCGGCACGAGCGCATCGGAGTCGTCCGCCGAGATCGCCAGGCCGCTGACGTTCTGCGCGATCAGCGAATTGAGCAGCTGAATCTGTTGCGTGGCATCCGCCGTGGCCGGTCCCTGATAGGTCACAGTCACGCCCAGTTCGGTCGCGGCCTCTTGCGCGCCTTTGTTGGCCGTGTCAAAGTAGGGGTTGCCAAGATTCTTAGGAACCAGGATATAGGTCTTGCTGCCGCCGGTTGCGGGCGCGGACCCAGCGGTGGCACCAGCGGGCACGCCGGTCGGGGTCGTTGCCGTCTGCGGGGTACCACAGGCGGCCAGCACGACGATCATGAGGCTCATGAGCACGAGTGTGATCGGTTTAGTACGCACGGGATGTCTCCTCTTGTGATAAGGACATACGGCTTGTGATCTGCTAGGCAATCGGTTCGGGTAGTGGTCAGCGTGATCCTATTGATCTATGATGCACGGTTTTGCGGGGCGCTCCGCCCCCGCCCTCGATACTCAGGGGTGTGGGCACGATTGTACGGGGCGCTTCGCCCCCGCTCCCCCGATTAGGGGAACCCACGCCGGTTCCCCTAAGACCCCTCCGGCATGTAATGCCAGGCCAGCTCCTGTATCTGTGGCCTATGCCTCGCTGGCCTCAGCAGGTGCTATCGACATTGCAGTGCAGCTGCCGTATGCATCTACTCAACCAATGCATGGCGCTAACAACGGAGGCATGACCACCCAGCGCACCGACACATGCAACATTCTTTTGGGGTCCAGGGGCAACGCCCCGGCCGGGGGTGTCGGGGGCGGCGGTCCGCCCCTGACCGCAGGGCGCGCAGCCCTCACACCCACTTAACAGCCCGTTGCCAAGATGCACAGAGGCATACGCCGGGCAACATCGTGTATCACACCCCTAATTGATACTATAATTTTCAGCAATAGGCGTTCTCCTTCGCGGGAATGCCGCGTTGACGCAGCGCGACATTGGTGCGCTATTGGGTCAGGATCAGCGCGCGCGACCAAAAGAAGAAGAGTCCAAACAGCAGCGCCACGGTCACTGCCAGCGCCGTCTTGAGAATGGTCTGCTTGCGCCACGACACCCCGGCGGACAGTCGACCGGCGATGCGCGGCAGCAGGATCGAGAGGATCAGCAGCAAGCCAATCACAATGTCCTGGACCTGACCTTGCAAGTTGACCAGCCCCATGCCAAAGCGCAGAATGCCGACCAGCAGCAGCGCTAGAATAGCGCCGACGAGCGTGCCACTGCCACCGAAGATACTAACGCCGCCAAGCACCGTCACCGTAATCACGGTCAGCTCCAGCCCGGTGCCAATATCCGGGCGCGTGCTGCCAAAGCGCGCCGCCAGAATGAACCCTGCGAGCGCCGCCATCATACTGGACAACACGAAGATGCTGATTTTGATGCGCTCGACCGGCACGCCCGAGTAGTGACAGGCCGGCTCGTTGTTGCCAATCGCATAGAGATAGCGCCCAAAGGTTGTTTTGTGCAGCACCAAGCCAAAGATCAGCGCCAACACGGCAAAGAGCAGCAGCGCGAAAGGAATGCGCGTCGTGCCGAGCGTCCCTTGGCCCAGAAAGGTAAATGAATCTGGGTAGCCACGCGCGGCCTGATCGCCGAGCAGCGCGTAGGCCAGGCCACGATAGAACGAGAGCGTGCCGAGCGTCACAACCAGCGCGGGCAGCTTCAGCCGCGCGATCAGGACGCCGTTTAGCAAGCCGGCCAGCACGCTCACGAGCAGCGCTATACCCGCCGCAAGCCAAATATCCCAGCCGCCCATGAACAGCCAGCCCATCAGCGATGCCGACAAGCCCAGTGTGGAGGCGATCGAGAGATCGATGTTGCCCGTGACGATGATGAACACCATTGGCAACATCATGATCCCCAGCTCCATGAAGTCGGAGGTCGTTCGCAGCAGGTTGTTGCTATTTAAGAAGAAGGGCGATAGCCGCGTATTGATCAGCGCGACCGCGACAATCAGCACGACCAGGAGCCATTCCCAGCGCAGAAACATGGCGCGGCGCGAGCGGATTATTTGGATCATCTTTCACCTGTTGCGTTATGTACGGCTTTTGCGCGACGTGATGCGTTGCAAGCGGCGTAAGATCGTCGAATCAACGATCACCGCCAGCAGAATGAGTAGACCTTGCGCGGCCAGCTGCCAAAACGGCGAGATCTGCACCAGAGTGAGCGCATTATTAATGATGCCGAGCAGGAACGCGCCTAAGATCACGCCGAGGACGCTGCCGCTGCCGCCGAAAATATTGACGCCGCCAACCACCGATGCGGCGACGGTCTGAAGTTCAAAGCCAAGCGCGGTGTTCGTCTGGGCAGCTTCAAAGCGCGATGCCCACAGCACGCCGGCCAGCCCGCACAAGATGCCCGAAATCAGGTACACGCGGAAGATCATTCGCTGCATGGGAATGCCGGCGAAGCGCGCCGCGTCGGGGTTGCTGCCCACGGCATAGATGTCGCGGCCAGTGCGCGAATAGCGCAGGAAATAGTAGACGCCGAGCGCCACGATGATCGCAAAGAGGATCAGATTTGGCACGCCCAATGGCGCGCCTTTGGCGAGCTGTCGAAAGCTCGGCGGCATTTCGAATGCATTGATCCATTTGCCCTGGCTATAGAAAAAGATCAGCCCGCGATAAATGCTGAGCATGCCCAGCGTGGCGATGATCGGCGGAACACCACCGCCCGCGATGATCAGGCCGTTCAGACTGCCCAGCGCCGCGCCCAGCAGCATTCCGAGCGGGATCGCCAGGATCGGCGGCATGCCGGGGAACGCAACGACCAGATAGGCGACCATCATGGCGGTCAGGCCGATCA
>Ga0075423_10006235_pt1 | contig 11185 bp, 11 predicted proteins | sample SoiMethybrSBSTD2_FD_80114 | JGI IMG/M metagenome (GOLD analysis project Ga0075423, IMG submission 80114) | Bulk soil microbial communities from a Populus tree surrounding site in Tennessee, USA - Soil MetaG P. TD hybrid SBSTD2 | ecosystem: Environmental > Terrestrial > Soil > Tree plantation...
CCGGCGCCGCGGCGGGCGGGCTCCTGGCGCTGCTGTTCGAGCGGGCGATCCTCCGCCGCGCGGTCGCGGCCACCCACTGGGACGTGCTGATCATCACCCTCGGCCTCTCGCTCGTGCTGCGGGCGGCGGCGGGGCTCGTGTGGACCAACGAGGAGCTGCCGTTCCCGGCGCTCTTCTCCAACCGGCCGATCGCGGTCGGCCCGGTGCGGCTGGCCCCGGTGTCGCTCGGGGTCATCGCGGCCTCGCTGATCCTCATGGCCGCCCTCGTGGCCCTCTTCCGCGCCACCCGGTTCGGCCGCGCGATGCGCGCGGTGGCCCAGAACCAGACCGCGGCGCGGCTCATGGGCATCGGGGTGGAGCGCGTGTACTCGGCCGCCTGGGTGCTGGCCGCGCTGGTGGGCGGGATCGCGGGGGTGCTGATCGCGCCGCTCACGTTCCTCTCCACCAAGATGGGGCTGGTCGCGATCAACGGCTTCACCGCCGCGGTCCTGGGCGGCTTCGGCTCGCTGCCGGGGGCGGTGGTGGGCGGCATGCTGCTCGGGGTGATCGAGAACCTGGCGCCGCTCTACCTGCCGACCGGTATCCGCTACTCGGTGCCGTTCCTGGTGATGATCGCGATCCTGGTCGCGCGTCCGCGTGGGCTCTTCGGCCGCGTGGAGCGGCGCAAGGTCTAGTGCGCGCGGCGGCGTGGGCGGTGGGCGTCCTGGCCGCGCTCGGCTGGCCGCTGGTCGCGCCGCGCTACTTCGTGTTCCTGGCCACCCTGGTGGCGGTGAACGCGGTGGTGGCGATTGGGCTCAACCTGCTCTCGGGCTACACCAACCAGCTCTCGTTCGGGCACGCCGGCTTCCTCGCCATCGGCGCCTACACCGCGGCGATCCTGACCCTGCACGCGCCCGCGCTGCCGGTGCCGCTCACCCTGCTGGCCGCGGGCCTCCTCACCGCGCTGGTCGGCCTGGCCCTCGGCATCCCGTGCCTGCGTCTCGACGGGCTCTACCTGGCCATGGCCACGCTCGCCTTCGGCTTCGTGGTGGTGGAGGCCATCACCAACCTCGACCCGCTCACCCACGGCAACGACGGCCTGCGGGTTCCCCTGGCGCGTCTCGGCCCCTGGCTCCTCGACACCGACCGCGCGCGCTACTACCTGGCCTTCGCGGTGGCGGCGGCGATGATCCTGGCCGCGCTCAACCTGGCCGCCACGCGCACCGGTCGCGCGTTCCTCGCCATTCGCGGGAGCGAGATCGCGGCGCAGGCCAGCGGGATCAACGCGGCGGCCTTCAAGACGGTGGCCTTCGTGCTCTCCGCGTTCTACACCGGGGTGGCGGGCGGCCTCTTCGCGTTCGTGGTGGGCTTCCTCTCCCCGGACGCCTTCGACGTGTTCCTCTCGGTGGACTTCCTGGTGATGATCATCCTGGGCGGGCTCGGCTCCGTCTGGGGCTCGGTGGCGGGGGCGGCCGTCGTCACCGTGCTCAACGACGCGCTGGCCGGCTTCCAGACCTACCGTCCGCTGATCTTCGGCGCCATCATGATCGCGTGCATGCTGTTCGCGCCCGGCGGACTGGCCGCGATGACAAGGAGGCAGTCATGAGCACCCGATCCATTCTCGTCGCGCTGCTGGTCTGGCTCGCCCCGCTCGGGAGCGGGCCGGCCCCGGCGGCGGCCGAGCAAGGCGTGACCGACACCGAGATCCTGCTCGGCGGCTCCAACTCGTTCTCCGGCCCGCTCGCCTTCACCGGCACCCAGCTGACCAAGATGGGGGTCGATCTCTACTTCCGCGTGCTGAACGATGCCGGCGGCGTGCACGGACGCAAGATCCGCACGATCTACTACGACGACGGCTATCGGCCCCAGGACGCGGTGGCCAACACGAAGAAGCTCGTGGAGCAGGACGGGATCTTCGCGGTGATCGCCCCCCAGGGCTCGCCGCCGGTGGTGGCCACCCTCGACTACCTGGAGCAGGCGAAGGTCCCGATGCTGTTCCCGTTCCAGTCCTCCACCGCGACCCGCAGCAAGAAGTACGTCTTCAGCGGGCTGGTCCTGAGCGACCGGCAGTCGCACATGATGATCGCCTACCTGGCCGGCCCGCGGAAGTTCAAGCGCTTCGCCGCGCTCTACCAGGACGACGAGTACGGCAAGTCGTTCCTCACCGCCTTCGAGGCCGACCTGGGGCGCCACGGTCTCAAGCTCACCGCCACCGAGCCGGTCAAGCGCGGGGTCACCGACGTGAGCGCCCAGATCGCGAAGCTGCAGGCGGCCAAGCCGGAGGTCACCTTCCTGGTGCTGACGCCCGGTCCCGCCGCGCAGGCGCTCAAGGAGCGGCAGAAGATCGGCTGGACCGACACCCTGATGGTGTCGACCGGCCCCCTCACCGACGAGACCTACCTCGGGCTGGCCGCGGACGCCTCCGAGGGCGTCGAGGGCCTCGCCACGCTGCCGGACCCGCTGCGGTCGGACGCGCCCGGGGTGAAGCTCTACCGCGAGCACCTGCAGAAGTACGCGGGCAAGAACGAGCCGAACCGCTACTCGCTCTCCGGTTATCTGGCCGGCATGCTCTTCGCGGAGGCGGCCAAGCGCGCCGGCCGCAATCTCACGCGCGACGGGCTGGTCGCCGCGCTCGAGACCTTCAAGGGCTACGACACCGGCATCGTGCCTCCGATCACCATCGGGCCCGACCACGACACCCAGAAGCAGGGCTTCTGGGTGAAGGTGGACAACGGCCGGTTCAAGCCGCTCTCGGACTGGCTCCGGTCGGAGTGACGCGGCCGTCCGCGCCGCCGCCATGCCGCTGCTCAAGATCGCCGGGCTCTCGATCCGGTTCGGCGGCCTCGCCGCGCTGACCGACGTCGACCTGGCGGTCCGGGCCGGGGAGATCCTCGCCCTGATCGGGCCCAACGGGGCGGGGAAGACCACCGTGTTCAACGTGGTCACCGGCCTCTACCGGGCGACGGCGGGGCGGGTGCGCTTCGACGGCCACGACCTGCTGGCCGTGGCCCCGCACCGGGTCGCGCGGCTCGGCGTGGCGCGCACCTTCCAGAACACGGAGGTCTTCCGCGGCCTCAGCGCGCTCGACAACGTGCTGATCGGCGCGCACGCGCGACTGGGGGGCGGAGTGGTGGCGGCCGCGATCGGGTGGCCCACGGTGCGCCGCGAGGAGGCCCGCGCGCGCGAGCGGGCGCGGGCGCTGCTGGCCCGCGTGGGGCTGGGCGACGCGGCCCACCGCGACGCGGCCGGCCTGCCCCTGGGTCTCCAGAAGCGCGTGGAGCTGGCCCGGGCGCTCGCGCTCGAGCCGCGCCTGCTGCTGCTGGACGAGCCGGCGGGCGGGCTGAACCCCACCGAGACCCAGGCGCTGATGCGCCTGATCCGGAGCCTCCGCGACGACGATCGCCTGACGATCCTGCTCGTCGAGCACAACATGGAGCTGGTGATGGGCGTGTCGGACCGGGTGGCGGTGCTCCAGCAGGGCCGCCTGCTCGCCGAGGGCACGCCGGGCGAGGTGGGCCGCAACCCCGCGGTGGTGGCCGCCTACCTCGGCGTCGACGACTGACCGTGACCGACATGCTGGTGCTCGACGCGGTCTCGGTGGCCTACGGCAAGCGCCGCGCCCTCGACGGCGTGTCGCTCGTGGTCCGCACGGGCGAGATCGTGTCGCTGCTGGGGGCCAACGGCAGCGGCAAGTCCAGCACGCTGCGCGCGATCTCGGGCCTGGTGCGGGCGGGCGCCGGTCGCATCGTGCTCGACGGGCGCGACATCACCCGCGCGGCGCCGGAGGCCATCGTCGCCGCCGGCATCGGGCACGTGCCGGAGGGGCGCGAGGTCTTTCCCGAGTTCACGGTGCGCGAGAACCTGCTGGTGGGCGGCCACACCGTCTCGCGCGCCGCGGTGGCGGACGGCATCGAGCGGGCGCTCGGCCTGTTCCCGGTGCTGGGCCAGAGGGCCGGACAGCTCGCCGGGACGCTCTCGGGGGGCGAGCAGCAGATGCTGGCCATCGCGCGCGCCCTCATGGTGCGCCCGCGCCTGCTCCTGCTGGACGAGCCGTCGCTCGGCCTCTCGCCGCGGCTGGCGCGGGAGATCTTCGGGGTGATCGCGCGCCTGAATGCGGAGGGCACCACGATCCTGCTGGTGGAGCAGAATGCGCGGCGCGCCCTCGCGCTGGCGTCGCGCGCGTACGTGCTGGAGACTGGACGCATGGTCGTCGACGGGCCGGCGGCCGCGCTGGCCGCGGATCCTCGCATCCGGGCCGCGTACCTGGGGCTGGGCGAGGCCGCCGCGCCCTGAGCGGCCGGGAGGAGAGCAATGCCGTTCATCGCGTCGAGTGGGCTCACCGAGGAGGGCACCAGCCGCACCGTGGAGGCCGGCGGCACGCGCATCCACTACCACGAGCTGGGGGCGGGGGAGCCGGTGCTGTTCCTGCACGCCTACGGCCCGGGCACCACCGCGTGGATCGTCTTCCACCGGGCGATCGGCGCGCTGGCGCCGCACTTCCGCTGCATCCTCATGGATCTGCCAAACTTCAGCAAGACCGGCCCCGTCGTCTACCGCGAGGGCGTGCACGCGGTGCAGGCGCGCACCGCGGTGGCGCTGCTCGACGCGCTCGGCATCGAGCGGGCGCACTGGGTCGGCTGCTCGCAGGGCGGGCAGTCGTCCATGGTGGCCGCGATCTCGTACCCCGATCGGGTGCGCCGGTTCGTGATGGGTGGCTCGCACATCGGCACCGGCGGGGACCGTTACCTCATGGCCAATCGCCCCTCCGAGGGCGCCCGCGCCACCCGGCAGGCCCTGGACGACCCGAGTCGCGCGAACATCCACCGCTACCTGCGAGTGCACATCGACGACGAGGCCCTCGTGACCGACGATCTGGTGGACTACATCCACCGCGCCCACACCTGGTCGCCCGAGTTCATGGAGGCGAGGCGGCAGTCGGTGAGCGTGCCGCACGACTACACGCCCGAGCTGGCGTCCATCCGGGCCCCGGTGCTGCTGGTCCACGGCCGCTACGACCGCATGGTGGCCTTCGAGGTGAGCATCGCGATCCTGAACCACGTGGCCGACTCGCGGCTGGTGCTGCTGAACGACTGCGGACACTGGCCGCCGTTCGAGAAGCCGGCGGAGTGGGCCGCGCACGTGCTCGCGTTCCTGCGCGGCTACTAGAGCCCCGCCCGGCGATGTCCCCGCGGCGGTGGCTCTTCACCGTCTTCTACCTGTCTTGCTGGCCCGTCCTGATCATGGCGCTGGCCGGCGACCGGCGCTGGATCCCGGGCTGGATCCTGAGCGGCTGGATCGTGGGGGTGGGGCCAGCACCGGCGGGTGGCTCGCGTGGCGCGACCCGGCGCTCCTCGCCGAGCGCTACCGCATGCCCGGCACCGGCGGCCAGAGCCGGCGCGATCGACGGCTCGTGTACGCGATGGCGGTCGGCTTCCTGCTGTGGGTCGCCCTGATGCCGCTCGACGGCGGCCGCTTCCACTGGACCCCGCCGCTGCCCCGCGCCGTCGCGGTGGTCGGCGGCGTGTGCCTGATGCTCGGCTGGGTGTTCGTGTTCCGCGCCATGGCCGACAACACCTTCGGCTCCGCGCTGGTGCGGGTGCAAAGAGAGCGCGGCCACCGCGTGATCACCACGGGGGTGGGCCGGAGCCGCCTCCGCGCTGGTGGTGGGCCTGGCCCTCACCGCGGCCCTCGCGGTGCGGAGCCTGGACGAGGAGGCGCTGCTGACGGAGGAGCTGACCGGCTACGAAAAATACCGACGGCGCGTGCGCTACCGGCTGATTCCGTACGTGTGGTGAGGCGCCCTTCGCCTACAGGAACACGCTCAGGTTCTTGTCCAGCAGCACGTTGGCGTCGAGCACGATCGTGCGCCGGGCGATCTTCCAGCCGCCCTCGGCCCGGCGCAGCACGTCCTCGCGATAGCCGGAGAGGATCTGGTGATCGGTCTCGAGGTGCGAGCGGTAGACCAGGAACGCGGTCCTGGCCTGGACCTCGCCGCCCTCGAGCGGGGTGACCTCGAGGTTGCCCACCAGGTGCCGGGTGCGCGACGGCGGGTCCTCGGCCCACGCCATGCCGGTGTCGAGGCGCGCCACCCGCATCGCGAGGTAGCGCTTGTCCTCCTCGAGGATCGCCAGGTCGCCCAGCGGGGTCAGCTCGCGGTGCAGCTCGCGGCGCGGCACGTTCTTGCGCCGGGGCATGAAGTAGAGCACGTCGTCGGTGAAGAGCTCGAGCCACTCGGTGAGCCGCCGCTCGTCGAGCAGCCACGCCTCGCGGATGTAGAACGGCATCAGCTCGAGCCAGAGGGCCTGGGCCGGCGTGACGCCCAGGGGCGCCTCCGCCTTCCGGGAAGCCGGCCGCGCGCGCTTCTTCTTCACGCGAGCACCGGGGTCCGCCTAGCCTTGCATGGTCGCGGTGCCCTCGAAGCGCGCCTTGATCGGCTCGATCGTGACGTCGGCCCACGACTCCGCGTTCATGAACTCCTCCCAGCGCTGGTAGAACAGGCGCTGGTTGTTCTCCGAGATGTAGCGCTCGGAGACCAGCCCCGGGTAGTCGGGGTGGGGGCCCGCGTGCCCGAGGCCCATCGACAGGTCTTGCGGGTAGCGCCGGCCGAGCCGGCTCGCGCTGGCGCTCGTCACCTGGCGCCAGTTGTCGACGTCGTCCTGCTCGAACATGCCGGCCGCCCCGTTGTTGGCCTGGCTGCCGATGCGGATCACGCGCTTGAGCGCCTCCGGCGCCTCGCGGTCCACCAGCACGAAGTGCCAGAACTCGGTCTGGAGCGGTCCCCGGGGCAGGGCCAGGCGGAAGCCCAGGATGCCGTTGGGGAAGATGGAGTGGTTGCCGAGCTGCACGCGGTGCGCCCGGAGGGCGCCGAGCCGCCGCTCCACCTCCGGCATGGTGGCGTCGTGGTAGTCCTGGAACATCTGGAAGGTCTCGCTCGACACCCCGTGCACGTAGCGGGGCACGTTGTCGTCCGCGTCGCGGAACGTGATCGAGTGCCCGTTGACGAAGGCGTGCTTGTTGGGGCTCTCGAACTGGTCCTTGTGCGACAGGCGCGGGCGGCCGAGGAAGGTCGACTGCACGCGGGCGCTCGAGAGATGGCTGGTCGGCACGTGGTAGTTGTCCGAGCAGTTGTCGGCCATCGTCTTCCAGTTGACCGGCTCGAGCCACTTCATGGGCCCCAGCGCCTGCATGCCGCCGTCGCGCCGGTTGAACACGGTGTCGAGGTACCACCGCGCGTCGCCGAGGTACGCCTCGAGACTCGGCGCGTCCTCGGCCCAGGTGGCGAAGACGATGCCGGCGTAGGTCTCCACCCGCGCCTTCACGAGGCCCAGCGCGTCGCGGTCGAGCGCGTCGTAGTACGCCTCCGCCTTGCCCGGCACGTGGTCGAGCGCGCCGTCGTTCCGGTACGTCCAGCCGTGGTAGGTGCAGAGGAAGCGGTTGGCGTTGCCGTCGTCGCAGCGCACCACCCGGTTGCCCCGGTGCCGGCACATGTTGAGGAGCGCGTGGAGGTCCCCCCCGCCGTCGCGAGTCAAGATGACCGGGTCCTCGCCCATGTAGGTGTGGAAGAAGTCGTCGGGGCGGGGCACCAGGCTCTCGTGGCCGATCATCAGCCACGCGCGCCCGAAGATCTTCTCCATCTCGTCGTCGTAGACCGCCCGGTCGCTGAAGATGCGGCGGTCGATCTTACCGGTGGCGGGGTCGAGGACGGCGTATTTCCGGCGGTTGTCCATCCGCTCCTCCTGTCGCGGTCATTATATAATCCGGGGGAGCGACGCGCGCGGAGGCTCGCATGGATCGATCGTCACCCGTCTCGTTCAGCCACTTCGGCATCTACGTCACCGACCTTGCGCGGATGACCGATTTCTACACCCGCGTGCTCGGCATGCTGGTGAGCGACCGCGGTCAGGTGCCGGGGGGCTCGGATCTGGTCTTCCTCTCCCGCGACCCGGACGAGCACCACCAGATCGTGCTGGCCACCGGCCGGCCGTCGGGGGTGCCCTTCAACGTGGTGAACCAGATCTCGTTCAAGCTACCGGCGCTGGCCGATCTCAAGGCCATGCACGCGCGGGCCCGGCGCGAGGGCATCGAGCAGTTCCGGGTGGTCACCCACGGCAACGCGTGGTCGGTCTACTTCGCGGATCCCGAGGGCAACCGCGTCGAGGTGTTCGTGGACACCCCCTGGCACACCCCGCAGCCGGTGGTGGAGCCGTTCGACATCGAGGCCCCCATCGCGGCGATCGAGCGCGAGACGGAGGCGCTCTGCCGCAACCGTCCCGGGTTCATGTCGCGCTCCGAGTGGCGCGCGGCGCAGGTGACGCGGTTCGCCGCGGCGCGCTAGGCCGCCGCGACCGTCTCGGAGCGCGCCGGCGGTGAGCCTTCACGTCATCGGCACCGGCATCCCGGAGCGCGTGTTCCGCGCCCTGGCCGCGGGGCCTCGCCCGCCGAGGGGTGCCCCGTGAACCGCGTGACCGCGCCCATGTGGGAGCCGCAGGCGGAGACGCTCCCGCGGGAGCAGCTGGCGCAGCGCTCGATCGAGGGGATGCGGCGCACCCTGGGCCGCGCGCTCACCAAGGCCGCGTGGCGCCGTCGCCTCGGCGCGGTCACCCCCGACGACATCCGCGGTCATGACGACTGGGCCCGGCTGCCCTTCCTCACCAAGGACGAGCTCCGCGACGCCTATCCCTTCGGCCTCGCCTGCGTTCAGCCGCGTCGGATCGTCCGCGTGCAGATGTCCTCCGGCACCACCGGCAATCCGATCATCAACCCGTACTCGCGCGGCGACGTGGAGCAGTGGGCCGCGGTGATGGCCCGCTGCTACCTGGCCGCGGGGGTGGGCCGGCGCGACGTGGTGCAGATCACCCCGTCGTTCGGGCTCTTCACCGGCGGCTTCGGCTTCCACTACGGCGCGGAGCGCATCGGGGCCATGGTGGTGCCGAGCGGGGCCGGACGCACGTCGCTCCAGCTCGCGCTCATGCGCGACCTGGGCGCCACCGCGCTGGCCGCGATCTCGACCTACCCCCTGCGGCTCATCGAGGTGGCGCGCGCGGAAGGCTTCGATCTCCGATCGTTGAAGCTGCGGGTCGCCATCCTGGGCTCCGAGATGTGGTCCGACGACCTGCGAAGCTACATCGAGCGAGAGCTCGCGCTGACCGCCTTCGACATCATCGGCATGACCGAGACCGGCGGGCCCGGGCTCGGCATCGATTGCCCGGCCCGCGAGGGCATCCACGTGTGGGAGGACCACTACTTCTGCGAGATCGTGGACCCCGCCACCGGGGAGCCGCGGGCCGACGGCAACGACGGCGAGCTGGTGGTGAGCACGCTCACCCGGGAGGGGCTGCCCCTGATCCGCTACCGCACCCACGACGTCACGCGGGTGGTGAGCCGCGAGCCGTGCGCGTGCGGGCGCACCCACCTGCGGCTGGACCGCCTGCACGGGCGGACCGACGACATGCTCATCTTCCGCGGGGTGAACTTCTACCCGCGCCAGGTCGAGTCGCTGCTGCTCAAGCAGCCCGGCGCCGGTCCCGAGTACCAGCTGGTGCTCGACCGCGCGCCCGGCGGCAGCGATCGGCTGAGCCTGCTCCTGGAGGTCGCGGAGGGCTTCGATCCGAGCGGCCTCGGGCGGCTCCGGAGCGACCTCCGCCAGCAGCTCCACCTGAGCCCGGAGATCACCCTGCTGAAGGCGGGCGAGCTGCCCCGCGCCCCCGGGAAGGCGGTGCGGGTGGTGGACCGGCGTCAGGCCGGGGAGTAGGTGGCGGCGCGCCGGGCCGGCGCGGGCAGGAGCCGCCCGAGCCCACGCCCGAGATCACGATAATTGATGAGCCGCACGGACCGCCGCGCCACGGTGGTCACGCGCGGATCCGTGAGCGCGTCCAGCTCGAACCGCCGCTGCCAGTCGTACATCGGATCGAACCGCGCGTCGCGATCGCCCGGATGGCAGGCCAGCTCCGACACGCCGGGGCAGATGCCGACCAGCAGCGACATCAAGTATTCGGGGCTGATGTGCTGCAGGTCCGTCTTGCCGTGCTCCCATTGCCCGTAGAAGTGGCCCAGGTACGTCACGCCCGAGAAGCCGCGCAGGGGGATGCGGCGGGCCCGGCAGAGCGCGACGAACAGCGGGGCCAGCTCGGGGCGGCAGTGGACGTGGTGGTGCGAGTCGACGTGGGTCGGCTCCTGGCCGCTCAGCTCGACGAAGCGCTCGAGCTGGCGCTCGAGCTCCTGCCGCACCGCGCGCGCATCGGAGAGGTCGACGGTGCGCGGGCCCGCGGTGAAGCTCACGTGCAGGCCGACCCCGAGCCGCGGATGCTCGCGGGCGGCGCGCACCGCGGCGCGGGCGTCCGGCATGTCCACCATCAGGCTCGCGCTGGTGACGATTCCCCGGGCGTGGGCCTCGATGATGCCGCGGCTGGTGCCGCGATCGGCGCCGAGGTCGTCGGCGTTGACGATCAGGTAGCGGTCGTCGGAGCGGCGGGGAGCGCAGATCGGCCGGCGCGTACCGGTGTGGCTCCTGCGGCGGGCGGGCGCGGTATGCATCGCGATTCGGGGAGGGTACAGGCAAGGCCGATGCCATCTCGCGAGGCGGGCGAAAGGCTCGACGTGACGCCGATTCACGACGCGCGGCGAGCGGTCCAGCGTCGACGGCGTGGAGACAGTGTGCGCGGGGAGTGTCCAGACGCGCGACAGGGCGCGTCACCGCGCCGCGCAGGCTCTGCGTGGCCGCGGCGCGATCGGGAGGGGCCTAGGGAAGGCCCGGCGCGCCCTCGGCCGACGGGGGCAGCAGCTCCATCAAGCGCGCCGGGCCGAGCGGCATGCGGATCACGCGTCCGCCGTCGGGGCCGAGCGCGTCCTCGATCGCGGAGGCGAGCACCGCCGGCACCGGCAGCGCCCCCGACTCGCCCACGCCCTTGAGCCCGAGGGGGTTGAGCGGGGAGAGCGTCTCCAGGTGGTCGATGGCCATCGTCGGCACGTCGGTGGCGGTGGGCAGCAGGTAGTCCATGTAGCTGCCGGCCAGGAGCTGGCCCGCCTCGTCGTAGGCCACCTCCTCGAGCAGGGCGCTGCCGATGCCGAGCGCCACCGCGCCGTGCAGCTGGCCCTCGACGATCAGCGGGTTGATCAGCCGGCCGGAGTCGTGGCTGATCCAGTAGCCGAGGATGCGGACGCCCGCGGAGAGGGGATCGATCTCGACCACCGCCACGTGCGCGCCCGA
>Ga0075423_10006236_pt1 | contig 11185 bp, 9 predicted proteins | sample SoiMethybrSBSTD2_FD_80114 | JGI IMG/M metagenome (GOLD analysis project Ga0075423, IMG submission 80114) | Bulk soil microbial communities from a Populus tree surrounding site in Tennessee, USA - Soil MetaG P. TD hybrid SBSTD2 | ecosystem: Environmental > Terrestrial > Soil > Tree plantation...
CGCCGCTGCTACTGCCTCCCGACCAGCAACAGACCGAGCGCCGGAGGTTGGATCTCGGCGGCGCCTTGACCGCGGTGGCTGGCCTGGCCCTACTGGTCTACGGCCTCACCAATGCAGGGCATCGAGGGCTGGATCGGCCGTCGAGCTGGCTGCCGCTGTTGTTGGCGGCGCTGGCCTTCACGATCTTCGTCCGCCATGAAAGCCAGGCGCCAGACCCTCTGGTGCCACCAAGGCTGTTACGTTCTCGCCCGGTGGCGGGTGCGAATCTGACCGCGCTGGCGATCACCGCTTCAACCTCGCCCGCGATGTACCTGGCTGTGCTCTACGTCCAACAGACGCTCGGCCTCCCCGCGGGCCGGGCGTCGCTGCTCTTTCCCTCCGTCAACCTTGGGGTCATCGCCGGATCCTTGTACGGACCTCGATTTCTCGGGCGGCTCGGCGCGCGGCGTACGCTGCTTGCCGGCTTCGCCGGAATCACTGCTGGAAGCACAATGCTGGTGGCCTTGCCTCCTGAAGGCCTGCCGGTGGTCCAACTGCTTGGCGCCTTTGCGGTCATGGGCATCGGGCTGGGAATCGCGTCAGTGGCGTCAACCCAGACCGGGACCGATGCCGCAGATCCGGCGTACCGCGGAGTCGCGTCCGGCGTACTCAACTCGGCCGCTCAGGTCGGCACGGCAGTCGGCGTCGCACTACTGCTACCACTCGCAACCGCCGTGGGCTTGGACACCATGGGGGCTACCGCACCGGGTTCGTGGGCGCTGGCGCGATTGCGGTGGCAGGTGCTATTGGGAGTTTGCTCGTGCCACCCGTACGCAGTCTGATTACCTGCTCGAGCTCGGGGGTAGTTACCGACGCAAGCAAACAGGATGGCTTGAAAGGGAACAACCATCACGACAACGCAAGATCAAGTCCAGGTGCCTGGGGGTAAGGCACAGCGACCCACCGAGATTCCGGCGCCCGGTTGGAAGCAGGTAGCCAAACGCGGCTGGAAGGAAGCCAAGGCCGATCAGGTTCCGCTCCTCGCAGCCGGCGTTGCCTACTACGCCTTTATGGCCATTTTTCCTGCGCTGATCGCTGTCGTGTCGATTTATGGGCTCTTTGCCGACCCGTCCACGATCGCAAATCAGCTGAACTCGCTGACCACGGCACTCCCCGAGCAAGCTAGCAAGGTCATCACCGATCAGATCACCGCGCTAACCGCGCGCCGCGCCACTCTCGGTCTTGGCTTCATCATCTCTCTCGTGATCGCGCTCTGGAGCGCTTCCGCGGGGATCAGCAATCTGATGAGCGCCATCAATGTGGCCTATGACGAAGAAGAGAAGCGCGGCTTCATCAAGAAGCGGCTGCTCTCCCTGGGACTGACCGTGGCCGCGATCATCTTCATGGTGATCGTGCTCGGGATCGTCGCGGTGTTGCCGCCGTTGCTGAAAGCGGTGTTCGGAACGGGAGCGCTGCGCTGGGTGCTTCAGATCCTCGGCTGGCTGGTGTTACTCGCGCTGGTCGTCGTCGCACTAGCGCTCATCTATCGCGTGGCGCCGGACCGGGACGCGCCAAAGATGCGATGGGTATCGGCCGGCGCAATCGTCGCCACCGTGATCTGGCTGGCGGCCTCCATCGGATTCTCGATTTACGCCTCGACCTTCGGTAACTACGCCAAGACATATGGGGTTTTCGCCGGGATTGTGGTGCTGCTGTTCTGGCTCTGGCTCACCATGTACGCGATCTTGCTCGGCGCAGAGATCAACGCCGAGGCTGAGGGCCAGACCATCGCCGACACCACAAAGGGGCCAGAGGAGCCGCTCGGCGAGCGCGGCGCAGTCAAGGCGGACTCGATTCCTCCAGGGAATCCCGAAGCGCCGCGACAGGAGGCCTGACATGGCTGTGCAGAGGCGATTCAGCTGCTCCGGCGAGCAAATCTTCGCCGTCCTCCGCGATGGCTGGATCTACCCCGTGTGGGTGGTTGGAGCGTCGCGGATGCGCGATGTTGACAACGGTTGGCCGGCCCCGGGCACCAAGCTGCATCACTCCTTTGGAATTTGGCCGCTGGTGATCGACGACACCACTGAGGTGCTAGAGATCGAGCCCGATCGACGACTGGTGCTGGAGGCGCGCGGATGGCCGGTCGGTAAGGCGCGCGTGGAGATCACCGTCCAGCCCGACGGCGACGACTCTCTGGTTTCCATAGCCGAGGACGTCACGGAAGGTCCCGCGCGATTGGTTCCGGAGCCAATCCGCCTGGCCGGCATGGACGTGCGTAACCGTGAGTCGCTCCGCCGCCTCGCCTACCTGGCCGAAAACCATCACTAAGCACCAGCTCCCCGGTCTCCTCTGCTGCTCGCTACCTAGACGTAGGTTTCGACACGGCGCGCCGGGGAGTGAGTCGCGCGTGCATCAGCGCGGCACGTGCGGCATTCATGCCGCAGGCGCCGTGCACACTGCCGCCCGGATGCGCAGATGCCGAAGCCAGATACAGTCCGCGAATCGGCGTACTCGCCCGGCCCATGCCAGGAATCGGTCTGAAGATCAACTGCTGATCGAGCGCCGCGGTCCCTCCGTTCAGAGAGCCGCCAACCAGACTCGCGTCCCGGCGCTCCAGGTCCAATGGAGTCAGAATGCGGCGCGCAATGATCCGTTCCGAGAAGCCCGGGGCACGCTGTTCGATCCGATCCTGCATCCGGTCGGCAAACCGCTCAGCCTCATCGGCGTCGTCCCACGACCCAGTAAGAGTTCCACCTGCATCGCTAAGCACTCGCTGTGGTACGTGGGTATAGGCCCACATGGACTCGGTGCCATCCGGGGAGCGTGTCGGATCAGCCGTGGTCATCTGACCCATCAAGAGGAACGGCCGGTCAGGAATGCTTCCGGCGCTGAGCTGGGCAAAGGCGATGACCAGCTCTCCATATGAGTCGCTGATGTGCACGGTCCCTGGCGCGTACGGCGGCTGCGTACGCCACGGCACCGGGCCGCTGAGTGCGTAATCGATCTTGAATGTGGCCGGATCGCGTCGAAAGCCGGCCATCATGACCCGCACCCTCGGTGGCAATTCGTCGAAGGTGACAAGCCGGCCGTAAAGGTGCTCGGCGGCCACATCCGCTAATACCGCACGACGGACTCGTACGAGTTGATCATGAACCGCTACCCCGGTCGCTACGCCGTACGAGATGTTGATCTTGGTTACCTCCGCGTCGCATACCACTGCGCCACCATGATTGACGAAGCGGTCGCGCATGGCCTCCGAGAGCTTGCCTGCACCGCCCTCTGGTACCGGGAACCCGACGTTTTGAGCAAGCATGATCAACAGCAGGCCTAAGAAGCCGGACCCTGCCGCATCCAACGGAATGTCTGCGTGCAAGGCGTTTCCGGCAAGCAGCAGTCGTACGGCCTCGCCTCCGAACTCCTGCTCAAGAATGTTGGCCGCCGGACTCAGCAGCTCGCGTAGGAAGGACAAGCCACCAACACGTGGGAGCTTGATCATGGCCCGAAGCCCAGGGCCAAGGGGCGGGAAAGGCGTAACCAGTGCGTCGATCAGGCTCGGACCAATCTTGTGCCATTGATCAACAAGGGCTCGCCAGGCTGCCCCGTCTCCCGGATGTTCCTCATCCAACAGCTTTGCGGTGATATCCAGGTCGCGATGCACGATCGCCCACGAGCCATCTCCCCGGGAATGCCCAACCACTGCCGGGGCATGCCGCCACACCAGCCCATGCTCCTCAAGCTGCAGCCCGTTGATCACTTGCGAAGCGACGGCCATGGGATAGAAAGCGCTGAAGGTGTCGGTGACGAAATCCGGATGAACTTCCCGGTCACTGCGTACCGCGCCCCCAACCTCTGGCTGCGCCTCGAGCAGCAGCGTGTCCCATCCTGCATCCGCTAGCCGATTGGCAGCTACGAGCCCATTGGGACCCGCACCGATGACTACCGCATCTACTTCACGCGGCAGCGTCATGCATTCACCTCATCCAAAAGCATCAGAGAATCGGTCGACCGCCGGTGACCGCCACCCGGGCGCCCGAGATGTAGCTGGCTTCGTCGGAGGCGAGCAATACGTAGACCGGAGCTAGCTCCTTGGGCTGGCCTGCCCGACCGAGGGGCGTGTTCTCGCCAAAGTGCTGCACCTTCTCATTTGGCATCGTCGCCGGGATCAGTGGCGTCCAGATCGGTCCCGGCGCGACGCTGTTGACTCGGATGCCTTTGTCACCCAGTAGCTGCGCCAAGCTGGCACAGAAGTTGGCGATCGCTGCCTTGGTGGCTGCGTATGGCGCGAGCTTGGGCGAGGGCATATCGGAGTTCACTGACGAACTGCCGATGATGGACGACCCCGACTTCATGTGCGGGATCGCGGCCTTACAGAGACGGAACATCGCGCCGATGTTGGTATCGAACGTGTAGTCCCATTCCTCGTCGGAGACCTCATCGATGGTGTCATGGCTCATCTGGAACGCTGCGTTGCTGACCAAGATGTCCACGCCGCCTAGCTCATCGATAGCTGTCTAGATGATGTCCTTGCAGTGCTGCGGATCAGAGACGTCGCCCTTCATCAGCACAACGCGACGACCGGCCTGCTCGACGTAGCTAGCGGTGTCCTTGGCGTCGGAGTCTTCGCTGAGATAGGAGATCAGCACGTCGGCACCCTCACGCGCGTACGCGATGGCGACGGCCCGTCCAATGCCAGAATCACCACCAGTGATCACCGCGATCTTGTCGGTCAGCTTTCCGCTGCCCTGATAGCTTTTCTCGCCACAGTCTGGTATAGGTGTCATCTTCGACTGAATGCCGGGCACGTCCTGCTGCTGTGCGGGCTGGCTCATAGTGCCTCCTTGCGAGATATCGACTGGTCAGCGCTCAAATACCCGCGAGGCTGGTACTGAACCTGGCGGCGAGTAGCGGATACTGCCGTGAGCACGCGGCATGATCCGCCCATTCGACAGATCTAGACAGGCTGCTCAGGCTCCGGTCTCGCGATGCGGTTCGGCGACCGGCTTTGACTCTGGAGATCCACGCTGCCGCAGGTACACCGAGGCCGCCACGATCACGGCCACCGCAAGAAACTCACTCTGCCAGTTCTGAAAAGACTCGAACCAGAACTGCGAGGTGCCAAGGTATTGCAACGCAGTCACCGCCTGACCGCCGTGCGCCAGCTCTTGATCGCTGTACGCCTTCGCGCCACCCATAGCGTGCCCAACGATCGACCCGATGAACAAGATCAAGAACAGTCCCGCCAGCGAATGTTCGTAGACCGCGAGCACCCAGCCGCCGTGGCGTACTGGCCAGGGCACGCCCGGGCGGTCGGCAACGTCACGGGGGTCCTCATCCTGAGGGGCTGGCTTGTCAATCGGCTTCGACTCCGAGGATCCACGCTGGAAGAGGTAGGCGGTAAGCACTACATACATGCCCATCTGAAGGAACTCGCTTTCCCAGTTCTCAAACGTCGCCTCGTAGAAGTCACCCGTCAGCAAGTAGCTGCCGAGCGAGACTGCTTGCCCGCCGTGCTCCATTTGGTCGGAGTTGTAGACCCGCACACCCGAGAGCACCATGGCGCCGAAGAAGATCAAAAAGAGGGCCAGATTGGCAACCAGCAGCCCATGATCATGCAGCCAGGTGCGCATCGAGCCTCCGACATGCTCTGACTCGCCAACTAGCCTTGATCGCTTCGAGACAGACGTATCCATCGGTATCCCCAACCGTTGAGTTTGAGGTCTGCGAACTTCTTGGTCGGCGCGTCGTACTGACCGTCGACGAACAAGTCGTACGGCTCGCCGTTCATGCCCTCCACCGGACCGAGGTCCACTGCGACTGGAGTGTCCGCCAAGTTGTGCAGGAGCAAGATCGACCCAGTGGCTGCATCGAATCGATGCGCCAGTACCGAGCGCGGCAAGGGAGCGTCGACGACCGAGCACGTACCGGTTCCGATCTCTGGCGCCGTTCGCACCGTATGTATCAGGTTCTCGAACCAGCGCAGCAGGGAATCAGGGTCCTGCTGCTGCCGGCGTACGTTGAGCTTCTTGGCGCCGAACCGGCCTCTCATCGGAACGGGCCGGAACAACGCATCGGGTGCCGCTGGGCTGAAGCCCGCATTCGTCGTGTCATCCCACTGCATCGGTGTTCGGATCGCCTCACGACCATCCAGGCTGAGGTCCTCGCCCATCCCGATCTCCGCGCCGTATCGCAGCAATGGCGTGCCAGGCAGCGAGAACTGTAGTGCGTACGCGAGCTCGATCCGGCGGCGATCACCCTGCAGCATGGATGCCAGCCGGCGACGTATGCCGCGCCCGTACAGCCGCATCTCGGCGCGTGGCGCGAACGCATGGAAGACGTCACCGCGTTGCTCATCGGTCAGTCGGCTGAGATCGAGCTCATCGTGATTGCGCAGGAAGGTCACCCACTGCCCACCCTGGGGCAACCGCACAGCCGTCGTCAGGGCCTCGATGAGCGGCTCTGCATCGCAGCGAGCCAGCGCAAGCCACATCCGCGGATTGAGCAGGAAGTCGAACATCATCTGCGCCCGATCACTTGGCCCCTCGGACCGACTTGCGACAAATCTGCTGACGTCGCTCGGAGCCACATTGGCCTCACACAGCAACACCGAATCCCCCCGCACCCACTGCGTCTCCTGACGCCAGGAATCCATGATCGAAAAGTCCTGCGGGCCGGGATCAACCCCGGGCTTCACGAGCTCGAGGATGAACGGGGCCGCGTCGATCCGGAAGCCGGCTGCTCCCATCTGTAGCCAGAAGTTCATGACCTTCGCCATCTCCCTGCGGACGGCGGGATTGGCCCAATTGAGGTCGGGCTGGAAGTCATAGAAACGATGGAAGTACCACGCCTGTGCTTGATCGTCGAAGGTCCACGTTTCGGTTTGCTCTCCCGGGAAGACGGTGCCCTGGTGCCGGCTCGGTGGCTCCTCTGCACTCCATACATACCAATCCCGGTACGGCGAATCAGGGCTACTCCGGGCCGATGTGAACCAGGGGTGCTCGTCGGAGGTGTGGTTGACGACTAAGTCAAGGATGATCCGGATGCCTCGCTCTTGCGCCTCCTGTGTCAGCTCCGCAAAGTCACCGAGGCTGCCCAATGCCGGTTCGATGCCGTAGTAGTCGCTGATGTCGTAGCCGTTGTCCCGCCACGGGCTGGGATGGATCGGATTCAGCCACAAGCACGACACACCCAATCGGGACAGGTAGTCGAGGCGACTGATCAGCCCTCGCAGGTCGCCGCGACCGTCACCGTCAGAGTCTTGGAAGGACGAGACGTCGAGGCTGTAAATGACTGCTTCCTGATACCACCTGTTGATCATCATGATCCGCGGACCTTCCAGCCGAGCGCCGCGGTGAGGCCCGCGGCAGCTGCCGCACCAGCCCCGAGCAGGGCCTTGTGGTGCTGGGATGCAATGACCTGAGCGCTGCGGGGCTTCGCCCTCTCGTCGAACGCACCATGGGCACCGAAGTCGTGGCCGCCTCCACCGTCAGCCGGCTGCCACAGGTTGGCCGGCTGATCAGGATCCTTCGGCTGCCCGGTTTGCTGTGCCTCGAATCCCGTCCGCGCCAAGTAGCGATCAAGCAAACCAGGCGCGAGGGCATTCATGATCATTGTGGCGGCTGTACTCGAACCGACCCAGTATTCCCTTCGATTCGGATGCTCCGCGGCGTACACGATCGCACGTGCGGCGACCTCGGGCTGGTAGATCGGTGGGACCGGTTGCGCGTGCTGCGGCAGTCGGGACAGAACCCAGGAGAACTGTGGGGTGTTCACCGCCGGTAGCTGGACCATGGTCACCTTGACGTTGCTGTGATCATGAAGCAGCTCGCAGCGTAGCGACTCGTGGAAGCCTTGCAGGGCATGCTTCGCACCACAGTAGGCAGTCTGAAGCGGAATCCCGCGATATGCCAGCGTGGAGCCGACCTGCACGATCGTGCCGGAGTCGCGCTCCCGCATCCTGCGTAGTACAGCCATCGTGGCGTACACCGCTCCGAGATAGGTCACCTCTGTCACCCGCTTGAACTCCTCAGGACTGATCTCGACGAGCGGAGCGAAAACCGACGTAAATGCCGAGTTGACCCAGATGTCGATGGGACCGAGCTCGTTTTCGATGCGCGTAACCGCTGACTCGATCCCGGTTGGGTCGGCGACATCAGTTGGCACGACTAGCGGCGTTGCGCCGGCCGCACTGACCTCATCCGCGGATGCAGCAAGCCCGACCTCGCCACGAGCCATCAGCGCGATGCAATCCGCGCGCTTGGCAAACTCGCATACCACGGCCCGACCGACTCCGCCGCTCGCTCCTGTCACCGCAACGACGCGGTTGTGCGCCTCCGTACTACTCATGCCCGTAGCAGTACCCGGATGGCGCTGATTCCACACCAATGTCGCAGTCTGCCCAGCAGCAGGCTGAGCCGCGTATTAGATTGGCGAGCGCGCGCGAGCAACCCCGTCAGAAGGCGCGCACGTGTCAAGCCACGGCACATCTCAACAGCGTTGTCGCGCCCGCCTGTCACGGAGCGCGACAGATCGGAATGCATGACTGAGACCTTTGGCGCTCACAACGAGCCCGTCGCCGACGGATCGGCGAACGGATCACCACAGGGTGCGCAGGTTGAGCAAGGGCGCTCGGCAGAGATGCGCTCGGTGTACGACCAGGTGGATTGGTCTGATACAGCGTTGGGGCCGCGCGAGAACTGGCCTGTGCTGCTTCGGCTATTGGTGGATCTTTGCCTGGACTCGGAGTTCCCGGTCCAGATCAGCTGGGGCCCAGACCTCCTCCTGCTCTACAACGAGGCCTATATCCCCTTGCTCGGCGCCGAGAATCACCCCTGGGCACTCGGCCAGCCAGCCACCGCGGTGGCGCCGCACTTGCGGCCCAGCGAGCAACGTTTCCGCGAGGTCCTACAGACCGGCCGGGCCTACCACAGCGCGGATCAAGCGCTGATCATCGACCGCCACGGATATCCGGAGGAGGGCCATTTCACCTTCTCCCTGAGCGCGATCCGGGACGCGGACGGCACAATCGTCGGGCTCTTCAATGCGATCACCGAAACCACTCAGCACATCTTGTACGAGCGGCGCCTCCAGGTGCTGCGCAGGCTCGGCTCCATGTCGATCACTGCCGATGACTCACTGCCCTCAACCTGTCGCGCTGCTGTCGAGGTGATCAGCAGGAACCGGAAGAGCGTGCCGTTCGCGGCGGTTTTCCTTCGTGATCTTCAAGGCAGCGGTCCCCAACGCACAGCTGGTTACGGCTTCGACGAGATTGCCGCAGTCGGCTGCGAACTGGTCGAGTCTTCGCCGAGCAGCGGTCCGGTTCTGAATGTGATGGAGAACGGCGGTACCGAGCTGGTTTCTGGCCTCCGCGAGCGATACCCGGGAGTGTTTGCTCCGGGGCCTCTAGGCTCTCTGACCCCCGACCAAGCTTTTGTGCTACCGGTGGTCATGCTGGGGGATCGGAATCCGATCGGCGTACTGATCTTGGGCGTCAATCCCTACTGGAGGCCCGACGAGGCCTATACCGCCTTCACCGCCATGGCCGCGCGACAGCTGGGTGTCATGATCACTGACGCAGTCTCTTACCAGAACGAACGCAAGCGGCAGCGCGCTCTCGAGGAGCTGGATCGGGCGAGGACAGAGTTGTTCCAAAACATCAGTCACGAGCTGCGCGCACCGCTGACGATGCTGCTCAACCCGTTGCAAGACATCCTCAACGAGCCGGGCGTCGTGCTTCCGGCTGCCGCGCGCGACACGGTCGAGGTATCCATCCGCGCGGGTGACAGGCTGAAGCGTGTCGTCTCTGCCCTGCTTGACATCTCGCGTGTCGAGTCTGGCGCACTCATACCGGATCGGGAGGACATCGATCTCGCGTCCGTCACCACCGATGTAGTCGAGGGGTTCCTACCGGTCGCCAAGGGACAGCTTGCCTTGAGTCTCGAAATAGCCGCAGAGCCGCTCCGGGCGTACGTCGATCGGACTATGTGGACAACGATCGTGAACAACCTCGTGAACAACGCGCTGAAGTTCACGCTCGAGGGCCAGGTCGCGGTGAGTCTGAGCGGCGACGACAGCCAGGTGGTCCTCACCGTCGCTGACACCGGCGTTGGGATTCCTCTCGAAGAGCAAGATCATATCTTCGAGAGGTTCCACCGCGGGAGAGCTGGTGATCAACAACCAGGTTCCGGGATCGGACTGGCGTTGGTGGCTGACATGACAGCGGCACACGGCGGGTCGGTGGAGGTCCAGAGTGAGCCGGGGAAAGGCAGCACGTTTGTCGTACGGCTGCCGCGCTACAACGGAATTCAGGCTGAAGCGAGCCTCGACGCTAGCGTTGCGTCGCCACAGGCCGCTGAGGAGTCGGGTGCTGATCGCCCGCAACTCTTGATCATCGAGGACGAACCTGATCTTCGTAGCTATCTGATCCGGCTGTTCACCAAGGATGGCTACACCGCCGATGCGGCAGGTGACGCCGAGACTGCGCTGACATGGCTGGAGGACAGCGTCGAGCACCTGCCCGACATGATGATCACCGACGTCATGCTGCCGGGACAAAGCGGTCTTGATCTTCTTGCTCTGATCCGGCAGGACGAGCGGATGGCTCGGCTTCCCGTCGTGGTGCTGACCGCGCGCGCCGACGCCGAGTCTGCAGTGGCAGCGTTCGCCGCGGGCGCCGACGACTTCGTAGCCAAGCCGTTCAATTCGGCCGAGCTGGTGGCACGGGTACGGGCGCACTATGAAATGAATCAGTTACGTGATCTTGCGATCGACGAGGCGGCGACCACCGTTGGACAGCTGCGGCAGGCGTTGCAGAGCAACCGAACCATCGGCACCGCTATAGGCGTGGTGATGACCCGTTATGAGCTTGAGCCCCAACAGGCATTTCAGGTGCTGGTTCGTACCAGCCAGCAGAACAACCGCAAGCTGCACGATATTGCCGAAGAGCTCGTACGCACTGGGCTGCTGCCCGGCGTGCCGAGCTCACCGTTGGCTAATTCCTGACCTCTTACCTGATGCGCCTTGAGCTTTGTCGAAGTGTGCCCCTTGCCGACAGACTCAGCCCGCATGGCGGCGACGCCAGTCGGCTACGGCGCGCTTCATGTTGACGAGCCCTATGACGATTTGCGGGCCATCTACTCGGATCCGGTGCGATTCGGCAATCCGACGATTCAGGTCTTTGATGATCTCGCGTACGGACTCCTCGTCGGAG
>Ga0075423_10006237_pt1 | contig 11182 bp, 6 predicted proteins | sample SoiMethybrSBSTD2_FD_80114 | JGI IMG/M metagenome (GOLD analysis project Ga0075423, IMG submission 80114) | Bulk soil microbial communities from a Populus tree surrounding site in Tennessee, USA - Soil MetaG P. TD hybrid SBSTD2 | ecosystem: Environmental > Terrestrial > Soil > Tree plantation...
CGTCACCAGCCGGCCGAGGTGGCCGCAGCGGCCCCGGTCGGACCGGGCCGACGTGAACGTCACGTTGAACGGCAGCACGACCGACAGCACGACGTTCTGGCCGCTGTCGTCCTGGACGTTGGTCACCACCGCCGTGTAGGTCAATGGCTCGCCGACGTTCAGCGGATCCGGCCCGTCGTCGAGCGTGACCATCATCTCCGCGATGCCGACCTCCGTCAGCGTCACGCCGTCGCTGTGGCTGTTGTCTCCCGGCGTGGGCTCGGTCTCGGCGGCGCTGGCCGTCGCCGTCGCCGTCTTCGTCCCGATCGTGATCGCGTGCACGACGACCGTCACCGTGGCCGTCGCGCCGTTCGCGATGGAACCGAGCGAACAGTTGACCTGCGTGCCGGCGGCGTTGAACGCGCAGGGGCCGTCCGGCGTGACCGAGATCGGGATGATCCCCCCCGGCAGCGTCACCAGCACCGTCACGGACGTGGCGGGGTCGGGACCGCCGTTGTGCACGGCAACCGCGTAGTTCAGCTCCGGCGTGTTCGAGGCGACGACGGTCACCGAGAGATCGGCCGTCAGGGCCTCGGCCGGGCCGGCCGGCAGCAGGACGAACAGGGCCATCGCCGCGGCGATCAGGCCCGACGCCAGGGTCCTCCGGTGGGCAGAGTTCATGCTCCCTCCTCTTAAAAGGGCGGGTTCCCTGGACGGATATCGACCTGCCGGGGAGGGAGTCGACGCGGAGCAGGCAGGCGGTGCGCCATCCTAGTGCGCCGCCCGACCGCGATTCAAGCCCTTTGTTGACGGGACGGGAGCCTCACATTAGCCTGCGCCTTTCCAGAAAAGGAGCCCCCGCCCATGGGCGCTTGCTTCGCGCGGACGGTCGGGATCATGGTGATCGTCGCCGCCTCCCTGGGCATGGCCGCGCCGCCCGCGGCGGTGCCCCGGTTGGATCCCGCGCTCTTCCAGGAGCTCCACTGGCGGCTCATCGGCCCGTTCCGCGGCGGCCGCGTGCTCGCGGTGGCGGGAGTGCCCGGCGAGCGCGAGCACTTCTACTTCGGCAGCGTCAACGGCGGCGTCTGGGAGACGATCGACGCCGGCCGGACCTGGAAGCCGATCTTCGACGGCCAGCCCATCGGCACCATCGGCGCGATCGCCCTCGCGCCCTCGGACCCGAAGGTGATCTACGTCGGCAGCGGGGAAGCCGACATGCGCTCGGACATCGCCCAGGGCGACGGCCTCTACAAGTCGACGGACGGCGGCCAGACGTGGGCGAAGATCGGTCTGGCCGACACCCAGCAGGTGGGGCGGATCCTCGTCGATCCCCGCGACCCGAACCGCGTGCTCGTGGCCGCCCTCGGGCATCCCTACGGGCCCAACGCAGAGCGCGGCGTCTTCCGCTCGACCGACGGCGGCGCGACCTGGCAGAAGGTGCTCTTCAAGGACGAGGACACCGGGGCCATCGACCTCGCGTTCAAGCCCGGCGACGCCCGCGTGGTCTACGCGGCCCTCTGGCAGACGCGCCGGCCGCCGTGGAGCGTCTACCCGCCGTCGAACGGGCCGGGCGGCGGCCTCCACAAGTCGACCGACGGCGGCGCGACGTGGACGCCGCTCGCCGGCCACGGCTTTCCCGCGAGCCCCGGGCGCATCGGGCTCGCCCTGTCTCCGAGCCGCCCCGACCGCGTCTACGCGATGGTGGACGCGCCCGAGGGCGGGCTCTATCGATCCGACGACGCGGGCGCGAGCTGGTCGCGCGCGAGCGGCGACCGCCGGATCTGGGGCCGCGGCTGGTACTTCGGGGGCCTCGCGGTCGAGCCGCGCGACGCCGACGTCGTCTACGCGTGCAACACCGCGCTCTATCGCTCGCGCGACGGCGGGCGGACCTTCGTGCCGATCCAGGGAGCCCCGGGCGGCGACGACTACCACGAGATGTGGATCGACCCCGAGCATCCCGAGCGCCGCATGCTCGGCGTCGACCAGGGCGCGGTCGTGTCGCTCAACGGCGGCCGCACGTGGAGCTCCTGGCACAACCAACCGACCGGCCAGATGTATCACGTCGTCACCGACAACCGGTTCCCCTACTGGGTCTACGGCTCGCAGCAGGACTCGGGCGCCGCGGGCGTGCCCAGCCGGACGACACTCTTCGACGGCATCACGATGATGCAGTTCCGCGAGATGACCGCCGGCTACGAGAGCGACATGATCGCCCCCGACCCGAAGGACCCCGACGTGATCTTCGGGGGTCGGGTGGACCGGCTCGACGTGCGGACGCAGCAGACGCAGTCGGTCGACCCCACGCTGCTGCACCGCGACGTCGACCGCGCGACCTGGACCCTGCCCCTCGCCTTCTCGCGCCGCGACCCGCGCGTGCTCTACTTCGCGCGGGAGCGGCTGTTCCGTACGGAAGACGACGGACGCCACTGGACCGTCATCAGCCCCGACCTCACCCGCGAGGATCCCGGCGTGCCGCCGACACTCGACGCCGCCACCGGGGCCGACAAGCCGCGGCCGGGGCGGCGCCACGGCGTGATCTACGCCATCGCGCCGTCCCGCGTGGCCGACCGCGACCTCTGGGTCGGCACCGACGACGGCCTCATCTGGCGCACGCGCGACGAGGGGGCGCACTGGGACGACGTGACCCCGGCCGCGCTGACGCCGTGGTCGAAGGTGGGGATCATCGAGCCCTCCCCCTTCGACGCCGAGAGCGCGTATGCCGCGATCGATCGTCACCGCATCGACGACTTCCGGCCGTACGTCTACCGCACCCACGACGGCGGGCGCCACTGGACGCTGGCCGCCGGCGGCATCCCCGCGGGGAGCTTCGTCAACGCCGTACGCGAGGATCCGGTGCGCCGGGGCCTGCTCTATGCGGGCACCGAGAAGGGCGTGTACGTGTCCTTCGACGACGGCGACCACTGGCAGCCGTTGCAGCTCAACCTGCCCGTCAGCTCGGTCCGCGACATCGACGTTCACGGCGACGACGTGGTGATCGCCACCCACGGCCGCGCGTTCTGGATCCTCGACGACGTCACCCCCCTGCGCCAGGCCGGCCCCGACGTGGCGGCGGCGGCGGCCTGGCTGTTCGCGCCCGCCACCGCGATCCGGCTGCGGCCGGCCGGCTTCACCGGAACGCCGCTGCCGAAGGACGAGCCGACCGCCGCCAACCCTCCCGCCGGCGCCTTCATCGACTACGTGCTCTCGAAGCCGGCGGCGGACCCGGTCGTGCTGCGGATCCTCGACGCGGAAGGGGCGCTCGTGCGCCGCTACTCGAGCGACGACAGGCCGCCCGCCCCGGATCTGACGAAGATCCGGGTGGCCCCCGAGTGGATGACGCCGCCGGCGGGCCTGGCCACGTCGCCCGGCATGCACCGCTTCGTGTGGCCCGTGCGCTATCCGGCCCCCGCGGTCCTCGCGGAGGGCAACCGCCACGCGGACGGCATATGGGCGCCGCCCGGACGCTACACGGTCGAGCTGAGCGTCGGCGGCCAGCGGCTCACCCGGCCCCTCACGATCGCCCCCGACCCGCGCGTGTCGCTCACCCCGGAGGTCTACGCGCGCCAGCTCGCCCTCGCGCGCCGGGTGGAGTCGCTGCGCGAGCGGGTGGCCGCCGCCGTCGCCGAGTCCGAGAAGCTGCGGCCGGCCCTCGCCGCTCGGGGCGCGTCCGCGCTCGCGGCGCGGATGCGTGCCCTGACCGGTCCCGACTTCGGCGAGGTCCCGCCCGAAGGTCCGCCCCCCGGCCTCAGCAGCCTGCGCGCGCTCGCGAACTCCCTCGCCGGCCTGGCCACCGCCGTCGACGGATCGGACACCGAGCCGGCGCCGGACGCGGTGGCGGCGCTACCCAACGTCGAGCCGGCCGTCCAGGCCACGCTGGCCGCGTGGGAGCGCTTGAAGGCGGAGCAGCCCTGACGCGCTAGAAGTCGCGTCGCTCCACGACGCGGAGCGACGCGTACATGAGCGCGGCCGAGACGGCGACGCAGGCCACGACCCCGAGCCAGGGGACCTCGCCGCGCAGGAAGTACGTGTCGCCGGTCATGAGCCGGAACACGCTGAGCCGGCGCACGCCGCTCGTCAGGAACGTGAACGTGCCGTACAGGAACAGGAGGGCGCCGCCGGCGACGGCCTTGCTGACCTCGCCCAGGGTGGCCGACAGGAAGACGAAGAGCCCGTAGAGGGCGCTCACGCCGCTGACGGCAAGCAGCACGTGCGCCGCGCCTTCGCGGAAGGGGAAGGATTGCCCCTGGGTGGGCGCGAGCGCGCACACGAGCACCGAGGAAACGATCGCCGCCGCGGCCAGCTCGAGCAGTCCCGTCGCCATCCGGACGCCGGCCAGCCGGCGCCGGGACACCGGCATCGAGAGTGCGTACGTCACTCCGGGAGCGGCCCCGCTGTCGGGGCTCCGCACGAGGCCGGTGCTCGCCAGCGCCAGGGCCAGAAACGAGAGCCCCAGCAACAGGGAAGTGCCGAACCAGCTGAGCCAGATGTAGGCGCGCCCGTCGTGCAGGAGCGCGCGGACCTGCTCGGCGCTCACCGCGATCGCGCCGTTGGGGAACCGCGTGGCGTAATCGTCGGGATAGCCGGCGTAGAGCGCCAGCCCGCTCGCGGCCAGGAACGTCATCCCCGGCCAGAAGAACCATCGCGTCTCCGTCCACGCCTTGTACCAGAGCATCTTGTCGGCTTCGCTCATGATTCCGCTCCTTTCGAGCTCTCGAGGAAGATCTCCTTCAGCGTCAGGGGCTGGACGTCGACGGAGCGCGCGTTCATCGCCCGGGCCCGCGCGACGATCTCGTCCGCGTTCCCGCGGGCCAGCACCGACAGCGTGCGCCCGTCCCGGCGGGCCGTCTCGAAGCCGAGCGCGGGGGGCTCGCCGTCGAAGACCAGGCGGACCCGCCGGTAGCCGGCCTTGAGCTCGTCGAGGGCGTCGCACACCACCGTCCGTCCCTCGTCGACGATGCAGATGCGGTCGGCGATCTGCTCGACGCCGGCGAGCTGGTGCGAGGAGAAGAAGACCGTGGTGCCCTGCTCGGCGACGAGGGAGACGAGGGCCTGCAGCGTCTCCTCGGTCGTCGACGGATCGAGCCCTTCGGTGGGCTCGTCGAGCAGCAGCAGCTCCGCCCCGCGGGCGAGGGCGAGGAGCAGGGCCAGGCGGCTGCGCATGCCCTTCGAGAGCCGCCCGGCCGACGCCCCCGGCGGGAGCTGGAACGCACGCCGGTAGCGCTCCGCGAGGTCGGGACGCCAGCGCGGATAGAAGGCGCGCGTGAAGCGCAGCAGCTCGGCCACGGTGATCGACCACGGGAACCGCTTGTCTTCGCCCACGAATCCCGTTCGGCGCCGGATCTCGGTGCTCTCGCCCGCATCCGCGATGCGCAGGCCCAGCACCCGCCCCTCGCCGCCGGTCACCTTCGTCATGCCCATCAGCATCTTGAGCGTCGTGGTCTTGCCCGCCCCGTTGCGGCCGAGGAAGCCGCAGATCGAGCCGCGCGGCACCGCCAGCGTCAGCCCCTGCACGGCATCCTTCGCGCCGAAGCTCTTCCGGAGCTGCTGCGTCTCGATCGCCAGCTCGCTCGACATGGTCACTCCCCGCGCGGCCGGGACCGCAGGTGGATGAGCTCGCTCTCGAAGAGCCGGCGCATCTGCTCCTCGTGGAGGCCGATCTCGGCCATGCGCTCCATCGCCGAGCGCAGGACCGGCTGCGCCTTCTGGACGAGATCGCCTCCCCGGCTCCCGGCCCGGGCGACGAAGGCGCCCAGCCCCTTGCGCATCTCGATCACGCCCTGGTGCTCCAGCTCCTGGTAGGCCTTCGCCACCGTGTTCGGGTTCATCACCAGGTCCTCGGCGACCTTGCGGGTGCCCGGAAGCTGCTCGCCCGGGCGCAGGGCGCCCGTCTCGATGGCGTGCCGGACCTGGTCGATGAGCTGCCGGTAGGCGGGCACGCCGGACGACGGGTTGGGCGGAAAGAGCATTGCGTGTCCAGTGCTATAGTGCACTATGATTGTGGTGCACCAGGACGCGCTTGTCAAGCCCTTTTTTCGGGGGGTCACGGCGGCCGGCGCGGGGCCTTATTCGCTCCGCAGCGCGATCAGCGGATCGACGCGGGTCGCGCGCCGCGCCGGCAGGTAGCTCGCGAGCAGCGCCACCGCGGTGAGCAGGACGGCGACGAAGGCGAGCGTGCCGGGATCCTTGGGGCTCAGCTCGAAGAGCAGGCCGGCCATCGCGCGCGAGAGCGCGAGGGCGGCGAGGAGCCCGACCGCGACGCCCGCGACGGACAACAGGAGTGCCTGGCCGAGCACCATGCGCACCAGGTGCGACGGGTGCGCGCCGAGGGCGACGCGGATCCCGATCTCGCGCGAGCGCTGCACGACCGCGTACGACATCACGCCGAAGATGCCGAGGGCGGCCAGGAAGAGCGCCGTGGCCGCGAAGGCGCCCAGCAGGATCACGTAGAAGCGCGGCTCCGAGATGGACCGCGCCACGATCTCGTCGAGCGTCGCCGTGCGCGCGATCGGCAGGTCGGCGTCGAGGCCGTGAACGGCGGCCTCCACCGCGGGGGCCAGCGAGCGCGGGGGGACGGAGGTCCGCAGCAGCACGTCCATCGAAGAGACCGACAGCTGCGCATGGGGGAGGTATATCTCGGGCGGGTTCTCGTCGGCCAGGCTCAGCTCCTTCACGTCGCCGACGATGCCGACCACCTCGCCCCCGGCTTTCGGCTTGCCCTCGTCGCGCCCCCATCCCACGGTGATCCACTGGCCGAGAGGGTCCTCGCCCGGGAAGAAGCGGCGCACGGCGGCCTCGCTCAACACCACCACCTGGCGGGACGAGGCGCTGTCGCGCGGCTCGAACCCCCGCCCCCGCAGGACGGGGATCCCGATCGCCTGGAAGTACCCGGGGCTCGCGACCCTCACCTCCATCGACGGCTGCCGGGCCGGCGGCAGGGGCGGTCGGCCCTTGACCTCGAACGAAAAGCTGAAGCGCAAGCCGCTCAGGGGCAGGCCCTGCACCGCTCCCGCCGAGCGCACGCCAGGCAGCGCGGCCAGGCGGGTGAGGAGCGCGTCGAAGAACGCGGCCCGGGCGGACTCGTCCTTGTAGGCGCTGTCGGGGAGCGCGATGCGGAACGTGAGGGCGCTGCCGGGCCGGAAGCCGGGATCCACCCGGCGCAGCTGGGTGAAGCTGCGGATCAGGAGGCCGGCGCCGGCCAGCAGCATCATCGCCAGCGCCATCTGTCCGACGATCAGGCCGCCGCGGAGGCGATGGCCGCGGCCGGCGAGGAGCCCGCGACCGCCCTCCCGCAGCGACTGCGCGGTAGCCCGGCGCATCAGCTGGAGGGCGGGGGCCAGCCCGAACAGGATTCCCGTGAGGACCGAGAGACCGGCGGCGAAGGCCATCACCGTCCGGTCGACGCGGACCTCGCCGAGCCGTCGCACGCCCGCGGGCTGCAGCCCGAGCAGCGTGTCCATGGAGAGCGAGGCCAGGAAGACCCCCGCGGCGCCGCCGAGCACGGCGAGCAGCACGCTCTCGGTCAGGAGCTGACGAAGGAGGCGGCCGCGACCCGCGCCGAGCGCGGCCCGCACGGCCAGCTCGCTCTCCCGGGCCGCCGCCCGCGCCAGGAGCAGGTTGGCGACGTTGACGCAGGCGATGAGGAGAACGAGGCCGACGGCCCCCAGCAGGACGAGGAGGGCCGGGCGCGAACGGCGGACCATCGACTCCTGCAGCAAGGTGACGGTGCCGCCGACTCCTTCGTCGGCGTCGGGATACTCGCGGGCGAGCCGGGAGGCGATCGTGCTCACCTCCTCGCGCGCGTGCGCGACGGACACCCCCGGCTTCAATCGCCCGATGACGCCGAGGAACCATGCGCCCCGGCTCTTCGTCCGGAAGATCGTGTCGTACTCGATCGGCGTCCAAACCTCCGTCCCCTCGGGGTAGCCGAAGCCCTCCGGCGCCACCCCCACGACGACGTAGGAATCGCGATCGAGCTGGATCTTCCGGCCCACGGCGGCGGGATCGGCGCCGAAGCGGTCGCGCCAGAGCCGGTGGCCCAGGACCACGACCTTGGTGTGGCCCGGCTCGTTCTCCCCGGTCACGAACGCGCGGCCGAGGATCGGCCGGACGCGCAGCGTCTCGAAGAAGCTGACGGTGACCGAGGCACCCTGGAGGCGCGCGGGCGACCCGGCGCCGGTGAGGGTCATCCCGCCGCCGTCGATGGCGGCCAGCGACTCGAAGTCGTGCGCCGTCGACACCACGTCCAGGAAGTTCTGGGGCGAGTAGATTCCCGTGTCCCGGCCCTCCCAGGTCTGCGAGACCGCCACCAGCCGGTCGGGCTCCTCGAAGGGAAGCGGTCTCAGCAGGACGGCGTTCACAATGCTGAAGATCGCGCTGTTGGCGCCGATGCCGAGGGCCAGCGTCGCCACCGCCACCACCGTGAAGCCGGGGGCCTGCCGGAGCCGCCGCACGGCGTACAGAAAGTCCTGGCGCAGGGTATCCATGCGCCACCGCACAGCGAAGGCCGTGCCAGTCGAGCCGGCCGCGCGACGCGTTGACACGGCGCGGTTTGGGGCGGGCGCCGCGACGAGTGGTGTCCGCTTCTGGCACCTGATCGTGCCGCAGGCGGACACGACGGTCGCTTTCAGCGCGGCGGGGCGTCCTTCAGCGAGAGACGCCCGCGCTCGTCCTCCGCGAGGCTCAGCGTCCCGGCGGCGCCGGTCGCCAGCGAGAGCTGGCCGGGCGACGCGCCGGGCAGGCGGGCCTGGATCTCGGCGATGGCCTGCCGCGCCACGCGGCTGAAGTCCGCCTCCCGCGCCTGCGCCTCGGCCTCCTTCAACGCTCCGACCGCGGCCGCGGAGCCGACGCGGCCCAGGGCGCGGGCGGCGGCGATGCGCAGATCGCGATCCCCATGCAACGCCGCCAAAAGCCGGGGCTCGGCGGTCGGGGAGTCGGTCGCGCCGAGCGCGTCGGCGGCGGCCACGGCCAGGTCGCCCTTCTCGACGCTCATCACCCGCGCGATCTCTTCGACGGCCTCCGTGCCGCCGCGGCTTCCGAGCGCGGCCAGGCATGCGCGCGCCGTCCCCGGCTGACGCGCGCGCAGGGCGCGGCCGAGGATCCCGCGGACGCGGTCGGGCGTCAGGCGGTCTCCCAGGACGGCGATGGCCTGCGCGGTGGCGGCATCGTCCGGAGGGTCGCGCAGCGCGACTTCGAACAGTGTCGTCCGGCCGCGTTCGCCGAGGGCCGTGGCCGCACGCACGCGGATCCAGTCGCTGGTGTCGCCACAGGCGGCCCCGAGCGCCTCGTCCGTGGCGGGCCGCTCCGGGTACTCGCGCATCAGCGTCAGCAGGTTCTGCAGCCGGACCTCGGGCAGCGGGTCGAGCCGGGCGTTGTCGGCCAGCCGCCGGGCGACGTCGGGGGGGCGCTCCAGTCGGCGCGCCGCGTCGATCATCAAGCCGAGCATGTGCGCGAGCGTGCGCTCGTGCATCGCCCAGCCGGTGGTCACGGGCAGCGCGCCGCTCAGGTCGCCGCGGTCCACGTCCAGGTCGACCTCGAGGAGCAGGGTTCGCAGCAGCCGCCGGGTGGGGGCGTCGAGCAGCGCCCGCACGAACGTGTGGGGGCCGGTCACATGGAAGTCGTCGTCGAATTCCTTGTCGCCGATCTCGATCTCCCGGGCGGAGCGGTCGCGCTCCAGGAAGCCGCGCCGCTCCCGCCGCAGGCTGATCGGCATCCGGTCCCCGGCGCGCGTGATGGCGATGACAGTCTCGAACTGCCGAGTGTCCTCTTCGGCTCCCCGCTCGCGCTGCTCGAGCCGCACCGACAGGTTGCCCGACGCTGCATGCAGAGTTCGCCGTCCGCGCCGTCCCCCCGCGGCCCGGACGGTCAGCCCGCACGCGGCGGCGGCGATCGTGTAGAGCGGGGGATCGTCCGGCGGCTCGGGGCCGGGATCGTTCCGTCCTTTCCAGACCCGCCAGACGATCGGGGCGAACATCATCAGGGCGAGGCCGATGATCTCCAGGACTTCCATGGACGGCGCTCAGAGGAGGCGCACGACCGGCTCCTCGCGCATCAGTTGCCGCTGGCTCAGCAGGTCGAACACGGTGGCGGTGAGCCAGCGCTCGCTGTTCACGCCGAAGGCCACCTCCAGCCGCGGCCGCCGGTCGCGCGGGGAGTGGGGCGGGTCCAGGTACCCGAGGGTGGGCGCGGCGGCGTTGAGGGGAACCACCACCTCCGCCTCGCCCGCGGCGCCGCCGACCTTGTGCAGGTCGCCGGCGGCGTCCCACACGAACTTGCGCGTGCCGCCGTCGGAGCGCGACACCTCGCACACCAGCAGCTTGAAGATCGTCTCCGGCTCGCCCAGCGAGCAGGTGGGGACGAGCTGCCGCTTCCAGAAATCCGGGCGGGTCGGAAAGCGCGTGCCCCGGGGCACGACCACGACGTGCTGCGCCTTGCCCGTCTTCGCGTCGTGGGTCACGAACGCGTAGTCGTGGACGATGAAGTCGACCGCGGCCACGCGGTCGGCCGCGAAGCAGGCGGCGCCGTAGGCCACGGACTCGAAGGGATGCCAGGCCCGCAGCCGCCGGCGCTCGAAGCGCGCCTCGAGCAGCGGGAACACGCCGGGCAGCAGCGTCGAGCCGCCCACGAGCAGCACGTCCGAGATCGCCTCGGCCGGCACCCTGGCCTGCTCGATGACCTCGTCGATCGACGCGGTCAGGTCGCGCAGGAAGCCGTTCTCCTCGAGCAGCCGCGCCAGGCGCGGCCGCGTGAAGGCCAGGAAGCCTCCGCCCGGCCGCTCGGCGCCGTCGAGCGAGGAGACGCCGGGCGGGGTGAGGAGGAACGTCGCGCTCTCGTCGAAGAAGACCGCTTCCTTGACCCGGCACGCCTCGGCCAGCATCAGCCGCCGCCAGAGGTGCGTGCCCTCGTCGTCGCTCTCGGTAGGCGGCGCGCCCGCCTCGCGGCACAGGTCGGCCAGCACCCACCCGTCCACGGCGTTGCCTCCGAGGATGCGTCCCCGCTTCGCGAGCACCGTGGCCTGGCCGCTGGCCGCCCCCTGGGGCGACAGGCGGACGACCACCGCGTGCATGGTGCCGCCGCCGATGTCCACCACGAGGATCGTGCGGTCCTCGGTGAGGTTGATCCCGTAGCCCAGCGCGGCCGCGACCGGCTCGTCCACGAAGCGGACCCGGCGCAGGCCGAGACGCTTCAGGATCTCCTGGACCTCGGC
>Ga0075423_10006241_pt1 | contig 11181 bp, 11 predicted proteins | sample SoiMethybrSBSTD2_FD_80114 | JGI IMG/M metagenome (GOLD analysis project Ga0075423, IMG submission 80114) | Bulk soil microbial communities from a Populus tree surrounding site in Tennessee, USA - Soil MetaG P. TD hybrid SBSTD2 | ecosystem: Environmental > Terrestrial > Soil > Tree plantation...
ATGCTCTAAGCACGGCGTCACTCGGATCGGGTGCTCGTACGGGTAGATCCAGGAAGCTCTTGCCGGCAAAAAAACTCAACGTTACGGGCTTCGGTGTCGGCCAAGCGATCGGCCAGTAGCCGGTAGAGAGAGCCAAGCGCAACTTATGGCCGGCGGGAAATGCATAAGCGACATCGTTCATCGTTACTCTTACCGAGAAAGGCTTACCCGGCTCGAGTGGTTCGGGATGCTCATGACTGTCGCGATGTGTGAGGTTTAGCAGTCCGTAGGTGACTCGAGCGGATGTTCCGTCGGGAGCCACATCATTCAATCGCACGGCAACAAAAGCCACACTCTGGTCGGCTGCAATTTCCAGCGTAGCCACTGGGGAACCGAGAATTTCCAGTCTCTCCGGAAATTCCTCCGAATCGAACGTTAAAGAACAACCGTCGTCGATGCGCTGGTCTGTTGGCGCTTCGCCTGGCGCGCCAAATCCGCACCATTCACCGGCGCAGAGCCCGGTCGTCTGGGGAGAGCAAAAGTCAACTTGTCGTTCTTCCGTCGGCAGACTGCTCAGCTGATCCGGACTGATCGAATAGCGCCTGAGAGTGATGTGGGGCGAAGGCCATTGCGCTTCCGCTACCCAGCGTCCGGCGCGCTCCTTATGAAACGGCCGTGGCCGGACGCTCTCCTGCATCCAAACCCTTAGCACCGGCTCTGACATAATTCCGGTGTCTTTGCGTTTCAACCATTGATCCCACCAGCGCAGCGCCTCCTGCAGAAAGCCGATGGCCGGGCCCGGAACGCCGTCGTGCGGATAGAGATGCGCCCACGGGCCAATCAGACCCTTGCGGGGGACGTTGAGCCTGGCCAACAGTCGAGGAATCGCATTGCTATAAGCATCCGACCAGCCGCCGATGGCGTAAACCGGACAGGTGATCGCGCTGTAGTCCTCGCACACCGAACCATGCCTCCAGTAATCATCCCTACGCTGATGTTGAAGCCAAAGCTCAGGAAAAAAAAACGCATGGTCGAGACGTTCACGCCACATTGCGCGCCAGCGGTCTCCGACGATCTCAGGATCCGGCGGATAGGCATTATAGCTCATCAGCACCGAGCCCCAGGTCAGGTTCTCATTGAGAAGGCAACCGCCCATGTAGTGCACATCGTCGAGATAGCGATCGTCGGTGGAACAGACGGTGATAATCGCCTTAAGCTCGGGCGGGCGACGAGCCGCCACCTGCAGTGAATTAAATCCGCCCCAGGACTTGCCCATCATGCCGACGGCGCCGCTGCACCACGGTTGTTCTGCGATCCATCGGATGACTTCCAGAGCGTCGTCGTGTTCCTGTTTCAAATATTCGTCCAACAACAGACCGTCTGAATCGCCCGAACCACGGAGGTCAACGCGCACTGCAGCGTATCCATAACCGGCGAAGTAATGATGCATCGGCTCGTCGCGCGCGCGCGTGAAATCGCGCTTGCGATACGGAATGTATTCGAGAATCGCCGGCACTGGCGCCGTATCGGCGTCTGCTGGGAGCCAGATCCGCGCTGCCAGACGGCACCCATCTGACATTGGAATCCAGGAGTTCTCAATCACTCGGACTGCGTGGGGAAATCGACGGATGGTTTTCATTACGTTGCTCTGCTGAGCATTATACTCGTGCGGGCGTTTGAGGCGAGTTCTTCGGCGAGCTTTTGGCTGGTGCCCAAAGATCTTTCGAACGAAGCTCTACGAAAAAGTACGGCGGCTAAAAACAGCGATTATTCAGCTAGACAGAGGAAGGATGCGATCGAGCTTGCTTGCAATTCGCGGAAGGTTAGGCGGCAACTTTAGCGCTTGATCATATAGATTGAAATAGACAAGCGAGTCGTTCCCGGGCTTCAAGGCCCATCTCGAGATTCCAGCAATTCACAATGGCAAGTCGAAACCCTCCCGGCGGCATCGAATGAAGCTCCGGGGCTTTATCTTCATGAAAAGTCATCTGGATACTGGAAACTCCCCGCCAGCCGAGAACTTCACTAACTGTGGCGTGATCGGGTTTTTTATAGCGCGGTCCATGTTCGCCGAAGAGCACTACACTATAACCCGTTCGACGATTTTCATCGCGGTAACGCCAGCGGCCGTTTGCGTAGAGATCGACGACCGCGTCGATCCAGCCGGAACCATACAGGTCGGGCCATTGATCGGCGAAGCGCAGGTGCGCCTCGATAATCTTGGCGCCGATGGTCTCGAAATTCACGCAGCCCGTATAACCTCTGAGGTTCCGGCGCAGCCAATCACCACAGTAACTCTCGATTTCGGGTTTTGACTCGCCAAGGATTACCCAGTGATCGAACATGCCTTGATCGAGAGTTCTTCCGATCGTGTGCCGCCACCAAACCGGCTCGCCATCGATCACCGCAACATCGGTGCTCACGTGTTCGCCGTCAAGCAGAGTCATCCACATATGTCCCGGCTGTACCGCAGCCCGGAACTGCTCCGGTGATGCAACAATTTTGCTTCCTGCACCCATGCCGCGCATATTGTAGATGGGCTTGCTGAAAACGGGGAATTGTCGAGGCATGATATCATGCGGCGCATTATCCAGTCCTTGGGTTTCACAAATGAGAAGTTTGTTGTAGATCCAGCGATGTTTCGGAAATCGCTGATAAGCCAGTTCATCATCCGTCGGAATGACGACATGATCGGGGCAAGCAATTCCGCTAAAGTACTGAGTACGCCAAGGATCTGTTTCTATAATCGGCATCGCTACATCCTCTCACGAAAACAGCTCACTGTTCTGCGCCCGACTACGCACTCGCGAGGCGAGCCCAATAGAACAACTATCTGGCTCAGGTCTCCATCTTTCCTGTACAACAAGTTTGTTCGAGCATGCCCAGTCTTGTAGCCGCCGTGACTCAGTCGCGAAGCCGAGGCTCCGCCCAACGACCAATAAACCTGAAAAGATTAATTTGTTCCAAGTTTTGACCCCTGGAGTTCAAGCGGTCGCAGCTCGGGCGTCTTGGTAGATTGCAAAGCGAAGACCGGCGCGGGATTGATGGCCCTGGTGATCGTAAAGAGATGAATGAGCCGAGTAGGTGCGAAGAGACAGCATCGACCTCGAGCGCTGTCATGCTCAATTGCAACCGAACGCATATACCGCCTTCGTCTGGACGGAGAACTGTGCTCACACTACGGCTGAGCAATTCTGGCGATTATTGTCGAGTTCCACCCTTTGCCAGATTTTTGATCCACGATGCACCAGTTTCTTCTAGTGCAGAACGGATGGGATCTCCTTGACTGTACGGAGTGTTCGTCGCTCGAGCCCTCGTCGAACCTTGTGCGCCGCCGCGACGTGTTAAGACCAGTTCCAAATCGGTGGTCTTTTTCGAACCCACGCTCACGGTCGCAATCTGCGGATCAAAGGCCTCCCTCCCGACCTTCAAAATGTAATTGCCTGGCTGCAGGTCTTTTTGAATGTAGCGGCCATTGCGATCCGTCTCAGTAGTACCGAGCAACACATTCTGCGACGTCAAAAGCTCCACGTGAGCGCGCGCAACAGGTGACCCGCTTTGCTCGCGGACGACCGCCGCGATATTGCCCGGGGCAGACGAGATAAAATTGTAGGCTCCTACGAGCGAAGCTACTGAGCCACCAATAATGCCTATCCAGGTATTGATTCTTTTCAGCCACAAATCATGTCGGGTTTCCGAAGCGCCCATAAAGACCTCTGCCAATATTTCGATTTGTCGGGCTCTCAAAGGCAACCCAAATGCCACAGTACGTAGCGTGCGTGTTCTGGTAAAAGGAGAGTGATGAGGAGAAGATTCGTGACAAAATCGCCAGCTTTGTGGGCGTGAAATTCAGCAACTAAGGGGAATTATTTACGCGGTCCAAGAAAAATGTCCGGCTTCCCGATAGTCTTTGGTTTCCCTATTCCACTCCGTCACTACGGAAACGTGAGTTAACGAAGATTAACCGCATCAATCGTTTTGCGTGCCGATCACAAATGTTATCCGTCGGTCATTGGTCCCGAACATTGCCATTGCCGCCAAGTATAAACGCGATATAACGGCGGCCACGCGCTATCAAAAAATTTTGAAAGAAAGCTGCTTGGCAGTAATCGAGGCCGCTCAGACGCGCGCGAGTCCGGCGGCCTCATGTGCTTCGAGTAACCGATCATTTTAAGACGTCACAGCCATAGGAGACATAGACTACTAAAATTGATGCTGCTCATATCCTAAAAAGAGGATTCACTTTCTGGAGAGTCGAAGGTTCTCCTCACTGCAGTTGAGTTGGAATTGTTTACTGTCCTGTCTGGAAAACGAATGAGTGGCGAGGACCTGCAGAAAACTGAGATTGCATCCGCGCCGGATCCCTGGGACTTCTTTGACGCGTCGGTCGCGCTCGGTTTTTTGCAGCGGGAAGAAACCGGCCGAGAGACGGCTTACAGCAATACGCAAGAGACCGCGCGTTCGAAGTGATCGCAGTAAAAGGCCATCAAACGTCTAAGAAAGCCGGCGGCGCGAGGATTTCCAAATACTACTGCTTCGCAGACAGTCTTCGGGAAATTTCAAAACGGCAGTCGCCACTGCGAATCACCGCCATGCGGCGCCGATAGTCCGCCTCTTTCAGAGTTTAATTCTGCCGTAGTCATGGGAAGCATTTTCGACTCGACACCGGTCGAGGCGCAAACAAATTCTCGGTTTCTATCATCGAGTCGCGAAGAGGACAGCGCAGTCGGTGTAGGTGGGTGAATGCACCCGGTGTACGGGATTATGTACATCTTGAAGTATCCGGCGGCGAAACCCTACGTCCTCGACTTATTCTGGGTCACAGCGGCGCTGTGGCCGCGTCGACAGACGCTAAAAAAACCAGGTCTTTCCTACTACAACGATTGTGATCTCCGTTTCGTGGCTTTGGTACGTGCGTTGCTCCCGCTAGCAACGCTTCTCAGTGAGCCCGGCGTTCGGGCCTGGGCTCGAGGAATCCGACGTACCCAGACAGGCTGATTTAGAAAATGGCTGTTATCCGAACGGTCCATGCTAAGTCTCTGAGAGTTATTGGTCAGTCGCTTGAAGCCGCTGGCATCAACGCTTTTGAGATAACCAACAACGGCGACACATACCTTGTCTCCAGCGAATCTGTGACTTCAAACGAAGCGTGGATACTGTCCAACTGCGTCGGGAGTAGCTCGAATTTGCGGAGAATTGACGAAGATCGCGCGATGAAAATCTCATTGCGCCTCGACGCCACTGATGTCGTGCGTCTCGATGCACAGGGCCAGAGAAAGCGCGGAGAGTCTGGATCCAGATCGCAGGCGGCGCTCAAGCTGTCGCAGCTATTACGGACCCTAGGGGATCATCTAGACAGAGCTGAGGTGAGCGCATTCCATATTTGGTGGCTGCCGTACTCGGTTACCGTCGAATATACAGAGCTACGTGGCCCGACCGACTCAAGAAGTTTCACTGCAGAGAAACTTCAACAGCTAGGTTTACATTCAAGATTCCGGCGGGCTAACCACAGGAGCTGGTAGGCAAACGCGACCTATCACGCCTGTCTAGATTGAATGTGAAGCTATTTGTCGGTGCCGCGGTTTTCCTTAAGCGGCCGTTCCGGGCTGAGCAACTCTTTTCGTCACCATCAACGAACTATCGACCGCTGCACAAAATTCATCATTTAGTGAACAGAGGGGGCTGCGCCAAAATAATTTTGCCATGCGAGATGGAGCAGATCATTGGAAAGCTCCATGGGAACATTTTCATACTTGCAAAGATCGGCGCAGCGCTGAATCAAATCGCGCGGCTCGCAGCCGCGGAGCGGGCGCTTGTCCGCATCATATAGCCGAAAGAGGTATTCGATATATTTGGGGTCGTAATCAAAGCCCATTGTGCGGGCATACTGCTCAAAAATTCTCGTGTACATCTGCCGATCCGGCGCATTAATGTATAGACGGTATCCCATACGGCGAAGAAAAGCGTCGTCGACGAGATCGCTCGGATCGAGATTGGTGGCGAAAATGAGAAGCTGCTCAAAAGGTACTTCGATCTTCTTTCCCGTATGTAGCGTTAGGTAATCGATTCGTCCCTCGAGGGGTACGATCCAGCGATTGAGAAGATCGTGAGGATCCACGCGCTGGCGGCCAAAATCGTCGATGACCAGAGTGCCGCCGTTCGACTTCATCTGGAATGGCGCCTCGTAAAACCGAACCGTGCTACTGTAGATTAAATCCATCGTCTCGATCGTCATTTCACCGCCAACGACGACAATCGGCCGCTTGATTTTGATCCAACGTTCGTCGTAACGATCGGAGCCGGTCATTGGCGCAAGATGGTGATTGTGTTGATCGAAAATCTTTATAATTTGGCCATCCACCTCAACGGCGTACGGGATCCATATCTCACCGCGTTGCGCGCTGTGGAGAGCGATAGCGATGCTCGTTTTGCCGTTCCCCGACGGACCGGTCATGAACAGACTGCGCCGTGAATTAGCGACTAATCCGAGGGTTTGTACTGTGCTTTCAGGCAGGACCAGTCCGGACATAGAGGACTGTACTGCCTCGGAATGAACCGGGTCGCGCGCCGTGCTCTGGCGCAGCACCATTTCACTATAGGCCGGTAAGGATACCGGTGCAGGCCCGATATAGCCGTTCATTTCCAAGAGCTGTTGTGCACGTTGCCACCCGCGATCGAGCAATCCATAGCGATTGTTGCCGTAGCTGACCAGACCTCGAATTTCGACGAATTTTTCCCGATAGAGATGTTGTAACAGGTTCTCCGTAACGGGCATCGACAACTTGAGCTTTTGGGCGGCCCGCTCGGTGGTGCAGTTGGCGTCCGCATAGACCGTTTTCAGGGTCAGGTCGGCGAGAAAGCCGTAATCAAGTTGAGTGGCCTCCGGGATTAACGGGATCGGAGGAACGGCAGTTTCGATTTTTGAAGCGACAGATTGGGCCTTGCTCATAAGGTCTTCGAACCTCCCTTAGCGCCGTTATCAATGAATCCCCAGCGATTCGTCACAAGACAAGCCGGCATTTTAGGGTCTCATGGGCGGTTTGGCAATAAAATCTGTAGAGATCGAATCGTTATCTGTTACCTGCGCGATGGCAGTTCCGCCAACCGACTTGATTGCAGCCGGTGGGTCCGTGTGCTATATGTTTTTTGCTAAAGGTTAGATCACATGAAACAAGCAATTCACCCAGAATACAAAGTATCGACGATCACTTGCGCCTGCGGGCAAGTGGTAGAAACACGCTCGACCGCGGGCAATATTCACGTGGAAATTTGCTCCAATTGCCACCCTTTCTTTACTGGCAAACAAAAATTGCTGGACTCAGCCGGTCGCGTAGACAAGTTCAGGAAAAAGTACGGCCTGACGAATTGAGCTAGCGGAGGGTTGAGGAGAAAATTGGTCGACTAGCTATTTTCGGTATGTGAAAGGGCAAAGGGTGGTTGTGCTTCCTTTGCCCTTTTTCTTTTGTCCTCCCAAGAGAGCCATAATGTTAGACAAACTTGCCGAAGTCGAAAAGCGTTATGTGGAGTTGGAAGGGCTGATGTCCGATCCGCAGCTTCTCGGACAGCAACGCGAGTACTCCAAACTTGCCAAGGAACGCGCTGAGTTGGAAGAGATCGTCGCCTGCTATCGCCACTGGCGCAAAGTGGAGCACGAGATACACGACAATCGCGAGCTCCTGGAAGAACCCGACGAGGCGATTCGAGAACTCGCGAAACAGGAACTGATCGAGCTCCGCGAGCGTAAAGAAGCGCTCGAAAATTATCTTAAAATTCTGATCCTACCGAAGGATCCCAACGATTCGAGAAACGTCATTGTCGAAATTCGTGCCGGCACCGGCGGGGATGAAGCAGCGCTTTTCGCGGCGGAACTTTTTCGCATGTATTCGCGCTATGCGGAATCCCGTCGCTGGCGGGTAGAAATGATGAGCTCGAACCCGACTGGACTTGGGGGTTACAAAGAGATCATCATGAGTATCGAAGGGCAGGGCGCCTATTCGCGGCTCAAATTCGAGGGTGGCGTGCACCGCGTTCAACGGGTGCCGGTCACTGAGGGATCAGGGCGCATCCATACCTCGGCGGTCACTGTGGCGGTTCTGGCGGAGGCTGACGAAGTGGAAATCGCGATCGATCCTAAGGACATCCGAACCGACGTTTTTCGCTCTTCTGGACCTGGAGGGCAAAGCGTCAACACCACGGATTCGGCCGTGCGCATTACGCACATTCCGACGGGGATCGTGATTTCTTGCCAAGATGAAAAATCTCAGCATAAAAATCGCGCCAAGGGCATGAAAATTCTGCGCGCCCGCTTGCTCGAGCGCAAACAGGAGGAACAACGCTCAGAAATCGCCGCCACGCGGAAGCTAATGGTTGGCAGCGGCGACCGGAGCGAACGCATTCGTACCTACAATTTTCCGCAGGGGCGGCTCACGGACCATCGGATCAACTTTACCTTGTACAAGCTCGATCGCGTCATGGAAGGCGAGCTGGACGAAGTCATCGACGCTCTGATTACCCACTATCAAGCGGAATCGCTCAAAGCTGCAGGAAAGCCGGACGGGGACACCAAATCAGCGGCCACAGCCGATTGAGCCCTACGTGAACGTTTCAGGAATTTTGATGCAAGGCGTCCGGCGACTGCTTGGAGACGGCATTGACAGCGCTCGTCTCGATGCTGAGTTGTTGCTCGGTTGTGTCCTTGGATTGAGTCGTGAAGAGCTCATCCTCGCTGCAGCTAAAAATGTTTCGGTCGCCGAATCAGACCGTTATGAAGATTTGCTCATCCGGCGCCTGAATCGAGAGCCGATCGCCTACATTACCGGGCAGCAAGAGTTTTGGTCGCTCGACTTTCTGGTCAGCCGCGATGTCCTCGTGCCGCGGCCCGAAACGGAACTGTTGGTCGAGCTCGCAGCTGGCCATTTGGCAACGGCAAACAATCGTGAATTACCTCGAATCCTTGAGCTCGGAACCGGAAGCGGCGCCATTGCCGTGGCAGTCGCCACTGAACTGCCGCAGGCGCAAATAGTGGCAACCGAAATCTCGCCGGCGGCTCTGGCGATTGCACGCCGAAATGCGTCCAGAAATGGTGTGTCCAAAGCGATTCGTTTTTTAGGAGGCGATCTTTTTAGCGCGCTCGACCAGGAGATCGAAAACGATTTTGATTTAATTATATCTAATCCGCCCTACATTCCGCGCGACGAGATTTCGAAGCTGGATGCTGAAGTAAGCTGCTGGGAGCCGCGCATGGCACTCGACGGAGGCGTTGACGGGCTCGAATTCTACCGCCGAATCGCTGAAGAAGCCCCTGGTTATCTGCATCAAGCCGGCGCGGTGGCTGTCGAGATCGGCGCCGAAATGGCTCCGATGGTATTGGCACTCTTCAAAAATCGCGCGGCTTACAAAAATATTCATGTGCACCAGGATTATAGTGGTCGAGATCGCGTCGTGATTGCGCGAACATGTTGCGGGCGCGCCCTCGTTTAGGAGATCTGTGGATACGATTATCGTGCAGGGCGGCAAAGCGCTTGCCGGAGAGGTGACGGTAAGCGGCGCAAAAAATGCGGCACTGCCGGTACTCATCTCCTCCTTGCTGACAGCCGAGCCCTGTATCTACGAGGACATTCCGCATCTCGCTGATATCCGGACAACCTTGAGGCTTCTGTCCGGCGTGGGTGAAAGGGTCGAAAACCGCCATTGGCTCGATGGCGCCGCCGAGCTGGAAGTCCAAGCGGATCGCATCGCAAAGTTCGAGGCACCGTATGATCTGGTCAAAACCATGCGCGCCTCCTTTTTGGTGCTGGGGCCGCTAGTAGCCCGTTTCGGCCGGGCTCGTGTCTCAACGCCCGGAGGTTGCGCTATTGGAGCCCGGCCAATCAATTTGCATTTGAAAGGGCTGGAGGCGATGGGCGCCAGTGTCGAGCAAAGCCATGGTTATATGGAAGTGACCGCGCCCCGGCTACGTGGAGCGAAGATTTATCTTGATTTACCATCGGTAGGGGCTACCGAAAATCTTATGATGGCGGCGACACTCGCTGACGGCACCACAGTTATTGAGAATGCCGCCAAAGAGCCGGAGATCGAAGACTTGGCGCGTGCACTCAACACGATGGGCGCACGAATTGAAGGTGCCGGGGCGGCGATTATTCAAGTCGAAGGCGTGAAAGCTTTGCATGGTGTCAGGCATAGAATTATTCCCGACCGGATCGAGGCGGGTAGTTTTATCATTGCCGTGGCGCTTACGGGCGGTGATGTGCTGATCAAAGGAGCCCGGACCGAACATCTTGATGCCTTCCTGATCAAGCTGAAGGAAGCCGGGATTGATTTCGTTGCCGATCCGGCCGGAATTCGCGTGCGCCGAGAAGGAACGATCAGGAGCGTCGACGTCACGACGCTTCCCTATCCCGGTTTTCCCACCGATCTGCAAGCGCAATTTATGGTGTTGATGGCCGTCGCCGATGGTGTCAGCGTGATAACCGAGACAATATTTGAAAATCGTTTCATGCACGCGCAAGAGCTCGACCGAATGGGCGCGCAGGTCAAATTGGAAGGAAATTGCGCCGTTGTGCGCGGAGTTCGCGAGCTTTCAGGCGCACCGGTGATGGCCAGCGATCTCCGCGCCAGTGTGGCATTAATTCTCGCCGGTCTTGTCGCTAAAGGTACCACCGAGGTCTCACGCGTGTATCATCTGGATCGCGGTTACGAAAAAATAGAAAAGAAGCTTTCTCAAATTGGCGCGCAGATCGTTCGGGTCAGCGGCTGACGCCGTTTCGTAGTTCATCGTTCAAGGGAAATTCATCAATCGCCGGGGATTTTCAAGAATGCCGATCAGATTAGTAAAGACCACCGAGTCAGCATTCAAGTCGCTGTTGCAACGAATTTTGGAGCGGCGCGGGGCACGTGACGGCTCGCTTGAACGGCGAGTCTCGGAAATCATCGAAACCGTCCGTCGCCAGGGCGATCGCGCGGTGCTCCGCTATACGGCTAGCTTCGATCACGTCCGTCTCAATCCTTCGGCTCTCGAAGTCAAAAAGAGCGATATCGAAGCTGCATTGAAAACATTGCCCCGGGAAAACCTCTCCGCATTGCGGTTAGCGGCCAAACGGATTTCGGTGTTTCACCGGCATCAATTGCAGAAAAGTTGGCGGTACCGCGACCGTCTAGGGATCGTGCTTGGTCAGCGGATCACGCCTCTCAGGCGCGTCGGTA
>Ga0075423_10006242_pt1 | contig 11180 bp, 12 predicted proteins | sample SoiMethybrSBSTD2_FD_80114 | JGI IMG/M metagenome (GOLD analysis project Ga0075423, IMG submission 80114) | Bulk soil microbial communities from a Populus tree surrounding site in Tennessee, USA - Soil MetaG P. TD hybrid SBSTD2 | ecosystem: Environmental > Terrestrial > Soil > Tree plantation...
CCAGCGGCCGTCTGCTCTGGTCGCGTTGGCGACGAGCACATGGGTGTGGAGCTGCGGGTCGCCGTTGCGCGAGGTGCGGTGGCGGTAGGCGGCGGCCAGGTAGCCCTCGCCCTTGAGGAATTCAGAGCCGCCCGCGCCGCGCCGCGTCCAACACGCCTCGCGCTGCATGTATGCGAGGGCGGCTCCGACTGCTTCTCGGTGGGCGGCTTTGACCTCGCCGGCGGCTTCGGCGCCTCCAAGCGCCCAGAGCAGGGAGACGGACTTCGGTGCCGAGAAGGTGAGATCGAAGCCGGGGATAGCGCCGTTGGCCGGGACGCCGCGCATTCCCACAAGCGGCTCGCCGTCGGCGGGATTGCGGCCGGAGAGCATCGCTTCGAGCTGGTCGGCCTCGACTTCGCCCTCCAGGCCCAGCTTGTCGGCGGCGTCGCCGATCCACTCGCCGGGGGCCTCGCCCTCCCCGGTGTAGTAGTCCTCGGCCCCTTCCGCAACCTTGTCGAGGTAGTAGCGGGCTTGTCCTCTGCCGAGCTTGCCGATCGAGAGCATCCACCCCCGTTGTCGGGGTTGGCGGCGTTTTGCATCGGTCCACGTCAGGAAGTGATGTGGCGTGAGGGTGGTTGCTGTTGGCTGTTGGGGCTGGGCTGAGTCCTTTTTCATGGACATCGGTGGCTTATGAGATCGGCTCTGGAGCCTTTGAGTGTCGCCACTTGCAGTGGCCCCGGTGTCGACACCTGAACTGGCCCCACCCCATGCCAGTTGTTCGGTTGGTCTGATTGTGCCCGATGTGCCGTTAGTCCGTCACCGTGGAGCCGAGCCCGAAGGGCGAGGCGGAGCGGTGACGGCGGTCGGCTCTGTCCTCCTCAGCCTCCCCTCTTCTTCGCGCCGCGTTGCTCCAGCCCGTGGCGAAAGCGCCAGGACTCCTCACCGGTCTCGATGATGTGGGCCTTGTGGGTGAGGCGGTCGACGACGGCCTTGGCGAGGCGGGCGTCGGCGAACACCTTCGTCCACTCACCGAAGGGAAGGTTGGTGGTCACCATGAGGGATCCGCGCTCGTTGCGTTCGGAGATCACCTGGAAGATCAGCTCCGCCGCACCGTCGGGCAGGGCGAGATATCCAAGCTCATCCAAGACCACGAGCTCGGTGCGCGCGTAGCGCCCGACGACCCTGCCGAGCTCCCTTCTCGACTCCGCTTCCTGCAGCTCGTTGGCGAGGCCGGCGAGCGTGGTGAAGCGCACCCGCCGTCCTTGCTGACAGGCGCAGACGGCCAGCGCAGTGGCCAGCATCGTCTTCCCGGTCCCGGACTCGCCGACGAAGATCACCGACTCGCGGTCGTCGATCCACGAGCACTCCGCCAGGGCCGCGATCGTCGCCTGCGGCACCTTCGGGTTGTCTTCGAAGCGGAATTCCTCCAGGCGCTTCATCACCGGGAAGCGGGCTTCGACCAACCTTCGTCGTTCGCGTCTCTCGGCCCGCTCCAGGTGCTCTGCCTCGAGCAGCGCGGCGAGGTAGGCGATCGGCGTCTGCTGGTCGCGCGTTGCCTCCTCGGCCATCACCCGGAAGCGCGCCTTCACCGTCGGCAGCTTCAGCTCGGCGGCGTGGGCCTCGATCAGCGCCTCCATGGCGGCGGTTTTCGGATTTGCCTTGTTGGAAGTCATCACGCCACCTCCCGCAGGCGGTCATAGCCGGAGAGATCCTGGGGCGGCGGGGAGCCGACCCCGGCCAGGCGCTCTTCGAGTTCGAGGACCGGCATTTCAGGGCGATCGGCGCGCCGCGCAAGGAGTGCCACGGCTCGCCCGTCATGGGCGCCGGCGGCAAGAGCGCCGCGAACGGCCAGCTCGACCTTGCGGGGCCCGAGCTCACGGCAGAGGATCAAGACGTCGACCATCTGCCGAGCCGCCTCCTGGGGGCCGACGCGCTCGTCGATCGCACTCCAGAGCCGATCGAAGCACTGTGGCCAATCGCCCCGATCACGCTCCTGTCGCAGCGCCAGGGAGCGCGCCAGCGCCCCTGGCTTTCTGCTCAGCAGGTCGAGGTAGTGGTCCAGCTGAGCGGAGGCGCCGTGCTTGCCGGCGAGGCGCTCGTGGGTGGCGATCACCTTGCCGTCGTGCCAGATCGCAATCTCCCTCGCGCCGACCTTCGCTCGCACCCGCATCCCCGCAAGGCGAGCCGGAACCGAGTAGCGGTTCTGGCGGACCGTGACCATCGCCTTGGAGTCCACGCGGGGGCTTGCCTCCTCGGCGGTGCAGTGTGGCTCGGCGGGAAGGTCGGCCAGGAGCGCCCGCTCGCGGGCCAGCATCTCCCCGACCGGTTCCGGGCGGCCGAGGATCGTGCGCTCCAGGTCGCCCCAGCAGGCCGTCTCCAGGCGCTCGTTCAGCTCGGTGAGGGAGTCGACCTTCGGCACCGGGACCAGGTGGCGACGGCGAAACCGCCCGACCTCGCTCTCCACGCCTCCCTTCTCGTGGGCCCCCTGCTCACCGGAGAGGCAGAAGGACGATTTGAAGCCGTAGTGGGAGCGCAAGGCGATGAAGCGGTCCGATTCGACTCGCCGGCGGCCTTTCATCACCCGCGCCACCGCCGCCTTCAGGTTGTCGTAGCGGATCAGGCCGAAGACGCCCTGAAAGAACTCCAGGCGGCGACGTGGCCCTCGAGGAAGGCCTGCTGGGTCTCGGCCTCGAAGGCGGCCACGTAGGCAGCGCCCGAGTGGCAGGCGCGCATCAGGAAGAGGTGGACCTTGAGCGGCTCTCTCCGCGCATGATCACCTGGGCCTCGCCCCAGTCGACCTCGGCCTCCACGCCGGCCTCGGAGACCAGCGGCACGCAGGCCTCCACGTCGCCGATCTGCCGTCGCTTCGCGGCTACGTAGCGGCAGACCTGGCGCTCGGAGACATCGGCGCCGTGCTCATCGACGAGGCGCTGCCAGACGCGCCTCGCGGTGTGGCGCTGCTTGCGCGGCGCTTCGGTGTCGGCCTGCAGCCATTCGTCGATGATCGGCCGATAGGGACCCAGCTTCGGGGCCGGCCTTCTCTCGGGCGCTCGCTTTGGCGGCGGCACCGCCGATTTCAGCGCCTGGCGGACGGCACGGCGGTGGACGCCGTGGCGGCGAGCCAGCTCCCTGATTGACAACCCTCCATGCGCTCGATCGCGCCTGATCTGCTCGAACTGCTCCACTCTGGTCACTCCCTCCCGACCTCCGCCCCTTGCGCTCGATAGGAGCGCTCAGCGTCAGCCGTGGTTCGGACAGAGGTGGGGCCAGTTCAAGCGTCGACAGTGGGGCCAGTTGAGGTGTCTACACCCAGCCTTCCCGGACTCTGGGCCGTCTCTGATCTTTGGAGCTTTGGCTGGGTCTCTTTCTGGGCTTCTTAGCTCTTGGCTTTCGTTTGTGAATCGAGCGACGAGTACGCAGAGGTGGCGCGGCGGCGCGCTGCCTCGGATCGGATAGCCAACGTGCTTTAGTTCCCGCATGCAACAACTCCCGGTTGGGCCGACCGTCGACTGGACCCCCGCCAGCCCGCCGGAACGTGTGCAACTTCGCGGATCACACGTCCTGCTCCGTCCTCTCGACCCGGTCGCAGACGCAGAGGCTCTCTACACCGTTTCCCATTCACCCGATGGCGATCCTGCGGTCTGGACCTACCTCTTCGATGGCCCCTATGAAGGTCTCAGGCAATTCGGCGAGGCATTGGAGGAGGCATCGCGATTGGACGATCCGCTTTTCTTCACTCTCGTTCGTCTCGGGGAGCATCGTCCTCTCGGGATGGCTTCGTATCTGCGAATCGTGCCCGAGCACGGCACGATCGAGATCGGCAACATCTGGTTCGGCCCCCCTCTGCAGCGGACGACAGCAGCGACTGAGGCGATCTACTTACTGGTGAGCCATGCCTTCGACGAGCTTGGCTATCGACGGGTCGAGTGGAAGTGCAACGCCCTGAACGCGGCGTCACGTCGTGCCGCTGCCCGGTTCGGCTTCTCCTTTGAGGGCATCTTTCATCAGCATTTCGTCATTAAGGGACGCAACCGCGACACCGCGTGGTATGCGATCACCGATGCCGAATGGCCGGCCGTGCGGGCGGGGTTTGAGTCCTGGCTGAGGCCCGACAACTTCGACGCTGGTGGGGCACAGAAGCAGTCCCTAGGCCAGTTCATTGACGGTCGGCGTTAAGGGCCTCGCCACGGACGGCTCGCCGGAGAATGGCGCGAAGTGCTGGGGTGAAGCGGCTGCTGTCTCCGGCTCTGGCTTTTTGACTGGCTGATGCCCTTGTCTGGGTTGGTGGCCTTTCGAATGTCGTCGCGGTCGCGACCGATGCAAACGGGCGGCCCGGCCGACAACAGGGGCGAATGCCTCCCGCGCTCGATGCAAACGACCCCCTGGATGGACAACGGGGATAGAGATGCCGGACACTGCGATCCCCACCGAGCCCTTGATGACTGCCGATGAGGCGGCGCGGTTGTTGCACGTCCCTCGCAGCACGGTTTACGAGCTGGTTCGCTCGCGTGGCCTGCCGCACGTTCGGATCAGCGATCGAGGGCTGAGGTTCGCCCGATCCGATCTGGAGAGCTGGATCGCCGAGAACACCTATGGGACGCGGCGCCGCCGATAGATCGGCGTCAAGCCGCAGGGACCGACGCCGGCGACCCTTGCGGCTCCTCCAGCCTGAATGCTTCCGAGACTCGCTTGGCCGCGTCCTCACGGTCGACGAAGGCGAGGTAGCGCCTGGTCGTCGTCAAGTCGGCGTGGCCCATCCACTCCATGACCTCGCGCGAGTCGGCGTGGCGGATCACGGTGCTGCCGAAGGTGTGGCGGAGGTTGTGGAAGCGGAAGTCCTCGCGCAGGTCCGCTTTTCTCAGCGCGGCTCGGTAGCGCTCCTTCAAGGACTTGTAGCCGACGTGCTGGCCGCGCGGCGTGCAGACGACGAGATTGTCCTCTGCGGTGAAATGCTGTCGCTGGCCGAGCCGCGCGAGCCGTTCGGCGACCTCCTCGGCCATCGGCACGGCTCGCTCCGTTCCGCCCTTCGGGGTCGTCGTCTCGCCCTGGGTCCAGTTCTCGCGGACATGGATCGTGCGACGAGTGAAGTCAACGTCCCGCCAGCGCAGCGCGAGCAGCTCTCCCATCCGCAGACCGGCGAAGGCCGCCGTGTGGAAGATCGCCGCGTCCTGTTCGGACTCCGCCGCCCTAACCAACGCCAAGACCTCCTCCGGGCGCAGCACGTCGATCTTCGCGGCGCGGCGCACTCGCGGACGCTCGACCAGATCGGCGGGGTTGCGCGGAAGGCCGTAGACCTTCATCGCCCGCTTGAAGATCGAGCCGAGGCAGACGAGGTACTTCTGCCGCGTCCGGTTGGAGCCGCCGTAGCCGCTTATCCACAGATCGATGTCCTCGGTCGTGATCGTCTCGATCTTGCGCTTGCCAAACTGGCGATCGAGAACGCGGGCCATGTTGCGGTAGTCGCGCATCGTGGACGGCTTGCAGTCGCGGACGTTCTCGCAGTAGGCGAGCCACTCCTTGGTCGCGTCGGCAAAGGTCTTGCCGGTCTTGACCATGCCGGGCAGCGAGCCGTCGCGCGCCTGGCGCAGCAGCTCGTCCAAATGTGCCTCTGCCTTGCCTTTCGTGAAGTAGCCATCCGGCGCCGCCGTCTTCTCGGTCCACGCCGGCCCAAGTCGCCTTTTCTGCTGACGCCCATCCGGCAGTCGGTACTTCGCGTACCAGACCGCCCCGCGCTTTCCTTTGCGCTTGAAGACGTGACCGGAGATCGGGCGGGGCGCTGGCTGTCGCATCGGTCCCGAAAGTCTAGCGCGTTTCGGGACCAATTCGGGACCAATTTCGCTACTTCGTGCCGAACAGCTCTAATCTATTTGGCTCTATAACTGGCTTTTCTTAGTGGGGCGGGAAGGACTCGAACCTTCGACCGACGGATTATGAGTCCGCTGCTCTGACCAACTGAGCTACCGCCCCCTCGGGGCGAGGGTAGCGTGCGGGGGCCGGTGGGGCTTGGTCGTTCAGGCGCTGAAGAGCTGGGCCAGGGAGCGGCCTACGTCGGGCGGCTCCTCCTCGCCCTCGGCGGCGGCGTTGGCGCCTTCGGAGAGGGCTTTGGCCGCGTCGGCGATCTGCTGGGAGCGGCCGCCCCTCAGCTCACCGGACTTCTTCGCTTCTGCCAGGTCCGATTCCATCAGCCCGGCAAGCTCGGCTAGACGGCGCAGGCCGACGGCGCCGGCGGTTCCCTTCAGAGCATGGGCTTCGGAGCGCAGGGTCTCGAAGTCTTCGGTCTCGGTCGCCAGGCCCGCGGCAATCACGTCGCAGCGGCGCTTCGCCTCCTCGGCGAAGGACTTGAGCAGCTCCGGGTCGGGTGCGGTTTTCTCGCTCATTCCCCCGTCACCTCTTTGACCACCCTGGTCATCTCGTCGAGGCCAAAGGCGCCCTCGACCACAGCCCGGATCACGCCTTGGCGATCGATCGCGAACAGCCATGGCTCGCTCGGCAGGTGGAACGCCTTCACCTGCGGCCTCACGCCCTTGCTCGGATCGTTGTCCTTGTAGATCTCCATATGGATGAACGCGGCCTTGTCGCCGTACTGCTCTTTGACCTGCTCGGCCACGTCGACGACGGGGCCGCATACACGACTCTGGCAGAACTGGGGGGTCGCGAACAAGAGGAAGATCGGTTCCCTGCCCAGGGCGTCCGCGTAATCGACCCGGTTCTGGGTGTCGGGCGGCACGCGAGTCGTGATCTTCGCGAGGTCGCCGCCGGTGTCCGCCGGGGTCGGCGTGTGGATCTTCGGCGCCCTTTCGCCGACCTTCGGGATGCGCTTGAACTCGCCGACCGTGGCGCTCGGCAGCAGCGTCGCCACCGTTTCGTCGCCCTGCTTGATCAGCGCCGCTGCGCGCCACTCGCCGTTGCTGGGAAAGTCGAGCTCGGTCGTGTAGACGACGGTCGCGGCGTCGGGGTCGCTGGTCGTCGTCTGGGCGCGAAAGGCGGGCTGGGTGGCGAGGCTTTCGACCGCCGCCGGGTACGGGCCCATCGCCGGCTGTTCCAGCGCTTCGTTGCGCGCCCGGGCGACGGCGCCCTTCTTTTCTCCTCCATCTTCGGCGATGCCGGCCGCACCCGGCCCAACGTGCGGCACCCGGGCGACGTAGAGGGCCACTTCGGCGTCGCTGACCTGGGTCCGGTCCGGCTGGAAGACGCCGAACGGATAGCGATTCTTGCCTTTGTAGAAGACGAGGGCGGCGGGCGAGACGACGAGTTCGGCGTGGGAGTCGGCCGATTTGACGATCTCGCGCAGGGTGCGGCCTTCGGTCTTGGGGAAGTCGCTCGCCGGCGGCGCCGGCCTGTTCGCGACGCTACCGCCGCTGCCGGTGGACGTGTCGGATCCTCCCCCGCCGCATCCGGCAAGCGCGCCCGCGGCGAGCAGGCAGGCGAGCGCGCTTGTGGCATGGCGCCGGGGCATGCGGATCGGGCATCTTATTCGGCGGAGAGTGGCGGGCGCCGTACCTATAGGGTGCGCCCTCGTGAAGATCGAGACGACGAGGAGAGAGAGTTGGCGGACCGAGCGGCACTGATCACCGGGGCCTCGAGCGGGATCGGGCTGGCGATCGCCCGCACCCTCGGCGAGGAGGGGTATGCGCTGACCGTCTCGGCGCGGCGGCCGGAGAAGCTGGAGGCGGCGGCCGAGGATCTGCGCGGCGCCGGGCTTGAGGTCCAGAGCGTCGCCGCCAACATGACCGACGAGGAGGACGTGGTCGGGGTCTTCGCCAAGCACCGCGAGGCCTTCGGCCGGCTCGACGCCCTCGTCAACAACGCCGGGGTCGGGATCGGCGCCCCGATGGAGGAGATCCAGACCAAATACCTGGACATGCAGCTCGCCGTCAACCTGAGGGCGCTGATCATCGGCACGCGCGAGGGGCTGCCGATGCTTCGCGAGGCCGGCCGCGAGCACGGCAAGGCCCTGATCGTCAACACCGCCTCGATCGCCGGCAAGGGCGGCCAGGCTTGGCTATCGGTCTACGCGGCGACCAAGGGCGCGGTGATCAACTTCACCCAGTCGACCCACCGCGAGGTCGGCAACGACGGCATCCAGTGCACCGCGCTCGCCCCCGGCTTCGTCGACACGCCGATGACCGAGTTCGCCAAGGGGCAGGTTCCGGGCGAGGAGATGATCCGCCCGGAGGACATCGGCGAGGCCGTGCGCTTCCTCCTGCGCACCTCACCCAACTGCCACGTTCCCGAGATTGTCTTCACCCGACCGGGCGAGGGCCTGGACACGCCGTAAGGGCGATGCGGTTCCTCGTCGCCGCCTTCGGCGACCCCGGCCACGTCTTTCCGGCGATAGCGCTGGGGCGGGCGCTGACCGGGCGCGGCCACGAGGTGACGATCGAGACCTGGGAGGAGCGACGAGCCGCCGTCGAGGGTGCGGGCCTCGGCTTCGCCGCCGCCGAGGAATACCGCATGTTCCCACCCCCGGATCCGGACTCGCCGGAGGGGGCACACGCGGCCGGGGCGGCGAAGGCGCTCCTGCCGCTGCTCGAGGAGATGCGCCCCGACGCGGTGGTCAGCGACATCCTCACCCTGGCGCCGGCGCTCGCCGCCGAGGTCGCGGGAGTGCCGCGAGCGACGCTGATCCCGCACATCTACCCGGTGGTCGAGCCGGGTCTTCCCTTCTTTGCGGTCGGCCTGCGGCCGCCGCGCACCCCGCTCGGGCGCCGGATCTGGCGCGCCGGCCAGCGCGCCCTCGATGTCGGCCTCGAACAGGGACGCGACGACCTCAACCGGCAGCGCGCGCGCCTGGGCCTGCCCCCCACCGAGCGCTTTCACGGCGGCATCAGCCCCGAGCTGGCGCTGGTTGGCACCTTCCCGCAGCTCGAGTACCCGCGGCGCTGGCCCGCCGGGGTCTATGTGACCGGGCCGAAGAGCTTCGAGATTCCGCATCCGGCGATCGAGCTGCCGCCGGGCGACGAGCCGCTGGTCCTGGTCGCGCCGAGCACGGCGCACGACTCCCGCAACCACCTTGTCCGCACGGCGCTGGCGGCGCTGGCCGCGGAGCCGGTGCGGGTCGTGGCGACCACCAACCGCGTCGTGCCACAGCGGCCGATAGAGGTTCCCGGCAACGCGATCCTGGTCGACTGGCTCAGCTACAGCCAGCTGATGCCGCAGGCCTCGCTGGTGATCTCCCACGGCGGCCACGGCACCGTCTGCCGGGCGCTGGCCGCCGGCACGCCGCTGCTGATCAGCCCCTTCATCGGCGACATGAGCGAGACCGCGATGCGGGTCAGCTGGGCCAAGGCCGGCCTCTCCCTCCCCTGGCGCCTCTGCCGTCCTAATTCTCTGCGCTGGGCCGCGCGGCGAATCCTCGACAATTCCTCCTTCGCGACCCGTGCCGGCGAGCTCGCCGCCTGGGCGGAGCGACACGATGGCGCCCAGCGCGCTGCCGAGCTGGTCGAGCAGCTGGCGGCCAGGTCGTCAGGCCGCTCAGGCGCCGCCGCCTGACCTCAAAAGCTCCGGGGGTGGGACTCGAACCCACAACCCCGCGGTTAACAGCCGCGTGCTCTACCAATTGAGCTACCCCGGAACGCGGCAGGGAATTTAGCGGCTAACCGCCGACGCGCTCGGTGCGGGCTATGCGCTCCACGAGCGCGGCGCGTTCGCGGCTTAGGGCGGCGCGGCGCTCGTAGTCGTCGGCTTCGCCCGCCGCCGCGATCTGGGACTCGAGGCGGCGCTGCTCCAGGAGCAGGTAGTTGAGCTCCATCGACTCGGCGGAGGCGGGCTCGTCGTGGGCGAGGATGACGAGCTCGGCGATCAGGCCGGCGAGCTGGTCGTCGTCGCGCGGCAGGTTGGATGCGGGGTCCTCGGGGTGCTCGCGCAGCCAGGCCGCGGCCCGGCTGCCGGTCGGCGAGAGATGCTCGTCGGTGAGGCGGGCCAGGTACTCCTTCCCCTCGGACGGCAGGGCGATGCACATCGCCAGCAGCGCCCGCTCGCGCCGCTCGCGCGAGGTCAGCTCGCCGGCATTGCGCGCCGGGACCGGCGGCGCGTCCCGTCCTGGCGGGGGCCGCTCGGTGGAGCCGCCGCTCGCCGGCCGCGCCGCCGTCACCCTGCCCATCACCAGGGCTGGCTCCAGGTCCAGCCGCCCCGCCACCCGGCGCACCAGGTCGTCGCGGCTCGCCGTCTCCCCCATCCCGGCGAGGATCGGCGCCACTTCGCCCAGCGCCCGGTCGCGCTCGGCGGGTGAGGAGATGTCGGTTCGGTCGAGCACCAGCCCGACCTGGAAGGCGGGCAGGTCCACTGCCCCGTCGACAAGCGCGCGGAAGCGCTCCGCTCCCCCTTCCGCCGCGATCATCTCCGCCGGGTCCTCTCCGGCCGGCATCGCCGCCACCCGCAAGCGCATCTTCCGCCCCGCCGCGACCCGCTGCGCGCGCAGCATCGCCTCCTGGCCGGCCGAGTCGGCGTCGAGCGCAAGCACCACCTCGTCGACCATCCCCGAGAGCGCCGCCACCTGGTCCTCGGTGATCGCCGTGCCCATCACGCCGACCGCCTCGCCGACCCCCGCCTGGTGCAGCGCCAGCACGTCGGTGTAGCCCTCGACGACCACGACCCGGCCGCTCTTCGCGATCGCCTCCTTCGCCAGGTCGATCCCGTAGAGCATCCGGCTCTTGTGGAAGAAGTCGGTCTCGGCCGTGTTGACGTACTTGGCCCCCTGGTCGGAGCGCATCGCCCGGCCGCCGAAGCCCAGCGTGCGCCCCCGTCTGTCGCGGATCGGGAACATGATCCGCTCGCGGAAGCGGTCGTACTCGCCCCCGCTGCGCCCCCGCTGCGCCAGCCCGACCGCGCGCAGCTCCTCAACCTTGAATCCCGCCCGCTGCCCGCGCAGCAGGACCGTGTCCCAGGCGCTCGGCGCGTAGCCGACGCCGAAGGCACGCAGGGTCTCCTCCCCCAGCCCCCGCTCGGACAGGTAGGCGCGCGCCTTGCCCGCCTCCTCGGCGTCCCAGAGGAAGTGCGTGTAGAAGTCGGCGGTCCGGTCGAGCAGCTCGCCCAGGCGGCGGCGCTGTGCCCGCCGCGCCTCCGCCCGCGGGTCCTCCTTCTCGCGTTGCAGCTCGACCCCGTAGCGGTCGGCGAGCAGCTCAACCGCCTCGGCGAAGCCAAGCCCCTCCTTCTCCTCGACGAACTTGATCGTGTCCCCGCCCACCCCGCAGCCGAAGCAG
>Ga0075423_10006244_pt1 | contig 11179 bp, 3 predicted proteins | sample SoiMethybrSBSTD2_FD_80114 | JGI IMG/M metagenome (GOLD analysis project Ga0075423, IMG submission 80114) | Bulk soil microbial communities from a Populus tree surrounding site in Tennessee, USA - Soil MetaG P. TD hybrid SBSTD2 | ecosystem: Environmental > Terrestrial > Soil > Tree plantation...
ACGTCGTCAGCTCGAACGTGAATGCGTTTGCCCGCTATAACTACTCGCCGTCAAGCTTCGATCAACGCGGCGGCACGTTCTCGACTCGCGTGCTCAGCACGACGAGCGAGGTCTCGTCTTCCGTTCAGACGCTGACAGGCGGTATCACACACATCATCACTCAGGGAATCGCCAACGAGCTGAGAACGAACTACAGCTACCACCGAGTTGGCATCACGTACGAGATGGACGATTTCGGTGGAGCGGTGCCGCTTCAGGATTCCTTGTTGTTCCCCTCCGGCTTTTCATCCGCCGACAGCGGGTTCCTGTTCCTCATCAGCGGCGCCGGGCAGTTCGCGCAGGGCAAGATCGGCACTGACACGCAGCGGCAGATCAACATCGTCGACAACCTGTCGATCATCAAGAGCAGTCATCAACTCAAGTTCGGCGTCGACTACCGCTGGCTCGGCCCATTCAGCAGTCCGTTCGCCTATCGGATGTTCGTGCAATTCGCGGGCGTGACAACGGCGCCCGGCGGTGCGCTCTCGGGGTCGGCGCAGTTCGTCCAACCCGGGGCGTTCGGAGACAACTCGCTGCGCTCGCAGAATCTCTCGATCTACGGTCAGGACACCTGGAATGCCAGACCGCGGTTGACGCTGACGTACGGCGTGCGGTGGGACGTGAACCCGCCGCTCAAGGGAAGGGACACGGCCAACGATCCCTTCACGGTCACCGGCCTCGACAATCCGGCAACGATCGCGCTGGCGCCGCGCGGCACGCCGCTCTACACCACCGATTACGGCAACGTGGCACCCAGAGTCGGTGTCGCGTATCAACTTGGCGGACGGCCCGAGTGGGACGCGACCGTTCGAGCAGCCTTCGGGATGTTCTACGACCTGGGTCAGGGTTCGCTCGGAGGCGTGACCAGTTATTTTCCGTACGGCGCCACCAAGGTCATCCAGCCGTCACCGACTCCGTTCCCGTTGAGCGCGCAGGACGCGGCTCCTCCCGCATTCACGATCAATCCGCCGGTGAACACCATCCTGGTCGCGGACCCAAGCCTGAAAGTGCCACGAAGCTATCAATGGAATGTCGCGTTCGAGCAGTCGTTGGGGCGCAACCAGAGTCTGTCAGCCACGTATCTCGCGGCGATCGGCCGCGACCTGCTCCGCGCGACGCAGCTGGTCAACCCGAATCCGGATTTCCAATTCATCGGCGTGGTTGACAATTCAGCGACCTCGGACTATCACGCGCTGCAGCTCAAGTACCAGCGGCGGTTGTCGCGCGGCTTGCAGGCGCTCGCGTCCTACACGTGGTCGCACTCGATGGACGAGGCATCGACGGATGCGACGACGTATCGCAGCACGTCGGGCGCAGACGGTGCACGACTGGATCGTGGCGATTCCGATTTCGACATCAGGCACTCGTTCACGACCGGCGCCACGTACTTTGTGCCGTCGCCCGTTTCGCGCGGGATCGCGCAGGCAATCCTGCGGGACTGGTCGGTGGACGCGTTCGTGCTGGCCAGATCGGCGCCACCGGTCGACGTGACGGGTCCGATCAATTTCACCGCCAATGCCGCCATTCGTTCCCGTCCAAACGTCAACCCGGGTGTGCCGCTCGAGATTCACGGCGATCAGTATCCAGGCGGCAAGATCTTCAATCGAGCGGCGTTCACGCTCGTGGCCCCCGGCCAGCAGGGGAATTTCGCGCGCAACGTGCTGCGCGGCTTCGGCGCGGCGCAAGCCGATGTCGCGCTGCAGCGGCAGTTCCGCATCACCGACAGAATCGCGCTGCGTGTCCGCGCCGAGTGTTTCAACGTCTTCAACCAGCCGAACTTCGGAAGTCCCATCTTCGATCTGAGCAATCCGCTCTTCGGCCGATCGACACAGACGCTCGCGAGCAGCCTGGGATCCGGTGGCGCGAACGGGGGCTTCAGTCCTCTTTACCAGATCGGCGGACCGCGATCGATACAACTGGTAGCGAGGCTCGAATTCTAGAGACTGCTCCCTGGTGAGAGGCCACATCATCGCGAGCGGGGCCGTCCTGGCGTGCGCGCTGGCGTGGTGCTCGCCGGCGCTCGCGTTGAATCCAGCGCTCGACGTGGGTCAGTACGCCCACACCGCCTGGACCGTTCGCGAAGGGTTCTTGAAGAGCCGCGTGTCCGCCATCGCGCAGACACCCGATGGCTATCTGTGGCTCGGCACGGAAACCGGCCTGTTTCGTTTTGACGGGGTGCGAATGGTGCGGTGGCAGCCCCGGGGACAGACGCAGATCCCCCACGTGACCGTCGTCAAACTGCTGGTGTCACGTGATGGACGGCTCTGGATCGGCACGGGCGGCGGGCTTGCCAGTTTGAAGGAGGGTCAACTGATCACCTACCCGGAACTCTCGGGAGAGGTGATTGGTTCGCTGGTCGAAGATTCACTCGGAACAGTATGGGTGGGCACCATCACGATTCCGAGCGCACGCCTCTGTGCGATCCGCAAGGCGGTTCAGTGCGACGTGCACGAGCGTCTCGGCAATGGCGTGTTTTCCCTGCTGGAGGATCGCGGCACGCTCTGGGTAGGGGCGACAACGGGACTGTGGCGATGGGCACCGGGGGAGCCGACACGCTATACGGCGTTGAGCTCGGGTACGTTCGACGTTCTCAGAGTCAGCAACGGGCCGCTCCTCGTCGCGATGACCGGCGGCGTGAAGCAGGTGGTGGGTGAAACGCTCGAAGCCTATCGCATCAAAGGCCTCGACCAGTCGGACGCCCGCAGGCTGCTCGTCGACCACGACGGCGGCTTGTGGATCGGAACCTCCCGCCAGGGCCTTATCCATGTACATCAGGGACGAGTGGATCGGTACACGACGGCGGACGGTCTCTCCAACGATACGATCATTGACCTCTACGAGGACCGCGAGGGAAGTATTTGGGTCGGGACGCTGGACGGGCTCGATCGATTTCGCGAGTTGGCTGTCACCACCATCTCCAGAAAGCAGGGACTCGCCGCCGACAACGCGCTTTCGGTCCTTGCCGCACGAGACGGAACCACGTGGGTCGGCACGTCCGATGGCGTCAGCAGGTGGAGCGGCGGACGGACGACGGTCTACCGAACGCGGGAGGGCTTGCCGGACAACCACGTCGGGACCATGTTCGAAGACAGCACTGGACGAGTGCTGGTGTCGACGCCGCGCGGCATAGCCGCCTTCGATGGCGGCCGATTCGCTCGACTGCTGCGGTCCGACCCCACTCGAGTCGTCTACAACTTCGTTGAAGAACGCGCCGGAAATTTCTGGATCAGCGATCAGGAGCAGGGCCTGCTCCATCTGGTCGGAGCGGAGGTCGTCACACGGATACCGTGGTCCGCGCTGGGCCGTGACGATCACGCCACTGTCGTGATCGCCGATCGCAGCGGGCGTGGTCTCTGGCTTGGGTTCTACAAAGGCGGCATTGCGTTGTTGCAGGATGGCGCGCTCCGCGCCTCGTACTCAGCCGCCGACGGACTGGGTGCCGGGCGCGTATCGGAGCTGAAATTCGATCGCGAGGGGGCGCTCTGGGCGGCGACGGCCGGCGGTCTCAGCCGCATCAAAGACGACCGCATCCTCACACTCAATGCGGCATCTGGCCTGCCGTGCGACGGTGTGCATTGGACGATCGAAGACACGGACCGCGCTCTCTGGATGTTGATGCCGTGCGGCCTGGCTCGCATCGGTTCGGCAGAACTGACGGCGTGGCTCGCCAATCCGAATCATGCGGTCAAGAGCACGCTGTTCGACAGCTCTGATGGCGTGAGGACTCAGTCGACTCCAATGGGCTTCACTCCAAGCGTCGCCAGGCTTTCGGAAGGACGAGTCTGGTTCGCCACCGCCAGTGGCATCGGCGTCGTCGACCCGCGCCGTCTGTCGTTCAACGCCCTGCCTCCGCCGGTGCACATCGAGCAAATCGTCGCCGACCGAAGGACATACGACGACGCGCCGCTGACTGTCGAGGGAGGCGTGCGCCTGCCACCGCTGACGCGCGATCTGCAGATCGACTACACGGCGCTCAGCCTTGTCGCGCCGGAGAAGACGCAGTTCCGCTACCAGCTGGAAGGCCGCGATCGCGGCTGGCAAGACGCCGGCAATCGACGACAGGCGTTCTACAACGATCTGGCGCCCGGCCGCTATCGTTTCCGCGTGATCGCCGCCAACAACAGCGGTGTCTGGAACGACACCGGCGCGAGCGTCGACTTCGCCATTGCACCGGCGTACTACCAGGCGAAATGGTTTCCGCCGCTCGTGGTGGGCGTGATCGTCGCTGCCGTCTGGGCCGCTCATCGCATCCGCCTTCGCATCGTCGAGAAACACGAGCGCGAGATCAGCGCGCTGAACGAGCGGCTGATGAAGGCGCAGGAGCAGGAGCGCATTCGCATTGCCGGCGAGCTGCACGACGGCGTGATGCAGCAGATGCTCGCGGCCACGATGATGCTGGGGTCCGCGAAACGCCGGACGAGCGAGTCAGAAACGAAGACGTCGCTCGACAAGATCCAGGACAAGTTGATCCAGGCAGGCACGGAGATTCGTCAGTTGTCTCACGACCTGCACCCGCCGATTCTGCAGGAGGCAGGTCTGCCCGACGCGCTGCGGTCCCACTGCGAGCAGTTCAGTGCGAGCAGCGGCATTCCGGTCGCGTGCGACGCCGACGACGCCGCGCGTGACTTGTCGCGCGGTGCTGGGCTCGCGCTGTTCCGAATCGCTCAGGAAGCACTCGCGAACGCCGCGAAACACGCGCACGCGACGCGAATCACTGTTCGTCTGACGCGATCCGCTGACGAGGTGTCGCTCGCCGTGTCCGACGACGGCGCCGGCTTCGACTCGAACCGACTTGCCACCTCCGGTGGTCTTGGATTGATCATGATGCGCGAACGCGCGACTCAACTCAACGGAACGTTCGAGTTCGAGAGCGCGCCAGGCCGCGGTACGACGATCCGGGTGGTGATTCCGTTTCGATGACCTCCCGTGATTCCACTCGCGGCGCCGCGACAGCGTTCAGACGAGCAACGCTCGCGATGTGTGCGCTTCTGCTGACGACGCGAACCGTCTTGGCGCTGGATCCGGCGCTGGACGCGCGCCAGTACGTGCACACGGCGTGGAAGCTGCGCGACGGCTTTACCAAAGGGGCGATCAACGCGATCGCCCAGACGCCTGACGGCTATCTGTGGCTCGGAACCGAGTTCGGCCTGCTGCGCTTCGATGGCGTGAGGACCGTCCCGTGGCAGCCGCCACCGAACCAGCGTCTCCCTACCAACGCCATCATCAGCCTGCTCACCGCTCGCGATGGCACGCTCTGGATTGGTACGGATCGAGGTCTCGCCAGTTGGAAGGACGGACAGCTCACTCGATACGAGGCGCTCGCGGGCAACTACGTCCGCACGCTCGTCGAAGATCGCGAGGGTACGATCTGGGCGACCGTGTTCGGCGACAGATGGACGCTGTGTGAAGTCAACAAGACGCACGTCACGTGTCACGGTGAGGACGGCGGTGCTGGCGAGGGCGCGCTCGGTCTCTATGTCGATCGAATGGGTCGTATCTGGGTGGGGACGTCAAACGGCGTCTGGCGATGGAAACCTGGCCCGCCAACCTTCTATCCACTGTCGCCCGAGAACAATGGGATTCAGGGTCTGTCCGAAGACAGCGATGGTTCTTTGCTGATCTTCAATGCCGGTGGCATCAGACGGTTCGTCGATGGCCGTGCGGACATGAAGTACCCCTTCCCGTCAGGGCCACCGCTTCAGGCCGACACACTCCTCCGCGATCGCGATGGCGCCGTATGGGCCGGAACGAATCACGGCGTCGTGCATGTTCACAACGGAGTCGTCGACGCGTTTTCCCAAACCGACGGTCTTTCTGGTGAGGACGTGTCGGCGATTCTCGAGGATCGTGAAGGCAACATCTGGATCGCGACCGAGGGTGGGCTCGACCGCTTTCGCGCAGCGGCGGTCGTCTCATACACGGCCTACCAGGGCCTGTCGAACAGCCGCGTCAACTCTGTCCTGGCGTCCGCCGATGGAAGCGTGTGGGTAGGTACGTATGACGGTTTGAACAGATGGGCCAACGGCAACGTGACGATGTACCACGAGCGCAGCGTGAAGAGCGCACCAGGCAGCCGGCCCGTTCCCTCGCGCAGCGTGCGCGAGTTCACTGGCGCTGGAATGCCTCGTGGCGTCCAGTCGATTTTCGAAGACAGTCAACGCCGCATATGGCTGTCGACTGGGGACGGCGTCGGCTACCTGGAAAATGAGCGCTTCGTCGTCGTGAACGGTGTTCCCGGCGTAACGACCCGGGCCATCGTTGAAGACAGCCAAAAGAACGTGTGGATCGTCAATCCGGCTGTCGGGTTGTTTCGTGTGAGTCGAGACCGGCATGACGTCGAGCACACGTCCACGGCGGTACTGAACCACAAGGATGTTGTCAGCGCGGTTGCCGCCGATCCGTCTGGCGGCCTGTGGTTCGGGTTCTTTCGTGGGGGCATCGTCCGCTTCGCTGACGGTCAGGTGCGAACCTCCTACACGGCCTCCGATGGTCTCGCTGAAGGTCGTGTCAGCAACCTGTACGCCGATACTGCCGGCGCACTCTGGATCTCCACCGATGGCGGATTGAGTCGGCTGAAGAACCGTCGCCTGGCCACGATCAATAGCCGGAACGGATTGCCCTGCGATGCGGTGGGTTGGGTGGTTGAAGACGCGGGCCATTCGTTGTGGCTCGGCATGCCGTGCGGTCTGGTGCGAATCGCGCGCACCGAGATCGACGCATGGACCGCTGCCGCCGACACCGGTTCGGATCACGCGGTCTCGCACCGCCTGCACGCCACGGTCTTCGATCACGCCGACGGCGTCAGGATGTTCGTCTCCCCCAGCTACTACACCGCGCCGGCGGCCGTATCGGCAGACGGGAAGTTGTGGTTCATGTCGCAGGAGGGCCTCAGTGTCATCGACCCGTCGCGCGTGTCTGTCAACACTTTGCCGCCGCCGGTCCACATCGAACAAGTCGTCGCGGATGGCGAGACTCATGACGCGAACTCCGCTCTCAACACGTCGCTGCGCCTTCCGGCGCTGACCCGCAGTCTACAGATCGACTACACGGCGCTCAGCCTCGTCGCACCCGAGACGATGCAGTTCCGCTACAGGCTCGAAGGCTGGGATCGCGATTGGCAGGATGTCGGCACCCGGCGGCAGGCGTTCTACGCGAACCTCCCGCCGCGTGCCTATCGCTTTCGCGTCATCGCAGCGAACAACAGCGGCGTGTGGAACGAGACGGGTGCATCACTCGCGTTCTCAGTCGCGCCGGCGTACTACCAGACCACGTGGTTTCCGCTGCTCGTCATTGGCATCCTGCTCGGCGTCGCCTGGGCCGCGTATCGCATCCGTCTCGGCATCGTGAAAACACACGAACGAGAGATCAGCGCGCTGAACGAGCGGCTGATGAAGGCGCAAGAACAAGAGCGGATTCGGATCGCCGGCGAGCTGCACGACGGTGTGATGCAGGAGATGCTCGCAGCCACGATGTTGCTGGGCACCGCCAAGCGTCGGGTCAGCGCCGATGCCGATGCGAAGGCCACCATCGACAAGGTGCAGGACAAGTTGATCAAGGTAGGCACCGACATCCGTCAGCTGTCGCACGACCTGCACCCGCCGGTTCTCCAAGAGCAGGGCTTGCCCGATGCGGTACGCGGGTATTGCGAGCAGTTCAGTGCGAGCAGCGGCATTCCGGTTACGTGCGATGCCGATGACAGCGTGCGCGACCTGTCGCGCGGGGCGGCGCTTGCTCTTTTCCGAATCGTTCAGGAAGCGCTCGGGAACGCGGCGAAACACGCGCGCGCCAAGCGGATCACGGTTCGCCTCACCCGAGCCGGCGACGACGTCTCGCTCAGCGTGTCGGACGACGGCGCGGGCTTCGACGCAGGCCAACTTGGCACATCTGGCGGTCTCGGATTGATCATGATGCGCGAGCGCGCGAGTCAACTGAACGGAAGGTTCGAGTTCGCGAGCGCGCCAGGTCGCGGTACGACGATCACCGTGGTGATTCCTTTCCGATGAAACGGTGGACTCGATTCATCGCGATTGGTGCGCTGCTGCTGACAACGCGAACCGCCTTCGCGTTGAATCCCGCACTCGACGTCCGTCAGTACGCGCACACCTCATGGAAGATCCGTGACGGCTTTTTCAAGGGCCGGATCTCCGCGATCACCCAGACCGCCGATGGGTATCTCTGGCTGGGCACTGAGCTCGGGTTGATTCGCTTCGACGGTGTGCGCTTCGTCCCCTGGCAGCCGCCAGCGAATGAATCGCTTCCATCGAACTACATTCGCAGTCTGGTCCCGGCACGCGATGGGACTCTGTGGATTGGCACGCTCGAGGGGTTGGCGAGTTGGAAGGACGGCCGGCTTACCACGTATCAACAGCTAGCCGGATTCGGCGTCGCGGAGATGCTCGAAGATCGCGAAGGCACCGTCTGGGTCACCGGTGTGCAGAACCAAACTGGTGAACTCTGCGCGGTTCGCAACGGCCAGGCCGAGTGCCATGGAAAGGACGGGAGTTTCGGCCACTGGACCACATCCCTCTACGAGACCGCAGAGGGTCTGTGGGTCGCGGCCGAGCGCGGGCTGTGGCAGTGGCTGCCTGGGTCGCCGAAACGGTATTCGTTGACGATGGCGAGCAGTTTTCATGCGTTGACCGCGGGCGACGGAGGTGGCCTTCTGATCCTCACTGGCGACGGAGTCAGCCAGTTCGCGAACGGCAGGGCGATCGACTTTCCGCTGCCCGGCCCGAGCCGGATTCACTTGAGGACCTCTCTGCTGCACCGGGATCGCGATGGGGCCATCTGGATCGGAACACATGACGGCGGCCTCGTGCATATCCACCAAGGACGGAGCGACCGGTTCAGGCGATCTGACGGACTCTCAGGAGACGTTGTGCATCACGCCTTCGAAGATCGTGAAGGCAACATGTGGGTGGGAACCAGCGATGGGCTCGATCGCTTTCGAGACTTTGCGATACCCACGTTTTCAATCACTCGGGGACCGTCGATACCGACGGTCGGATCGCTACTCGCAGTGGACCGGCATCTCTGGGTCAATGCCGGTGCGTTGCAGCGGTGGGATCTGACACACATGGCATCACAACAAATCGGCGGGACGCCCTCCTCGAGTGCAGGGTCGTTCTTCCAGGATCGTCGCGGGCGACTGTGGGTCAGCAGAGTCGGAGCCATCGGGTATGTCGAGGGCGACCGGTTCATCACCGTCAAGGAAGTGCCCGGCGATATCGTGAATTCCATCGACGAAGATACCCGGGGGAATGTGTGGTTCCTGACCCAGAGGAATGGCGTCCTGCACCTGCTGCCGAGCAACGACGTCGAATCGATTCCGTGGTCTGCGCTTGGGCGCGATGATCATGCCACTCGGCTCGCCGCTGATCCTGTGCGCGGTGGCGTGTGGCTGGGATTCTGGGGCGGAGGAATCATTCATTACGTCGACGGTCAGGTCCGCGAGTCGTACGCCAATGTCGACGGATTGGCCAGGGGGCGCATCAACTACCTCTCGGTGGATCGGGACGCGACGGTGTGGGCGGCAACTGTCGGCGGTCTCAGCCGCGTGAAGAACGGCCGCGTCGCCACCTTGAACTCCAGCAACGGACTTCCGTGCGATGCCGTCGATTGGATGATCGCGGACGACGCTGATTCGTACTGGCTGTACATGGAGTGCGGCTTCGCGCGGATTGCGCGCTCCGACCTGCAGGCGTGGTCTGCCGCGTTCGACGCCAATCGCGAGCGGCCACCAATCCAACTAACGTTGTTCGACAGTTCCGACGGCGTTCGGAGTGTCGCGAGTGTCAGCACGTACAGTCCGCACATCGTCAAGTCTGCGGACGGGCGACTGTGGTTTGCGGGGCCAGACGGCTTCAGTGTCGTGGATCCGCGACGCCTGCCGGTCAACCGCCTTCCACCACCGGTACATATCGAGCAGATCGTCGCCGACCGTACGATCTACGATGCACCTTCGATTGGAGGTGGCGGCCTGCGTCTGCCGTCGCTGACTCGCGATCTGCAGATCGACTACACCGCGCTCAGTCTCGTCGCGCCGGAGAAGATGCAGTTTCGCTACAGGCTCGAAGGCTGGGATCAGGACTGGCAAAACGTTGGCAATCGGCGACAGGCGTTCTACGCGAACCTGCCGCCACGCAGCTATCGCTTCCGCGTCATCGCCGCCAACAACAGCGGCGTGTGGAACGACACGGGTGCGACCATCGACTTCGCCATTGCACCCGCGTACTACCAGACGACCTGGTTTCCAGCGCTCATCGCCGGCATGGTGATCGGATCCGCCTGGGCGGCCCACCGCATCCGCCTCGGCATCGTCGAGAAACACCAGCGGGAGATCACCGCGCTGAACGAGCGACTGATGAAGGCGCAGGAGCAGGAGCGCATCCGCATTGCCGGCGAGCTGCACGACGGGGTGATGCAACAGTTGTTGGCGGTCACGATGATGTTGGGGACCACGAAGCGCCGGGCCAGCGACTCGGACACGAAGGTGTCGCTCGACAAGATCCAGGAGAAGTTAATCCAGACGGGCACCGACATCCGTCAGCTCTCGCACGATCTGCACCCCCCAATCCTGCAAGACGCAGGCTTGCCCGAAGCCGTGCGCGGGTATTGCGAGCAGTTCAGTGCGAGCAGCGGCATTCCGATCTCGTGCGACGCCGACGACAGCGTGCGCGACCTGTCGCGCGGCGCGGCGCTCGCACTCTTTCGAATCGTTCAAGAGGCGCTCGGGAACGCGGCGAAACACGCGCACGCCAAGCGCATCACGGTTCGCTTGACCCGATCCGCGGAGAAGGTGTCGCTGGTGGTGTCGGACGACGGCGGCGGTTTCGATCCAGGCAGATTGAGCACCGCCGGCGGGCTGGGGCTGGTCATGATGCGCGAACGCGCAACGCAGTTGAACGGCACGTTCGAATTCGAGAGCGCACCCGGACACGGCACGACGATCGCGGTGGCGATTCCGTTTCGATGAGTGCCGTCAGGCGCTTCCCGCGGTTCGCAGGCCCAGCTTCGCGGCCATCGTCACGAGGTCGGGAAGCGAGTCGGCCTTCATCTTCCGCATCATCTGACCGCGGTGCGCCTTCACCGTAATCTCGCTGATACCAAGTTCGCCGCCCACCTGCTTGTTCAACAGGCC
>Ga0075423_10006246_pt1 | contig 11177 bp, 12 predicted proteins | sample SoiMethybrSBSTD2_FD_80114 | JGI IMG/M metagenome (GOLD analysis project Ga0075423, IMG submission 80114) | Bulk soil microbial communities from a Populus tree surrounding site in Tennessee, USA - Soil MetaG P. TD hybrid SBSTD2 | ecosystem: Environmental > Terrestrial > Soil > Tree plantation...
CCGGGTGGATTGTTTCTGCTTTCAGGACAGCCCCCGCCGCGCCCACAGCATTGCCGCGCAGGGCGGCATCAACGCGGCGAAGAATTATCAGGACGACGGCGACAGCGTCGAACGGCTCTTTTACGACACGATCAAAGGCGGCGACTTTCGCTCCCGTGAAGCGAACGTGTACCGCCTGGCGCAGGTCAGCACGCAGATCATCGATCAATGCGTCGCGCTCGGGGTGCCCTTCGCCCGCGAGTACGGAGGGCAACTGGCGAACCGGTCTTTTGGCGGCGTACAGGTATCCCGGACCTTTTATTGTCGCGGACAGACGGGTCAACAGCTCCTCCTTGGCGCCTATTCCGCTCTCTCCTGGCAGATCGAGCGCGGCCAGGTCACGATGCATCCCCGTACAGAGATGCTGGACCTGATCGTGCTTGACGGGCACGCTCGCGGCATCGTCGTGCGCGATCTAGTCACCGGAGACATCAGGTCGCATACGGCCCAGGCCGTGGTTCTGGCCACGGGCGGGTACAGCAACATTTTCTTTCTGTCGACAAACGCCAGCGGCAGCAATGTGACTGCGACCTATCGGGCCTGGAAACAGGGTGCGGCCTTTGCCAACCCCTGCTTCACACAGATCCATCCAACGGCGATTCCGCCAAGCGAGGCCTACCAAGCCAAGTTGACTTTGATGTCCGAGTCGCTTCGCAACGACGGCCGCCTGTGGGTGCCGAAGGAACTGGGAGATGCCCGGTCGCCCGATCGGATCCCGTCTTTGGAGCGTGACTATTTCCTGGAGCGTCGGTATCCGCGATTCGGCAATCTCGCTCCCCGCGATGTGGCCTCCCGAGCCGTCAAGCAGATCTGCGACGAAGGCCGTGGCGTCGGCCCCGGAGGGCATGGCGTGTATTTGGATCTGTCGGATGCAATCGCCCAACAGGGCCTTGAAGTGGTCCGCGACCGGTACGGCAATGTCTTCGATATGTACCAGCGAATCACCGGCGAAGATGCCTATAAGGCACCGATGCGCATTTATCCCGCGCCGCACTATACGATGGGCGGCCTGTGGGTCGATTACAATCTCATGAGTACCATTCAAGGCCTGTTCGTGATTGGAGAAGCCAACTTCGCGGATCATGGTGCGAATCGGCTCGGTGCCAGCTCCTTGATGCAAGGGCTGGCCGATGGCTATTTCATTCTTCCCTACACGATTGGCCATTACCTGGCGACGACCAAGAGCCTACCGATTTCCCACGAGCATGCAGACGTGCGAGCGGCCAAGGAGCGCGTGGCGATCAGGAACTCGCGACTTCTCGGCGGGGCGGGAAAGAGAACGGCCGCCTCATTTCATCGAGCACTGGGACGCATCATGTGGAACGCCTGCGGGATGACAAGAAACCGTGCAGGCCTCAAGCACGCACTGCAGACGATCCCGCCTTTACGCCATGAATTCTGGCGCGATGTGGCGGTCCTTGGATCAGGTGACACATTCAATCAGGAGTTGGAGTATGCGGGGCGAGTCGCGGATTTCCTGGAGTTCGCCGAACTTCTCTGCTATGACGCCCTCCATCGGGAAGAATCTTGCGGCGCACATTTTCGGGAAGAGTATCAGACGCCGGATGGTGAACCGTTGCGTGACGACACCCGATTCGCTCACGTTGCAGCGTGGGAATATGTTGCCAACGGCCAACCGGTCCTGCACAAGGAGCCTCTCGTCTTCGAATTTGTGAAGCCGGCGATGCGCAGCTACCAATGAGCGAGAGCCTATCGTGACGTTTACGCTGAAGATTTGGCGGCAGAAAGGACCGGACGACAAGGGTCGGTTGGGCACCTATCAGGCTCAGGACATCAGCCCGAGTATGTCCTTTCTCGAAATGATGGACGTCGTGAACCAGCAGCTCATCCTCAAAGGCGAAGAGCCGGTGGCATTCGAGTACGACTGCCGGGAAGGCATTTGCGGGAGCTGCTCGCTCGTGATCGACGGGGTGCCGCACGGTCCAGATCGAGGGATGGCCACCTGTCAATTATACATGCGTCGCTTTCCCGACGGTGCGACGATCACGATCGAGCCCTGGCGTGCCAAGGCCTTTCCGATCATCAGAGATCTCGTGGTTGACCGGCGCGCACTTGATCGGGTGATGCAAGCGGGCGGCTACATCTCGGTCAACACCGGCGGAGCGGTCGATGGCAATGTGTTGGTGATCGCAAAGGATCAGGCCGAGATCGCCATGGATGCCGCGTCCTGCATCGGCTGCGGCGCTTGCGTGGCGGCCTGCAAGAATGCGTCGGCCATGCTGTTCGTCGCTGCCAAGGTCTCGCACCTGGCCTCGCTCCCTCAGGGGGAGCCAGAGCGCACCAAACGCGCCAAAGCCATGGTCGCCGCGATGGACCGCGAAGGTTTCGGGTCCTGCGGAAATCAATATGAATGTGAAGCGGTCTGTCCCAAGTCCATCAGCGTTCGATTCATCGCGATGCTCAATCGGGAGTTTCTCCGTGCGACCATTGCCGAGCCGAGCCTGCCAGCAGAGCTTCCCATCGTTCCTCTCGACGAATCTCATTAGTGCGAGAAAACCGTAAGAACTCACCTCGCTCAGATCGTCTCAAATCCTACCGTTTACTTGACAGATCGGCGGACATGCACTATCGATAAGAAATGGCTCTGGTAGAGGATTCGTTGGCAGTCGGACAACCTGCAGCGTCGTTGAGAATCAACTGATGGGTCGCCCGCTGAATTGTCCTCAATGCCGTCACGAACGAGTGCTTCGGTCGCGGCCTCTGTCGGCCAGCGAGCGGATGGCGGCGCTCTTCTTCTTGTCACCGTTTTCCTGCCAGCATTGCAGCTGTCGCTTCCTGGCTTCGCGCATCGGCTTGGACCATCCACGTCACCCGATCGACCGTCGCGAGCATCTGAGAATTCCCGTCCGGCTCTATCTCTCTTTCTCGGGAGGCAAAGTCCGCGGCGAGGGGACCGTCCTGGATCTCTCGATGGGCGGCTGCATTATCAAGAGCGAGACGCAGGTGCACGTCGACGACATCTTTTATTTGGAGATTGCAACAGGTTCGCAGGATCATCCGCTGGAAGTTGCAGCGATGGTGCGATCGATCGGCCCACGTGGAATCGCCTTCAAGTTTCTCCGCGCGGCCCAGGAAAACAAACGGCTGCTCGCATTCATCCAGGCTCAAACCGCCGACCATCTTCAAAAGGCAGCGATCGTTGCCGTTCCCGTTAAAACCTAGCGATATTCCTTCGAAGCGCTAGTTCATTCTTCAGGCATGGGAGCTGATTGATCTCCCCCTGCGCGCAACGTTCTTACCCGCCCAACCCCGGCGCGCCGAGACGCGCCTTTTCCCGAATGAGCACCTCCCTTGATGTAAAAATGCGATCAATCTTGTGTGCGGGGTGCGCGAGCACGGGAGATCAACAGCTCCCATGCCCACCTTCGCTAGATTGGCTGTTCCCAGGCGGAAGGCAGGGGATATTCTGTCGTCAGCCGTTCGTGTTCGGCGAGATCGTAGGGCTCGATCGTGAGGTCCTGAGGATTCAACGGCTCGGCGCAGGCTGTCGACGTTAGAAAGTCTACAAGAGCCTGCGCTTTATCTTTTGTTGAAAACCGGCAGAGCCCGTATTCCGGCATCCCCGACGAGGGATGCCAGAATGCCAACTCGATGGCACTTCCTTGGTAAATGCCCAAGGAGCGGTGTTTGAGCTGAAATCCTCCCGCTTTATGTGACGATGGTTCCAACGACATGGTGACCGATGCCACGCTATCTTCGAGTATATCGGCATGATAGCATGATTGCGTTTGTACCTACCATCAACAGGAGGAGCGGCTATGGGTAGGGGTGGCACGATCGTCATCGGTCTCCTGATGGGCGCAAGCTTCTGGGGTTGCGGTTATAACGACCTGCAGGGGCTGGACGAAGACACGAAGGCTGCCTGGAGCGAGGTGGTCAATCAATACCAACGGCGGGCCGATCTCATTCCCAACCTCGTGGCGACGGTTAAGGGCTATGCTGCTCACGAAAAAGAAACCTTGGAAGGGGTGATACAGGCTCGCGCTCACGCCACCGGCATTCAAGTCACGCCGGAGATGTTGAAAGACCCGGCGACGTTCGAACAATTCCAAAAGGCTCAGGCCGGTCTCACCTCGGCCTTAGGTCGTCTGATCGCCATCGCGGAAAACTATCCCAATCTGAAAGCTGATCAAAATTTCCGCGATCTTCAGAGCCAATTGGAAGGGACAGAGAACCGCATCACGGTCGCCCGCAAACGCTACATTGATCGTGTGGCCGAGTACAACAAGATGGTCCGGTACTTTCCTACCAACCTTACAGCCAAGCTACTACTTCATATGGAAGAAAAGCCGAACTTCACTGTCGCGGATGAGAAGGCTGTGGCCAAGCCGCCGGAGGTCAAGTTCAACTGACCCAAGGCGAAGGATGGACGCCGTTCGTATGAGCCATGTCTGGCGACTGCCGGCGCGGCTCATTGTCTTTTTAGGGCTCACGTTCATCGCGCTTTCAGCTTCTGCCCTCGACGTCCCGCCTCTGACCGGACGCATCCTGGATCTTGCCCACGTTCTGCCCGCTCAGGAGAGCGAACAACTCACCCAACAGCTTCGAGCCCACGAGGAGAAGACCGGTAATCAGGTGGCCGTCCTGATTCTCCCTTCGTTGGAAGGAGAGCCCGTCGAAGAGTACTCGCACCGCGTGGCCAACACGTGGAAGCTTGGGCAGAAGGGCATCGATAACGGCGTGCTGCTGCTCATTGCCCTGAAAGAGCGGAAACTGCGAATTGAAGTGGGATATGGCCTGGAAGGAACATTGACTGATCTCCGCTCAGCCCACATCATTCGGAACGAAATTGTACCGCAGTTCCGGAACGGGGATATCCCCGGTGGCGTACGGGCCGGGACGGAAGCGATTCTGGCTACGATCGAAGGGACCTATCAAGCAAAAGAGCCACCGCCCGATCGTATCCAACCGGGACGGGAGCCGGGAGCATTCCAGTATGTCATTATTGGAATTGTTGTCGGGTTTCTTGCCGGGATCGTCTTAAGCCAAGGTCTCCGGCGCGTGCGCGCGTTGCTGGGTTCAGTGCTTACTTTCATGGTGGCCCAGCTTGCGAGCATCCCGCTTGGTCTTGTGGCGGCTGGGTTCACGGCCTTCCTGCTCTGGATGGTCCTCCGTGCCAAAAGCGGTCGACGGCGCGGCTCCGGTCCTGAGGATTGGACCTGGTACAGTAGCCGTGGCGGCGGGTGGAGCGGCGGATCATCCGACAGCGGCGGATTTAGTGGCGGTGGAGGCGATTTCGGTGGAGGAGGTGCCAGTGGTGATTGGTAAATCGATGAATTTGACCGATCCAGAGAAAGCCCGCATCAGTGAAGCCGTGCGCACCGCTGAACGTCAGACGAGCGCCGAGATCGTCCCGATGCTTGTCGCACGGTCGGGATTGTATCGCGATGCGCAACATCGGACCGGCCTGGCGCTGGCCTTGCTCGTGTTGACGGGTCTGTTGATGGGGGAGGCGCTGTGGTTGCCCTGGGGATGGCACGCCGCGAATGCGGCTTGGCTCCTCGTCGCCACCCTCACGACGTATCTCGTCGGTACCTGGCTCGGAACCTATGCTCCAGTGATTCGTGCAGTCACCTCGACCGATCGCCTGCGTCGCAAGGTGCAACTCAGGGCCGAGTGGGCCTTCGCGCAACATGGCATTTCACAGACGCGCGAACGCACCGGTGTCCTGCTCATGATTTCGCTCCTGGAGCGTCACGTGTATGTGTTACCTGATCAAGGGATCGGACCGAGGGTTCAGTCTGCGCAATGGGAGGAAGTGGTGCGAGTCGTGGTGACGAAGCTGAGAGCGAACGACATTGCCGGAGGACTCTGCGCAGGCATCGAGCGGTGCGGAGTCATCTTGAGTCACGTATGTCCCGCTAGACCGGGCGACAATCCGGACGAACTGCCGGATCGGGTCGTGGAAGAGCCGTAATGCGCTGTTCAATAGACTGCTCCTTATCGTTCCGCTAAAATCCGCTTCAATGTCAGAACCCACCGACGTATCCCCCGGCAGATCTCAGAGCGAGAACCACTCGGTCGTGAAAGCGGCGGGGGTGATCGGCATCGCCACGTTTTCCAGCCGCATTCTCGGCTTCATCCGCGATATGGTCCTCGCACGCCTGTTCGGTGCCACGCCGGCAGCCGACGCTTTCTTCGTCGCGTTCCGTATTCCGAGCTTGCTGCGCGAACTCTTCGCGGAAGGTTCGATGTCCGCCGCGTTTATTCCGGTCTTCACCGAATATCAGACGCTCAAGTCGAAACGCGAAGCCTGGGAATTGGCCAGTGCAGCCTTTACGACGCTGCTCACGGTCGTGACGCTGGTGACGCTCTTGGGCATTGTTACCGCGCCCTGGCTGGTCCAGGCACTGGCGCCGGGGTTCCAATCCAATCCAGAAAAGCTGGCTCTCACGACGGTGCTCGCCCGCGTCATGTTTCCGTACCTATTGTTCATCAGTCTGGCCGCCATCGCCATGGGCATTCTGAATTCTGTCAGGGCGTTTGCCGTTCCAGCCTATGCGGCTCTGTTTTTGAACATCTTTATCATCGGCTGCGCGCTCTTTTTGTCGCCACACCTGCAGGAGCCCATTGTTGGCGTAGCGATCGGCGTGGTTGCCGGTGGGGCGGCTCAATTTGTCATGCAGCTGCCCAGCCTCAAGATCAGAGGATTGTTGTTCGGATTCCGGTTCGAGCCAGGCCATCCGGGCGTAAAGCGGATCGGCCAGTTGATGGTGCCGTCGTTACTCGGTATGTCGGTCACACAGATCAACTTGACGGTCAGCACGATCTTGGCTTCCTTCATCGCGGGCGCACCAACCTATTTGTTTTACGGCATGCGACTGATCCAGTTTCCTTTGGGCATCTTCGGCGTGGCGCTGGCCATGGCCATTTTGCCGACGCTCTCAGCGCAGGCGGCACGCGGGGCCCTGGAGGAACTCCGGACGACGCTGGGGTTCGGGTTGCGCATGATCAGCTTCATCATGTTCCCGGCGATGCTGGGGCTTATTTTCCTTCGCACCCCGATCGTGCATTTGTTTTTCGAACATGGCAACTTTTCGGCGCAGGATACAGCTGAAACGGCTATGGCAGTGCTCTGTTATGCGGTCGGGCTCTGGGCCTTCGGCGGCGTGCGTATCATCGTCGCCGCGTTTTATTCGCTGCAAGATACCAAGACGCCCGCCATTTCGGCCGCGATCGCCGTGACTGCCAACATCGCCTTCTCGCTACTGCTCATGGCGCCGTTGGGTGCGCCCGGACTGGCTCTGGCAACCGCGCTTGCAGGAATGGTGAACGGGGGCATCCTTGTGGCGGTTCTCAACCGTCGACTCGGCGGGATGGAATGGGGATCAGTCGGGCGTTCGGCTGGGCGCGTCATGGTTGCCTGTATTCCTTTGGTCATTGCCTGCCTCTGGGTCGCTGGCGCGCAAGTCTGGACCCATCCAGGCGATTGGATCGCCAAGTCGGTGATGCTTGCAGTGGCGATCGGACTTAGCGTGAGCAGTTACCTCGGTGTCCATGCCTTGCTTCGTTCCGAAGAGCTGGATCTGGTCTGGGGCATGGTCAGAAAGAAATTCGGCCGCCTCGACGGACGGTAGGAGATGGCATGCGTCGCACAATGATTTTCAAGTCGCAGTGGGGGTGGCTGGGTGTGGCTGAATCGGAAAGAGGCCTCGTGGGGATCGTGCTTCCACAGGTCTCCAGGGCGAGGGTCGAAGCCGGCTTACGAGCCCGAGCCTCGGCATCCTTCGAAGAGGCACCGTCTTCGCGGCTGCGTGCAGCGCGGAAGCAACTGCGCGAGTATCTGGCCGGGACCCGCACGTCGTTTGATCTTCCTCTCGACCTCTCGCAGGGGACGCATTTTCAACGACGGGTGTGGAAGACGCTACGGGCAATCCCCTATGGCCGACTATGGTCCTACCGAGGCCTGGCCTCCCGTGTCGGCGGAGTACAATTTGCTAGGGCGGTCGGTGGCGCTGTCGGCGCCAATCCGCTACCGATCATCGTGCCGTGCCACCGGATTGTGGCGCATGATGGATCGATCGGGGGATTTTCCTGCGGCCTGCCGGCAAAACGGAAGTTGCTCGCGCTGGAGGACACACTCTCCCAGATTCGCCGGACAGGACGACCTCGATGAGGGCGGTGATTCAACGGGTCACGCGGGCCTCCGTCGAGGTGGAAGGTCGGCAGGTCGGTGCGATCGGCCAGGGGTTGTTGGTCTTACTCGGCGTGGCTAGAGGAGATGGAGAAGCGGATTGCCGGTTCATGGTGGAGAAACTCCCCAGCTTGCGGATCTTCTCCGATGAGGCGGGGAAGATGAACCGCTCGCTCGTTGACTTAGGTGGGTCCATCCTCCTGGTGTCTCAATTTACCCTCCTGGGCAACACGAGAAACGGCCGCCGGCCAAGTTTCGACGAAGCGGCTCCGCCTGATGAAGCCAAGCGATGGTATGAGCAGGTCGCGGCAAGACTGAGGGCGGAGGGGACCACAGTGGAGACCGGGGTGTTTGCGGCACACATGAAGGTCGAACTGCTCAACGACGGTCCGGTGACCTTCCTCCTGGACAGCCGAGGCGGGTCTCAGGCGGATGTCTGAAACAAGTCTGCTATAATAGGGACTGACTGCTGTATATCCAGTGCGAGGGAGAGATGGGAACGACAATCCCGGCTCGACATCCGCTGCGACAACTCTTCGGTGCCTTGACCGAGAAAAGCTTCACCGAACATCTCGGCTGGCCCGATCTCAATGTGACCAGCTACGTCTCAAATCTGCTCGTCGACTTTACGCGTACCGATCATCTGTTCAAAATAAAAAACCAGCAAGGCCAACAGGTGGATTCGGTCGTGGACCTGTTGTTCGAGTCGGAAGTGCTGCTCGAGGCCCAATCGTTGGATAGGGAACGGGACGTCCATCAGCACATCGGCGACTTCACGCTGTTTATGGCCGGCCTGTTTCCGGAATATCTACGCCGTCTCAAGACGGCCGGGTTGGTGTATCACAAAGATTTTCTCGTGGATTACGTGAAGACGGGCAAACGTTCTTACGGCATTGTCGCGCAGATGGCGGACGATCCTTCGCAGGACGAACGGCCGCTCTTCGCGAAACTCTCCGATAACTTCGAACTCTGCGTGACCGGCTTGGGCTTCGTGCGTTCCGATCTGGATCGCATGAAAAATCCGGCCTACCAGCAGGCCAGGGACCTCCTCCTCAATTGACCCGTCCTCGTCCGCTTATGCTTGCCCACGGCGGCGCCGGCCGACGGGCAATGAGCAAGACTCAGGCTGCCTGCCTCGCCGACGCGCTGGCTACCGGATACGCGATTCTTCAGCAGAACGGTCCTGCCGTCCTCGCGGTCGAGACCACGATCGGATATCTCGAACAGTCCGGGCTCTTCAACGCAGGACCTGGTTCGAAGTGTCAACTCGACGGGGTGCAGCGGATGGATGCCTCTATTATGGAAGGAGCCACGCTTCGGGCGGGCGCTGTGGCCTCGATCGAAGGCATCGTCCATCCGATTACGGCCGCCAGGCTCGTCATGGAAGAAACGGATCATGTGCTGTTGGTTGGACCATCGGCGAGCAGGCTTGCACGGCATTTCAAGTTGGAGAGACACCGGCCCGTCCGCGCACCCCGCCGACTGTTCTACCAACGAATGCTTTCTCTGCGAACAGTCAGAACGGATCGGCACGGGACCGTCGGCGCAGTTGCTCTCGATCGATCAGGGACAGTCGCAGCAGGAGCTTCCACTGGCGGCATCGATGCGATGCTGCCAGGTCGCGTCGGAGACACCCCGCTGATCGGATGTGGAATATACGCCGACAATCGCAGCGGCGCTGTGTCCATGACAGGCCAGGGCGAAGGCATCATACGGTTGACGATTGCCAAGACCATCTGCGAACGTCTCACCGAGGGAAAAAGTCCCGGGGCGGCGGCCAAGATAGTCTTGCGCCAGCTGGTCTCGCGAATCGGCGGTGCGGCTGGTACATTGGTGATAAGACCGGATGGGCATTTCGCCATTACCCATGTGACGGCACACATGGCTGCCGGCTGGTGGAGCGGATCGGCGAAACCGATTGTCAGAGGTCGTTGGACATGAGCAGCATCCTGTTTCATCTGGCTTTTCCGATCCATGACGTCGCCGCGGCCAAACGATTCTATGTCGAAGGACTTGGCTGTACCTTAGGGCGCGAGTCGAGCCACGCTGTGACGTTTGGACTCGCCGATCATCAGCTGGTCGCGCATGTGGTGGATGAGCGTCAAAGCGAGCAAAAGGGCATCTACCCGCGCCATTTCGGTCTCATATTCCTGTCAAAATCCCAGTGGCAGGAGCTCGCCGACCGGGCGAAGACGAAAGAGCTGACGTTTTTTCAACAGCCGAGGCTGCGTTTCCCGGGAACCAGGATTGAGCACCACACCTTCTTCCTTCAGGATCCATCCCAGAATCTGCTCGAGTTCAAGCATTACACCCATGAGTCTGCCATCTTTGGCGAACGGGACTTCCGTGCCGTCGGAGACGCCTCGAATCCGGACTGAATGATCAAAAGTCCGCGCGGATTCCTCCCATAATTAGCAAGGGACTGCCGAGCGTCTTGACGGGCCCTGTCTGGGTCGCAATGTAGTGCCGGTCGGTGAGGTTCTCGCCATTCAGAAGCAAACGGATTCCCTTGCGAATCTCATGTTGGAGCGACGCATCGACCACGAAAAAATCGGCCACCGGCTGAGTGTTGGCGTCGTCGGCATACTGACGTGATAGATAGCGTGCCATGATGGTGGCTTCCACCCAATCGGGATGTCCTCCTGTGAGGCCCATTGTCACTTGACTTCGGGAGACGTTGGGGACGCGTTTGCCCTCCCGATCGGGACTACCGGGAAAATTGGTGATGAGCGAATCGACATAGGCATAGCCGAGATTGATCGTCAGCAGGGGAATGACGCGATAGGACAGGTCCAGCGCCCCGCCGGTCGAAAGGGTTCTGCCAATATTTTGGCGTTGCGCCGCGAATGGCCCCTGCGTAACAAACAGAATTTGATCCTTCACCTCGTCGCGATGGGCCGACAGACGCCAACGCAGCGCCCGGTCGTTCAACAGCTCCCCTTCGACTTTCACGTCCGCTCCCGTCAGCCGCTCAGGACGCAGC
>Ga0075423_10006247_pt1 | contig 11176 bp, 11 predicted proteins | sample SoiMethybrSBSTD2_FD_80114 | JGI IMG/M metagenome (GOLD analysis project Ga0075423, IMG submission 80114) | Bulk soil microbial communities from a Populus tree surrounding site in Tennessee, USA - Soil MetaG P. TD hybrid SBSTD2 | ecosystem: Environmental > Terrestrial > Soil > Tree plantation...
AGGAAGATGTGATGCTGGTCGAACGGGTCGCCGGTGGTGACGCTGATGCGCTCGGCGAGCTGTACGACCGGTACGGTCGCGTCGCGTTCGGGATGCTGTACCGAATGCTTCCCGGCCCGGAGGCCGCGGAAGAGGTGGCTCAAGATGCATTCCACTCGGTCTGGCGCCAGGCGCGCACGTACCGTGCCGACCGTGGGTCGGTCCGCACCTGGCTCCTTGCGATCTGCCGGAACGCGGCTATCGATTGGCGTCGCACGCGTGGCAAGCGCTTCGAGCGCGAGGTGACGATCGAGGCGGCCGGGGAGCTCTTGTCCGATGCGAAAGTCGACGACCGCGTGGTCGATTCGCTCCGCGCCGAACACATCCGCGCCGTTGTCGCCAAGCTTCCACGCGAGCAGCGCGAAGTTCTCGCGCTCGCATTCTGGGGCGGCTACTCCCAGAGCGAGATCGCAGCCCGCACCGACACACCGCTCGGCACGGTGAAGAGTCGCGTGCGTCTGGCCATGAACAAGCTTCGCGAGAGTCTCGAGGACGACCGATGACCCAAGACCGTCATCCGATCGAAGATCTCCCCGCCTACGCGCTCGGGGCGCTCGACGAGCCTGAGCGGATCACGGTGGCGGCGCATCTCGAGACGTGCGACCAGTGCGCGCGCGATCTGGCTCAGTTCGAAAACGCGTTGTACGAGGCGGCCGCGGTGGGCGCGGTGCGCGCGGATCCCCCGCGCGACCTGCGCTCGCGGATCGTGCGGCGGCATCGTGGCGCGAACGTCACGCGGGGGAATTGGGGCGCCGGGGTCCGAGAGTGGTTCGCGAGGCCGGTGCCGCTCGCGGTTCCTCTGGCGCTCGCGGTGCTCCTCGTCGTTTCGCTGGTCGCGGTCGGCACGGCGCGACGGGAAGCCGATACCTACGCCCGCGCCCTCGCGGGGGTCGCCGATGGTCGCGTCGTCGCGCTCGCCCCGCAGAAGAACGCGCCGGCTGATGCACGCGGCGCTCTCGTGATCCCCCGCAGCGGCGACCCCTATGTCGTGCTGGAGCTCTCGAGCCCGCCGAATGGAAAGGCCTGGGAGGCCTGGGTGATCAAGGGGCAGCGCCCGATCGCCGCGGGCCTGAGCGGCTCGGGCGGTGTGTTCACGATCGTCCTGAGCGCGCCCGTCGGCGCGGGCGATGTCGTCGCGGTCACCCTCGAGCCGGCCGTCGGTTCGAGCGCTCCGACCTCGGATCCGGTCCTCGCAGGTGGCACATAGCGCCGATCTCGTGCGCCGCTAGAACCGGATCCGAACCTTCTGGTCGAGCACGTTTGCCTTGATGTTCACCCGCCGTTTAAGGAGTTGGACCTAGCCGCTCGGCAATACGGGCGGCACCCAGGCAGTAATCGGGTCGGCGGACCGCCGTCTGGTCGCGGTCGCGCCAACGGGCGCGAATTCGGACGAGCGCGCCCCGTTGATACCCGCTGAGAAGCCGGGATACCCGAATGTGCGTACAGCGCCGCCGGCCGGAAAAGGGTGGGATAGGTGCACACCTGCGACATCTTTGACGGGTTGTCGATACGAGCCGTTACTTGCCGCGGCATCAGCCGGGCATGAGACTGCCGAGGACACAAGCGAACAAGCAGGCTCTCTTTGGATCGCGATCGGGCGGACGCTGGATGGGGGATTGGTGGACAGCCAGAGCCAGAGACGGGCAGAAGATCTGCTCGACTCGATATTCAAGGTCGCCACGGAACTTGTTCGTGGCGAACGCGCCTCCCTGCTTCTACGGGAGGAGAACTCGACCGACTTCGTGATCGCCCGCGCGGTCGGACTCGCGGACGACGTGATGCGCCGCGTGCGGGTGAAGACGGGCGAGGGTGTGGCGGGCCTGGTCGCGCAGTCGAAGCGTCCACTCTTGGTGCGTCATGTGTCGAGCGCCCCGATCCAGTCGGGTGAGGGCACCTATCGCTCCGACTCTTTTGTGAGCGTACCGATCCTCGTGGGCGACGACTCGCGAGGAGTCCTGAGCGTGACCGACCGAAACGACGGCAAACCCTTCGAGGATGCTGATCTCGAGACCCTCGAGCTCCTGGCAGGGCACATCGGGCAGGTCCTCGTGATGCAGGAGCAGGGCGAGGCCCTTCAGCGTCTGGCCGAAACCGATCCACTTACCTGGCTCTTCAACCGCCGCCACTTCGATCGACGCCTCGAAGCCGAGACGAACCGCGCGCTCCGGGCGGAGCATCTCCTCGCGCTCCTCATGCTCGATGTCGATCGCTTCAAGCTCTACAACGATCGGTATGGCCACGCCGTTGGAGACGAGGTCCTGAAGGCGGTGGCGGCCGCGATCAAGCAGGCGGTCCGGCTCTACGACGTGCCGACACGCTACGGCGGCGACGAGTTCGCGGTCATCCTGCCGGACGCCGACACCGAGGCCGCGACGAGGGTTGCGACGCGAATCCTCGAGAAAGCCGCCGAGGCGACGCTGCCGCCCGAGCTCGTCGCCGCGCGCGAGCGGCTGCAGCTCTCCATCGGGATCGCGACCTTCCCGCGCCCGGCGGGCGACGCTTCGTCGCTGGTCGAATCGGCGGACGCCGCGATGTACCGCGCGAAGAATTCCGGCGGCGGCATACGCGTGTGGGAGCACTCCCTCGGCGAAGGGCCGCGCGGAGCGATCCGCTCGCGCGCGATGAGCCTCCCCGCCGCCCCCTATCTCGCTGACCCAGCGCGCCTCGCGACGGCGGAGCTGCAGCGGCATATCCCGCACGCGCTCGCATCGGAGTGGAACGCGGTGGTCGTGGGGCACGAGGGCCAGGTCCTCACGGTCGCACTGCCGCAGCCGAACCCGGCGGCGGTGGACTCGATCTCGAAGGCGACCGGCTTTGCGGTCTATCCCGTGTTCAGCAATGCCGCGGACCTCGAAGCGACGCGCCGCCGGCTCACGACGAACAACGGCGGCGGGACGACTAACGGGGGCGAGCCTCCTCGCGAGTGACGCCGCCTTCGGCGCCACGGAACAGGTAGCCGACCCCGGGCACGGTCTGGATCACATCGCGCGGCTTGCCATCCGCTCCGAGCTTCCGCCGAAGGCGACTGACATTCAGTTTTACGAGGTCACCACCGACGTCCGCGTCATAGCCCCACACGCCCTCGAGGATCTCCTCCTGCGTGAGGACGCGGCCGGGGTTCGCCATGAAATGTCGCAGGAGCTTGAACTCGGTGGGCGACAGATGCACGGGCACTCCGTCAGCGCGCACCTGGTGGGTCGCCTCGTCGAGGATCAGGTCGCCGGTCTTGTAGATGGCGGGCGCCGGTCGACCGCGGGTGCGGACCGAGCGGCGCAGGATCGCCTTCACGCGGGCCACGAGCTCCTTCGGACGGAACGGCTTGGTGATGTAGTCGTCGGCACCAAGCTGCAGACCGCGGAGGATGTCGCTTTCGTCCTGACGCGCGGACAGCAGGAGCACGGCGACGTGCTCGTCTACGTGTCGGATCCGCTCCAGCACCACGAAACCAGCGAGCTTGGGCAGGTTGATGTCGAGGATCACGAGGTCGGGCTTGTCGCGTCCGACGGCCTCGACTGCGGACTCTCCGTCGTAGGCGCGGGACACGTCGTAGCCCTCACGACGAAGCGCGTACTCGAGAAGCTCCACGAGGTCGCGGTCGTCGTCAACGACTAGAAGCTTTATTAGTCCTCTGCCTCCTCAGCCAAGTGGCGAGCCTTCGGGAGTGTGAAGTGTACCGATGTTCCGCGTCCAGGGGTGCTCTCGATCGAGATGTCGCCGCCTTGCGCGTGGACGATGGCGCGGCAGATCGAGAGACCGAGGCCGAGCCCGCCCGCCTGCTCCCGGACGGTGCGAGACCGAAAGAAACGCTGGAACAGGCGGTTCTGCTCGTCGAGGGGAATGCCCGGGCCCTCATCGGCGACCGTAATCCGCACGAACCCGTCGACGCTCTTTGCGCCCACGGTGACGCGGGTGCCCTCCGGCGCGTACTTGCTCGCGTTCGAGATCAGGTTCGCGAAGACCTGGGTCGTCCGCCTCTCGTCGGCGAGGACCCGGTCGGCGTCCGCATCGAACGCCCTTACGAGCTCCTGGCCCTTCGACTCGAGCATTGGCTGGATGAAGGCCATCGCCTCGGACAACGAGTGCTTGAGGCTCGCGGTCTGTGCCCGCACCTGGAACGTGCCCGCCTCGATGCTGCCTGCATCCATGAGGTTCTCGACGAGGTGTTCGAGCCGCAGGGCGCTCCGCCGGAGCGCCCCGGCCAGCAGGGCCAGCTCGTTGCGCGGCATGTTGAGCGCGTCGTCGACGACGAGGTCGAGAGACGCGATGAGCCCGGAGATCGGCGTCCGCAGCTCGTGCGCGACTTCCATGAGGAACTCCTCCTTCAGTCGGAGGAGCTCCGCCTGCGCGGTGACATCGCGCACTGTGTGCACGGCGCGTCCGCCCGGAAGGGTGGTCGACATCATCTCGAGGACACCCATTCGCTCCTCGCGCGGGAACCACGCTCGTCGCATCAGATGGCCGTCCGTCTCCTGGATGCGAGTCGCACCCGAAACGAGGAGAAGCTCCTCGAAGCTATTCCCGACGAGCGAGTCCTCGCCGAGAATCATGAACGCCGCGGGATTGGCGCTCACGACGACACCTTCTTGGTCGGTCAGGATGATGCCGTCGGTGAGCGCGACGAATGCCTCGGCAAAGGTCGCCTGATCGAGGGCGGCATCTTCGCGACGCCGCCCGGTGACCCGTCGTCGTTCCGCGGCTGCCGCCGACTCATCGGTCATGCGAACGGGATCCTCAAGCGCACGCGCGTGCCCTGGCCGGGGCTCGAGTCGAGCGACAGCTGTGCCCCGATGAGTCGCGCGGACTCGCGCATCTGTAAGAGGCCGAGGTTACCGCGTGACGCGTAGCCCTGGAGCGTGTCCGCAACATCGAACCCCTTTCCGTTGTCTTCGACGATCACGACGACTGCGGCCCCGTCCTCGTAGACATCGATCGACACCTCGGGTGCGCGGCCCGTCTTGATCGCGTTGTTGGCGGCCTCGCGGATGACCGTGAACGCGCCCGCCTCCACCTCGGGGGCAAAACGGCGGTCGGCTTGGACCCGTCGCGCGACCACGTGCGAACCATTTTGACCGTTGATGCGCTCGGCGAGGGCGCGAGCCGCCGCACCGAGTCCACCGTCCTCCAGCACGACCGGCCGCAGGGCGAAGAGGATGTCGCGGAGGCCTTTCTGCGACTCGAGGAGCCGGCCGCGAAGCTGTTCCAGGTCGGCAAGGGCCGCCGGCACATCGTGTTGAGCTCGGCGCTGCGCGAGCTCTATACCGAGGACCGCGTTGGCCAGCGTCTGGGCGACGCCATCGTGGAGATCGCGAGCCAGACGGTGGCGTTCTTCCTCTGCGACCTTCGCGACGCGAAGCCGCTCGGCCGCGAGATCGGTGGAGAGCTGCACGTACTCGAGCGCGATGCCCGCCGACGTGGCCAGCGAGACCGCGTAGCGCTCATCGCCGGAGCGAAACGGACCGTCCGCGTGATTCACCGCCTGCAGCACGCCGAGACGCCGGCGGTCGCGCGAGTCGATCGGCACGACGAGGATCGAGCGCGAACGGAACCCTGTACGCGAGTCGACGCTCGGGTCGAAACGCGGATCCGCATACGGATCGTCTATTCGAAGCAGCGTGCCGGTTCGGGCCACCTCCGCCGCGAGGCTCCGACCGTCGAGCGGCAGGCGGATCTCGCCACCCTCCGTGACCGCGCGCGACCAGAGCTCGTTTCGGGTCTGGTCGACGACGTAGAGCGTTGCGCGCTCGGCATCGAGCATGGACGTCGCCGCGAGCGTGATGCGCTGGAGGACCTTCTCGATGTTCGCCTCGAGCGCGAGTTCGCGCTGGAGCTCGAGCAGCGTTTCGAGCTGCTTCGCCTCGCTCAGCGGTGCCACCTTCGCGGATTCTCGCGCCTGCCGTAGTCGGCCGTCTACGCCTAGCGACCCGCGATTTGTCGCACAGTCTCCAGCGTGTCGATCTCGCTCACCGGCTTGTCCGGGCGAAGGCGCGCGATCCGCGGGAATCGCATCGCGTAACCGGACTCGTGACGATCGCTCGGTTGGATCTGATCGAAAGCGACTTCGATGACGGTGTCGGGTACGACCGTTCGTACGCGCCCGTAGTCCCGGACGGTGTGCTCGAGAAAGTACGTCGTCATCTCGGCGATTTCTTTGTCGGTGAGTCCCGAGTAGGCCTTGCCGATGTTGAGGAGCCGCTCGCCGTCACGAATGGCGAAGGTGTAATCGGAGAGCACCCCGCGGCGTTTCCCATGGCCCCACTCGACCGCGGTCACGACGACGTCGAGCGTTCGGAGCGGGCGCTTCACCTTGAGCCACTCCATGCCGCGACGGCCTGGCCGATATGGGGAGCGGGGGTCCTTGACCATCAGGCCCTCGTTGCCGCGCTCGCGCGCCGCCGCGAACTCACGCTCGAGGAGGGCAACGAGCGCCTCGCCCGACGAGTCGACACGCTGGCGCTCCGCGAACATCACCGGCGGAACGATCGGCAGCGCGCGCAGAATCTTCTGGCGTTCATCGAATGACGCGTCGAGCAGCGCGTGACCATCGCGTTCGAGGATGTCGAAGGCGACGAGGGTCGACGGCATGTTTGTGCGTAGCTCTGCCGCCACGTTCTTTCGGCCAAGTCGGGTCTGGAAATCGGTGAACGGCACGGCTCTGCCTTCGGAGAACGCGAGCACCTCGCCGTCGATCACGTAGGTGCCGGGAATCGCTAGGAGCGGCTCAACGAGCTCCGGGTACCGACTCGTGATCCGATCGAAGGTGCGTGAGTACACCTCGACACGATCACCGGCCTTGTGCACCTGCGCGCGGATGCCGTCGTACTTGTCCTCGATGACGTACGGCGGTGGAAACCGCTTCCCGACCTCCGCGAGCTGCAGGACGGGCGTGGCGAGCATCATCCCAATCGGCAGGAAATGCGCGAGCGTCGGCTCGGCGAGCGTCCCATGCTTCGCTCGGAGCGCGGTTTCGCCGATGTCACCCGTCAGCATGTTCGCGCGCCCAACCGCTTCGCGGTCGCGCGCGAAGGCGCGAGCGATCGCCTCTTCGAGGAGCCCTTCGCGCAGTCCGATGCGTGTCTCGCCGCTCACGATCTTCACCAGATAGCGCGCCTCGTCCGGCGTCGCGCGCGCGAGCGTCGTGCGCAGGAGGTCGCGCTTCGGAGCGACGCCCCGCGCGGCCGCGATCGCGCCGAACGTCTGCTCGACGTCGGCGAGCGTGAGTCGGTCGCCGGCCGCGCTACGCTCGGCGATAAGGTCTGCCGCGACGTCGCCGAGGTCGGCGTGGCGCTGATACGACGCGGCCATGTCATCGCCGGTCTTTCCCGATCGCTCGAGGAGGACGTCCGAGAGCGCGCTCCAGCCCACCGATAGGACGCGCTCATCGCGGCGGGGGAACGGCGCTCCGGCGAAGAGCCGAGCCGCGATCTGCAGATCCGAGTCGTCGAGCGTGCCGAGGTACCGCGCTAACGCGGCGTGCTTCTCGAGCTTCTTGGGAGTTGCCCGAACAGCATCCGCCGTGCTAACCCATGCCGCGAAGGAGGTGCTCACGTGGGCCTTGTCGAGCTGATCATCGTCATCCTTGTCATTCTCTGGCTCCTCGGCTATTTCGGCCGAGGCCGGATCAGCGCTCCGGCGTTGAGCGGGAATTGGATCCACACCTTGCTGGTCATCGTCGTCATCCTCGTGATCCTGCGAGTTCTCAGCATCATCTAGCCGACCTCGCGACGCTTGGTGCGCGGCTAGTCTCTAGCTGTGGCCGACCGCCCCCGTTACCTCTCCGTCCCATACGGCGAAGGAGAGCTCGAGTTCATGCTGCAGCCGTGGTTCGACCTCGACATCGTCGAGTCGGCCGCTGCGACGCCAGTCGCGGATCTCGCGGCGGAGACCGTTCGGCGCCTTCAGTCACCGCTTAGAGGTAAGCGTCTCAAAGACCTGGCGGCCGAGGCGGTTGATGCTGCGCCGAACGCACGCGCGGTCATCGCGGTGACGGACCTGACGCGCGGGTCGCCCGACGGTGTGCTCGTGCCGCCGCTCCTGGATGAGCTCAACGCCGGAGGCATTCCCGACACGCGGATAACCGTCATCGTCGCCGTGGGACTGCATCGCGCGACGACGGACGCGGAGAAAAGGGAAAAGCTCGGCTCGGTCGTGGATCGGGTCCGCGTCGTCGACTCGGACGGCCGCAATCCAGCCATGTGGGCCGATCTCGGGGCGATTCCGCCGTACGATGTGCCGGGCTTCACGCAAAAGCTCGTCAAGGACGCGGACCTCGTCGTTGCGACCGGGATCGTCGAGCCGCACCAGTACGCCGGCTACTCCGGCGGCCGCAAGACGGTCGCGATCGGATGCGCCGGCGAACCCGTGATCACCGCGACGCACGGCATGCGCTTTCTCGAGGACCCGGGCGTGCGGCTCGCGAAGATCGACGGGAATCCCTTCCACGAGACCGTTCGCGAGATCGCGCGCCGGGCGGGTTTGCGCTTCTGCCTGAACGTCGTGACGGACGACCGCGAGCGCGTTGTCGCGGTCGCGGCGGGGGATCCGGATGCGGTCCTGGCCGACCTTGTCGCGAAAGCCGCGGCCTGGTACACGCGGCCGATCGCGAAGCAGTACGACATCGTGATCGGCGGCGTCGGACATCCGAAGGACGTGAATCTCTATCAGGCGTCGCGCGCCGCGACATACCTGCGCTTCGCGCCGACACCGGTCGTTCGTGAAGGCGGCGCGATCATCATTCCTGCGCGTCTCGAGGAGGGCGCGGGCGACGGGCCGGGTGAGCAACGGTTCCTGGCCGCTCTCGAGCGCGCGGAATCGCCAGCCGCGGTAGTCGATGCGGCGCGCCGGCATTTCTCCGGGGGAGAACAGCGCGCCGTGATGGTCGCGCTGACGCTTCAGTGGTGCCAGATCATCGTTGCCGCGTCGGAAGCACCCGAAATCGTCCGCCTCGCGAAATTGCGCGCGGCCGTCGACGTCGAAGAGGGCCTCGATATCGCGTACGAGCACATCGGACGGCCAGCGAGGGCGTCCGTCCTGCTCGTCCCTCGCGCGCTGCACACGCTCCCGGTCATCCAGTCCGGCGTCGGCGTTTAGCCGCCGTGCATCCCTCGGCGGCCGAGCGGCGCCGCCCGTTGATGGCGGCCGAGATCGCGCGCGTAGTCCGGGCTCTGGGCGAGAACGTTGTCGGGCTCGACGCTACGCCGCTGGTCGGTGGGCTCGATACGGCGACGTACCGGCTCGACGTGCGTCTCTCCGATGGCACCGCCAGGAGTCACGTCCTTCATCACTACCGCGGATGGGATCCCGTGCGTGCGCGTGACCGCGTGAACCGCGAGCGCCGTCTGCTCGAAGCGCTCGCGCCGCTCTTTCGGTGGGCGCCTCGGACGCTCCTCTCCGACCCGGATGGCGCGTGGCTGGGTGAACCCGCGACCGTGCTGACGTATCTGCCCGGTGCGCCCGCGCCACCGCCCCAGGTCGCCAGTGGCCCGGCGCGCGACACATGGATCGAGGAATTCGCACGCCCTCTCGTGGCGCTCCACGACATCCCGCTCGGCCGGCTGCCTTCAGACTGCCGCACCGACGACCCGGACGGTGGCCTTGAAGGGGTCGCACGGGAGGCACGCGACGACGATCTCTCGCGAGCGCTTCTTGCGGCTCTGCGTCGAACGGGACCGCCAAGAGCCGCGCCGAGGGCGCTCCTGCATCACGACTACTGGTATGGCAACACGCTCTGGTCCGATGGGGGTCTTAGCGGTGTGATCGATTGGATCTCCGCGCGTATCGGTGACCCGCAAAAGGACGTGGCGCTCGCGCGATGTGACCTCGCCGTCACGCTCGATCTGCGCGCGTCGAATGAATTCGTCGATCGGTACCGCAGCCTCGGCGGCCCGTGGGGCGCGTTCGCCTATTGGGATCTGCTCTGGGCGCTCATGGGATACCGCTGGATCGAGGAGTGGCTCGGAGGCTACGCGGAGCTTGGATTGTCCGACCTTTCGCTCGAGGAAGGGCGCGCGCGAATCGTCGCGTTCGCCGAAAGCGCGCTGCGGGCAGCGTCGGCGTCGTGACGCGCCACGCGGGCTACGTTGGCACGTGACTCGCTAGAGTCGGCTCGTGGGCTGCTGTTTGGGCGGGTGCGTGCGCCTACTGGTGTTCACGTTGTGGCGCGCGATAGCCGCCGCGCTCCTCGCCGTGTTGCTCACGCGCGTCGACGCGTTCGTCGAGGACCGTCACAGCGATTCGCTGACCGGTAAGGCGTGGCGCGCCTATCGGACTCGCGGGAAGAAGAGCGTCCGTCGGGGCACGCCTCCGGACGCGGGCGGCGCGATCGATACGAGCGGGCGGCCGCGGCCCTAGTGAGGGAGCGACGGTAGCAGCATCGTCCGCGCGACCCGCGATCGCTGGGGACATCTGCGTCCTTCTCGCGCACTCCCATTCGCTCCCGAAACCGGCGGCGAGGTTCGTCGACAGGCTGCGGGCTGATTTGAATGGCGAGGTTGTCGAGCCGCTCCACGTGACAGTCGATCGGGTCGCGACAGATGACACCGCCGCGCTCATTCGAGCTGTCCATGAATCAGCTCGACGTCTGCGTCCCATTCCGATCCGCGTCGAACGGCTCTACTTCCTGCCGTCGCGGTCGCGCGGTCCGGAGATCGTGAAGCTCGAGGTCGCAACCGACGCAATCCTCGATGAAGATATGAACGAGCTCCTAACCGCGTTCCGCCGATGCGGTCTTCCGTCGCTGTATCCGAGCGATCGGGCGAAGCCCACCGTCACAACGCTCCAACGGGTGACCCGCCGCGATTCGGTCGAGGCGGATGTGTCCGGGCTGCCGCTCGAGCTCTTCGTCGCGGACCGTGTGATCGTCTCGCGCATCACCGGTCTCGCACGCTACGAGATCCTCGACACCGCGGCCATACCCGCGAGCGGATAGCCTCTCGCCGATGCCGATCGCGATCTTCGACATGGACGGCGTGCTCTACCGCGGCGCCGAGGTGATGCCGTACGCGCGCGAGGCTCTCGATCGTCTACGGCGCGCGAACTGGGACGTCTTCTTCGCGACGAACAACTCCACGGCGACCCGCGACGATTACGTGCGTCGCCTGCAGACGCTCGGGCTCGGGGGTGACCTCGATCACATCGTCAC
>Ga0075423_10006248_pt1 | contig 11176 bp, 8 predicted proteins | sample SoiMethybrSBSTD2_FD_80114 | JGI IMG/M metagenome (GOLD analysis project Ga0075423, IMG submission 80114) | Bulk soil microbial communities from a Populus tree surrounding site in Tennessee, USA - Soil MetaG P. TD hybrid SBSTD2 | ecosystem: Environmental > Terrestrial > Soil > Tree plantation...
CCCGGCACCGTGGTGCGCCTCAACACCGAGGAGATCGGGCGCGTCGTCGGGGTCAACCGTCACCATCCCCTCCGCCCGCGAGTGGAGCTCGTCGCCGACTCCAAGGGGCAGCGGATGCCCTCGCCCAAGGCCGTCGACCTGTCGGAGTCGCCCTTCCTGTACATCACCGGTCCCGTCACGGAGGGCGGCCGCTAGATGGCGCAGTACGAGATGAATCTCCGCGACTACTGGCTGATCGTCCGCCGCCGGCGGCTGATCATCGTGGCTTCGACGGTCCTGGTCGCGCTCTTCAGCTTCTGGTTCGCCAAGCAAAAGGTGCCGGTGTACCAGGCGACCGCGGCGGTGAAGTTCGAGCAGTCGACGGCGCTGACGGGACTGCTGGTCGAGGTGTTGTCCTACTCCACCGCCGACAACATCGAGACGCAGGCCACCCTGATCAAGAGCTACCCGATCCTCGAGGAAGTCGCCCGGCGCCTGGGGCGTTTGCCGCAGGCCGGCGGTACCGAGGCGCTGCGCGAGTCGCGCGCCTACACCGCCACGCTCGAGGGCCTCTCCAACAAGCTGCGCACCAACCGCGTGAGCGGGACCAGCATCCTGGAGATCACCGCGACCTCGACCAGCGCCGTGGAGACGCGCGACCTGGCTAACACGGTGGCCGCGGTCTATCGCGACTACAACCGGGCCAACCGCAACGTGCGCATCACCGAGGCGCGCAAGTTCATCGAGAACCAGCTCAAGGACGTCGAGGCTCGCGTCCGCCGTGCCGAGGAGGAGGTGTGGGCGTTCCGCGACGCCAACCGGATCATCTCGCCCGGGGCGGAGTCCTCGATGCTGCTGTCGCTGTTCACGCAGGCGCGGGGGGACATCGAGAAGGCCCGGCAGCAGCGCATCGAGCTCGAGCAGATCGCCGCTCGCCTGGAACGCGCCGACGCCGGCAGCATCGGCGACCGTGTCTACATCGACACCGCCAACCCCTCCATCGTCCGCCTCATGGCCGCCCAGACGGACCTCATCCTCGAACGCAACAACCTGGCGCTCGAGGTCACCGACAAGCACCCCAAGCTGCAGGCCGTCGACGACCGCCTGCGCGCGGTCCGCCGCGAGATGCAGCGCGAGGTGGCCGCCCAGGTCGCGCTGCTCCGCAACCGCGAGGACATCCTGGGCCGCCAGCTCGGGGAGCTGATGCAGCGCAACCGCGAGGTGCCGGCCGTCGAGCTGAGCCTGGCCCGCCTGCAGCGCGACGCCAAGGTGAACGACGACCTCCTCACCCTGCTCAAGACCCGGCACCAGGAGGCGCTGATCAAGGAGTCCGAGGGCGTCGAGGAAGTCAGCATCGTGCGGCCAGCCACCGAACCGGGCGCCCCCGTCGGCGGCGAGGGGCTCAACACCGTCGTCATCGGCGCGCTGCTCGGCCTCATGCTCGGCCTGGTGCTGGCCTTCGTGCAGGAGACGCTCGACACGTCCATCGGAACCATCGAGGACGTCGAGAGCTACCTGGAGGTCCCGGTGCTCGGGATCGTGCCGCACATCGACCCCCGCGAGACCATGCAGCGCCTCATCGAGCACCGGCCGGCGCTGGCGCAGATCGATCCCGACGCGCTGCAGAGCCACGCGCTGCTCATCACGCACTTCGACCCAAAGTCGCCGGTCGCCGAGGCCTACCGGACGCTGCGCACCAACGTCCAGTTCGCGCGGCTGGAGCGGGGCGGCAAAGTCCTGGTCGTCACCAGCCCCACGCTGCAGGAGGGCAAGACCACCACGATCGTGAACCTGGCGCTGACGATGGCGCAGAGCGGCCAGAGGACGCTGCTGGTCGGCGCCAACCTGCGCCGCCCGAGCATCCACCGGTTCTTCGGCATCGAGCGCGAGCCCGGGCTCAGCGACATCCTCATCGGCCACGCGCGCTGGCGCGACTGCATCCGGACGGTGGCCGACATCCTGATGGGGCGGTTCGAGATGGAAGACATCATGGCCGCGCCCGGCCTCGACAACCTGCACATCATCGAGGCGGGCCCCATCCCCGCCAACCCGTCCGAGCTGCTGTCCACCAGCGCCATGTCCGACTTCCTCCGCGCGGTGGCGGCGGAGTACGACGTCGTGCTCGTCGACACGCCGCCCGTGCTGCCGGTGACCGACTCGGCGATCGTGGCCGGCCAGGCCGACGGCGTGCTGCTCGTCTACCAGGCCGGCAAGGTGGGCCGCCTGGTGCTCAAGCGGGCGAAGGCCCACCTGGAGTCCACCCGCGCCAAGGTGTGGGGCGTTGTGCTCAACGACGTGCAGAACGAGGTGGCCGGCTACAACTACACGCAGTACTACACGCACTACTACGGCGAGGAGACGCCGTCGGGGCGGAACGGCGGGCCGCTGCAGCGCGTCTGGGAGCGCGTGCGCTCGCGGGGGGGCGGCTCGCGCGCCGGGGCGGGGAGCACGTCGACCGACGCGGGAACCTCGACGCACCCCCTCGCCGGCGGTGACGGCGCCGGGCTGCGACCACGACGCCGTCGTCCACGGCGGGGCAAGCTGGGGATCGGCGTCGGCGTCGCCGGTGGCCTGCTGGCCATGCTCGCCATGGCCGCCTGGCAGCTGGGCGCGTTCGGCTCGGGCGGTCGCCCGCTGCTGCAGCTCCGCCAGCGACTCGAGAACGGACCGGCGTCGTCACCCCCGGTGCCCCCGTCCCCGGCGCCGGCCGCGCCGGCGCGGCCGGCGCCCGCGTCGACGCCTCCGAGATTGGGCTCACCGGGCGTCCCCCCGCTCGTGTCACCGGCTGCGCAGGCACCGCAGCCGGAGCCGCCACGCGAGGCGGTGCCCTCGATGGAGTCACGACCCGTCGCGGCCGTCGTTTCGACGGCATCGTCCGCGCTGGCCGCGTCGCGGGCGGCGGCCCCGCTGCCGCCTCGTTTCGCCGTCGAGCTCGGGCCGTATCTCGCGGCCGGCGAGGTCGAGCGCGTCGAGCGCGAGCTCGCTCAGGCCGGCTATCAGTCCGCGCGCTTCCGCCGGCAGACGGGCGGCGACCTCTACGGCGTGCTGCTCGAGCGCCTGCCGCCGGGACGCGACGCGGACACCTTCGTCGCGACGCTGCGCCAACAGGGCTTCGCCGACGCCGGCGTCGCCCGGCAGGATTCTCCCGCCGTCAGGCTCGGCGAGCCGCTCGCGCTGCGCGGCGCCGTCCAGCTCGCCGAGCGGGCACGCGCGCTGGGACACCCGGTGCGGGTAGCCGCGGAGCCCGGCGAGGCAGTCGCCTACACCCTCCGCCACGGCACCTTCGGCTCGCGCCAGGAAGCCGAGATCAAAGCGGAGGAGTTCGGCCGTCTCGGCCTGTCGCCCCAGGTGATCCAGGTCCGGTAAGGCGGTCGATGCGACGGGGATCCGCGGGCCCGGCCGGCTCGCCGGCGCTCGGTAACCTGATTCTGGTCAGCGTGCTGGTGGCGGCGGCCTTCGTGCTGTCGCAGGGCCTCACGCGCGCCTCCTTCGGCTACACGCTCGCCGCCCTGGCCGCCGTGACGCTCTTCGGCCTCGTGATCCTCCGCAACGACTTCGGCATCTACGTGGTCACGTTCGCCATGCTGCTGTCGCCCGAGTTCGCCGCCGGGGGCGGGGGGATCGCCGAGGGGCGCACCATCATCGTGCGAAGCGAGGACTTCGTCCTCATCGTGATCGGCCTGGCCTGGCTGGCCAAGACGGCCGTCAACAAGGAGCTGGGGCTCGTCGCCAAGACGCCGCTGAACCGGCCGATCGTCCTCTACATCGCCGTCAACGTGTTCGCGACGCTGCTCGGCTACCTGTGGGGCAGCGTGAACAGCTCCGCCGGGTTCTTCTACGTGCTGAAGTACGTCGAGTACTTCGTCGTCTACTACATGGTCGTCAACAACGTGCAGGATCGCGACCACGCGCGACGGCTCGTCATCGCGGCCTTCCTCACGGCGGCCATCGTCAGCGTGGTGGGCGCGGCCCAGATTCCCTCCGGCGAGCGGGTGTCGGCGCCCTTCGAGGGGGAAGTCGGGGAACCCAACACGTTCGGCGGCTACCTGCTGCTCATGATGGCGATCGCCGGGGGCATCGCGCTGGAGACCTACCGACTCCGCCTGCGCGTCGTCTGCCTCGGCCTGGTCGCCCTCATGGCGCTGCCCTTCACGTTCACGCTGTCCCGGGCCTCGTACGTCGGCGTGCCGCCGGCGCTCCTCGTGCTGGCCTGGTTCACGCGCCGGCGCCGGTTCATGGTCGGCATCGTCCTCCTGCTGCTGGTCTGTTCCCCGATCCTGGCGGTCGCGCTGCCGACCTCGGTGACCAAGCGCGTGCTCTACACCTTCGAGCCGGAGAGGGGACAGGCCACCGTGCACCTCGGCCGCGTCGGCCTCGATCCGTCGACGTCGGCCCGGCTCATCAGCGTGCAGGGGGCGATCCAGGGGTGGCTGAAGCGGCCGCTGTTCGGCTATGGCGTGACGGGGTTCGGGTTCATGGACGCCCAGTACGCGCGCGTGCTGGTGGAGACCGGCGCCGTCGGCCTCGCCGCGTTCGCGTGGCTCGTGTGGACGGTCCTGCGCTCCTCGGCGTCCGCCTTCCGGACCCTCTCGGCCCCCGAGGATCGCGGCCTGGCGCTGGGCTTCCTGGCGGGCACGGTGGGACTTCTGGCCCACGCTATCGGCTCGAACACGTTCATCATCGTGCGGATCATGGAGCCGTTCTGGTTCTTCGCCGGGATTGTCCTGATGCTGCCGCAGCTCGAGCGACCCGCGGTGACGGCGCCGGTGAGCGCGCCGGCCCCGCTGCGCCCCGTCGCCGGCGTGGCCCGGTTCGTCCGGTGACGAGCGCGCCCGCGGGCGGAGGTCGGATGGGGGACCGGGACATGGACGTCGCGCACGCCGGCTCGCGGAAGGTAGCAGGGCCGCCACTGAGGCTGGTGATCCTCCCGGCGAGCGTGGTGGTGGTGCCCCGGGCGTTGGCGCGATGACGGTGGAAGCCGACCTGCAATCGAGCGGCAGCCGCACGCGGCGGTTCGGCCTGGATTTCGCGGCGATGACGGGCGGCTGGATGGCGCGGGCGGCGCTCGGGGTGCTGATCTCCGTGCTCACCGCGCGCTATCTGCAGCCGGACGACATGGGACGCTACGCGTTCCTGGTGTGGCTGGCCGGCCTGCTCGCCATCGTGCTGAGTCTGGGCTTGCCGACCACGCTCACCCGCTACACGGCGGAGACGCTCGGGGGCCGTGATGCCGCTGCCGCCGGCGCGCTGCTCGGCCTCGTGGTGCGGTGGCAACTCGTGCTGACGGCTCTCGCCGTGGTGGCCGTCGGGGTCGCCGGCGTGCTCACGCCCGTCGCCTGGCGCCTGCCGCTCCTGCTGATGGGGCTGAGCGTGCCCTCGCTGGTGCTGAACGGAAGCGTGGGCGCGTTTCTGTCGGGCCTGCAGGTGTTCCGCTGGCAGGCGGTGCTCACCGTCGGCATGCTGGGGCTGCTCGTCGGCCTGTTCACCGTCGTCGTCGCCCTCGACGGCGGCGTCCCGGGTCTGCTCATCGCCCACGCCCTCGCCAACGGTGCCGGACTCGGCGGGCTGCTCTGGCTGGCCCGGCGCGAGGGGCGACGCCGGGGTGCCCTGCCGGCGTCGACGGAGTTGGCCGCCGACGCGCGCGCCGACGTGCTCCGCTACGCGCGGAGCACGAGCGCCCTCGTCGTGCTCGACGCCGTCGTATGGCAGCGGACCGAGGTCGCGTTCCTGCAGGCGCTCGCGCCGGCCGCCGAGGTCGCGTTCTACGCGCTGGCGTTCGGGATCGCCGCGCAGGTCAGCCGCATCCCCGCCCAAGCCTCGGTCGTCCTGTTCCCGAGCTTCCCGGCGCTCGTCGGCGCCGGCCGCGCCGACGAGCTGGCCCGCCTGCACGCGCTGGCCATGCGCTATCTGGTGCTGCTCGGTGCCCCGCTCGCCATCGGGTTGGCGGTGACGGCGCCGGCGATCGTGCGACTGCTTTACGGACCGGCCTACGACGCGGCGGCCTCCGTGCTCGCCGTGCTCGCGCTCGGCAGCCTGGTGGCCTTCTCGGCTGGCGCCAGCCCCGCGGTCGTGCACGCGACCAAGCAGCCGGATCGCTTGCTGTACCAGGGACTGCTGGCCGCGGCCGTTGATCTTCTGCTCGCGCTCGTGCTGATTCCCCTCGCCGGTGCTCTCGGAGCCGCCCTCGCCAGCGCCGCCGCGCAGTCGCTCGGTAGCATCCTGGCGATCCGCGCCGCCGTCCGCATCGCGGGCGCGGGGGTGCCGGTCGTCGCGCTCGCCAGGATCGTCGCCGCCGCGCTCGCGATGGGGGTCATCACTGCGATTCCCGTGGTCGCCCTCGGCGGCGCGGCGGGCCTGGCCGCCGCCGTGCTTCTCGGGGCGGCCGCCTATCCGCTCGCGCTGCGCGGGCTGCGCGTGCTGACGCCCGAGGACCTCGAGCGGGCAGGAATGCTCGTCGAGCGCTTACCGGCACGCGCGCGAGCGGGCGGACTCGCCGTGGCCGGCTTTCTCTGCCGAGGCCCGCTGGCCCAGCCATGGTCGCCGTCTCGGTGATCGTGCCGACCTACCGTCGCGAGGCGCCGCTGCGCCGGTGCCTGGCCGACGTCCTCGCCCAGCGCCACCCGGCGTTCGAGGTGCTGGTCGTCGATCAGAGTCCCGAGCACGAGCCGGAGACGTGGGCGGCGCTGCGCGAGCTGCCGCCGCATGCCCACCACCTGCGCCTGACCCGGCCGAGCGTGACGGCGGCGGTGAACGTCGGCGCCCGGCATGCCGCTGGCTCGGTGCTGGTGTTCCTCGACGACGACGTCGAGATCGACGACCGCGAGCTGCTCACGCGGCACGAGCGGCACTACCAGGACCGCGGGATCGGTGGCGTCGTGGGTCGCATCGTTGGCGCCGGGCGGCGGGCCGATCTGCCACGGCCGACGGCGAGCGGGCCCCTGGGCTTCCTGTCGATGAACTTCGATCACCCGCACCCGATGGACGTGCCCACCGCCGCCGGCGCCAACATGTCGTTCAGGCGCGAGCTGGTCGAGCGCCTGGGTGGGTTCGACGAGCGTTACACGGCGAACGCGTTCCGGTGGGAGACCGACTTCAGCGTGCGGGTGATCCGCAGCGGCTATCGCATCCGCTACGACCCCGACGCGCGCGTGGTGCACCACTACGGTACCCCGGGCGGCTGCGACAACGGGCACCTGCTCGCCCGCACGGCGGGCTCGCACGCCTGGTACGAGCCGTTCTTCCGCAACAACACCTACTTCGCACTGAAGCTGCTCGGCGGCGGTGACCGCGTGCGATTCCTGTGGCGGCTCTACCGCGAGCACGTGCTGAACCGTGCCTTCGCGGCCGCAGGGCCGGCCTTCCTGGCGCGCCGACACGCCGCGTTGGCGCGGGGGGCCGCCGACGGGTGGCGGACCTGGCGACAGCTTCGGGCCGGGCGCTGACGTGCGGGTCGCGGTCGTGACCCACGTGATGCCATACCCGGCCGACTCCGGCACCCGCATCCGCGTCGCCCACGTCGTGCGCGCACTGGGCCGGCGGCACGAGCTGACCGTGCTGTCGCTCGAGCCCGGCGACGCCAGCGGGGCGACCGCCTCGCTCGGGGTGCCCGTCACCGTCCAGCCCGCGCGGGCGCGTCGCGGTCTGGCGCCGGTGGCGGTGGCCGCCGAGACCATGGCCGCGGTGTGGCGATGCGCGCGTGAGTGGCGGGCGGAGGCCGTCCACCTGCAGGGAACGTTCGGCGCCGCCGCCGCCGGCCTGGCCCGCGCCCCCGCGCAAGTGCCGGCAATCATCGACGAGGGCTGCGTCTACCATCTGAGCTTCCGGCGGGCGGCCGCGCTGGCGTCCACCCGCCTAGGTCGCATTCGCGGCCGACTCCGCACGTGGCGGCTACGCCGCTTCGAGCAGGCCCTGGCCCGGCACGCCGACGCGGTGATCGCCGTCTCCCCCGAGGAGGCGGCGCTCGTGCGGACACTGGCGCCGGCCACACGCGTCGTGGTAGCGCCCAACGGCGTCGACGCCGACGCGCTGGCGCCCTCGCCGCCCGGCGACGCGGCGCTGTTCGTGGGGCTGCTGAGCTACGCGCCCAACCGCGACGCGATGGCGTGGTTCGCGCGGGAGGTGGCGCCGCGGCTGGGGACGGACGGTCCCGAAGTGCTCGTCGCCGGCCGCGAGCCCGGCCCAGAGCTGGAGGCGCTGGCGGTCGCGGCGCCCCGGCTGCGCCTGCTCGGGTTCGTGCCCGATCTCGGCCCCCTCTACGCGCGCGCCGGTGTCTTCGTGAACCCCATGCGCGGCGGCGGCGGCACGCGACTCAAGGTGCTGGAGGCGATGGCCGCCGGCAAGGCCGTGGTCTCCACCTCGATCGGCGCCGAGGGCCTCGCGCTCACTCCCGGGCGTGACGTGATCGTGGCCGACACCGCCGCCGAGTTCGCCGCCGCTGTGCGCGGCCTGCTGGCCAACCGCGCACAGGCCGCCCGGCTCGGCCTGGCCGCCCGGGCGCTCGTCGAGGCGCGCTATCGATGGGAGCTCTGCGCGGCGCCGATCGAGGAGCTCTACGCGTCGCTCGAGCGGCGGGGGGCGATCGCGTGACGCCGCGCGTGTCCGTGGTCATCCCGGCTCGCGACGCCGCCCGCACGCTGCCGCGCACGCTCCCGGCGCTGGCCGCCCTGACGCCGGCCGCCGACGAGATCGTCCTCGTCGACAACGGCTCGAGGGACGACACCCGGCGCCTGTTCGAGGCCTTCGCGGCCAGCCGCCGCAACGTCGTCGTGCTGCACGAGCCGCGGCCCGGCGCCTCCGTGGCCCGCAACACCGGCGCCCGCGCGGCGACCGGGGACGTGGTGGCCTTCACCGACGCCGACTGCTGTCCACGCACCGACTGGCTGGCCGGGCTGACCGCGCCGCTGGCCGACGCCACGCTGGGCGCTGTCGCCGGGCGACTGACCTCGACGCCGCCGACCGGCGTGGTCGAGACGTTCAGCAGCCTCTTCACGCTGCAGGCGCCGGCGGTGGCGTCACGCCACACGCGCTGGACACCGTGGGCGGGCGGGTTCCCGACCGCCAACCTCGCCGTCCGCCGCGAGCTGTTGCTGCACCGGCTGGGCGGCTTCGACGAGTCGGTCGCGATCTACGGCGAGGACTACGACCTGTGCGCGCGCCTGTATGCCACCGGTGCGGCGATCGCCTACGCGCCCGACGCCGTCGTAGAGCACCAGCATCGCGTGGCCCTGCGCCCCATGCTGCGCCAGGCCTTCGGCTTCGGTCGCAGCCACGCCTGGCTGATGCGTCGCCACGTCCGTGGGCTGTGGCTGGACCTGCCACGGGGACCGGTGGTGCGTGAGCAGTTCCCGCTGCCGATCTGGATCGACGCTGGCTCCCCCGACAAGAAGGCGGTGGTGCTGCTGACCCTCGGGCTGTTCTGGCGGCCCTTACTCGCGCTGTCGCTCCTCTACGGCGCCTGGCTGTGGTGGGACATGACGGCGCGGACGCGCGCTCGGGGTCTGGCCGTGTCCTGGCTCGGCCGCTGGGGCCTCGTGGGTTGCCTCGTAGCCAAGGCGGCGGCGATGACGAGTGGCCGCTGGTGGGGCTCGCTCCGGTATGGCCGTGCCTGTCTCTGAGACGCCGACCGTGTCGGTGCTGATCTGCACCAAGGGCCGGCGCGCCGACGTCGCGCGCGCGCTGACCTCGCTGCGCGCCGACGGCGTCGACCGCGAGGGCGTGGAGATCGTCGTCGTGGAGGAGACGGCACGGCCGGAGCCGATCCCGGGCGTGCGCTACGTGCCGCTGCCCCCCGAAGGCCGCGGGTTCGCGTACGTGCGCAACGTCGCCGTCGAGACCGCCAAGGGCAGCCTGCTGGTCTTCGTCGACGACGACTGCGAGGTCGAACGTGGCTGGTTCGACGCGCTGCTGGCGCCCCTGCTGGGCGATCCCGCCGTGGGCGGCGCCGCCGGGGCTGTGATGGTGCGCGAGTGCAACGCCATCGGCTATGCCGAGAGCATCCTCGGCTTTCCGGGGGGCGGACTGCGGTACTACCACGCCGCCGGCGGCCGCGTGGTGCCCACCGCCCACCTGTCGACGTGCAACTGCGCGTATCGCCGGACGGCGATCGAGGCGGCCGGGGGCTTCTCGCCGCGGGCGGCGCTGGGTGGCGAGGACAGCTTGCTCGCCGAGCGGGTGACCGCACGCTGGCCCTGTCGCTACGTCCCGGAGGCGATCGTCTACCACAAGCCGCGCCAGCGCCTGGGTGCGATCTTCCGCTGGTTCGTGCGACGGGGCCGGGCCGAGATCCTCGTGCTGCCCGCCAAGCCGCATCCCGCCGCGGTCGTCGTCGACCTCGTGCGCGGTTCCACCCTGCTGCGCGCGCTGGCGCTCGTCGCGGTGGCGTGGCTACCGTGGCCGGCCTGGCTGGCGGCGCCGGCGCTGCTGGGCGGCTACTACGCGGCCCTGCTGCGTCGCTTCGCGTTCGCTCGACGGTATCCCACCCACCGCGCCGGCTGGTGGCTGACGCCGCTGGTGAAGGTGGTCGCCGACGTCGGCGCCGAGGTCGGTCGCGTGCGCGAGGTCGCAGCCGCGCTCGGCCGTCGGCGCGGGGAGCCGGCCCGTGGCTGAGCGGCCCTCGATCGCCGTGGTGCTGATCACGCGCGACGAGGCGCGCCGTATCCGCCGGTGTCTGGAGAGCGTACGGTGGGCGGACGAGATCGTCGTGGTGGACCAGCACAGCCGGGACGAGACCGCCGCGATCTGCCGCGATCTCGGCGCCCGCGTGATCGCGCGCGAGATGACCGCCGGCTTCGGCGAGCAGAAGAATTTCGCGATCGCCCAGGCGCGCGCGACCTGGATCTTGAGCCTCGACGCCGACGAGGAGGTCACGCCGGCGCTGCGTGGCGCCATCGAGGCGGCCGTGGCCGCGCCCGGCGACCGCGTCGGCTTCCGCCTGCCGCGCCTCACCGCCTACCTGGGTCGCTTCATCCGGCACTGCGGCTGGTATCCGAGCCCCGTGCTCCGGCTGTTCCGGCGCGGGCACGGCCGGTTCACCGACGCGCTGGTCCACGAGGAGCTCGTGGTCGACGGTCCGGTCGGCGACCTCCGCGAGGATCTGCTCCATCACAGCTACGACTCCCTGACCGAGCACGTCCGCAAGCTGCTCCTCTACACGGCGTACGACGCGCGCATGCTGCAGCGCCGCGGCGTGCGGCTCGGC
>Ga0075423_10006249_pt1 | contig 11176 bp, 7 predicted proteins | sample SoiMethybrSBSTD2_FD_80114 | JGI IMG/M metagenome (GOLD analysis project Ga0075423, IMG submission 80114) | Bulk soil microbial communities from a Populus tree surrounding site in Tennessee, USA - Soil MetaG P. TD hybrid SBSTD2 | ecosystem: Environmental > Terrestrial > Soil > Tree plantation...
TCAACAAGCGTCAAAATTTGACCGTGATATCCATCGATGGCTAATGGTGAAGAATAGACATCAAATGATTTTTCTTCTTTGTCGACCTTCACGGCCCAGCGACCTCGATAGCGTGACTTGTCGACTTGAGTCGCGGTTGCAGATTCGAGCATTTTCATTGCGTCTTCCGGGCCCAGAGGTTCGAGTACAGACGCGCCAATGCTTGCGCGCGGAAAAATCGTGAAGAATGCTGCATTCGCGCTCCTGATCCTGTCTTCCTGATCAACTGCCGCAACGGCACTTACCATTCCTTCGAGAAGTTGGTTTGTGAATGTCCGCTCCCGTCGAGCTTCAAACACGCTGTGAAGCATCTGCTTGAAACGTCTTTGTACCTCCCATATCGTACCGGCTGCGACCAAAACACCGGCGATCAACGCAATGAAGCTCCACAGCCTGATTGATCGTCGTGCCTGGTTTTGCGAACTCTGCACCTCAAGCAGCATTCGGATTTGTTCTTCATTTAGGAGACCTGAGATAACGTTCAATTCGTTGTTGATGTCCCGAAACTTTTGAAAGCCCTCCAAACTGTAGCGGCGCAGATCGTTGGTTATGATGAGAAACTCTTGAATGTCATCATGCAGCTGGCGCCACTCAGGCTTCTCAATTAGTGTCGGCCGCTCCAGCACCTGTAACTGATCTTTCACATCATCGCGAGCGCCATGAAAACGCAAATCTAACGGCGGTTTTATTCGTTGAGACTCAGCGTTACCCTCGACACGAGCTTCATTGTCGAGTTTCGTAACAGCCAAACGAACGTTCAACAGAATGGTTTTGTTGAGGGAGTTTTGGGCGACTTTTGTCTGAGCATCAAAAGAAACATCTTCCATCTTCTTGGTGCTCAACAGACCCAGTCCGGAGATCAGTCCGAGCAGCAACAGAAATCCTATTGCGATGGGTGTTAACGTTGGTGCAAGCCGGCCCGTTGGAGATTCAGAGGCTTGTGTGATAGGTGGATTTGCATCCAGCATCGGAGGACGACGATAGACAACGTCCGATTCTTTTTGGGGCATGGGCTTCATCAGCGAGACCTGCTAAGGCTTGGCATCCATCCAATTGTCTCCTACGCCCACATCGGCCACAAGTGGAACATCGAGTGACACGGCAGATTCCATCTCGTGCTTTAACATCCTGCTTATCTCGTCTACCTCGCCCTCCGGCACTTCGAGCAGTAACTCATCGTGTACCTGCATCAGGAGACGAGCGTTTGATCCTTTGCGCTTTAGTTCGTCTTCGACGTGAAGCATAGCTATCTTTACGATATCACTTGCCGTTCCCTGAATGGGCATGTTAATCGCTTCACGTTCAGCAGCCCGACGAATATTTGCGTTTCTGTCGGTGATGCCTGGGAGCGGACGAATGCGACCGTAAATTGAACGAACATATCCATGTTCGCGAGCGCGAATCGGAACTTCATCCATGTAACGGCGAACGCCTTTGTACGTGTTGTAATAATCCTCAATCACTTTCTTTGCTTCTTGCCGGCTGATACCCACTCGCTGAGACAATCCCCATGGCTCAATCGCATAGGCAATCGCAAAGTTAACAATCTTCGCAAATCGTCGGGCTTCCTTGAGCTCTTCACCGGTTTTGGCCCCGAACACAAGGCGGGCGGTGCGCGCGTGAATGTCTTCGCCTTTCTGAAATGCCTCCAACATGACAGCATCCTGAGTTATATGCGCTAGCAGTCGGAGTTCCAGCTGTGAATAGTCAGCGGAGATGATCTTGTTGCCTTCTTCGGCAACAAAGGCTTTACGTATGCGTCGTCCCAATTCGGTGCGAATCGGAATGTTTTGGAGATTTGGATCGCTCGACGACAGACGGCCTGTGGCTGCAACGGTTTGGTTTAGTTGGCAATGTATTCTTCCGTCCGTTGCAATCTGATGTGGTAAAGCGTCGGTATAGACACTCTTAAGTTTATCGAGCTCTCTATATTCGATGATTAGACGAGGCAGCTCATAAGTTTGCGCTAGCTCTTCCAACACTGCCTTGCTAGTAGAGACGCGTCCTGTCGACGTCTTGCGGTTTGAGTTGATATTCAACTCTCCGAGTACCTCGCCCACTTGCTTTGGTGAACCGATATTAAACTCGCGTCCGGCGAGTTCATAAACTTTAAGAGTTAGTTTGTGAAGTTCCTGACCAATGAAGTTGGAAAGGTCGGCAAGCACTCGCGGATCAACCTTCAGTCCTGCTTTCTCCATCCGATAGAGTAGAGGAGCAAGTGGTAGCTCTACTTCGGAGTAAATGGTTTCCAGTTTCTTTTCGAGGATGCGTTCGCGAAGAACCTTGGCGGTTTGAGCTGTGAGGTCCGCGTTGACTGCGGTATCCCAGGCAGTCGCTGGCCAATTAACTGGTGCAGCACCGATCTCCGTTCCCAAGGCCTCACGGGCAAGATCGGGGAGTTCATATTTACTGCGATTAGGATCGATAAGGTAGGCCGCTAAGAACGTGTCGTCTTTGACCCCTGCCAAAGACAATTCAAACTTGTCGAGCAAGGCGGTCGCGCGCTTCAGATCGTGAACAGATTTTTCGACAAGTCCATTCGTTAATACTTCGCGCAGCGACTGAATTGCGTTTTGACTTCCGCCGGGAAACTTCTCCAGATCTACGTAAGCCGAAAAACCAGCCTTGGTCGAAAAGGCGATGCCACGTGTAGTCTGCAGTTCTGTGAAGCACTCCTGTTCACCCCCGTCCGCGGGCGTTGAGTCGGCAATCGCGATACCGACACTCTCTGCATCGAACAGAGTACGAACAAGGTTATCCAACTCAGTTTTGTCCTGGATGATTCGATAGTTCTTTTCCGAAACTACAGTCGGACTGGGAGCTGCGGCATCCGCATATTCGCGAGTGAGAGCAGCGAATTCGAGTTCATGGAACAGATCATACGCCGCGGCACGATCAGGCGGTCGTGACTTGATCTCATCCAGTTTTAGCGGGACCTCGAGATCAATCTGAATGCGCGCCAACTCACGTGATTGGCGGATCAAGTCTGCGTTGTCACGCAGTGACTCGCGATAAGTCTTGTGCTTAACACTTTCCCACCCAGTGAGTGCTGCTTCTATTGAGCCAAACTGCTGAATGATTTGTACGGCCCCTTTTGAACCAATGCCCGGTGCCCCGGGAATGTTGTCGATTGAGTCTCCCATCAGGCCGAGTAGATCAACCAGTTTGTCGGCAGTGACGCCAAACTTCTTTTCGACCCATTCTTCATTACACCATTCCACCGGCGGAACCGGCTCTTTCCGCTTTACAACTTGCGAATTTTGACGCATGCAGATGACCCAAGGATCACGCACAAGCTGGCACATATCTTTATCGTTGGAAACGATAACAGCCTGCATTTTCTTTTCTGCGATTTGTCTCGCTAACGTTCCGATTACATCATCCGCCTCGTAGCCTGGTGCATTTATCACGGGAATATTGAAGGCATCGCACAGTCGGAGGATATAGGGAAGTTGACTCGCCAGATCATCAGGCATCTGCTCGCGATTCTTCTTGTAATCAGCGAAAGTCTCGTGACGAAAAGTTTTTTCCTTCGATTCAAAGATTGCCGCGATATAGTCAGGCTTTTCTTCGCGAAGCAGCTTGATCAGCATGTTCGTGAAAATGTAAACGGCCTGCGTAACCTGGCCCGTGGAGGTTGCGAGCGGCGCGGCACGGTTCTGCATCGGTGCATAAAACGCCCGAAAAATGTGAGACATCGAATCGATCAGGAACACACGTTCAGATCGATCATTATTTGTAGAAACTGATTGGGCGGGCATGTGAGGGGATCATAGAAAGGCAGTTTAAGAGTGTCAAACTACTCTTTTGAGTGCGACGGCCTGCCGTCGCTTTGTTATCGCCGCCACCCCAATTAGAGAGACATTGTTTATGAGTTCACCTGTAACAAAGCGGCGACAGGTCGTCGCACTCCAAATTCTGTGCTTGCCTGAACCGCGTTCCTCCGGCCATAATACCGAGCGTCAAACTAATACTAACCCTTAAAGCGAGCATGTACGCTCGCTTTTGTGTTTCCAGGAGTCAGGTAATTGAGGTCTTTGTCGTTTATTCGCCCAAACAATTGTGTCATCCTCCCGACAGTTTTAATTCTTAGCACCGCCTTCGTGGTGGCGGGACAATCGTCCCAGCCAGGTTCTGCAACACAACCTCCGTCTAATAGCCCATCGCCTTCAGCGAGCGGTCAATCATCACCAGCGCAATCTTCCACGACGGCGTCAGTACCGGTTCAGTCAAACAATTCTGCACCTGTGCAGGCGTCAATTAGCTCCGGCGTAATTCAAGTCACATCAACTGAAGAAACTCCAGCAGTGAATCCCATCGTTCAGAAAATTGAACGAGCGCGTGCGCTGGCAGCTGCCCATCAGTTGCAGCAGTCGGCCACCGACCTGGAAAACGTTCGCGCCTCTGTTAACGACGTTGCCTTGCGGAACGTCGCGACTTTGATGCTGATTGGAATCTATCTCGAGGAAGGGAACTACGTTCGAGCGCAAGATCTCCTTGAGGAGGGGTTTAAAGCCAGGTCGGCGCAGAAGGACGAATCTTTGCGAACCTATTTTGCGATGGCAGGGCAGACAGTAAACGGTCTGCGGACGCACCTTGCGCGTTATCGAAGTTTCGGAATCAATCTCAGCGAAAGCGGACTGCCGCCTGAAGCGAATGCGGATTTGGATCGGGTTCGTAAGTTGCTGGAACGAGTGGCAGCTCAGGCGAAAGAGATTAGTAACGAGGCAGGCAGGTCGTATGATGCAGGGGCGCTGCAGGAGGACGTACTAGGAATTAGACTGTCAATAGCGCGGGATAACGAAGATCGTGACAAGTGGCAAAGCGAATATGTAGCCATTCGTGAACGACTCGCGTCCTCGCAAGCGCAGGTTTCTTCAATAGGACGTTCAGCATTGCTTGATGCTCTCAAAGCCAGAAGTCCTAACCCTTTTACCGTCAAGCCCGATTCCTCAGCCTCGAACACTGCAGATGCGTCAAGTACTGAGCCAACCGTATCACCCGCTCCGACTGATAATTCAGCAACGCCTCAGTTGGTCAGTACGGGTTCATTAGGTGGAAGAGAGACCAAACGTGTCACTCCTATTTATCCTAAGGTTGCTCGGAATGCGGGTGTGTCTGGGACAGTCAGAGTTTTCGCCATTGTGGATGAAAGCGGGAAGATCTGGATAACGAACTCTGAAGGACCGAATCTGCTCAGAAAAGCCGCCGAAGACGCCGCCAGGAGTTGGACTTTCCCTCCAACCATCTTTGCCGGAAAGCCTGCTCGGGTCGCCGGCTACCTGGATTTCGATTTCAAGCCCTAAACGGTTAGTGGTCAGTAGTCGGTAATAGGTCCCATAGGTCTTACGGTCCTATTCAACCGAGCTCTGACTACTGACCTGACGCTCTCCAATCTTGACTTAAAAGTAAGGTTTAACTTAAGATGCAGCCAGCTAATAGTTTAGACGGATTGTTATGAAGCTTTCGGCGCAAGAAGAATACGGTTTGAGATGTCTGCTCCAACTCGCCAGAGCACAAGGGAGCGGCGAGTCGTTGACTCTGTCGCAGATAGCGGGGCAGGAAGGGATCTCCTCGGCCAATGCAGGGAAGCTCATGTGGATTTTAACGAAGGCGGGCCTGGTTCAATCCATGCGAGGAACTAAGGGGGGCTATGTTCTGGCCAGGCCAGCCGATGAGATTCGTCTCAACCAGGTAATCAGGGTTCTGGAAGGCGAGCCTGCGGAGTCGCATTGTAAGAGCTACGCTGGAGTTCTCGATGCCTGCATCCATACCGGTGATTGCGGAATCCGACCCGTTATTGTTGAACTGCACCAGATTGTGGATAACGCGCTCGCCGAGATCACCCTTTCGCAACTGCTGGGTACCGAAGCAAACGTCGATGCCGTGTTGCATCAGATTCAAGGTGCTAAGCAGAAGAATGAACCGATTCGAGCGTGACAGACTTATTTTTGGAGGGCGGTTTTTAGCGTAATTATGAGCACTGTCGAGTTGCTGGGCAACAAAGAATACAAATACGGCTTCGTTACAGACATTGAATCCGATGTTATTCCCAAAGGTCTGAGCGAAGACACCATCCGCCTGATCTCCGAAAAGAAGAACGAGCCTGAATGGATGCTTGAGTTTCGGTTAAAGGCCTACCGTCATTGGTTGACGATGACCGAACCAAAACATTGGCCAAATATCAAGTATCCGGAAATCGACTATCAAGACATCATTTATTACAGCGCCCCAAAACAGAAGCCGACCAAGGCGAGTCTCGACGAAGTAGATCCGGAGCTCTTAAAAACATTTGAGAAGCTGGGCATTCCTTTGCAAGAGCAGAAACAACTTGCAGGTGTGGCAGTGGATGCGGTTTTCGATTCTGTCTCGGTCGCGACGACTTACAAAGAGAAGTTAAAGAAGCACGGCGTAATTTTTTGTTCGTTTACTGAAGCAATCAGGGACTACCCGGAACTTGTTCAAAAGTATCTCGGATCCGTGGTGCCAACAAACGATAACTTTTTCGCCGCTCTCAACAGCGCAGTGTTTTCCGATGGCAGTTTTTGTTTCATTCCCAAGGGTGTGCGATGCCCGATGGAATTGTCCACTTACTTTCGCATTAATAACGCGGAATCGGGACAGTTCGAGCGCACGCTCATTGTCGCGGAAGAGGGTGCGTACGTTTCCTATCTTGAAGGTTGTACTGCGCCGAAGTTTGACAAGAATCAATTGCACGCAGCTGTAGTTGAACTCATCGCACTGGATGATGCACAGATCAAGTATTCAACGGTGCAAAACTGGTATGCCGGCGACGAGGAAGGTCGTGGCGGCATTTACAACTTTGTCACCAAGCGCGGCAAATGCGCGGGTCACAACTCGAAGATTTCATGGACACAGGTGGAAACCGGATCTGCTATTACCTGGAAATATCCATCTTGCATTCTTCAGGGCGACAACTCGATCGGTGAGTTCTATTCAGTCGCACTGACGAACCATGCACAGCAGGCAGACACGGGAACAAAGATGATCCATCTTGGTAAGAACACGCGTTCCACGATCATCTCGAAAGGCATTGCTGCAGGTAAATCCAACAACAGTTATCGCGGACTCGTGAAGGTGATGCCAAAGGCCGCGAACGCGCGAAACTACACGCAGTGCGATTCGATGTTGATTGGTTCGAGTTGCGGTGCAAACACGTTTCCCTACATCGAGGTTATGAACGATAGTTCGAGTGTCGAGCACGAGGCATCGACATCGAAGATCAGTGAAGAGCAACTTTTCTATTTGAAGCAGCGCGGCATCTCGCAAGAAGACGCGGTGTCGTTGATCATCAACGGCTTCTGCAAAGATGTCTTCCTGCAGCTCCCGATGGAGTTTGCGGTTGAAGCACAGAGATTGTTGGGGCTTAAGTTGGAAGGCAGTGTTGGTTAGTTTTCTCTGCGTCCTGGTCAGTCGTGAATAGGACCTATAGGACCTATTACTACTGAATACTGATCATGACGCAGAGATTTTTATCGGAGACAAGAATGCTGGAGATTCGAAATTTACACGCCGCCATTGACGGCAAAGAGATTCTGAAAGGAATCAATCTCACCGTCAATAAAGGCGAAGTTCACGCAATCATGGGCCCGAATGGTTCGGGTAAGTCAACGCTCGCAAAAGTTCTGGCAGGGCATCCTTCTTACGAAGTAACGGTCGGCGAAGTGCTGTACGAAGGCCGTAATCTGCTTGAGATGTCGCCCGATGAACGTGCACGCGAAGGTGTGTTCATGGCATTTCAATATCCCATCGAAGTGCCCGGCGTTTCCAATGCGCAGTTTCTGCGACTTGCCTATAACGAGAAACAGAAACACCTCGGTGGTGAAGAACTCGACCCGCTTGAATTTAAAGACCTATTGAAAGAACGAGCCAAAGTTGTGGAGATGGAAGCGAGCTTTATGAGCCGCTCTGTCAACGAAGGGTTTTCAGGTGGCGAAAAGAAACGGAATGAAATTCTTCAAATGGCAGTGTTGGAACCCAGGCTCGCCATTCTTGATGAAACTGATTCGGGTTTGGACATTGATGCACTTCGCGTCGTTGCGGGCGGAGTCAATCAACTACAAGGACCTGAAAACGCAATCATCGTTGTGACTCACTATCAACGTTTGCTCAATTACATCGTTCCGGATTACGTCCATGTGATAGCCGACGGCCAAATCGCTCGCGAAGGCGGTAAGGAACTGGCACTGGAACTTGAAGAGAAGGGCTACGACTGGATCAAAGCGCAAATGCACGAGAGTGCTACCACTTTGGCGCCGGCTAACTGAATATGGCTACTGAAGTCGTTAAGAAAGAAAGCAAATACCACGAGGCGTTTGACGCTCTGAAGGCGAGAAAGCCTTCGGTCGCGTGGGTTGAATTGGTCCGCGACAGCGCAATGGATGTTTTCGAGTCGCTGGGTTTTCCAACTGTGGCGAACGAAGAGTGGAAGTACACAAATCTCGCCCAGCTCGCGAAGGAGTCGTTCGATATTGCATCGTCAGTTGAGGATCTGCCTTTCAGTGCCGAACAGTTTTCATTCCCCGAGACGTTTGATAGTCACGTTGTGTTGGTGAATGGGATATTCCGCAGCGATCTCTCAACCACCAGCCAAGTCGAGGGAGTTGTTGCTCTCGATCTCTTCGACGCGATTGCCGATGCACGCTACAGCAAGATGGTAAGAGACTATCTTGCGCGTAATGCCAATTACCACGACCGCGGACTGACAGCATTAAATACGGCCTTTCTGGAGTCTGGCGTTTTTGTTTTGGTGCCAAAGAACTTCCATGCCGCGACGCCATTACAAATCACGTACGTCGCTGACTCGGCCGAAGCGCAGACTGCAAACTTTCCCCGTGTACTGCTCGTTGCTGAAGAGAATAGTTCGCTTACGCTGGTTGAACGTTTTGTTTCTACCGGTCAGCATCCGACGTTTACCAATGCGGTGGTCGAGATTGTTCTGATGGACAGGGCTCGCTTAAAGCACGATCGTCTTCAACAGGAAAACGCAGAAGCATTTCACGTTGCGAGCACGTCGGCGGAGTTGGGTCACGGGAGCAGTTACAACTCAACGGCGATAAACCTGGGCGGAAAATTAGCGCGACATGACATATCAGTAGTGATGAACCATGAAGGTGCGGAATGCTGGGTTGATGGACTTTACGTCGTTGGTAGCGACCAGCATTCGGATACGCACTCGGTGATCGATCACAAACAGCCGCATTGCAATAGTCATCAACTGTACAAGGGAATTCTTGATGGAAACGGGCGGGCAGTCTTTAACGGGAAAATCTACGTTCGCGAAGGTGCTCAGAAGACTGATGCAATGCAAACGAACAAGAACCTGCTGCTGTCGCCACAAGCTCGCGTCGATACAAAACCGCAGCTTGAGATTTACGCCGATGATGTGAAGTGTGCTCATGGCGCGGCAGTTGGACAGATCGATCAGGAAGAGTTGTTCTACCTGGCAACACGTGGAATCGATCCGAAACTCGGAAAGAATTTGTTGACTTATGGTTTTGCTGAGGAAGTTATCGGAAAGATCGGAGTTGAATCGATTCGTGCTCAGTTGGACGAAGCCGTGTTGACACAGCTTCATGCGCCACTGCCGACGGAAGTTTGATTTGAAGCCAGGAGAAAACTGAACGCAGCTTAAGAAATCGAGTGAGTGAAATAATGTTGTCCACAGCCGATGCAATCCAAACTACGGGCCCAGTCAGTACGTGGGACGTGGAACGTATTCGCGCAGACTTTCCGGTCCTGCATCAGACGGTGAACGGCAAGCCGCTCATCTACCTGGATAACGGAGCATCCTCGCAGGTTCCTCAGGTCGTGATTGACCGCGGAATCTTCTACATCGAACAGGAACACTCCAACATCCATCGCGGTGTTCACTATCTGAGTCAACGTGCGACCACTGCTTATGAGGGTGCTCGTGAAAAGGTCAAACGATTCATCAACGCACGTGAGTCACGCGAATGTATTTTCGTTCGTGGCACCACCGAAGGCATCAATCTGGTGATGCACGGCTACGGCCGCAAGTTCATTGGCGCAGGAGACGAAGTCATCATCTCGGCCATGGAACACCACGCCAACATTGTTCCGTGGCAGATGTTATGTGAAGAAAAGGGTGCGCGGTTGCGAGTGATCCCGATGAACGACGCGGGAGAGTTGATACTCGACGAATACGACGCCTTGCTAAATACTCGGACGAAGCTCGTCGCAGTCACGCACGTCTCGAACGCACTCGGAACGATCAACCCGATAAAGGAGATGATTGCACAGGCGCACAAGTACGGTGTGCCAGTTCTGATCGATGGTGCTCAAAGTGCCCCGCACATGCCTGTCGATGTGCAGGATCTGGACTGCGATTTCTATACGTTCTCCGGACACAAAATGTATGCACCTACTGGCAGCGGGATTATTTACGGCAAAGCTGAGCTGCTGGAAAAAATGAACCCGTTTCAAGGTGGCGGCGATATGATCAAGACCGTCACTTTTGAAAAGACTACTTATGCGGAATTACCAAACAAGATGGAAGCGGGCACGCCGGCAATCGCGTCGCAGATTGGGCTCGGTGCGGCGATTGATTACCTGAATAGCATCGGGAGAGAACAAGCGGCAGCGTGGGAAAACGAACTGTTACGTTATGCAACTGAACGTGTGTCGGCTATCGAAGGCGTTCGGATAATCGGCACTGCGAAAAGCAAAGCAAGTGTGCTTTCGTTCGTGATCGACGGTATTCATCCGCATGACATTGGAACCATTCTTGATCAGGAGGGTATTGCTGTTCGCGCAGGTCACCATTGCGCGCAGCCCGTGATGCAACGGTTCAAAGTTCCCGCCACCGCGCGTGCGTCGTTTGCGTTTTACAATACGAAAGAAGAGATTGATGTGTTAGCGGATACTATTGAGAAGGTGATTGAGATATTTAGTTAACGCATTTCAGATTGAAGATTTCAGATTAATATTGATGGACGTATCAGAACGGGAGCGAAGCGACCGATTGACCACGCCAGTTCAATCTGTTCAGGTTCGTGAGGTCAATCGGTCGCTCCGCTCCCGTTCTGATTCGGACAATCGCAGCATCATCTGAAATCTTCAATCTAAATCTGAAACAAGTACATGTCTGAACTAA
>Ga0075423_10006251_pt1 | contig 11175 bp, 8 predicted proteins | sample SoiMethybrSBSTD2_FD_80114 | JGI IMG/M metagenome (GOLD analysis project Ga0075423, IMG submission 80114) | Bulk soil microbial communities from a Populus tree surrounding site in Tennessee, USA - Soil MetaG P. TD hybrid SBSTD2 | ecosystem: Environmental > Terrestrial > Soil > Tree plantation...
ATCGTGGTCACCCCGTTGACCGCGTACATTTTCAGCAACTCGAGCTGAAACTGGCGTGGGACGGTCATGTGAACGTGCATGTCTGCCAGCCCCGGCATGACGTACTTGCCGCCGGCGTCGATGCGCGTGGCACCGGGCGGAATGCGCACCCGGCTGCTCGGCCCTACCTGCTCGATGATCCCGTCGCGGATCAACACCGTCTGTCCGGCGAGAAGTGTGTCCCTGTCCATCGGCAGCACGTTGGCATTCACGACGGCGAGTGTCCCACGCGCCTGCGCCTCCCCTGCACTGAGCGGAGCGAATGTGAGCAGAGCTCCGCAGGCGAGCGATAGCGCCAGTGCTGCGCGAAGAATCCTCATCAGGGCCGCCAGAATCCGCAGAACAATCGCGCCACAAGCTCCTGTGAGCATTTGGCACGCGCGCGATGCATCGCGACAGCGCGCTCGAGATCCTGCAAAGTACCAGACGCCGGGCTGCCGTGGATGGGCACGATGACCGCCACGTCGAGGCGCATCTCTCGAATCTTATCGGCGAGCTGCTCCGTGTCTTCACCTCCGGCCGCGGGTTTTTGTCCCGGCATGTCCAACAGATCGCCCTCGATGAGAATCCGCTCCTTCGGCAGATACCCGATCAGGATGCGGTCCACGTGGGCAGTGGGTCCGATCTGATACAGCTCCAGTCGTCGCGTTTCGTCCCCGATGACACGAACTGAGTCCACAATCTCGATCGTCGGCTTCTTCGGGGCGGCGCTGAAGCTGTCCGGCCGCATCGAATGCCGGACGAGCAGATTCGAGCGCAGCCGGTCCACGGCGTCGCGCGTCGTGATGAAGGTGGCCCCGAGCGCCGCGAACTCGCGCACACCGCCGAGGTGGTCCTCGTGGTAGTGGCTGCTGATCACGTAACGAATCGGCTTTGACGGAATCGCGGATCGCAGCCGCGCGATGTTGCCGATCGATGTCCGACTGTTGCCGTATGCCTCGAAGACAACGACGAAGTCGGTGAACTCTACGGCCACGCTCGCCTGCAACGCGTACACTCCGTCCGCCAGTTTCCGCATGGGAACCACGTTAGGCGACACATCCAATTCTTTCGGTAGCACGAAGAGACTGTCGGCCAGTGCCGCGTCGAGCTCTACGCGCGCGAGCGTCGTCTCCCAGCGCTCCGGTCCGGGGCCGTCCTGTTGCGTTCGGAATGGCAGCTTGAGCGCGTGCACGGAGCGGTACTCGCTGTAGTCCGTGGAGAACGCAGCGTCACCACGAGTCGCGTCGTCCGCAACGAGCTCGCTGCGCGCGAGCAGATGCGTCGCCGCGTCGAAGTACAGCGTCACCAGCGAGCCGTCGGCGTCGGCGAAAATGATGCCATCACACGCTCGCCCGTGGATCACGACGCGTCCCGTGCTTCGCGCCTGCTCGGGACGGTTCCAGGCCGCCAGCAGAAGCGTGGGTAGCTCGCCGCGCAGCAGCCCCACGCGAAAGTTGGCGTACTGAGCGGACGTTCGGCTGAAGTACGTGCGGTTCGCGTAGTTGATGTCGAAGCCGCTGTCCGCGGTCACGATCGTGCTGGTGCCCCAGATCTGCCCGCCGTCGATCTCGAGATCGCGCAACGTGAATGCGCGCCGCGATCGAAGATCGAGACGGTTGAGCAGGATTGCGTGTTCCACGGCCGCCACGCCCGGACGCATTCCCTGACCGGTGGACGTCCGCAGCATCGATCGCTCCGTGCTGATCGTTGAAACTGCGCGTAAGGCTGGCAATCCGCCGGCGGCGAGAATCGCCTTCGCGAGAACCGCTCGTGCCTCCAGCGCCGACTGACCAGCCGGTGACCGCGTTAGGGTGCTATCGATCCTCGAGTTGAAGCCCGTTTGGGCGATCGTGATGCTCGGCACCGCGGTCAACGCGAGGAATGCGAGTCGGATGGTTCGCATGCCTACCGTCACCTCTCATGTGGCGTGCTTCGCACCCTGCGGCACGTACGCGATCCCCGCAATGGATGGCGCCGCATGTCCCGGCGCCGAGGCCGTTCATCCCGCTCCGAACCTATGTCGGCCGAACAATCGCACGCAGCTCGCGCTGATACCGTCGGCTCGAGATCACGCTGCTGCCGTCAGCTAACTCGAATGCGAAGCGACCGCCGCCAAGTCGCCGCACAGCACGCACGCGCGCCAGGTTGACGATCGTCGATCGACTGATGCGCAAGAATTCGGACGGCAATTCGCTCGCGAAGGTCGCGAGTGTCTGACGCACGAGGTATGCGCCCGATGGGGTTCGCACGCGCAGGTAGTTTCGTTCCACCTCGATCGTCGTCACGTCGTCCATGTCGAGGAATACGATGCCGTCGCGCGTTCTGAGCAGCAGACGATCGTCCCTCGGCGCTTCGGAGCGTTCGTGCACGCCACGCAGATAACGAATCGCGCGATGCACCGTGCGCGAAAGCCGCGATTCGTTGAAGGGCTTGAGCAGGTAGTCGACGGCGTCGGTGTCATACGCGTCGAGCGCGCGCGTCGGATACGCGGTCACGAAAACGAAAGCGGGCTTGTGACCCCAGGTCCTGACCGCTCTCAACACATCGAAGCCATCCGGCCCGGGCATCCGAATGTCCACGAACACGATATCGGGCCGCAGCTGCTTGATCGTCGCGATGGCGTCGTCCCCGTCCCGCGCTTCGCCGACTACGCGCAGCTGCTCGTACTTGGAGAGCATGGCGCGCAGCCCCGCGCGCGCGATGCGCTCGTCGTCGACAATCACCACGCGATACGTGGTCGCCATGGCAGATCGTCGGCCCGTAAGGACCTCGTGCGCACTGGGGGCATTGCGCTTACTGTTTCACCACGCGATACACGCGCCCGTTCGTCGAGACCATGCGCTGTTGTCGACACAAGTACGAGAGGAAAGGATGCAAGACAGCTCACGAGCAGATACGGCAACAGACATGGGCGGCCAGTACTCACTCGCTCGCATTCTGGGCATCTGGGCCCTCGCTGCCATCCCGATGGGGATCCTGAGCTGGATCGTTTTCCCCGCCGTGTCGCCGAAGTCTGGCTCGGATCCGCTTGCAGCGGGTGTCATCCGGATCATGTTGCTCACCATTGGTTTGATCTGGTTGTTCATCCTTTCCATGATCATCGTCAGGCAGGAAGAGGGCAATCTCCGTTGGGTAACCGTCAAGCGCCGGCTCCGCCTCAACGCGCCTCGCGATCCATCGACCGGTGAGACTCACAACAGGATGTGGTCTGGGTAATTCCGTTTCTCATCGCCAGCGTGGTGTGGGATACCGCACTACGGCCCTTCGTTAACGACTTGGCGGTCTCGGTCCTACCGGTTCTTGCCGAGCCTCCCGGCTATAGCTTCGACGCGGTCTTTGAATCGCAGGCGACTCTGGATCGGCTGGTGGGTGCATGGTGGTTCCTTGGCCTGTTTGTGGTTTTCGGTGTCTTCAATACGATCCTGGGAGAGGAGTTTCTCTTCCGAGGAGTGTTGCTTCCCAGAATGGAGGGTGTGTTTGGCAAGTGGAGTTGGGTGGCAAACGGGGCACTCTTTGGCTTCTATCACGTTCACCAGCCCTGGGGTATTGCGGAAAGTATCATTGGCGGCGTGCTCTTTCTCGCATATCCGAGTTGGCGCTTCAGCATCACATGGATGGGCGTCATCGTCCACTCTGCCCAAACTGTGTTCTTTGCGTTTCTCGTCCTTGGCGTGGTATTGGGTCTGGCATAGCAAAGACTGCGCGAAACACCTGCCGCCTAACGTCTCAGAGCGTTAGCCAAATCACACGAACTCCTCGCACTCAGCGTCGCCTGTCAATGCGCCTGCCGGGAATAGCTGCCTTGGTTTTCGTACTCGCCGGAGGCGCGGCTTGCGCCAGCTTGCCGCAAGGTGACGGTCTTCGGGACGCGCATCTCGAACGTCTGTATTTTGGGCGAAATATCGGCGACACCGCGGTGGTGAGTGATTCGGCCTGGGCCACGTTCGTTCGAGAGGTCATCACGCCGACGTTTCCCGAGGGAGCAACCGTCTGGGATGCCGCCGGCCAGTGGCGAGCACCGGATGGCACCGTCGTCCGCGAACGCAGTTTCGTGGTGGAGCTTCTGCATCTGGTCACGCCTGATGTCGAGCAGCGCGTCCAGCGGGTGATGCAGACGTATAAGGACCGTTTCGCTCAGCAATCGGTCCTTCGCATGGTGACGAATGTTCGCGCGAGCTTCTAGAATGACCCGTCGCCGCCGCTACAACGAGAAGCGTTGGTGGCAGTTCTGGATTGGGCGGCCGCCTGAAGCCTAGCCGCCCAGTTGTCATCGATCGCTAGGTCTTCTCATGAGCGCGATCAGCGGCAGCCGCCGCCAACAAGTCCGCCGTCCGTTCATCATGTGATCCGTACCGCGCCCATCCCTCGGCGTTGGACTGATAGCGGTAGTCCGTCATCGCCAGATCGGCGCCGTGATCGATGAGGAACCTCACGGCCTCCTCGTTCCCCTGAATCGCCGCTTCGTGAAGAATGCTCGCCGGCTCGTGCGTCGCCCAGTCGGTGTTGATGTTGGCGCCGTGCTCCAGGAGAAACGTCGCGATCTCGAAGTGCAGATTCAAAACCGCCCACGCGAGCGCGATGTCGAGAGTCTGCTGAATCGTCGGAGGTCCCCAGCCGAGGTCCGCACGGGGGAAATGCGGATCGCTGTGCGGGTAGTGCTGCGCGAGTGATCCGAGCGCGGGCTTGCCGGTGGCGTCGAACCAACGCGCGACCGCGGCCGCGTCGCCCATGCCGGCCGCGTGCGGCAAGTCGTTAGGCAGCGGCCAGATGCGCGTCAGCAGTGGAACGAGGTGCGCATTCCCGTACGAGAGCGCTTGGCCAATCAGCGGCCACGACGACGGCGGTGGAGCGTCGGCATGAAGGATCGCCGGATCGCGCTCCAGCAGCGCCACAATGAATGCTTCGCGATTCTTCTGATAGCACGCCGGCAGCATCAACGAAGTCTGGACGTCCATGAACGGGGCGTCGAGCACCCACGGTTCTTCGTCGAGCCAGCGACGGAAGGCGGGCAGATCGTTGCGGTCGCGCGCGCTCGCCAGTTGAAGGATGACGAACGTCTGCCAGGGCGTCTCGGCTTCATGCCACAGGAGCCCCGGCTCCCGGGCCAGGAACTCGACGAATGCCGTCCGGCTCTGCCAGCGATCGATGCGACGGCCAAGATCCGGATCGAGCGCGATCGCGCGCTCGAGCAGACGCAGCGCAACATCGGTGTGCTTGAACCGGCAGGCAATCATGAGCGCGTGACCGATGACCTCCTGTTCGTTCGATGATTCTTCCGTGTCATCGCGCTCACGCGATTCCTCGAGCCGCGCGCGAACCGCCGCGTCGTCGCCAAGAGCGGCGAGAACGCTCAGCGTTCGCGGCAACGCGTTTTTTCGCGCGAGCATCTGGAGCATGCCTGACGCACCCGTTCTGATCACGTGCATCCAGGTCTTGCGCTCGACGATTGCGCCCGCGTCGATCAGCATTTCGGCGGCCACGGGTCGCGTGTAGGTGCGCTCGCGCTCCGGGTCCGAGACGTCCATGGCGTAGGACGTGGTGGAGTCGAGCAGCGTCTGGTCGCCTTCGCGCCACGAGACTAGCGCCGGGTACTCCGCCAACAGTGCTCGCAGCCGCTCGTGGTCCTCGTTGTGAATCGCGACCCGTGCTTGCGACGCAGCCCACTCGAGTCCACTGCCGACGCGTTTCTGCACCTCGGCCGTGAGAGCCGACCAGCCGGCGAATCCGTATTCGCGCGCGATGACGAGCTGCGCGTCGCGGTTCGAGAGTGGGAGTTTGGCGCCCGGCAGCTGCGCGTGGACGCGGGCGATCGCTTCGCCGTTTCCGGCGGCGGCGTCGCGAGCGAGTCTCTTGGCTTGTTTACGAAGAGAGTCGAGCGACGGACGTGCGGGCAGATCTCGAGCCCGGGACATAGCGCCTCCTTTCACGAAACGCCTGTACCCGCTGAGCAATCAGGCTGAAAGAAGGTGCACGGCACCGCATTTCAGACTTGGACAGGTGGGAATGCTTCCCTCGCCGCGGGTGGGAGGCGCCCTGTCAGGCGCGCTGGTAAGAAGTATCGCGGAGGCTGGGCCTCGAGTCAAACGCGTGACGGTTGCGGCTCGCGACTCGAGGACCAACAGATGGAAGCGCGCACTCGTCGACGCGGGGGTACCGACCGCCTAACGAACCCTGAAGCTGGCAAACGATTCGACGGGTCGTGATTATCGCCGTCGCAGGGCCGACATCGGGATCTCGACGTTCAAGGCCGTCGCCCCCGCGCCAACGCCATTCTCACACGTATTGGGCGGCACCGTCCCGACACCTCGGGTGGAGGGTCGTTCCGCCGCCCAGAACATGTAGCCGAGCATGCCCGGAGTGCTCCCAGCCCCGTTAGGCGCCACGCCCTCCACGAAGCTTCGCGTCGCCGACTGCAGCGATTTGACGTAGTTGACGCACTCGGGATAGGGCTTGGTGCCTTCGGCGATGTACAGGCTGCCGGTAAACTTCGCCGGCGCCAGCGGCGGAATCGGCGGGGCATATTGCCGCTTTCCATCGACATGTTCCTGCCAGTTCGCCACTGCCGCCGTAGCCGTCGGTTGCTTCGACGGGACCATGGCGTTCGCGTAATCCAGCACCGGCTGGTCGGTGCGGAGCCAGTCCGTCGTCGCCTTGGTCGTTAGGCCGATCAGCCAGCGATCCCCCGCCGCCAGGTCGATGGTCAGCCGCGCGGGATGACTCGCACCCGTCGAGTCATAGGCATGCTTCGAGCGATAGGCATTGATGAAAGCCTTCAACCCGGTCGTGTCCGGCTGGCGGTTCTCTTCGTAGTCGATCTCGATGCCGACACCCAGCGATGTCGCGACGTCCGCCGCGTTGACCCCAAGCTCAGCACGACCAGATTGACCGACGGCCGGTGGTCCGCGTCACCCCGATCCACCAGCCAATGGTTCATGTTGTCGAATTCGGTCAGGTCCCGCGGCGTGGCCCACGTGCAGAAATCATTGCCGCAGTGCCAGGCGCCGTAGACCTGGACGGGGGTCGTGGCCGCGCCGACCACGGCCGCCAGCGGAGGCGACTTCGGTTCCGGTGGCACGGCGTCGGTGCACCCGGTCCAGAGCATCGCGAGGACCGGACTTGGGATACGGACCACGATCATGCATCCCGCGCTGTTCAACCGCCAGGGTCGGCCGTTAGGCAGGCATGAGACATCCATCCCGCTCGACGCCGGTTCGCTACGTCGCAGTAGGCGGTCCGAACCAGGTGGTCAACGCGTCGACGAGCCCCAGCTGGGTCAGATCTCCCACCCAGGCTCCGCTCGCAGCGCTGGCAGTTCTGGCCTTGGTCACTCGCGAGCCGTACGTTAGGGCATCTCGTCTACCGCCCCGGCTGCATGGATCTGCGCGATCAGCTGCAAGCGACGCTCGGCGCGTCGTACACGCTGGAACGTGAGCTGAATGGCGGCGGCATGTCGCGTGTCTTCGTCGCCACGGAGACCGCGCTTGGCCGCAAGGTCGTCGTCAAGGTGCTCTCCCCAGAGCTCGCCCAGGGCGTCTCCGTCGAGCGGTTCAAGCGCGAGATCCAGGTGGCGGCGCAGCTGCAGCACCCGCACATCGTGCCGGTGCACACGTCGGGACAGATCGACGGGCTTCCCTTCTATACGATGCCCTACGTGGAGGGCGCTTCGCTCCGCTCGCGGTTGTCGCGTGGCGGTACGCTGCCCGTTGGCGAAACTCTCAGCGTTTTGCGCGAGGTGGCGAAGGCGCTGGCATACGCCCACGAGCATGGCGTGGTGCATCGCGACATCAAGCCAGATAACGTGCTGATCACGGGCGGTACCGCGGTCGTTACCGACTTCGGGATCGCGAAAGAGCTTTCGGCATCACGCACGGATCAGGGCGCGACACTCACGCAGATCGGCGTGTCGATCGGTACTCCCGCCTACATGGCCCCGGAACAGGCAGCGGGCGATCCCGACGTCGACAGTCGATCCGACCTGTACGCGTTCGGCTGCATGGCGTACGAGCTACTCGCGGGACGTCCGCCATTCCAGGCCAAGACGGCGCAGCGCCTGCTCGCGGCGCACATGAGCGAGCGCCCGCAGCCGATCCAGGAGCTGCGTGGTGACACGCCGCCGATGCTCGCCGAGCTGGTGATGCGTTGCCTCGAGAAGGACGCCGACAAACGGCCGCAGAGCGCAACGGACCTCGTGCACGTTCTCGAATCGATCACGACCAGCGGCGGTTCGCATCCCGCGATGCCGGAGATCCTTCTCGGCGGTCGGCCACGGCTGAGTCGCGCGCTGGCGATCTACGCGGCTGCGTTCGTCGCAGTGTGGATTCTCGCGAAAGCTGCTGTCGTCGGCGTCGGGCTTCCGTATTGGACGGTGCCTGGCGCGCTGATTGTCATGGCGCTCGGGCTGCCAGTCATTCTGTTCACCGCGTTCGTGCATCACGGCGCGCATCAGGCGATGACGATGGCGCAGGTGACGCCCGGTGGAACGCCCACGACGCAGGGTCGAATGACGCGCCTCGCCGTGAAGGCGAGTCCGTGGGTGAACTGGCGCCGCACTACGATGGGCGGCGTCGTGGCGTTGAGCGTTTTCGCGGTGCTCGTCGCGGCGTATCTCGTGACGCGCGCGCTCGGCATTGGGCCGGCCGCGTCGCTCATGAGCGTCGGTGCGCTTGCGGCCAGCGACCGCGTGATCGTCGCGGACTTCAAGAGCCCGTCGAGCGACACGACGCTCGGGCCGGTCGTCACCGAAATGTTCCGCTCCGATCTGGCGCAGTCGTCCAACCTCGTCATCGTGCAGCCGACGACGGTTCGCGAAGTGCTGCGCCGCATGCAGCGGTCGCCGGACGTCACCGTCGATTACGCTCTCGCGCGCGAGATCGCGACGCGCGAGGGCGTGAAGGCCGTAATGGATGGCGAAGTGCTCGCGCTCGGCGGCAGCTATGTCATCGCCGCGAAGCTGATCGGCGCGGAGAGCGGCGAGGTGCTGGCCACGTTCCGGGTCACCGCGTCCGAGGCCAAGGACATCATTCCGGCGATCGGAACGCTCACGCGCGATGTGCGCACCAAGGTTGGCGAGTCGCTGCGCAACATCAACGATGCGGTCGAGCTGGCCCGCGTCACGACACCGTCCCTGAGCGCGCTCAAGAAGTACGTGCAGGCCGTGCAGCTCTTTCGCGCGAGCGGCGATTTCGAGCGCGGCACCTCCCTTCTGCGGGAAGCCGTGGCAATCGACACCGGGTTCGCGATGGCGTACCGCAAACTCGCGATCGAGCTGGGCAATCGCGGCGGCCAGGACGCACAGATGATCGACGCCGTGTCCAGGGCGTATGCGCATCGCGAGCGGCTGAGCGAGACCGAACGCTATTTGACCGAAGGGGCGTATTGGGGAAACGGGCCGATCGATGATCGTCAAAAGGAGTTGGCTGCTTACGAAACGCTCCTCGAGAGCCAGCCGAACGTCGGAACGGCGCTCAACAACGCCGCGCTGGTCTACAATGAAGGCGGCGACTACCTCAAGGCGGAAGCATACGCAAAACGCGCGGTCGCGACGGATTCCGGCTCAAACCCGTACCATGCCAACCTCGTGCGCGCGTTCTCAGGCCAGGGGAAATTTGATTCCGCCGAAGCAGCGAAAGCCGACTGGCGCCGTCACGTGCCTCAGAGCCCCGGGACGGTAGTCTGGACCTCGAGGCTCCTGTTCCTTCGCGGACAGCTCGATTCAGCCGCCAGCCATTTGCAGCAGGCTCGCGCGCGCGAAACGGCGCCGGCGCGGAGGCGTTCGTTCGACTTGGCGCTCGCGCGTATCGCGGCAATGCGTGGACGTGTCTCCGAGTCCGTGAACCGCGAGCAGTCGGCGCGCGCTCTCGGGTCCGAGCTGGGTCTCAAGGCCGATGTCCTGACCGGCGCCGCCGACGTCGCGGCGCTTATCTCCGCGACTACCGGAGACACGCGGAGGGCGGTGGCTATCCTCGATTCGGCCATTAAAGCCCATCCACTCGAGGAGCTTCCGGTTGCCGAGCGCCCGTATCTCGCTCTCGCCATCGCGTATGTGCGGTCCGGGAAACCCGATCGAGCCCGCGCGCTTCTCGAGCAGCTGGATGACGCGGAGCGTACGGCAGGGCTGCACCGCAACGTTGAGCTGCGGCATCGGGCGAATGGCGACATCGCGCTCATGGAGCGGCGGTTCGCCGATGCGCTGCGTGAGCATCGCGCGGCCGCGCCCGGGTGCGCCACGTGCGCCGCTGTCGCGCTCGCGCAGGTCCATGATCTTGCGGGCAATCCGGATTCGGCCATCGCATACTACTCCGACTACCTCGCTCACATCGGCGGGGGCGGTACGACCGGTGGCGTCTGGTCACCTGACGATGCACGCTATCTCGCGATGTCGTACCGGCGGCTCGGCGAGCTCCTCGAGGCCAAGGGCGAGCTTTCAAAAGCTGCCGTACAGTACATGAAGTTCGTGGAGCTCTGGAAGAACGCGGACGCGGAGCTGCAACCGAAGGTCGCCGAGATTCGGTGGCGGCTGTCGCGGCTCGCCGACATCGAGACACGAAAGTAGCGAGGCATTGGCCGGGTGAGAGCATCAGCCTAACGAGCCGGGCCGGGTCTATGGCCCACAGGCCGGTGCCTGCACTCCGACAGCCTTCGCCAACGGAGTCTTGCCCGCCGCGGTGAGCGCGGCGTTCAATGCGCTCAGATCCGCGCCGTTGAGTGCGCGCCACGCAGCGACCGACTTCCCAAGATCGTTGCACGCCGACTTGTGGGCCGCGAGCATCGCCGGCGTCGGGGCGATGTCGCCGTTGTCGAAGGTGCCGAGCTGGCGCAGAAACCCGTTCGTCAGCTGCACAAACGTCGGGTGCGCGTTGGCTCCGCCGCCACCACCAAAACCGCCGCCCCCGCCCGGCGCCGGGGCGCGGCCGCCCAGCGAGTCGAGCTTCGCGATGAATGCCCGAATCGTCTTCGCTACCTCGCTCGTGGAATCGCTGGCCGTCATCGCGCGAAGCTGCGCCCGCATCGTGTCCACCTGCTTGAATGCATCCCACGCGAGCCGCTCCGACGCGTTCAGCTTCCTGATCAACGCGTCTTCGGCTCTCAGCGCCGCAAGGTTCACCGGTGACCGCGGGTCGATTGTGACGACCACTTTCTCGGCGTGCGCTTTCC
>Ga0075423_10006252_pt1 | contig 11174 bp, 8 predicted proteins | sample SoiMethybrSBSTD2_FD_80114 | JGI IMG/M metagenome (GOLD analysis project Ga0075423, IMG submission 80114) | Bulk soil microbial communities from a Populus tree surrounding site in Tennessee, USA - Soil MetaG P. TD hybrid SBSTD2 | ecosystem: Environmental > Terrestrial > Soil > Tree plantation...
AGCTCACGAAGCAGAATCGGCAGGACGAGGCGATGGAGCAGCTGCAGAAGCTCCACAACAAGCTCGATAGCGAGGGGCGATCGGCAGAAGCTCGAGCGACCGCCGATCGGATGAAGTCGATCGATCCCGACGCGGTGCCGGAAACGTCCGGGCCGCATCGTCCGCAGAAGAGCACGGATCTGATCTTCCTCGACACATCGTTCGGCCAGCAAGCCACGCGGCCGCGCGAGCGTCCGGCGCCACCAGCCCCGATCTCGCCGCCGGCCGGTCGCCAGGTCAGCGATCCTGATCTCGTCGTGCTCACGATGGCGGATCAGCCGGACGCACCGGTCGCCCCCGCCCACAACCCCGCGGTCGCCGACGCGTTCGAGCTGGATCCGGCCGTGCCTAACGACTCATCCGCCGCTGACCCGCTGCCGATGCTCGAGATCGACGAGTCGCTTCCGAGCGCCGAGGACCTCGAAGGCGGCCTCGAGCTCGCGGCGCAGGCGAGCGAGCCAGCCACGATCGCTCCGCTCGATTTCGAGCTGGCCGAGCGACAAGAGGCGACGACGACAGCCGAGGCAGTCGCGGCCGACGCGCACCCGTCCACGCATGGTACGGAGCGTCGCGTGTCAGACCAGGTCGATGCGATCGACGATCGGTCGGTTTACGGTGGCGGCCCGCCGCTCGCGGTGGACTACGCCAACGACCTCGCCGCCGACATCACCGAGACGCCTGGCGCGGACTTCTTCGATTTCCGAGGCCCGCCTCGTGCGGACGACGACCTGTTCCTGGAAGCACCGTCGATCAATCTCGACCCCGATGTCGCGTTCCCCTCGTTCGATGACACGTTGCTCCCATCCGCCGATGAGGTGACCTCGGGCGCGAGCCTGGCCGCGGCGCTGGGTGGAGATGCCACGTTAGGCATCGAGATGGGAGAATTCGATCTGCCTCGTGAGGCAGATAAAAGCGACGCTGCCGCCGCGGCCGAGGTCGCCCCGATCGAGGGGCTCGAGCTCGGATGGTCCGCGCCCGCAGAGCCGTTGACGAACGAAGTAGCGCTCGCGGCCAGCATCGATGAGATGATGGCGGACGACGCGGGTGTCGCCGACCCCCCGCCTCTCGCTGGCCTGCTCACGATCGACGATCTCGTCGACCAGTCACCGCGTGAGCCCGAGGAGACGCACGCCGACGCCGAGATGCCGGACGCGGAAGCCAGCACGGAACCGACAGGAGAAATTGCGGTCGTCGCGCCGGAGGCGCCTGAGCCACGCTCGGCGGCGTCGATCTCCATGGAGCTGGTAGCCGTTGGAGAACCCCCCGCGCCGAGCGACCCCACGGAGCGGATGGCGGGTTGGGAGACTCAGCGGGCCCACGCCGAGCGCCTGCTCGAGGCGGGCGACCGCGCTGGCGGCGTTCAGGTCCTCGAACAGGTGGCAGCCGAGCTCGAACGAATCGGCGATCTGGAACGCGCGCTGACCATCGTCGATGAGCTCATCCGCCTCTCGCCGGACTCCACGCGGCACCATCAGAAGCGAGTCGAGCTCGCGTTCCGCTTGGGCGATCGCGTGAAGTTGACCGATGCGTATCTCGAGCTCGGCGACGCGCTGTTCCGCTCGGGAGAAGAGAAGAAGGCACGAGCCGTATACCATCGCGTGCTCGAGCTTGCGCCGGACGATCCGCGGGCTCGGGCAGCCGTGGACTCCGTGTCGTCCATGTCGCCGCCAACCGGGTCCGGTGCGATCCCCGCCCTCGAGACTCCGCCGGCCGGCACGAGGCACGAGAACATCGTCACGCGTCCGCACGCGCGTGAGACCGTCGCGCCGCAGCACCCCGGCTCAGGCAACGGGTCACGAGCCAACGGCGGGATCGCGCCGCCAGCATCGTCGCGCAAGCCGGTGCCGCTGGACCGCGGCACAGCGCCAACTGGCGAATTCGTCGATCTCGGTGAATGGGTCCGCGCTACCGACCTGCCGAAATCCACGCGAATGGTTGCCGAGGAAAAGCCGCCGACGGGAGACGAGCAGGCGGACTTCCAGGAGATGCTGAAACGCTTCAAGCAGGGCGTCGCCGAGAACGTCGATGATGAAGACTTCGAGAGTCATTATGATCTCGGAGTTGCGTATAAGGAGATGGGACTCATGGACGAAGCCGTGGCAGAGTTCCAGAAGGCGCTGAGAGGAAACGCGAAGCGCGTTCGATCCTACGAGGCGCTCGGTCAGTGCTTCGTGGAGAAGGAGCAGTATCATGTCGCCGCATCCGTGTTGTCCCGAGCCATAGCGCTGGGCGAGGGAGATGACCATCATCTCGTTGGCGTGCTCTACCTGCTGGGAAGGGCGACCGAGGCGTTGAGCAGGCACGGCGATGCACTCGATTATTATCAACGGGTGTTTGCCGTCGACATCGGGTTTCGCGATGTGGCGGACCGAATCAGCTCGATCCAACGGAAGGCGACTTGACCGCACGGGCCAACAGCACACCATCGCTAGCCGACACGCTCCGGCAGATCCAGAGCCCCGTTCACGACGGGCTGCGCGCGGTGGTCGACGAGATGTGGCGGATCGTCGCCACCGACAATCCGCTCGTTACGGACGTGAACGCGCACTTGCTGTTGGCCAAAGGCAAAATGGTCCGCCCGACGCTGCTGCTCCTGTCCAGTCACGTCGACGGATCGCCTGAGCCTCGCGCCTCATCGCTCGCCGCCGTTGCGGAGCTCATTCACCTCGCGACGCTCGTGCATGACGACGCGGTCGATCACTCCGTGATGCGCCGAGGACAACCGACGATCAACGCCCTGTTCAGCCATCAGGTGTCGGTGATCATGGGCGACTTCCTGTATTCGCGAGCGCTGTCCGAGCTCGTTCGGCTTGGCGACATGGAGCCGCTCGCCGTGTTCACGGCCGCGTCGAATGCATTGACGCTTGGGGAAATGCGCCAGCTTGCCGCGCTCGACGCGCTCGCGTTTTCCGAGGACGATTACGACACGTTGATCGAGTCGAAGACGGCGTCGCTGTTCGCAGCGGCGTGCGAAGTCGGCTCGTTATGCGGTGCGCAGCGCTTCCGGTCCGCGCTGACGCGATTCGGTCAGCGACTCGGCATGGCATTCCAGGTCGCTGATGACCTCCTCGACTACACCGAGGCGCAGGAAACCACCGGGAAGCCGACCGGGCTGGATCTCCGAGAGCACAAGGTGACGCTCCCGCTGATCTACGCGCTTCGCACCATGTCACCGGCAGCGCGGCGTCGCGTCGACGCGTTGTTTGCGAATTCCGATCCGGATGACACCCTGATCGCAGAGGTCGTCGGGATCGTTCGCGAGGAGGGGGGGCTGGAGTATGCCCGCCGACGGGGAGAGGACTTCGCGCAGGAGGCGGAGACAGCCCTGAACGAGCTACCAGAGAGCGCGTATCGGAGCTCGCTGGCCGAGACCATCGGCTACGTCATGGACCGGCGGTCTTGATGGCCACAAGGAACTCCTCCCGCCACCGACCGCTGTTCCACGGTGTAATATTGGCTATCGGCTTCATCGTCGGCGGCTTCATGACGCAGTTCGCCCGGAAGTTCCTCCCGGTGGGGGCAGTGAAGGAGTTCCTGACCACCGGGGTGACACCTTCCGTTGGACCTCTGCCCATCGACCTCGTTATCTTGAAATTCGCCATCGGGCCGATAGCCTTGGATGTATCACTATTGAGTCTTGTCGGCGTTCTGATTGCCTATCTCATCGCGCGGTCGCTGTTCTAGGAGACGATATGAATTTCGGGAACATGGGGTTCATGGAGATCCTCCTTATCCTCGTCGTCGTGCTCCTGCTGTTTGGCGCGAAGCGCCTGCCGGAGATCGGGGCGTCGATGGGGAAGGGAATCCGGGAGTTCAAGAAGAGCATCTCGGACGTGGATCGTTCGCTGCGCGAACCGGAGCGCGACGCGCGTCTCGATCGGGAGTATGGCACCGATCGGCTGCAGAGCTCGGCGCCGGATCGCGAGCGGGAAGAGGAGAGACCGGAGCCGAAGCGACTGCTGAGCTAACGCGGGTGGCGGGTAGCGGGTAGCGGAAACCTGAAACCCTCGGGGTGCCTCTCAACGAGAGATTGGCATCCCGAGGGTTTTTCGTTCCCGCTACCCGCCACCCGCGTTAGGACGTCGTCTGCCTCGCCGCCTGCGCTAGAGACTTTCTCCGATCGTCGATCTTCGCATCGGTGCGGAGTTGCTGCAGGAACGCCTGGATGCGCTGCTGGCGAAGGCCCTGCATGAGCTGCTGTCGCTGCGTGGCCTTCTGGTCCTCCCACGCCTTGTGATCGGCGTCGACCCGTCGATCGACGCGAACGACAACCACGCCTTCCGTCGTGCGAATCGGATTGCTGACGGCGCCGATCGGGAGGGCGAACGCAGCGCCGATCGCTTCGTTCAATCGACCGATACCGGGAACGAAACCGCCACGCGTGAATGCATCACTCGTCGTCACCTTGAGATTCTTCTGCTGCGCCGCAACTTCCATCGTCGACGACGCGGCCGCGGTCACGAACTCCTTCGCCTGCGCTTGAAGCTTGTCGAGCTTCTTCTCGGTGAGCAGCGCGGCTCTGATCTGGTCACGCGAGCTCGCCACCGACGGCAACCCGCCCTGGCTGACCGAGTCCAGTCGAGCGAGCACGTAGCCGCTCTCGGAGTCGAACAACTCACTCGTAGCGCCCGGCTTCACGCCAGAGAACGCCCATGCGCTTACGCTGGGAACGTACTGGCCAGCGACGGTGAGCGCCTCACCCTCGATGGCGATGCCCTTCGCAGGTGTGAGCTTGAGCAGTTTCGCGGCGCTGTCGAAGCGCTGCGGTGTGTCCTGGGACGCCGCAATGTTCGCGAGCGAATCCGCCTTGCGATCGGTGTGGCTCGCGGACGAGTCGCTCTGCTGGAATCGCAGCAGAATGTGCCGGATCGCGAGCGTATCGGCCTTCTTCTCGTCGACCTTGATGAGGTGAACGCCGAACTGCGTCTCGACTGGCTCGGACACCTGACCGGGCGTGAGTGCATATGCCGCTTTCTCGAATGCCTCGACGAACCGCCCCTTCGGCCCGCGACCGAGCGAGCCGCCCTGCGCACCGGAGAGCGTGTCGGCAGACTCGCGTTTCGCGACATCCTCGAACTTGGCACCCTTCAGAATCTCGTCGCGAAGTGCGACTGCACGCGCGCGCACGGCGGCCGAATCGGCTGCCGTGACGACGCGAGGAATCGACAGAATGGTCACGACCGCGCGGCCCGGTTGCTCGAGCTCTTTCTTGTGCGACTCGTAATAGCTGTTGATCTCCGCATCGGAGACCGTCAACCCGGAGTCAGAGATCGTGGCCGGATCGAAGCTCACGAAGCTCACCTTGGCGGAGTCGTGCTGGTCGCGATACGACCGCCATAGCTCGTCGTCCGTGACGAACACTTCCGACGCGACCTGCTCGTAGAGCTTCGCGCGCGGGATTTCGGACCGATAGTAATTCTCGAGCTGGAAATACAGTCCCTGCTGCCGAGCGGCGGCGCTCTTCAGGAATCGCTGATACTTCTCGAGGTCGAATCGGCCATCGGTCTGCAGCTCTGGCGACTGCATGAACTGCGGTGGAGGGCTGAACTGGGCCGCCTGGACGATTTCCTCATTCGTGACGCGGATTCCACGACGCTTGTATTCCTGATCAAGTAGCAGCGACTGAACCAGCTGATTGAATACGTCGTTCCGAATTTGTTCTTCCTCATCCAGCGTGAGGCTGCGGCCGCGGCCTTCCTGCTCCTGCTGAATTCGTTGCTGAGCGGCCTGCATCCAAGTCGTATAGGGGATCTCGTCGCCATTGACCTTGGCGACGGCCGTGCCTGTGGTGACCCGAGCGCGTCCCAGCAGACCGGACGTCTCGGTGAAGAGGAAGACGCCGACGAATACGACGACGATGAAGATCCAGATGTACTTGGCGGCGCTCCGCATCGATTGCAGCACGGCGCGTTACTCCTGACTGACTGGGACGGTGTGGCTGGTGCCGAAAAACAGGGGTGACGAGAGACGCGAAAACTAGGCGTCGGTAGTAGCTAAAATCAAGAGAGAGTGTCACTTCTGATTGACTTGAGTCGTCAGAAGAATATAATTCGACCGGTCTCGCCGCCCGGATCTCGCGGCGCTTCAGAGGGCATTGAATGGCCAGCACCGCCCGGCTTGACGAGCTCAAGAAAAAATTCGACGAGAATCCGCGCCGCTATTTCGCCCCGTTAGCGAACGAGCACCGCAAATCCGGTGATCTGGACCAGGCGATCTCGCTCTGCCGCACGCATCTCCCGCAACAGCCGGGACACATCAGCGGACATATCGTTCTCGCTCAGGCGCTGTTCGAGGCCGGAAGTCTCGAAGAGTCGCGCGAGCAATTTCACGCCGCGCTCAGCCTCGATCCCGAAAACCTGATCGCGCTCCGCTACCTCGGCGACATCGCGAAGGAGTCGTCCGACATCGAGACCGCGCGGACATGGTACCAGCGCGTCCTCGAAGTCGATCCGAGAAATGAAGAGATCGAACAACTCGTGCGCGACCTCGATGCCCCGCCGGCAGTAGCGACAGAGGCGAGCACCGAGTCGACCGCCGAGCTGCAGCCAACGCCGTCGTCACCCGAGCCGCCCCTCGCGTCACCGAAACCTGTCGCGGTCGAGAACGACGCTCGCTTTGCGCCGCTCCCGATGGACGAGATCGACTTCGACGACCTTTCGACGTCGAGCGACGCGAGCGCCGATGCCCCTCTTGCCCCCGCCGGTGACGAGTCGATTGACATTCACGGCGAATGGAGCAGCGACGCGGCGAACGCAGGACTGCCGCTGCTCGACACGCCGGAGATCGATCCGTTCGAAATCAACCCCGCTGCAAGCGCTGAGGCCCTTTACGACCCGAATTCGCCACCGCCGAAGGACGACATCTTCGCGGTAGGGTCCGAGGGATGGTCGTCGCAATCGACGACGGAGCCAGCAGCCGCGCAGCCGACTTCCGGCGACGGCCCGATGTTCGATGAAGGGTCGTTCTACCTCGAGCCACCGCCCCCGGCGCCCGGCGAATCGACACGAAGCGAAGACGCCGTCGCCGCGGAGACACCGCACGATCAACGCGCCGCCGAACCGTCGGCACCCGCGAGCGAATCGACGGACGAGTCTCACGACCGCGACGACGAGGGCATGGACGCCTTCGCCGCGGAGTACTATCCGCCCGCGCAAAGCGCGCATCAGCGAACGCCGCTGAGCTCGGCTGCGTTCGAACCGGCCCAGCCCGAGCCTAACGCGGAAGAGTTGGCAGGCGTCACCGAGGCGCACACGGCGGAGTGGCAGCCAGTGAGTGAGGCTGAGACGCCCCCGAGTCCTTCTGCGAGAGACGAGGGTCTCGGCCTCGAAGTGATGGAATTCGTTCCGCCTTCGAGCGAGCCGCCGTCGCCAGCAGCGCAGCCGCCTTCGCCTAACGTGGATCCGCTCCTCGGTCGAACGCTCGACATCGCGGACCCGGGCGCGACCCCGGCGGCGTTCGTGACCGAGACGATGGCGGAGCTCTACCTCCAGCAGGGCTTCCGCAACGAGGCGCTGGCCGTGTACCGCGAATTGCTCGCGCGGAATCCTGGAGACGCGAGCCTCCGCGAGCGTGTCGCGCAGATCGAGAGCGGGTCGATGTCGAGCCTCGGGATGGCGACGTTGTCGGAGAACGTCGTCGAGTCTGCGCTCAAGCGACAAACCACTCGTCCGACGCGTACCGTTCGCTCGTTCTTCGCTTCGCTCGCGGGACGTCGTGCCCCGGCCCCCCCGCAGCGCGAGATCGATGAGCCGTATTCGGACGACCTCGCGGGCGATCCGCCCGCCGATGAGCAAGTGTCGCTGGTGGCGCCGGAAGAGCTGCCCGAGACTATCGCACCGGAGCCGGTTGCGGCGTTCGAGCCGCCGATCGCCGAGCCCGAGCAACGCTCCGTTCCCGACCAGGCGCCGCTTACGTCGGCCGCAGAGTCGTTGGCGAGCTTCGATCCGTTTGCGGCCACGCCGGACTCCACGCCGAGCGATCCCGAAGAGACACCTAACGCGGAACCCTCGTCACTCGAGGATCTGTTCCCCGATACGCCGATGCCGCCCCGGACGGAAGCTGCCGCGCAGACGCTCGCTACCGCCTTCGGTCGTCCGGAGCCTCAAGGCAGGCCGACTCGCGCCGCCAGCAACGAGCTGTCGTTGGACCACGTGTTCCGCGGAACTCCAGAGGGCGCACCCGCGCCCGACGGCGGCTTCTCGTTCGATCAGTTCTTCTCGGATTCGCGCGCGTCGGAAGGCGCCGCTGCGACTCCGACGACCTCTGCACCCGAGTCCGGGCGCAACAGCGGATCGACCGATGCCCACGACATCGAGCAGTTCACCGCCTGGCTCGAGGGGCTCAAGAAGAAGTGAGGATCGCCGTCCTCAATGGACCAAACCTGAACCTGCTCGGTACGCGCGAGCCCGCGGTCTACGGCAGCACCACGCTGCCGGAGATCGAGGCGCGCTTGCGCGATGTCGCGCGTGAGCTTCGCGTCGAGGTCGAGTGCGCCCAGCATAACGGGGAAGGCGATCTGGTCGACGCGATCCAGGGGCTGCGTGGGCGTGCGGACGCCGCGATCATCAACGCCGGGGCGTACAGCCACACGAGCCTCGCCATTCGCGATGCGTTCGCCGCCGTGGAGCTTCCGTTCGTCGAAGTCCACCTAACGAACATCTTTGCCCGAGAGCCCGAGCGACGTCACTCGACGCTGGCGCCTGGCGCCCGCGCAGTGTTGTGCGGATTCGGCGCCGTGGGGTACGAGCTCGCGCTGCGCGGCTTGGCGGCGACGCTGACGCCCCGTGTCTGATCGTCGCGCTCAGCGCCTGACGGCGCTCGTGGAGTCGTTGAGTGTAGCCCATCTGGATGGGCTGCTCGTCACGAGCCTTCCGAACATTCGATACCTCACGGGGTTCTCGGGAACGAGCGCGCTCTTGTTCGTGACCGCGCGCGACGTTTTTCTGATCACGGATTTCCGCTACCAGACTCAGGTGCGGAGCGAAGTTGGCGATCTCGCACGCATCACGGTGGAGCCGCAGAGTCTGTGGAACGGGCTGTGGCAACTGCTCGGTCAGGCGTCGTACGTGGAAGTCGCAGGCTTCGAGTCATCGCACATCGTGCACCGCGATTTTCAGCGATTGATCGAAGCCGGTCCGAAACCGCGATGGCGTGCGACGACGGATCTCGTCGAGGCGCTGAGAGAGCGAAAAGACGCGTACGAGGTGGCTCGCATTCGAGCGGCTGCGTCCATGGCGACCAGCGCGCTCGAGAAAACGTTGCCAGCCATTCGCGCGGGGATGACCGAGCTCGAGGTCGCGGGCGTCCTCGAGAAGTCGATTCGTGATGCCGGGAGCGAGTCGTTCCCGTTTCCGTCCATCGTCGCATCGGGTGCACGCTCTGCGCTGCCTCACGCGCGATCGTCGTCGAAGCGGATCGCGACAGGTGAGTTTCTCCTCATGGATTTCGGCGCGGCGTCGGGAGGCTACTGTGCCGACGTGACGCGAACCGTGATCGTTGGGAAAGCAAACGACGAACAGCGTGCCGTCTACGATGTCGTACGGCAGGCGAACGAGCTGGCGGCAAGCGAAGTCCGGGCGGGGTTGCGTGGGCGAGAGGCGGACGCGCTCGCGCGCGACTACATTGAGCGCTGTGGGTACGGCGAGGAGTTTGGCCACGGCCTCGGGCACGGACTCGGAATCGAAGTGCACGAAGCGCCGCGGCTGGCACGCACTGCCGATGGGCTTCTGTCGTCGGGCGCGGTCGTCACGATCGAGCCAGGTATCTATCGGCCGGGTTGGGGGGGCGTTCGGATCGAGGATGATGTGCACCTCGGTGTGGACGGTCCCGAGCTCCTCACGCAGTTCACCCATGAGCTTTTGGAGCTCGCGTGAACACCACACGGAGCCACTCGTCCATAGAGAGATATGATCGACTTACGCTACGTCAAAAAGCTCATCGAGATGATGGATGGGTCCTCAGTCGATTCGGTGGAGATCACCTCCGACAAAGGGTTGAAGATCCGCATCTCGAAGACGCCGCAGCAGCGTGGCACGGTGCAATACCCAACACCTGTACCGATGCCCGCACTTCTGCCGGCGGCCGTGCCGACGAACACGTCGCGCATGACGCCGGTGGAGGGAGCGACTGCGGTGAACGAGCCGGAGGCGCCGCCGAAACCGGAGGCGCCGAAGACGAAGCTGCTGGAAGTGAAGTCTCCGATGGTCGGCACGTACTACGCCGCGCCGGAACCCGGCGCCAAGCCGTACGTGGCGGTCGGCTCTCGCATCGCCAAGGGACAGATCCTCTGCATCATCGAAGCGATGAAGATCATGAACGAGATCGAGTCGGAGTTCTCGGGCATCGTAACAGAAGTCGCGGTACAGGACGCGCACCCCGTCGAGTACGGGCAGGTGCTCTTCAGGATTGATCCCAATGGCTAATCCCTCGGTGGCGCAGGATCAGGAACCGGCAGCAGCGCAACCTCGCGCCGCGTTCAACTTCAAGGCGATTCTGCAGCAGATGGTACAGCTGAACGCCTCGGACCTCCACTTGAAGGTCGGGCGTCCGCCGACGCTGCGCGTCAACGGCGACCTCTCGCCGCTCCCCCTACCGGCGCTTCGCCCCGAGGACCTCACGTCCCTCGCGAAGGAGCTGATGACGCCGAAGCAGGTGAAGGAATTCAGCGAGTACCGCGAGGCCGACTTCGCGACGGGTGTGCCTGGCATCGGTCGATTCCGCGTCAACGCCTATCAGCAGCGCGGCACGATCGCGTTCGCGCTCAGAACGATTCCGCACACCGCGAAGACCGTTGGCGAGCTCAATCTTCCCGCCGTGGTCGAGGAGATCGCGATGCGTCCGCGTGGGCTCGTCCTCGTCACGGGCATCACAGGATCAGGCAAGTCGACGGCACTCGCATCGATGATCCAGCACATCAACGAGCGACGCTACGCGAACATCATCACCATCGAAGATCCGATCGAGTTCCTGCATCGCGACCTCAAGTGCCACATCAACCAGCGCGAAGTCGGGACGGACACCGGGAGCTTCGGGCAGGCGTTGCGCCGGGTCATGCGCCAGGACCCGGACGTCATCCAGATCGGTGAAGTTCGTGACCTCGACACGCTGGATACCGCGCTCAAGGCGGCTGACACCGG